>Ga0070763_10000322_pt1 | contig 12457 bp, 10 predicted proteins | sample HubBroMetageWRM3_FD_67279 | JGI IMG/M metagenome (GOLD analysis project Ga0070763, IMG submission 67279) | Warmed soil microbial communities from the Hubbard Brook experimental Forest, New Hampshire - Hubbard Brook CCASE Soil Metagenome WRM 3 | ecosystem: Environmental > Terrestrial > Soil >... | reverse complement strand
CCGAGGTCGGTGGCGGTGCTGAGCAGGATCTGCTTAACGAGCGCGGGCGTCGGGGTGACGCCGCCGTGGGTCTTCCGGTAGGCCTGGATGACCAGCGCCGCGGCGCCCGCCACGAACGGCGCGGCCTCGCTTGTGCCGCCGCTCTCCTCGATGTCCGAGGACTGCCCCTGGAAGTTGACGCACCCGGAGAAGTTGGCGCTCGCATCGCAGGAGGCGAAGCTGATGTCGCCCGGCGCGACCAGGTCGACGGTGCCGCCGGTCTGGTCGAATCCGCCCGAGCTCAGCGAGCTGATGTTGTCACTCAGCCAGCCCGTGGTCGCGAAGTAACGAGCGGCGGCGTAGTCGGTCTGGGCGTACGCCTGGAACTGGGTGGAGGCGCCAACCGAGATGACGTCCGGGTCGCTGGCCGGCGAGCCGATCGTGTTGGTCGAGCCCGCGTCTCCGGTCGACACCGTGATCACCACGCCCGCAGCCGCGGCCGCGTCGTTGAACTGCTTGGTCGCGTCCAGCGCGGTGATGTCGGGGAACGGGTTGCCGCTGAACGACTCGTTTAGCACGTTGACGTCGTCGGTCTGCACCGCGTAGTTGATGGCCTGCAGGAAGTTGGACTCGGTGGTGTCCAGCAGGTTGTCGGCGTCCTCGCTGAACACGTCGAGGCCGACCAGGCTGGCGCCGGGGGCCACGCCCTCGATCTTGATGTTGCAGGCCGACGGGTCGGACTGGGCGGAGAAGCCGTTCAGGTTGTAGACCTGGATGCCCTGGCCTGCGATCTGGTTGGAGTCGAGGAACGCCTCGTCGCCGTCGGTCGGCGCGCCCGCGCCGTCGCCGGTGAAGTCCTGGTAGTCGCCGCCGGTGGCAGTGTCGAACACCGATGTGCCGTCGGGCCTGATGAAGTTCACGTTGTTCGGGTCCACGCCGTCCGCCACCCAGGCGACCTTCACCCCGGCCCCGGTGATGCCCAGCGAGCGCGCCGTCGGCTGGGCGGGGTTAGCCGAGGCCGTCCCGGTCAGCGAGAGTCCCTCCGGGGCGAGCTGGACCTGGCCGTTCGGGCCGCAGGCGCCGGGGATCACGTGCGCCGTCAGCGATCCGCTGTGAGCTGCCCCTGGCGCAGTCGGCAGCCCGACCTGCGCGCCCTGGATGGTCACGTCGGGGATGACCTCAGCGACCGCGGGGTCCGCGCGCAGCCGCGCCTCCTCTCCCGCCGAGACCGTGGCCGCGAACGAGTTGACCAGCCGGTAGCGCTTGATGTGGGTCGCGTGCACTGCGTCAAGCTCGGTCATCAGCGGCGCCTGAGCGGAGGCGATCAGCGACGCGCGGGTGACCGCCGCCTGGCTGCCCATCGGCGCCGGGGAGGGCTGGCTCTTCATGATCACGATCACCGGCTGGGTCACGTTCTGCGACAGCTCGGCGGCAAGGGCCGCGGTCAGCGGCGCTTGTGCCAGGCTGCCGGAAGCAGGCCCGGCCGTGGCCGCGACCGCGGCGATGGACTGGCTGCCCACCAGGGCCGATGCCACGGCCGCGATGACGATCGAACGTGATCTGGCCCGCGCCTTCGGCGCGCGCCGTGCCACCCGTACGTGCATGTTCGCCTCATTCACTCAGATGCCAGAAAACCGGCTGCGTGCCTGGCGGATCTCACCCGGCCGTTAATCGCGTGGCTCGCGGCTAAGCCCCCGGGGGCACGGTAGCAGTGAGTGATCAGGTGAGCATGTGACGGCATGTAACAACTCAGGAACGAAAGCGGTTCAGTTGCGCTGTCAGGGGAAGCTGACTTCGACGTCTAGGCCGCCTTCGGGGCGGGGGCGGGCGGTGAGGGCGCCGGCGTGGGCGTGGGCGATGGCGCGGACGATCGCCAGGCCGAGGCCGTGTCCTCCGGCGTGGCCGATCCGGTCGCGGCCGAGGCGCTGGAAGGGCTGGAACAGGCGGTCCAGCTGGTCGGCCGGGATCACCGGGCCGGTGTTGGCGACTCGCACGCTGGCGCGTCCTGCGGTCATCGCGGTCGACACGTCGATCCGGCCGCCGGTCACGTTGTGCCGCAGGGCGTTGTCTATCAGGTTGGCCACCAGGCTCTCGGCCAGGCTGGGGTCGCCGGTAGCCGGCGCGGGGGCGAGCGTGGCCGCGACGGCCAGGCCGCGGCCGCCTGCTTCCTGGCCGCGGTCCTCGATGACCTTCGCGGCGATCTCGGCAAGGTCGAAGGGTTCCCACTGCTCGACGCCGCGCTCGCCACTCGCCAGGGTGAGCAGCGCCTCGATGAGCCGCTCCTGCTGGTCGCCGAGGACAAGCGCCTGCTTGCAGGCGCAGCGCAACGTGCCGGTGTTGGCCTCGGGGTCGGCGAGCGCCACCTGGAGGAGGGTCCGCCCGGCGGCGAGCGGCGTGCGCAGCTCGTGCGAGGCGTTGGCGACGAAGCGTCGCTGCGACTCGAACGATGCTTCAAGGCGGCCGAACAGGTCGTCGAGCGTGGCGCCGAGCTCGGTGAACTCGTCACGGGGGCCGGCCAGGTGCAGCCGCTGGTGCAGGTTCCTGGCCGAGATGTCGCGGGAGGCGGCGATGATGGCGCGCAGCGGTCGCAGGTTGCGGCCTGCCACCAGCCAGCCAGCGCCCAGGGAGAGCGCGATCAGGACGGCGAGGAAGAGGACGGACTGGACGGAGACCGAGTGGGTGGTGTAGCCAGGGCCCGGCCCTTGCGCGTACGGGGCGCTTCCCGCCGGGGCGGCCTGGGAGGCGTGCTCCCGCAGCAGGTTCGGCCAGAACAGTTCGCAGACCGCGACCACGGCGGCGACCGAGGCGCTGAACAGCGCGCCGTACAACACGGTCAGCCGGGTCCGCAGGGTCAGCCGCGGCACCCGGATCGTCGCCGCCTGCCTGCCTGGGTGGGACATCACGCTTCTCCGATCCGGTATCCGCCCTCGCGGACGGTGTGGATGACGGGCGGGTCGCCCAGCTTGCCCCGCAGCCGGCGGATCGTGGTCTTCACCGCCGTGGTGAAGGGGTCGGCCGCCTCGTCCCAGACACGTTCGAGCAGTTCCTCGGCGGAGACAACCCGGCCGGGCGAGGACAGCAGGCATTCGAGCACGGCGAATTCCTTCGGGCTGAGGTCGAGCCGCAGCCCGGCACGGAACGCGACCCGGAGGTTCGGGTCGAGGGTCACGTCACCGCCCGCCAGCGTGGGCGGCAACAGGGCGGCGCTGCGGCGGGCCAGCGCCCGGATCCGGGCGACAAGCTCGGCGAAGTCGAACGGCTTGGTCAGGTAGTCGTCGGCGCCGAGGCCGAGGCCGTCGACCCGCTCCCGGACCGTGCTCGCCGCGGTCAGCATCAGCACCCGGCTACCTGACCGCCCGGCGACCAGGCTGCGGCACACCTCGTCGCCGTGTACGCCGGGCAGGTCCCTGTCGAGTACCACGACGTCGTAGCGGGTGACGGCCAGGTGCTCAAGCGCGTCGCCGCCGTCGAGGACCACGTCGACGGCCATGCCCTCGCGGCGCAGGCCGGTTCCGATCGCCCCGGCCAGCACCTCGTGATCCTCCACGACAAGCACGCGCATGCATCTAACGATGCCAGCAAGACGGTGTCGGTCCGGTGTCAGCGGGCGACACCGTGCCGACACCGGCGCTGGCGTAGGACCGTGACCATGGAAGCGACGACTATTGAAGTAAGCGGGCTGCGGAAGCGGTTCGGGTCGACGGTGGCCCTGGACGGGATGTCATTCAGCGTCCTGCCGGGCCAGGTGACCGGGTTCGTCGGGCCGAACGGCGCGGGCAAGTCCACCACGATGCGGGTCATCCTCGGCCTGGACGCCCCGGACGAGGGCACCGCCTTGATCGGCGGGCGGCGCTACGCAAGCCTTCCGCATCCGCTCGGCCACGTCGGCTCGCTGCTCGATGCGGCGGCGCTGCAGCCAAGCAGGACAGCCCGGAACCACCTGCTGTGGCTGGCTCGGTCGCAGGGCTTTGCGGCCCGGCGGGTCGACGAGGTGGCCGAGCAGGCCGGGCTCGGGCCGGTGATCCGGCGGCGGGCCGGGGGGTACTCGCTGGGCATGCGGCAGCGGCTGGGGCTGGCCGCGGCGATGCTTGGCGACCCGCCGGTGCTGCTGCTTGACGAGCCGTTCAACGGGCTGGACCCGGAGGGCATCGTATGGATGCGAGGGCACCTGCGCGCGCTGGCCGGGCAGGGCCGGACGGTGCTGGTGTCCAGCCATCTGATGAGCGAGCTGGAGGACACCGCCGGGCACCTGGTGGTGGTCGGGCGCGGCAAGGTGATCGCGGATACCAGCGTGGCTGAGCTGATCGCGGCCGCGTCGGGCGGGCGGGTTCTGCTGCGCACGGCCGCCGGCACCGAGGCGGCCGCGGTGCTCGCTGGTGCAGGGGCGACGGTGGCCGTCACCGGGTCGGACATGGTCACCGTGACCGGGCTGCCGACGGAGAAGGTGGTCGCGCTGCTGGCGGGGGCCCGGGTGCCGTTCGCCGAGATCTCGGTGCACCGGGCGTCGCTTGAGGAGGCGTACCTGGAACTCACCGCCGAGGCGGTTGAGTTCCGGGCGGCCGAGGGCCCGCGGCCTGGGACAGAGGCGGGGACGGGTCCTGGGGCGGGGAGAGGTCCAGGGGCGGGGACAAAGGCGGGAACCAGTCCTGGGGCGGGGCCGGCTCCCGGGTCGGGCGACGGTCCGCGGGTCGGAACGGGGGCGGGGCGATGACCGCGGGTACGGTGAGGACGCCTCGGGCCGCGGCGCCTGCGGGGCGGGGCGGGTTCTTGGCGGTGGTGCGGGCGGAGTGGACCAAGTTCAGGACCGTGCGCGGGTGGGTGGTCGGCATGGTTGTCGCCGGGCTGCTCGTGGTCGGGGTCGGGCTGCTCGGGCACAGCGAGTGCGGCGGGCAGGCGGGCCCTGACGCGCCCGTCGTCACCGGCGGGCCGAGTTGCACCAGCCCGCTGGGGCCGGGCGGGGAGGCGGTGACCGACGACTACTACCTCGTGCACCAGCCGCTGGGCACCGACGGCAGCATCACGGTCCGGGTCACCTCGATGACCGGGTCGCGGCTGCAGCCGTGGTCGAAGGCGGGCATCATCGTCACGGCCAGCACCGCGCCGGGCTCCGCGTACGCGGCGATGATGGTCACCGCCGGGCACGGGGTGCGGATGCAGTGGGACTACACCCAGGACACGCCTGGCCTGGCCGGGACGGTCGGACCGGCCTCGCCGCGCTGGCTGCGGCTGATCCGGGCCGGCGACACCATCACCGGCTACGACTCGGCCGACGGCACGCGCTGGGACAGGGTCGGGTCGGCCACGCTGGCCGGGCTGCCTTCGGTCGCGCAGGCCGGTCTGTTCGCCGCGTCGCCTGACTACTCGAACGTGACCAGCCAGTCCATTGGCGGAGGCAGCGGGAGCGGCGGCTCGACCCAGGCCACGGCGGCCTTCGACCACGTGATGGCTGAGGGCGGTCCGGCGGGCGGTCGCTGGGCCGGGACCGCCGTCGGGGGGACCGGGGGGACCGGCGGGGGCGGACCCGGCGCGCCGTCACCTGACGGGTATCGCCGGTCAGGCGGCGGATACAGCGTGACCGGATCCGGTGACATCGCGCCGGTGACGCCCCAGGGGGCTGGCTCGGTGGCGCAGCCGGTGATCGGAACGTTCGCCGGGCTGATCGCGGTGATCGTCGTGGCGGCCATGTTCATCACCGCGGAGTACCGGCGGGGCCTGATCCGCGTCACGCTGGCCGCGAGCCCGCGGCGCGGCCGGGTACTCGCGGCCAAGGCCCTGGTGCTCGGCACCATCACATTCGTCGTCGGGCTGCCCGCCGCCTGGGCGGCGCAGCTGATCGGCGAGCCGATGGAGCGCTCCCGGGGCATCTTCATCGACCCGGTGAGCGCGCCGACCGAACTGCGCATCCTGGCGGGAACGGCGGCGCTGCTCGCGGTCGCCGCGGTGCTTGCGGTTGCCGTCGGCGCCCTGCTGCGGCGAGGTGCGGCGGCGGTCACCGCCGTCATCGTGGTGATCGTGCTGCCGTACTTCTTCGCCGGCCCGCTGGCGGTGCTGCCGCCCGGCGCCGCGGACTGGCTGCTGCGGGTCACCCCGGCGGCGGCGTTCGCCATCCAGCAGCCCTATCCGGCGTATCCGCAGGTCACCTCGCAGTACACGCCGGAGAACGGGTACTACCCGCTGGCGCCGTGGGCCGGGCTGGCGGTGCTGTGCGGCTGGACCGCGCTGGTCCTTGGCCTGGCCGCCTACCGGCTGCGCCGGAGGGACGCGTGAGCGACTTCCGAACGGTGCTAGCACTACGGGCGGAGTGGACGAAGGCCAGGACGGTGGCGAGCACGGGGTGGGTTGTGCTCGCGGCGGTCGGGGTGACCGTGGGGGTGAGCGCCGGGGTGGCGGCGGCGGTCAGGTGCCCGTCGGGTGGCTGCGCAGAGGACCCGGCCAGGATCAGCCTGACCGGGATCTACCTTGGCCAGGCGGTCATCGCCGTGCTGGCGGTGCAGGCCGTCGGCGGCGAGTACGGCACGGGAATGATCCGGGTCACGCTGGCCGCGATGCCGCGCAGGACGGCGGTCCTTGCCGCCAAGGCGGCCGTAGTGAGCGTCATCGCCGTGGCCGCCGGGACGGTCGCGGTGCTGGCGTCGCTGCTGGCCGGGCGGCTGATCCTGCCGGGGAACGGCATCGGCCCGGCGCACGGCTACCCGGCGGTGTCCCTTGGGGACGGGCCCGTGCTGCGGGCCGCGGTCGGCTCGGTGCTCTACCTGGCCCTGATCGGCCTGCTCAGCCTCGGCGTCGCGGCCGCGGTGCGGGACTCGGCGGCGGCCATCGGGATCGTGCTCGGGCTGCTCTACCTGTTCCCGATCGTCGGCGCCGCCGTCGGCAACGCGCAGCTTGACCGGCACATCCAGCAGATCGGGCCGATGACCGCGGGGCTGGCCGTGCAGGCAACCACCGGGCTCGACCGGCTGCCGATCGGCCCGTGGGCGGGCCTCGGGGTGCTTGCCGCCTGGGCAGCGGCGGCGATGCTGGCCGGCGGGCTGCTGCTGAGCCGCCGGGACGCGTGACGCAGGACGACCGCGGGCCGTCGCGGGCACATGGGGGCCGTCGCGGGGCACCTGGGGGCCGTCGCGGGGCACCTGCGGGCCGTCGCGGGGCACCTGCGGGCCGGTGCCCGCGGCTTGCCTGGGATCTGGTGCCAGGTCGGCCGGAGTTGCGCTGGTGCCGGATCGGAAGGATGCTAGAGCTACTGCTTTGAGGCATTCCGCGCCTGTCCGCTGCGGACGGGCCGTCCCAGGGTGTGACGTTTAGTCAGCTGCCCGCCGTAGGCGGGTTCCTGGGACGGGTCTTGGACCATGGCCGATGAAAGCACGCCCGGTGATGTCGCGGCCAGCCTCGCGGAGATCCATGAGCTGCTGCTTGGCACTGAGACGATCCAGGAGTTCCTGGCTGAGCTGGCCGGCCTGGCGATCCTGGCGGTAGGTCACGGGCTGTCGTGCGGGATCACGTTGCAGCCCAACGGGCGCCCGCTGACGGTGGCCTCCACGGACGCGCTGGCCGCGCAGGTCGACGAGGTGCAGTACGGCCTGGATCAGGGGCCGTGCCTGCACGCGCTGCGTACCGGCACCCTGGTGTCCATCCCGGACCTGGCCAACGACCACCGGTGGGTCGAATACGCGGCGACTGCCCTTCAGCACGGAATCCGGTCCTCGCTATCGCTCCCGCTCAGCAGCGGCAGTGATACGGTCGGCGCGTTCAACCTGTATTCGCAGGTGGCCGGCTCCTTCGGGCAGTTGGCGACGCGCCGCGCCGAGCGTTTTGCGCAGAACGCCTCCGGGGCACTGTCGATCGCGATCAGGCTGGCCGACCACGTTGCCCTCACCGACCAGCTACGCGCGTCGCTGGCCTCCCGCTCGGTCATCGACCAGGCGATCGGCGTGCTCATGGCGCAGCGGCGGATCACCGCCGCCGAGGCGTTCGCGATCTTGCGCACGACGTCGCAGAACCGCAATATCAAGCTCCGGGCGTTCGCTGCCCAGATCGTCGAGGGCGCCAGCGCCCAGCCGCCTCAGCCGCCCCGCTTCGACCCGCCCCGCTGACGCGCCCGCGCGCCTTGACCGCGCGCAGAATGTCCCGAACTGTCGGTAATCTTACGATAACTAATTGTGGGATAACGCATGTCAGCGCGATGATCATGTCCTAGAGTTCATGATCATGACCAGCATGCGGTCCTGAGACGTGGCCCGTGCAATCGAGCGAATTAGTAGCGACAGCGGGAGACTGTCTTGGACTCGATGGGTTTGCGCCTCACCTCACAGAAGCTGGGCGCGTGCCATGTGGTGAACATCTGCGGGAGGATCGGAGCCGGCACGGCGGGACTGCTGCATACCGGGCTTCGGGCCGCCCTGGACAGCACCCTCCTGCTACTCGCGGCGAACCTGGCCGAGGCGGTCCTGGCCGACGCCTCCGCCCTTGACGTGCTGGCCGGCATCCACCGCCACGCGACCGTGGCAGGCAAGGTGTTCCTCGTGGTCGCGCCCGACCCGCAGGCGCGCGAGACGATGCGGGCCACCGGGCTGGATAGGACGCTGCTTGTCTTCCCCACCGTCGCCGACTTCCACGCCTGGAACCGCGGCTCAGGCGGCCAGCCAGACGGCGGAGGTCTCCTCACGTGCGGATGAGCCCCAGCAGGTACCCCAGCCGGGAGGCCGCCGCACGCGGCTCGCCGGCCGGGCCAAGCACCACGCCGTCGAAGGCGACATAGGAACCGGCGGCGACGCCGACCACCGCCGACACCGCAGCAGAATGCGGGTTCGTCACCTCAAGTACGGGACTCGGACCGGATTCCAGGCGGGCGCCCAAGCCGAGCCGACGTACGTGCACGGCCAGAGCCCGCAAGGATCCGGAGGTGTCATCGTGCCCGGTCATCGCTGGCCGCCCTCCGACGGGATCCCCTCCATCATGCACCTGGTGACCGTCTGATCGCAGGACGTAGCCGATTTGGGAGAGGAAACTTTCCCCGAAAGTTGCATCGCGGCGCTTTACCGGCTGCGCCTGAGGCGTGCGCGGCAAAGGAGGTACATGTGACACAGATCGGCGGAGAGTACGGGGGCGATGGGGGTGACGAGGGCGTGCGGGGCGGATGACTGGGGTCAGCTGGGGATCTGCTGGGAATGCGGTTAGGACGGGAGCGGCTGGGAACACGGTGCGTTATGGTTTTCGCGTTCGGGCCACGCGGGGACCGGCATCCTTATACAATTAGTGATCAGTTAACCACCAGAACCGCAACATGCATGATCTAACCGAGTACCGGGCGAAACATTGCTAACCTGACTCCCAATCTCGGCCGGGTGAACTGCCACTATCCGGCCGGTGGGCACGGACGGTGACTGCGAACCACTGCTCGTTCGGAATAATTGTGGTTTTAAAGGGTTTTCTGGGGTAGCGGGGGCACGGTGGAACGGTTCAAAGGGGAACTATGAGGCCGTCTATTGGCATTACCACGTACGACGACGTGGCATCGTGGGGCCTTTGGCACTCACGGGCGGCGATGCTGCCCTGGCCGTACGTGGACTCGGTGCGGCGCAGCGGCGGGCGGCCGGTGCTGCTGCCGCCGGGCGGCGACGAGGACGAGGCGCGGGCGACCGTGGCCGGGCTCGACGGCCTGATCGTGGCCGGCGGGCCGGACATCGACCCGGTCAGGTACGGCGCGGCGCGGCACCCTGCGACGCAGCCCCCGGTGACGGAGCGGGACGCGTGGGATCTCGCCGTCACCGCGAGCGCGCTGAGCCTCGGCGTTCCGCTGCTGGCCATCTGCCGCGGCATGCAGGTGCTGAACGTGCTGCGCGGCGGCACGCTCCACCAGCACGTGCAGGACCTCGTGGGACACGCGCGGCACGACGGCCCCGACGCCGGGTTCGGCCTGCACAAGGTGCGGATCTGCCGGGACAGCGCGCTGGCAGGGATCCTGCCCGAGGGCGGGTACATCGACGTGCCCACCCACCACCACCAGGCGGTCGACCTGCTCGGCGACGGGCTCAGGGCGGTGGCCTGGGAGGAAGACGGCCTGATCGAGGCGGTCGAGGCCGGGCCTTCCGAGCTCGAGGGCTTCGCCGGGTTCGTGCTCGGCGTGCAGTGGCACCCGGAGCGGGGCGAGGATCCGCGCGTGTTCGGCGCGCTGGTGACCGCCGCCGCGGAGCGGGCCGCGACGCGGGCGCTGGCGCCGACGGCCTGAGCTGGGGGTGCCCGTCCTTTCAGGTCCTTCAGGTCCTTCAGGTTAGGAAGCCGCGCAGCAGGGCGCTGGTTCCCTCCAGGTGCTCGGTGACTGCCTGGCCGGCCCGGGCCGGGTCGCCCGCCAGGATCGCGGTCGCGATCGCGGCGTGCTGGCCCGCGGTGTGGTCGATGTTGCGGCGCAGCACCGGGATGGCGTTGAGCAGGTCGTTCAGCCGCATCCGCGCGTCGGCGCAGGCGGCGGCCAGGAGGGTCGAGCCGGTGAGTTCGGCGATCGACAGGTGGAAGAGGGTGTCAAGCCGGCGGTAATCCTGCAGGCCGGCCCGGTTGACGTCGGCCAGCCTGGATAGCAGCACCTCGCGCACGGCTGGCTGCTGCGCCGCGACCTGCTTGGCGAGGATCTCGGCGGCGCCGGTTTCCACGGCGAGCCGGAACGTCAGCGCGTCGGTCAGCTTGTCGCCGTCCTCGCGGGCCAGGCGGCGGAGCTCGCCTGGGGCCGGCCCGGCCGGCCTGCGGGTGACGAACGTGCCGCCGAACCTGCCGCGGCGGGACTCGACGTAACCGGCCTGGTGCAGCTCCCTGATCGCCTCGCGCAGGGTGAGCCTGCTGATGCCGAGCCTGACCGCGAGCTCGCGCTCGGCGGGAAAGCGCTCCCCCGGCCCGATCAGGCCGAGCTTGATCACCATGAGCAGGCGCTCTACCGTTTCCTCGAATGCGTTGCCCGCGCGCACCGGCCGCAGCATGCCGCCCAGGTCAAGCCCGGTACTTACGGTTTGGTCCACATTGCCCTTCGGGTCTTGACATCGGCCCGCCGATGGCCCCCAATGGTCTGTTATTAAACCATTGAAACACGAGGAGCCCCCGTGGCGGTCAACGAGCAAGCGGCCCCAATGTCCAGCGATGAGGAAACCCTGCACCGGCTCGGCTACGCGCAGGAGCTGCGCAGGCGGATGTCCGGGTTCTCCAACTTCGCCGTCTCCTTCACGATCATCTCCATCCTGTCCGGCTGCCTGACCCTGTACGGGTACGGCATGAACACCGGCGGTCCCGCGATCATCGTCTGGGGCTGGCCGATCGTCGGCCTGATGACGCTGATGGTCGGGCTGTCAATGGCCGAGGTCTGCTCCAGCTTCCCGACCGCGGGCGGCCTGTACTACTGGTCGGCCAAGCTGGCCCGCAGGAACGGGGCCGCCTGGTCCTGGTTCACCGGCTGGTTCAACTTCCTCGGCCAGGTGGCGGTCACCGCGGGCATCGACTTCGGCGCCGCGTTCTTCATCAACGCGTTCCTGAGCCTGGAGTGGAACGTCAGCACCGCGCACTGGGTCACGATCCTGATCTTCGCGATCGTGCTTGGCGTGCACGGGCTGCTGAACCAGTTCGGCATCCGGCTGGTCTCGCTGCTGAACGACGTGAGCGTGTGGTGGCACATCACCGGCGTTCTGCTGATCGTGGGCGTGCTCGCGTTCGTGCCGTCCAAGCACGCGTCGGCTTCCTACGTGTTCACCTCGACGTTCAACGCCACCGGCTGGCACAGCACGTTCTACGTGCTGCTGCTCGGCCTGCTGCTGGCGCAGTACACGTTCACCGGGTACGACGCCTCGGCGCACATGACCGAGGAGACCCACAACGCGGCGCGCAGCGGCCCGCGCGGCATCGTGATGTCGATCGTCGTGTCGCTGTTCGCCGGCTGGCTGCTGCTGATCGGGATCACGTTCGCGATCCAGAAGGCGCACTACACGGACTACACAGGCGCGCTTGTTCCGCCGGCCCAGATCTTCGCCACCGCGATCGGCAACACCGGCGCCAAGCTGCTGCTGCTCGTCGCGATCGGCGCCCAGCTGTTCTGCGGGATGTCCTCGGTGACCGCGAACTCGCGGATGATCTACGCGTTCTCCCGCGACGGCGCGCTGCCCGGCTCGGGCGTCTGGCACAAGGTGAACAAGCGGACCAGGACGCCCACCAACGCGATCTGGCTCGCCGCCGTCGGCGCGCTGATCCTCGGCCTGCCGTACCTGGGGAACAGCGAGGCGTACGCCGCGGTGACCTCGATCGCGGTCATCGGCCTGTACATCGCCTACGTCATACCGACCTTCCTGCGGCTGCGGCAGGGCGCCAGCTTCCAGCGCGGGCCCTGGCACCTCGGCCGGTGGAGCTACCTGGTCGGCACGATCGCGGTGATCTGGGTCATCTTCATCACGATCCTGTTCATGCTGCCCACCGCGAGCCCGATCACCTGGGCCGACTTCAACTACACGGTCAT
>Ga0070763_10000321_pt1 | contig 12460 bp, 9 predicted proteins | sample HubBroMetageWRM3_FD_67279 | JGI IMG/M metagenome (GOLD analysis project Ga0070763, IMG submission 67279) | Warmed soil microbial communities from the Hubbard Brook experimental Forest, New Hampshire - Hubbard Brook CCASE Soil Metagenome WRM 3 | ecosystem: Environmental > Terrestrial > Soil >... | reverse complement strand
GTGACCAGGATGGCGGCCGCGGTCAGCGCGAAGAACGCCGCCTTCCAGGGCCCGTGCTGCCGCAGCGGCCGGTCATCGGCCCGGCGGCCGACGGCGGCCTGTTCCCCGGTGGCGTCGCCACGCCGGGCCGTGGGCACACGCGATCCGGTGCTGACGTCGCGTTCCGGCCCCATCTGCGGTCACCCAGCGCGCTCGCGCAGCGCAGCGACGATCTTGGGGCCCAGCAGCGTGACATCGCCGGCGCCCATGGTCAGCACCAGGTCGCCGGGCTTGGCCAGGCCAATGATCACGTCGGGCACGGCGGCAGCGTCCGGCACGAACCGGGCCCGGCCGCCGGGAACCGCCGCCACGATCATCATCCCGGTGACGCCGGGCTCGGGATCCTCGCGGGCCGCGTAGACGTCGAGCACCAGCGCCTCGTCGGCAAGCCCGAGCGCCGCGCCGAACTCGGCGGCAAAGAACCTGGTCCGGCTGTACAGATGCGGCTGGAACACGGCGATGACCTGCCCGCCATCGGCCACCTCCCGTGCCGCGTTAAGGTCGGCCGCGATCTCGGTGGGGTGATGTGCGTAGCAGTCAAGCACGCGCACCCCGTCCGCCTCGCCCTTGGGCTCCATCCGCCGGGCGACGCCGCGGTACGCGGCGAGCCCGCTGGCGGCCACGCCCGGGGTCAGGCCGAGTTCCACGGCGGCGGCGAACGCCGCGGTCGCGTTCAGCGCGTTGTGCCTGCCGGGAACGCCGATCGTGAGCGTGACCGGCTCCGGCGCGGCCGCGCGCTCCCCCGGCTCCACGGTCAGCCGGGTGGCCATGCCGAGCCCGGTGACCCCGGTCACCCGGTAGTCCGCCTCGGGCGACTCCCCGTAGGTGCGCACCCGCTTGGGCGGGACCGCCGCGGCTGCTGCCACCGCGAGGGCCGCGGCGCGGGGGTCGTCCTGGCCGGCCACCAGGAGCCCGCCCTCCGGGAGATTCCCGATGAAGGCGGCGAACGTGGCCTCGATTTCGGCGAGGTCCTTGTAGTTGTCCAGGTGCTCCGCCTCGATGCAGGTCACGATCGCGGCGGCCGGCGACAGCATCAGGAATGACCCGTCGCTCTCGTCCGCCTCGGCCACGAACCAGTCGCCGGTTCCTTCGTCCGCGCCGAGGCCGGTCTCGGCAAGGATCCCGCCGATCACGTACGACGGATCGGCACCAGCATGCCGCAGCACGGTGGTCAGCATCGAGGTCGTCGTGGTCTTGCCGTGCGTGCCGGCGACCGCGATGCCGCGCTTGCCGGTCATGATGGAGGCCAGTGCCGCCGCCCGGGGAATGACCGGGATCCCGAGCTGCCTCGCCGCAATGATCTCGAGGTTGCGGTCCCCGATGGCCGACGGCGTCGTGACGACCGTGTCCACCCCGGCGACGTGCTCGGCCGCGTGGCCCACGTAGACGGTCGCGCCGAGCCCGGCGAGCTCGTCGAGCTGCGCGGACGGGGAGCGGTCGCTCCCGGACACCCACACCCCCCTGGCCAGCATGATGCGCGCGATCCCGGACATTCCCGCGCCGCCGATGCCGACGAAATGCACCCGCCCCAGCCGGTCCAGCGGTACCGCCGGGACCGGCTCTACCAGGCCCATCTAGCGTTCCTCCCGCTCATCTCAGCCCACCCCTCGGCTCAACCTCACTAGCCCCAGCCCGCCTCACGAGCCCCACCCGCCTCACTAGCCCCACCCGCCCGCCCATGCGGCCGCCGCCGCTCACGGCGCCCGCCACCCCGCATGACGTCCAGGACCTCAGCAGCGAGCCAGCGGTCGGCGTCCCTGCGGCCCGCTCCCGCTGCCGCCCGCGACATGGCGGCGACAAGCTCGGGATCGAGCAGCACGGGAAGCAGCGTTTCCGTGATCCACGCCGGGCTGAGCTGGGCGTCGTCAACGATGATCCCACCGCCGACCTGCTCGATCGGCACCGCGTTCTTCCGCTGCTCGCCATTACCGTGCGGCAGCGGGACGTATGCGGCGGGCAGGCCGACCGCGGTGAGCTCGGCGCAGGTCATCGCGCCCGCCCGGCACAGCGCGAAGTCGGCGGCCGCGTAGGCGAGGTCCATCCGGTCCAGATACGGCAGGGTCACGTACGGCGTCTCTCCGCCCGCCGGCGGAACGTCGATGTCCGAGCGAGGCCCGATGATGTGCAGGACCTGGACACCCGCTGCCCGGATCCAGGGAGCCGCCGTGACCGCGGCATGGTTCAGCGACCTCGCCCCCTGCGATCCGCCGGTGACCAGCAGCACCGGGAGGTCGGGGCGCAGCCCGAAATGCGCCCGCGCCTTGTCGCCGAGCGCGAGCCGGTCAAGGCCTGCTATCTCGCGGCGGATCGGTATGCCGATGTAGGTGGCGTTCGTGAGTTTGGTCCCCGGCTGGCCGGTGAAAACGTGGCGGGTCAGCAGCGCCCCGATCCGGTTCGCCAGCCCCGGCCGCGAGTTTGCCTCGTGCACCACGATCGAGATACCGCGCCGCTTGGCGGCGAGGTAAGCGGGCGTGGCCACGTAGCCGCCGAACCCGACGACCACCTCGGCCCCGACGCGATCCAGCGCCGCGGTCGTGGCGCCGACCGCTCCGGCGAGCCGCCCGGGCACCGACAGCAGCGTCGCGTTCACCGAGCGCGGCAGCGGTACTGCGGGAATCAGCGCAAGGTCGTACCCCCGCATTGGCACCAGCCTGGTCTCCAGGCCGCGCTCGGTGCCCAGGCACGTGATCCGGATCCGCGGATCAGCGCGCCGGAGCGCGTCGGCGAGCGCCAGCGCTGGCTCGATGTGGCCGGCTGTGCCGCCTCCGGCGAGGACGACGCTCATCGGCTGCCTCGCCTCCCTCCCCTGGACGTCGCGCAGGCCCGGCCGGCGCCGCCCAGCTCAGCTGCGCTGCCCGGTCAGGCCAAGCCAGCTTAGGACGCGCAGCGCCGGCCCGGGGCCAGCAGCGGCGAGTGCCTGGCTGGCGCCGGGCTCCCGCTTCGCGAACGACATCAGCATGCCGAGCGCGACCAACGTCACCAGCAGGGACGACAGGCCCTCCGAGACGAGCGGCAGCGGCACCCCGGTAATCGGCACAAGCCCGATGACCGCACCGATGTTGACCAGCGCCTGCACCACGATCCACGCGGTCGCGGCCGCGGCCGCCAGGCGCATGAATGTGTCCGGTACCCGCCGGGCGATCCGGATCCCAGCGTAGGCAAGCCCGCCGTAGAGCAACGTCACGCACAACGTGCCGACAAGTCCGAGTTCTTCGCCGATAACGGCGAAGATGAAGTCCGTGGTGGACTCCGGTACCCATCCCCACTTCATCTTCCCGGCGCCGAGCCCGACGCCGAACCAGCCGCCCGAGCCGACCGCGGTCTTGCCCTCGAGCGTCTGCCAGCCGACCGTCAGCGAGTTGGCCTGCGGGTGCAGGAAGCCGGTGATCCGGTTCAGCCGATAGGACGCGACGATGATCAGGATGACCATCGCGAACCCCATCAGCCCGAGCATGCCGATGAACAGCCTGCCGGGGGATCCGATCACCCAGAGCAGCGCGAGGAAGATCACCAGCAGGATGAACGTCGTGCCGAGGTCGTCACCGAGCATCACGAGCATGCTGAAGATCGCCGCCCCGGGCAGCAGCGGGATCAGCAGGTGCCGCCACTCACCGAGCTGGCCGGCCTTCTCCTTGCGGGCGAGCAGGTCGGCGCCCCAGAGCACGAAGGCGAGTTTGGCGAACTCGGACGGCTGGATCTGGAATCCGAGGACCTGAATCCAGCGCTCGCCGCCCTGGACCGTATGGCCCACGGCGAGCACCAGCATCAGGCCGAGCACGGACACGCCGACCATCGGGTAGGCGACGGCGCGGAACAGCGTCGGCGACGACTTCGCCGCGATCCACATCAGCAGCAGCCCGACCAGGACACCGATCGTCTGCTTCTGGAATCCCGCGTACGGGGACGCGCCCGCCTGGATGGCCGTGGCTGACGAGGTCGAGAGCACCATCACCAAACCGAGCGCGAGCAGCAGCATCGTGATGCCGAGGACGAGGTAATAGGACGTGAGCGGCCGGTCGAGCAGCCGGAGCGCGGCCGACACCCGCCCGGCCTCTGGCCGCGAGCGCTGCCGCGGCGTGACCGTCTGCTCCGTGGCCGAGGGCGCGCTCATCGCTGCTCCGCGAGCCGCCCGACCGCCGCGGCGAACGCGTCGCCTCGCGCCGGGTAGTTGCGGAACATGTCGAACGACTGGGCGGCCGGCGCCAGCAGCACCGTGTCACCGGGCGCAGCCAGCCGTGCCGCCTCGGCCACTACTTGATCCATTACACCAGTGTCAGTGCGGACGGCCTCCACGACCGGGACATCCGGGGCGTGTCGCGCCAATGACCGAAGGATCACGGCTCGGTCGGCCCCGAGCGCCACCACGCCGCGCAGCCGCGGTGCGTTGGCCCGGACCAGCCCGTCCACGTCGGCGTCGGAGCCGCGGAACAAACCTCCGGCGATCCACACGACGGACCGGTAGGACGCGAGCGCCGCCGCCGCCGCGTGCGGGTTGCTCGCCTTGGAGTCGTCCACGTAGTCGACGCCGCCGACGCGCGCGACCAGGCTCATCCGGTGCGGCTCGGGCCGGAACGCGGAGAGCCCGGCCCTGACCGCCTCCGGTGTCACGCCGTAGGCCCGGGCCAGCGCGGCGGCGGCCAGCGCGTCGGCCACGTTGTGCGGTCCCTGCGGGCGCACGTCATCGACGCCGGCCAGGACGGCTCCGGCCTGGTCGCCGAACGCCCGGTCAAGCAGCACGTCGCCGTCCACACCGAGCTCTCCGGGACCTGGGGCTTCCAGCCGGAACGCCACGACCCGTGCGGTGCCCGGCGCGGTGGCGGCCAGCCCCGCCGACCGCGGGTCGTCCGCGTTGCAGACGGCCACCGTTCCCGGAGCGTAGATGCGCCCCTTGGCCCTTGCGTAGGAACCGATGTCGCCGTGCCAGTCGAGATGGTGCGCCGCGACGTTCAGCACCACGGCGGCGAACGGCCGGACCGAGCAGCTCCAGTGCAGCTGGAAGCTGGACAGCTCGACGGCGAGCACCGGGAAGGGCTCGGGCTCGGTGATCGCGTCGACCACGGAGAGGCCGACGTTGCCCGCGGCGATCGCGCGGTGCCCGGCCGCCGTCAGCATCGCGGCGAGCATCAGCACGGTCGTGGTCTTGCCGTTGGTCCCGGTTACCCCCAGCCAGTCCTGCCCTGGCGGGCGAAGCCGCCAGGCCAGCTCGACGTCGCCGATTACCGGAATGCCGGCCGCCGCCGCGTCGGTGAGAAGCGGCGTGCCCGGCCGCCATCCCGGCGTGGTGATCACGAGATCGGTCCCGGCGGGAAGCTTCGGGACCGGATCCAGTTCGACGGTGATGCCGAGGCCGGCCAGTTCGCCGGCGACCTGGCGGTTGGCGTCGTCGTCGCGGCCGTCGACGGCCGTGACCAGGGCGCCACGCGCCGCGAGCAGCCGGGCGACCGGCGGGCCGGAAACACCGAGCCCGTTGACGAGCACCCGGAGTTCCCCGTAAGCCGGCTTCAAGAGCCGGGCCAGGGCTGCCTCGGCCGCGTCGTGTTGTTCCCCCGCTCGCATCCGGCTTACCCCGGCAGCCAGGCGACGTAGAAGATGCCGAGGCCGAGCGCGATGAACAACGCGGCGATCAGCCAGAACCGGACCACGATCGTGGTCTCGGCCCAGCCGAGCAGCTCGAAGTGGTGCTGCAGCGGCGCCATCTTGAAGACCCGCCGCCCCGTCATCTTGTAGGACCCCACCTGGATGATCACCGACAACGTGATGATCACGAACAGTCCGCCCATGATCACCAGCAGCAGCTGGGTCTTCGTGCACACGGCGAGCCCGGCGAGGACGCCGCCCAGCGCGAGCGAGCCGGTGTCGCCCATGAAGATCCGGGCCGGCGGGGCATTCCACCACAGGAAGCCGAAACAGGCTCCGGCCACCGACGCGGCCACCACCGCCAGGTCCAGCGGGTCGCGGATCGGGTAACACTGCGGGGAAAGGAACGCCGTGCAGTCGTTCTTCAGCTGCCAGATGCCGATCAGCACGTAGGCGCCGAGCACCAGGATCGTCGCGCCAGTGGCCAGCCCGTCCAGGCCGTCGGTCAGGTTCACCGCGTTCGACCACGCGGCGATCTGGAAGACGGTCCACAGCACGAACGGGAGCAGCCCGATCGCGGGCCCGAAGTCGTGCAGGAACGCGAGGCGCGCATCCGCAGGGGTGATGTCGAACCCGTCCGGGTGGTGCAGCACCTCCACGGCGAACAGGGCGCCGACCACGGCCTGGCCGGCCAGCTTGGCGCCGCTGCGCAGGCCCAGGCTGCGCTGCTTGTAGATCTTGATGAAGTCGTCGGCGAAGCCGACCGCGCCGAGGCCGGTCATCAGCCCCAGCACGAGCACGCCGGACCACGTCATCGAGTCCTTGGTCAGCACGTGCCCGCAGAGGTACCCGATCAGCGAGGCGACCACGATGACCGCGCCGCCCATCGTCGGCGTGCCGCGCTTGGTTTTGTGCGCGGACGGGCCGTCGTCCCTGATCTCCTGGCCGTAGCCGCGCCTGGAGAAGATCCTGATCGCGAGGGGCGTGCCGAACAGCGCCAGCACCATGGCGACCGCGCCCGCCACGAGGATGGTCTTCACAGCGGCAGCTCCCCGGTCAGCGCCAGCGCCACGCGCTGCAGGTTTGCGGCCCGCGACGCCTTGACGAGCACTACGTCGCCCGGCCTGACCAGCCGGCCGACGGCGGCGACCGCCGCTTCGGCGTCGGGGACCTGCAGCAGCTCACCCCGCCAGGACGGCTCCCCCTTGGCCCCGGTCAGAATCGGTGCGGCCGGGTCGCCCACGACGATCAGGCCGGCCAGGCCGGCCCGCGCAGCCTGGCGGCCGGCCTCCTCGTGCAGCTCCTCCGCCTGGGCGCCGAGCTCGGTCATGTAGCCGAGCACGGCGAAAGCCCGGCCGCCGGCCGCCATCGCGGCCACCGCCGACAGCGCCGCGCTGACCGCCTCTGGATTGGCGTTGTACGCGTCGTTGACGACCGTCACCCCGTCCGGCCGCCTGGTCACCTCCATGCGCCACCGGCTTCGGGCGGTCGCTGCCGAGAGCCCGGCCGCGACGTCGGCGACGTCCATGCCAAGCTGGCTGGCCAGCGCGGCGGCGGCCAGCGCGTTGGCGACGTTGTGCTCGCCGTGCAGCCGCAGCTGCACTGGAGCCGATCCGGCGCCGGTCACCAGCGTGAAGCCGGGCCTGCCCGCCTCGTCGACCGCGACTCCGGCCGCGCGGTAGTCGGCGCCAGGGGCCCGGCCGAAGGTCACCACCCGCGCCGCGGTGCGGTCGGCCATGGCAGCCACCCGGGCGTCGTCGGCGCTCAGCACGGCCACGCCGTCGGCGGGCAGCGCCTCCGGCAACTCGGCCTTGGCCCGCGCGACGTCGTCGATGCTGCCGAAGACGCCGGCGTGCGCGTGACCGACGCACAGCACCGCACCCAGGCGCGGCGGCGAAATCCGGCACAGCTCGGCGATGTGCCCCGGGCCGCGCGCGGACATCTCGGCTACCAGGTATCTGGTCTGATCGGTCACCCGCAGCACGGTCAGCGGGTGACCTTGCTCGTTGTTGTAGGAGTTCTTCGGGGAAACCGTCGGGCCAAGCGACTCGATCAGCTGGGCGGCGAGGTCCTTGGTGGTGGTCTTGCCCGCCGAGCCGGTGATCGCTGCGATCGTGAGGCCGGGCAGCCGGTCGACGACCGCGCGGGCCAGCGCGGCGAGCGCGGCGAGCACGTCCGGGACGATCAGCGCGGGCACGCCGACCGGCCTGGTGGCGAGCACGGCCGTGGCACCCGCGGCGACCGCGCTGGCGGCAAAGTCGTGCCCGTCGGCCCGGGGTCCCGGCAGCGCGGCGAACAGGCTGCCCGGGCGGGCCTGGCGGGAGTCGATGACCACCGGCCCGGTCACGACCGCACCAGGGTCGGCGATCAGGTCGGCGGTGCCGCCGACGATCTCGGATACCTGGGCTACGGACAGCGGGATCAAAGGTCCCCCATGTCAGGCTCTGGCGCGTGGGGCCCGCCGGGTGCGCCCTCGGGAGCCCCAGCGGCGAGGCGGCGGGCGAGAGCTTCCGCTGCCACCTCGCGGTCGTCGAAGGGTATGACTGCGGTGCCAGCGTACTGGCCACGCTCGTGTCCCTTGCCCGCGACGAGCACCACGTCCCCTTTGCTCGCTCTTGTGACAGCGAGCTCGATGGCAGCGGCGCGGTCGGGCTCGATGATCACGTGCGCCCGGGCGGCGGCAGGCACGCTCAGCGCGCCCGAGAGCATCTCGGCGAGGATCTCAAGCGGGTCCTCCGAGCGCGGGTTGTCATTGGTGAAGATCGCCAGGTCCGCGAGGCCGGCCGCGGCCGCGCCCATCATCGGCCGCTTGGCGCGGTCCCGGTCACCGCCGCAGCCAAGGACGATCGTGAGGTTTCCCAGGGTGACCGGCCGCAGCGCGTCCAGCACCGCCCGCACCGCGCCCGGCTTGTGCGAGTAGTCGACGAGCACGGTGAAATCCTGGCCCGCCTCGACCCGCTCGAGCCGGCCCGGCACCCCGGGGCAGGCGGCCACGCCAGCCACCGCGGTGGCGATCCCAACGCCGGCCTCGACCAGGGCCACGATCGCGGCGAGCGCGTTGGCGACGTTGAACGGCCCGGGCAGGGCCACCGAGGCGTCGGCCTCGACCCCGCCCGGGCCGATGACCCGGAAGGTGCTCCCATCCGCCCCGCCGCGCACGTCGGCCGCGCGCCAGTCGGCGGCCGGGTTCCCGGCCGGGGAGTACGTGGTGATCGGGATCTGCGGATCCGCGGCGAGGGTCCGGCCATGTGAGTCGTCGAGGTTGACGACCCCGGCCCTGGCGTAGCGCGGCGTGAACAGCTTGGCCTTGGCGGCGAAGTAGGCATCGATCGTCTCGTGGAAGTCCAGGTGGTCCTGGGACAGGTTGGTGAACACGGCCACGTCGTAAGACGTCCCGGCGACGCGGCCGAGCGCGAGGGCGTGGCTGGAGACCTCCATCGCTGCCGCGGTCACGCCCTGCTCCGCCATCGCGGCCAGCAGCGCCTGGAGGTCGGTCGCCTCGGGAGTGGTCAGCCAGCTGTCGGCCACCACGTCGCCGATCCTGGTCTGGACGCCGCCGATCAGCCCGCTGAGGTGCCCAGCTGCCCGCAGGCCCGCCTCCAGCAGGTAGGTGGTGGTGGTCTTGCCGCTGGTGCCGGTCACCCCGAGCAGCATCAGCTTCCCCGAGGGGTTGCCGTAGATCCACGACGCGATCTCGCCCAGCCGCGACCGCGGGTCGGCCACCACGAAGACCGGCAGGCCGGACCGGATCGCCAGTTCCTTGCCGCCCGGGTCGGTGAGGATCGCCGCGGCCCCGGCCGCGGCGGCCTGCGCACAGAAGGTCGCGCCGTGGTGCTGGCTGCCGGGCAGCGCGGCGTACAGGTCGCCGGGGTGCACGCGGCGGGAATCGTGCGTGACCCCGGACACGCCGCGGGGCGTTCCCGGCCTGGTCAGCGGGCCCGGGGCGTCCCGGCCCGCCGTCCTCACCCCGAGCAGCGCCGCCAGTCCCGCGAGCGGTCGCAGCGGGACATAGCGTGGGCGTAGGTCGGCTGGCACGGGCAGAGATTACCTCTGTTCACGGTCTCGTGAGCCGGACGTTCGGACGCTTGGCATTGTCCGGCGGTATCCGCAGCGTTTGCAGCGCGAACTTTGCCACGCGGTAGAAGACCGGACCTGCGATCTCATCACCGTAGTAGCCGCCCTTCGTGGGGTCCTGGACGTTCACGGCGATCACGAGCTGCGGATTGTCAGCGGGGACGATGCCGATGTAACTCGACCCGTACTCGCACAGGCAGGTCTGCCCCGGCCCGGCCTCCTGGGAGGTACCGGTCTTGGCCGCGACCGGGTACCCGGGGATGATTCCCCACGGCTCGCCGCCCTGGGAATCGACCATAGGCACCTGCTGCAGGATCGCCATCAGCTCCTTGGCGGTCTTCGGCTGGATCACCCGGGTCTGCTTCGGCTTGGGCGCCGGCGTGAACCTCCCGGCGCCGCTGGTCGTGCCCGCGACGATCGACGGCTGGACGCGCACCCCGCCGTTCGCGATCGTCGCATAGACGTCAGCCATCTGCACCGCGTTGGCCGCGACGCCCTGCCCGAACGACAGCGTGTACCGCTCGTCGCCCCACCACTTCGATGGCACCGGCAGGATCCCCGAGGTCTCGCCCGGCAGGTTGAGCCCGATGGACTCGCCCAGGCCGAACGCCCTGAGGTAGTCGTACTGGGTCTGCGGGCTGACGTGCTGGGCCACCTGCACCATGCCGTCGTTGAGCGAGTTCGCGATGATCCCGGCGATCGTGTACCGCTGCGTTGGGTGGTACTCCCCGTCGTGGAACGAGTAGCCGGCGACGTCGATCTGGTCGGGCACCGTGTAGGTGCTCATCGGCGTCTGGCCGCCCTGCTCGAACGCGGCCGCCGCGGTGATGACCTTGGCCGTGCTGCCCGGCTGGAACACGTTCTGCACCGGGATGTCGGTCGTCGCGGCCACGCTGGCCGGGTCCGACGGGTTGAACGTCGGGTACTGCGCGAGCGCCAGGATCTGCCCGGTGCGCGGATCCATCGCCACAACCGAGCAGTTCGTGGCGTGCGCCTTCTTGACCTCCGCGGCGCACGCCTGTTCCGCGTACCACTGGATGTCGGCCTGGACCGTCAGCTGCAGGCTGCCGGCTGGCACCGGGGCGCGCAGCGTCTGCTCGGTGCCGGGGATCGGCTCCGGGTCGGTTCCCGGGGTCATCTCTGCCTGCTCGCTGCCGTCCCGCCCGCTCAGCAGGGAGTTGTATTCCTGCTCGAGCCCTGCCTCACCGCGCAGGTCGCCCGCCGCGTCGGTGTCGGAGAAGCCGATGAGGTTCGCGGCGAGGTCGCCGTTCGGGTAGACGCGGGAGTAGGACGCCTGCTCGGCGATGCCCGGCAGATTGAGTGAGTTCATCAGGTCGCTGATCCGGGTGCCGGTCGCGGCTGGCACGTTCTTCTTCAGCACGACGTACTGCGGCGAGGTCGGGTAGTCGATCAGCGCCAGGATGGCCGCCTGGGTCATGCCGAGGGGCCCGGCCAGCCCGGCGGCCACCTGGGCACGCTTTGCGTGCGGTATCTGGGCCGGGTCGGCGTAGACCAGGTCGGTCTGCTCGGTCATCGCCAGGATCGTGCCGTCGCTGCTGGTGATGGAGCCGCGCAAGACCGGGATTGAGTTCGGCTGCAACGGCAGCATCTGCTGCTGCGCCAGCGCCCGGTACTGCGACCAGTGCAGGCCCTGAAGCTGCACCAGCCGGGCGGCGATGAGGACGAGCACGAGCCCGATGCACACCAGCGAGAGCTTCAGGCGCCGGCCGTGCTCGGCCCGGCGCAGGCCAGGGCGTGCCGGAACGGCCGATGCCTGCGGCGGCCTGGCCTGGGCGGGCCGGGCGGGCCGGCTGCGGCGATTATCGGCACGCGCGGTGGCGCTGCTCGGCCGCCCAGGTCCGGCGGCGCGCGGCCGGCCATGGCCAGCCTGCTGCCTGACACCCCCGTGCATCCGCCCGGAACCCTCGCGGGCGGGCCGGGGGCCAGCCGGAGGACGGCGGGGGGCCGACGGCCGGCGGCCCGGGCCGTCGCCCAGTGTCACGGGGTATATCCGGGTACGGCGTACGCTCCCTCAGCCTTGGACGGCATCGTGTATCTGCGGCCTGTCTTCGGGTCAACGAAGTTGAGCACCTGCTGCGGCTTCATGCCGAGCTTGAGCGCGCGCTGCTCGATCGAGCCCGGCGACTGCTCGGACGCGACCTGCTGCTGCAGCAGCTGCACCTGCTGCGATGCCGTCGCGTTGCTCCGCTGCAGGTTGTCGATCCGGTACGACGCAGCGGCCAGGGTCGTGTTGACCACCAGCAGGCAGACCAGCCCGCCGCCGAGCAGGCCGAGCAGCAGCAGGATGAAGGGCGTCCGTGACGTGGGGCGCTTCGGCGCGGCGTGCAGGTCCCGCGCCGCGCCCGCGGCACGGGATCGCGCGGGCGCCGCCGCCGGCCCGGCTGGCCGCGGCGGGCGGGCGGGACGCAGCGGCCGGACGCGGCCCAGGCGGGCCGGACCCGCCTGACGCGCCTGGCGCGACTCGGGCGGCCGTCCCTGAGAGGGGCGGCCCGGCTTCCGTGGCGGCGTCTTGACCGTGGTATTCATCCGGCTCTTCCCGTTCTGTGTGTGCTGGAGCCGCGGGTCACGCCGCTGCCCTTACTCGCTCGGCCGCCCGCAGGCGCGCCGAAGCTGCCCGCGGGTTGGCCGCCACTTCCGCCGCTGTTGGCCGTTCCGCACCCCTGGTGAGCAGCCGGAACCGCGGCCGGGCTGTCTCCAGCTGGACCGGCAGGCCGGGCGGCGTCGTGTCGGCTGCGCTCGCCACGAGCTC
>Ga0070763_10000319_pt1 | contig 12506 bp, 12 predicted proteins | sample HubBroMetageWRM3_FD_67279 | JGI IMG/M metagenome (GOLD analysis project Ga0070763, IMG submission 67279) | Warmed soil microbial communities from the Hubbard Brook experimental Forest, New Hampshire - Hubbard Brook CCASE Soil Metagenome WRM 3 | ecosystem: Environmental > Terrestrial > Soil >... | reverse complement strand
CTAGGTATGTATCACCTCGACGGAACCATCCGGCAGCGGCCGTGATGACACCGAAGCCAGGCGCAGCTAGCCGCGGGTGACCTTGCCGGCCTTGATGCAGGACGCGCAGACGTTGAGTCGCTGCTTGTTGCCACCCGGACGGGTCACGACGTGCACAGTCTGGACGTTGGGGTCCCACCGGCGGCTGGTGCGCCGGTGGGAGTGCGACACCGACTTGCCGAAGCCGGGGCCTTTCCCGCAGATATCGCACACAGCGGCCATGATGAAGCTCCTCAAATGTTCGGGGGTCCGGCAACTCGCGCATCGGGAGCCGGGACGGCCCAGGCTGCCCCCGGGCCAATCCAGGATACCGACTGTCCTGGCCAACCACCAAAACGACCGACGACAGGCCTACAGCTTACGACGTTGCTGTCGCACCGTCTGGCTAGGCTAAATAGGCCGGTTCGTCCCGCCGGTGGGTGGTGGCTCACGGTCACCTGCCGCACGTGCGTCGCCGAGCTACGCTGGCGCCCACCGGGGCCTGGTTTTCGAAAAGGTGCGAGGAGGTGGGTCACAGTGGGCACGTCGGATCGTCTGCTGGACGCGTCGACCCTGCGGGACTGGGCCCACACCGCGGTCAGCGACCTGATCACTCACATCGACGAAATCAATCGACTCAACGTATTCCCGGTTGCCGACTCCGATACCGGCGCCAACCTGTTGTTCACCATGCGTTCTGCGTTGGCGGAGGCGAATGCGGGGGCCGGCACCGACAGCAGCCCGGGGTGCGTCGCCCGGGTCGCGGCCGCGCTGTCAGCCGGTGCGCTGAACGGCGCTCGTGGCAACTCGGGTGTCATTCTGTCCCAGATCCTGCGTGGTTTCGCCGACGTCACCGCGACCGCGGCCGCCGACTGTGGCGGTGAATTGCCCGATATGGACGCCCCCATCCTCGGAGCAGCATTGCACCGCGGCGTTGATCTGGTCATCGCCTCGATGGGCGGCGAGGAGGTCCCCGGCACCATCGTCTCGGTGCTGCGGGCCGCCGCCGACGCCGTCGGGGAGTGCGCCAACGAGGGGCTGGTCTCGGCGATCACCGCCGCCGGCGACGCGGCGGTAGTCGCGCTGGAGAAGACCCCCGAGCAACTCGATGTGCTCGCTGACGCTGGTGCAGTGGATGCCGGGGGCCGAGGCCTGCTGGTCCTGCTGGACGCGCTGCGCTCGACGGTCACCGGGCAGACGCCCGCCCGGGCGGTGTACGAGCTGTCGCCGCCCGCCCAGCCGGCAGATGCCGGCGCCGAACGGCCGGCACCGCAATTCGAGGTGATGTACCTGCTGGATAGCTGCGATCCCGCAGCGGTGGACGCATTGCGCGACCGGCTCGACGAGCTCGGTGAATCGGTGGCCATCGCGGCCGCACTGCAAACGACGCAGGACAGCTACTCGGTGCATGTGCATACCGACGACGCCGGCGCTGCCGTGGAAGCAGGACTGCTGGCCGGGCGGCTGAGCCGGATCGTGATCTCGCAGCTGAGCTCCGGCGTGACCGGACTGCCGGCGGGCGGTTGGACGCGGGAACGGGCGGTGCTGGCCGTTGTGGACGGCGACGGCGCCGCCGAATTGTTCGCCGGAGAGGGCGCCTGCGTGCTGCAGCGCGGTCCGGACGCGATCTATCCAGCCACAAATATCAGTGCCCACCAGCTGATGCGGGCCGTGGTGGACACCGGTGCCGCACAGGTGATGGTGATGCCCAACGGCTATGTCGCCGCCGAGGAGCTGGTGGCCGGATGCACGGCAGCCATCGGCTGGGGCATCGAGGTGGTGCCGATACCGACGGGGTCGATGGTGCAGGGGCTGGCCGCGCTGGCCGTGCACGAGCCGGGCCGGCAGGCCGTCAACGACGGCTACACCATGGCCCGCGCCGCGGGTGCCGCGCGGCACGGATCGGTGCGCGTCGCGACCGAGAGCGCGTTGACCTGGGCCGGTCGCTGTTACCCGGGTGACGGCCTGGGCATTGCGGGCGACGAGGTGCTGATCGTGGCCGCCGATGCGGCCGCGGCGGCGATCGGCCTGCTGGATCTGCTGCTGGCCTCCGGCGGCGACCTGGTGACGGTGCTGATAGGCGCCGGCATCGAGACGGATGTCGACGCCGCTGCCGTCATCGACATCCTGGAAGACCATGTGCACGACAACCAACCGGGAACGGAGTTGGTGACCTACCGCACCGGCCATAGCGGTGACGCGCTGCTGATCGGGGTCGAGTAGCCGTGGTGTCTCTGGGCGATCGACTGGACTACATCGTGGGCGCCAAGGCCGCCGACTCCCTCGATGAGGTGTTCGGCATCCGAACCGTCGACGACCTGCTGCGGCACTACCCGCGCGGCTACACGGAGGGCGCGACGGTGCGTGGCGCCGACGACGAGCGGCCCGAAGACGGCGAGCACATAACCATCGTCGATACCATCGCCGATGCCGTGACGTTCCCGATGAAGAAGGACCGGAAGAAGATATGTCTGCGAATCACCGTCGGTTCTGGACGCAGCAAGGTGACCGCGACGTTCTTCAACGCGAACTACCTCAAGAAGGACCTCACGAAGAACACACGGGTGATGCTTTCCGGAGAAGTCGGGTTCTTCAAGGGTGCCATGCAGTTAACGCACCCCGCCTTTCTCATCCTCGACGCGCCGGATGGAAAGAACCACGGCACCAGGTCACTGAAAAGCATCGCGGACGCCTCGCAGGCCGTCAGTGGCGAGCTGTCGCTGCCGGAGTTCGAGCGTCGCTTCTTCCCGATCTATCCGGCCAGCACGAAACTGCAGAGCTGGGACATCTTCGCCTGCGTGCGCCAAGTGCTCGAAATCCTCGATCCGGTAGACGATCCTTTGCCCGCCGAGCTGCGCGCCGAACTCGGCCTGATCGGCGAGGACGCGGCGCTGCGCGCTATCCATCTCGCCGAGAGCGAGCACGAACGCGGGCGTGCGCGTGAACGGCTGACCTTCGATGAAGCCGTCGGCCTGCAGTGGGCGCTGGTAGCCCGACGGCATGGCGAGCTCTCGGAATCGGGACCGCCGGCGCCGCCGCGATCTGACGGTCTGGCAGCGCAGCTGTTGGGGCAGTTGCCGTTCGAGCTCACGGCGGGACAGCGCGAAGTGCTCGACGTGCTGTCCGATGGGCTTGGGTTGACCCGCCCGCTGAACCGCCTGCTGCAAGGCGAGGTCGGCTCGGGCAAGACGATCGTTGCGGTGCTGGCGATGTTGCAGATGGTCGACGCGGGTTATCAGTGTGCGTTACTGGCGCCGACCGAAGTTCTTGCCGCACAACATCTGCTGTCGATCTGCGACGTGCTGGGCCCGTTGGCGACGGGGGGGCAGCTGGGTGGGGCCGACGACGCCACCCGGGTGGCGTTGCTCACCGGGTCGATGACGCCGGCTCAGAAAAAGCAAGTCCGCGCCGAGATCGTCAGCGGTCAAGTCGGCATCGTGATCGGCACTCATGCACTGTTGCAGGACGCGGTGGAGTTCCACAATCTGGGCATGGTGGTGGTCGATGAACAGCACCGGTTCGGTGTCGAGCAGCGAGACCAATTGCGCGCCAAGGCTCCTGCCGGCATCACGCCGCACCTGCTGGTGATGACGGCGACGCCGATACCGCGCACCGTCGCGCTCACCGTTTACGGCGACCTGGAGACCTCGACACTGCGTGAACTGCCGCGCGGACGCCAGCCAATTACGTCCAACGTCATCTTCGTCAAGGACAAGCCCGCGTGGCTCGACCGTGCCTGGCAGCGGATTATCGAAGAGGTCGCAGCAAGCCGCCAGGTTTTTGTGGTCGCGCCGCGGATCGACGACACGGATGAGTCGGGCAAAGGGCAAGAGGGCGGCCGACCGTCTGAGACCGCGGAGGGACTTTTCGGCCGTCTGCGTTCCGGCGAGCTGGCGAACCTGCGGCTCGGGCTCATGCACGGGCGGTTGCCCGCTGACGAGAAGGACGCCGCAATGGCGGCTTTTCGAGCCGGTGAGATCGATGTTCTGGTGTGTACCACCGTTATTGAGGTGGGTGTCGACGTCCCTAATGCCACGGTCATGCTGGTGATGGACGCTGACCGGTTCGGCATCAGCCAGTTGCATCAGCTGCGCGGCCGCATCGGGCGCGGCGAGCATCCAAGCCTGTGTCTGTTGGTCAGCTGGGTTTCGCCGGGATCGCCGGCAGGTCGGCGGCTGAGTGCGGTCGCCGACACCCTGGACGGATTCGCTCTTGCCGACCTTGACCTCAAGGAGCGCCGGGAAGGAGATGTGCTGGGCCGCAACCAGTCCGGCAGGAGAGTCACCTTGCGGCTACTGTCGCTGGCCGACCACCTGGTGTACATCGAGGCCGCCCGGGACTTCTGCACCCGCGCCTACGACGAGGCGAGCCCGCACCCCGGCTTGGCCGTACTGGCAGCGCGATTCACCAACGCCGACCGCATCGAATACTTGGATAAGTCATGAACCGAAAAGTGCTGCTGTGGTTGTCGGTGGCCGCGGCGCTCGCGGTGGTTGTCGCCTATCAGACGTTGGGATCATCGGCGGCCAGGCACGCCGGCGAGGTCGCCGCGCGCGCCGACGTCCCGACGGTGCAACCCGGTACCGACGTGCTGGCGGGAATTGGCGTGCTGCCTGCGCGGGCCCGTCGCTACGACTACCGCAGGTCGGCGTTCGGCGACGCGTGGGACGACAACAACGATGCCCCGGGCGGGCACAATGGTTGTGATACTCGTGATGACATCCTCGACCGTGACCTCGTCGACAAGACCTATGTGTGGGTCAAGCGTTGTCCGAATGCGGTGGCCACCGGCATCCTGCACGACCCGTACACCAACACCACGGTCGCATTCCAGCGCGGCGCCCAGGTCGGCGAATCGGTGCAGATCGACCACATCGTCCCGCTTTCCTACGCCTGGGACATGGGTGCTTATGCCTGGCCCGACCCTGAGCGGCTGCGTTTCGCCAACGACCCGGCCAACTTGCTGGCCGTGGAAGGCCAGGCCAATCAGGACAAGGGCGATTCGCCGCCGGCGCAGTGGATGCCGCCGAACAAAGCGTTCGCGTGTCAGTACGCCGTGCAGTTCATTGCTGTGCTGCGTGGCTACCAGTTGCCGGTAGACCAGGCTTCCACCGATGTGCTGCGTCAGGCCGCGGCCACCTGCCCGACCGGCTAGGCGGCCCGCTTGCCCGAGTGCGAATCTGGCGACGCGATACGCCGATGAATCGTCGTGAGATTCACACTCGGCGAGAATGGGTCAGGTGCCGGCGTAAGTCTCCGGATCCTCGCGCACCCGGGTGCCGTCGTTGAGCCCGTTGATTGCTTCCATGTGCTCGGCAGCTAATTCGAAATCGAAGACGTCCAAGTTGCTCGCAATGCGTTCGGCTTTGGACGAGCGGAATATGACCGCATTCCCCAATTGCAGATTCCACCGGAGCAGGACCTGCGCGGGTGTCTTGCCGTATTCGCCGGCGATCGAGGTCACGGTCGGGTTGTCCATCAGCCTGCCGAGAACCAGCGGGGTGTAAGACTGCGTGACGATGTTGTGCTGCGCATTTGATTTGCGCATATCGGCCTGGCTGAGCAGTGGGTGCAGCTCGATCTGGTTCACCGCCGGCGTGACGAAAGTCAGGTCGATGGCCGTCGACAAATGATCCTCGGTGAAATTGGATACACCAATCGAGCGGGCTTGGCCGTTCCCGCGGGATTGGAGCAAGCCGCCCCAGGCGTCCACGTAATTGCCCAACGACGCGGCCGGCCAGTGAATCAGGTAGAGGTCGACATAATCCAGGCCGAGGCGCTCCAAGCTGGCGCTGCAGGCCAGCTGACTTTTGCTGAAACCCTGGTCGGCGGTGGCCAACTTGGTGGTGACGAACAGCTCGGTGCGGGGGATCCCGGAGGCCGCAATCGCGCGGCCGACAGCGGCTTCGTTGCCGTAGGCCGCGGCAGTGTCGATGAGCCGGCAGCCGATTTCCAGCGCGGCACAAACCGCGCGCTCGGTCTCGTCGTCCGATAATTCCGCAACGCCGAGACCAAGTACCGGCATCGTGTTCTCGTCATTGAGCGCTATCGACGGGACGGTGGCACCCGGCTGGCCAGTCAACGTCAATCACCTACCTGTGAATTTGAAGGTTCGTGGATTCGGACCAAGATGGGCTCCATCATCCAGCGAGGAGATCGAGGCCCTGTCATCGGGGCCGAGTTCGAAATCGAACACGTCGAGGGTACTCGCGATCCGTGAGGGGTTCACCGACTTGGGGATCACGATATTACCGACCTGGATATGCCACCTGATCAGTACCTGGGCGGCCGTCCGGCGGTGGCCTTCGGCGACGGCGGTGACCTCAGATGGGCGAAGGCCTTGAAGGTGTCCACAAACTTGTTCAGCGCAGGCTGCGGCCAGTGGATCAGGTATAGGTCGAGGTAGTCGAGGCTGAGCCAGCGTGCTGTCCTAGCCCTGGTTCGGGGTTCGACAACCTGGTCACCACGTACAGTTGGTCGCGAGCTAGGTCGGAGTCCGCAACTGCTCGCCCGACCTCCCGCTCATTGCGGTAGGCCGCCGCGGTGTCGATGTGCCGGTGACCTGCGCGCAGTGCGGCGCCCACCGCCTGCTCGGTGTCCGCCGGAGAGACCTGGAAGACTCCGAGCCCAACGGCGGGGATCGAATTACCGTCATTCAGCATGACTACGTTTTTTTCGAGGGAGCAGCCCATGACGAAGAGTCCGCCAGGCGCGCGGGGCTTCCACCCTGGGGCGAAACGCGCACCGATGCGGTGGGCCAGTCGCATTCAGGGCACGGTCACCACGGTCGGCGTCAAGGTCATTCCGTGGATCCCGCCCGCCGCCAAACGGGTGCTGGTCGGCGGTCGTTCGGTCATCATCGACGGCAACACGCTTGATCCAACGCTCCAGCTGATGTTGTCGGGTCTGCACGCCGTCGGTATTGACGGCCTGACCGTCGACGACGACCCGGCCGCGTCGCGCGCCCAGATGCGCGAGATGTCGGCGGGATTTCCCGGACCGCAGATTCATGTCGCGACAGACGACATATCCATACCCGGACCGGCTGGTGAGATCCCGGCGCGGCACTACCGACCGGTCGCCGGCGCGGCCGCGCCACTACTGGTTTTCTACCACGGCGGTGGCTGGGTAATCGGCGATCTGGACACCCATGACGCGCTGTGCCGGTTGACGTGCCGTGACGCCGGCATCCATGTGTTGTCGGTCGACTACCGGCTGGCTCCCGAACATCCGGCGCCGGCTGCGGTCGAGGATGCCTACGCGGCCTTCCAGTGGGCATACGAGCACGCCGATGAGCTGGGCGCGATCCCCGGACGGGTCGCGGTCGGAGGGGACAGCGCCGGCGGCAACTTGGCCGCTATTGTGTGCCAACTGGCGCGTGACGAGGCCCGCGACAAGGCCCTTGACGAGGGGTGCCCCGCCCCCGTGCTGCAGTGGCTCCTCTACCCGCGCACCGACTTCACCGCGCGGACCCGGTCGCTGAGCCTGTTCGCGCGGGGCTTTTTGCTGACCAAACGGGACATCGACTGGTTCCACGCGCAGTACCTCAGGGATTCCGCTATCGACCCGGCAGATCCGCGTGTGTCGCCGCTGTTGGCCGATTCGTTGTCCGGGCTGGCGCCGGCGCTGATCGCGGTCGCGGGCTTCGATCCACTGCGCGACGAAGGCGAGAGCTACGCGGCGGCGCTGCGGGCCGCCGGGACCCCGGTCGATTTGCGATCCATGGGTTGGCTGACGCACGGCTTCGCCAGTCTGTTTCAGCTCGGGGGCGGCAGCGCTACCGCAACCACCGAGCTCATATCGGCCCTGCGTGCTCACCTGAGCCGGGTCTGATTTCCCGATTCGCCGGCGCCGGTACTCTAGAGGCGCCGTCGCCCGACTGAAGTTCTGACAAGTCGGGACAAATCGAGCACGTGAGGATCAGCGAACCTGTGGCCGACAAAAAGCGTCCCCCGCGATTCGACCTGAAGTCCGCTACCGGTAAATCCGGCCGGCTCGTCCAGATCGGCGGTACCGCGTTCGTCGTGATCTTCGCGGTCGCCCTTGTCACCTACATTGTGACGTCGCATCACGACAAGAAAGGCGCCGTAGGGCAGGGCGATACGGTGACCGTGAAGTCCAGCAATGTGGTCAACCAGCCCGGAACCAGCAACCCAAAGGCTGTGGTCACCTTCTACGAGGACTTTCTGTGTCCGGCCTGCGGTAATTTCGAGCGGAATTTTGGGCCGACGGTGTCCAAGCTCATCGACATCGGCGCCATTGCGGCCGACTACTCCATGGTCTCTATTCTCGACAGCTCGAAGAACCAGAACTATTCGTCGCGGGCCGGCGCGGCGGCCTTATGCGTCGCCGATGAGTCCATCGATGCGTTCCGGCGTTTCCATAACCACCTGTTCAGCACCGGTGTCCAACCTGATGAACGGGCCGCCAGCTTCCCCGACAACGCGAAGTTGATCGAAATCGCGCGCGAAGCCGGCGTCGTGGGCAAAGTGCCGGACTGCGTGAACAGCGGCAAATACCTTGACAAGGTCACCGGTGAGGCAGCGGCCGCGAATATCACCGCAACCCCGACGATCAAGATCAACGGCGAAAACTATGACCCGTCGACACCGGACGCGCTTGTCGCCAAGGTCAAAGACATTGTGGGCAATGTGTCGGGCATAGACACGGCTGTCACTTCTCCGACGTCCTGAGAGTCGTGGTGTCAGCTCAGCCTGCCGAGCGTTCCGGCGACCTGGCACCGGCTTCCACGGGTGAAGTGCGGGTCCCTGCCCTCAGCGCGTGGTGGGTGCTCATCGCCGGTTTGATCGGGTTGTTCGCCTCGATGACGCTGACGGTGGAAAAGATCAAAATTCTGCTCAACCCGTCATACGTGCCGTCCTGCAACATCAACCCCATCGTTTCGTGCGGCTCGGTGATGGTCACACCGCAGGCGTCGGTGCTGGGCTTCCCCAACCCGCTGCTCGGCATAGTGGGCTTCACCGTTGTGGTGGTCACCGGTATGCTGGTAGTGGCGAAAGTATCTCTGCCCCAATGGTATTGGCTCGGGTTGACGGCCGGGATCCTGATTGGTGCGGCGTTCGTGCACTGGCTGATCTTCCAGAGCTTGTACCGTATCGGTGCGTTGTGCCCGTACTGCATGGTGGTTTGGGCGATGACGATGACGCTGCTGGTAGTGGTCTCGTCCATCGCGTCTCGCCCAGTGCTCGAAAGCCGGGATAACGCCGTGGCGCAGCTGCTCTACCAATGGCGATGGTCGATTGCCACGCTGTGGTTCACCGGGGTGTTCCTGCTGATCATGGTGCGTTTCTGGAGTTATTGGTCGACACTTGTCTAAGTACAGTTAACGGACGAGGCAGGGCGAGGGTAAGGCGGAGGTCTGTTGGTGGTGCTGAGCTGACCCGGATCATCGGCGGGGTAGCCGGGGGCCGGCGCATTGTCGTCCCGCCGAAGGGGACCAGGCCGACCACCGATCGGGTGCGCGAGTCGCTGTTCAACATCGTGTCCGCGCGGCGGGATCTGAACGGCCTGGCGGTGCTGGACCTATATGCCGGCTCCGGTGCACTGGGGCTGGAGGCACTATCGCGGGGGGCCGTGTCTGCGTTCTTTGTCGAGTCCGATCAACGCGCCGCTGCCGTCATCGCGCGCAATATCGAGGCGCTGGGTCTGACCGGTGCGACCCTGCGCCGGGGCGCGGTGGCGGCCGTCTTGGCCGGCGGGACTCCCGCTCCGGTGGACCTGGTGCTCGCCGACCCGCCCTACGACGTCGAGGCAGCCGAGATCGAGTTGGTTTTGGCGGCTTTGACCACCCACGGCTGGGCGCACGAGGGAACCGTCGCCGTAGTGGAGCGGGCGGCCCCCAGCGCGCCGCTGACCTGGCCGTCCAGCTGGTGCGTATGGCCCCAGCGAGTTTACGGCGACACCCGTTTGGAGCTGGGCGAACAGGTGTGAGCCACCGTGTACCGTCATCGGTCATGACCGCCGGCGACGATGCAGAGCGGTGCGATGAGGAGGAGCGGCGGGTATGAGCGGCGCGGTTTGTCCGGGGTCGTTTGACCCGGTGACGTTGGGCCATATCGATGTCTTCGAACGCGCGTCGGCCCAGTTCGACGAGGTGGTGGTGGCGATCCTGATCAACCCCGCCAAAAAGGGCATGTTCGACCTCGACGAGCGGATCGCGATGATCGAGGAGTCGACGACGCGTCTGCCTAACTTGCGGGTGGAGGCCGGACAAGGTCTGGTGGTCGACTTCGTCACGTCCCGCGGCATGACCGCGATCGTGAAGGGTTTGCGCACCGACACCGACTTCGAATTCGAGCTGCAGATGGCGCAGATGAACAAGCACATCGCCGGTGTCGACACCTTCTTTGTGGCGACCGCACCCGAGTATTCGTTCGTGTCGTCGTCGTTGGCCAAAGAGGTCGCGCTGCTGGGCGGTGATGTGTCGAAGCTGCTGCCCGAGGCGGTGAATCGCAGACTCCGCGAGAAGTTGTCGGGCGGCGGTTAATTCGGGTCTGCTGCGTGCCTACGGTTCGTCATCGTCTTCCTCCGCCAGAAGCTTTTCGGGATGGTGGTAGGTGTTTGTTCGCGGCTGGCCGTGATCTAGGTGCGCCGGCGGAACCCATTCGGTGTCGCCGTTGGTGCGTTTGCGGGTGATCCAGCCCTTTTCGACGAGTTTGTGGTTGGGTGGGCAGGTCAGGGTGAGTTGGTTGATGTCGGTGGTGTGGGCGCTGGCCCAGTTTTCGATGTGGTGGACTTCGCACCAGTAGCCGGGGACGGTGCAGCCGGGGTGGGTGCAGCCACGATCCTTGGCATAGAGGACTATTCGTTGGCCGGGTGAGGCCAGGCGCTTGGTGTGATACAGCGCAATGGCTTTGGCGTTGTCGAAGATGGCCAGGTAGTGGTGGGCGTGGCGGGCCATGCGGATCACGTCGGACATGGGCAGTCGGGTGCCTCCGCCGGTGATCGCCGTGCCGGACGCCGATCCCAGCTCGCTGAGCGTTGTGGACACGATGATGGTGGCGGGTAGCCCGTTGTGCTGACCGAGTTTTCCCGAAGCCAGAACCGCGCGCAGGGCCGCGTTGAATCCATCGTGGTTGCGCTGGGACGGACTTCGGGTGTCGCGCCGCGCGGTGTCATCATCCGCTGCGCCGTCGGCGACGGGTATGTCGTCTTCGGGGTTGCACATGCCAGGAGTGGCTGTTTTGGCCAGCACGGCATCCAGGGTGGCGCGGGCTTCGGGGGTCAGCCAGCCGCGCAGCGGGGACATCCCGTCGGGGCCCTGGTTGCCCAGTGTCAGTCCGCGCCGGCGGGCGCGGTCCTCGTCGGTGTAGTCACCGTCGGGGTTGAGGCAGTCGGTGAGCCGGTCGGCCAGTTTTGACACCTGGTCGGGTCGATACTGAGTGGCCAGCTTGGCCAGATGGGTTTCGGCCTTTTCCCGCGTCTCGATGTCGACACTGCACGGCAGACGGTGCACAAAGCTGCGGATGACCTGCACGTGGGCAGCTCCGATCCGCCCGCTGTACTGGGCCTGGGCGGTCGCGGTCAACAGCGGGTCCAAGGGCTCCCCGGTGATGGCCCGCCGCGGGCCCAAGTCGGCTGCCTCGGCCACCCGCCGGTTGGCTTCGGCGCGGGTGATGTGTAGCCGCTCTGCCAACGCCGCGGGAAGCCTGCTGCCCAGCTCCGTGTTGTCGGCCTGCTCGGCGAGCTGATTGATCAGCTCGTGGCCCGGAACCGGCAGCCGTCGCGCCTCCTGCTCAAGTCGCTCGAGCAACCCCAACCGCTCGGGAGTGGTCAACACATCGAACGACAACTCGCAGACACGCGACACCACGGTATGCAGCGCGTCGAACGCCTCGACGATGTCCTCCCGACTACTCGAACGCATGTTCGAATTATATATCGACCCGCCGACGGTCGCAGAAAGTTATCCACAGGTTAAAGCTAGTGACGGACGCGGACGTCCGGCTTGACTACTCGTCGGGCGAGGAACGTGTCATGAGGTAGTCACCGGCGGACGAAGCCGAGCGCCACGCCGGTCAGAAAACGATCGTCTGGTTGTCGTGCACAATAACTCGGTCCTGGCAGTGCCAGAGCACCGCACGGGAGAGCACCGCCCGTTCGACGTCCGCGCCGACGCGTATCAGGTCGTCGACGGTGTGGGTGTGATCCACACGCACGACGTCCTGTTCGATGATCGGGCCCTCGTCGAGCACCTCGGTGACGTAGTGGGCGGTCGCGCCGACCAGCTTGACACCGCGTTCTCGGGCCCGCCTATAGGGCGATGCGCCGACGAATGCCGGCAGGAACGAATGATGGATGTTGATCAGCGGGCAGCCGACTCCGCCGAGGAACGCCGGAGTCAGTATCTGCATGTAGCGCGCCAGCACCACCAAATCCACATTGCCGCTGAGCAACTGAAGTTGACGCTGTTCGGCCTCAGCGCGGGTATCGCGGGTGGCGGGGATATGTATGAACGGCACACCGAA
>Ga0070763_10000316_pt1 | contig 12528 bp, 10 predicted proteins | sample HubBroMetageWRM3_FD_67279 | JGI IMG/M metagenome (GOLD analysis project Ga0070763, IMG submission 67279) | Warmed soil microbial communities from the Hubbard Brook experimental Forest, New Hampshire - Hubbard Brook CCASE Soil Metagenome WRM 3 | ecosystem: Environmental > Terrestrial > Soil >... | reverse complement strand
TGGTCAAAACCGGGCCTCGCGTCTTGGGCCCCTCTGCCCGCAGCGGGGGTCGGCGACAGATGCCCGTCTGCCGTTTCGAACGCGATTAGCCACGCCAACAGATCCAGTCCGTGCTGCCGCAGCGGCGCGTCGGCGAGCGCGGCACCCGCAGCGATCATGGCTTCCGGCAGGACGGCGTTCGTGTACGTCAGTCGCGACTCGGGCCACGGCCACGTCGGGTCGTAGCTCCGAGCGGGTACCGAGGTGGCGTAGTCGGTGAGCATCGCCCGAGCCGCGCGGTGCTCTGGGTCAAAGGCGAGGAGTTCGGCAGCGCCGAGCGCCGCGAACGCCATCGCCCGTGGCCATGCCGACCGCTCCTGGGCGGCACGCTCGAACTGCATGATGGCCGACTGGCGGGCCCAGGAGACATTGCTGTGCGCGGCCGCGGTCCCGAGACCCCAGATGCACAGCCCCCAGGTGTCGTCCAGGGCTGGCTTGTCGACCCAGCTGCCCATGCTGTCCATCTGATTACGGCATGCGCCGGTTAGGGCTTGCGCGTCGTTCAAGAATCGCAACGCGACTCCGGCCAGACCGTTCAGTGTTCGGTCGGGCCCATGGTCCCGAGTGGCGACAACGAGCACCCGCGCCACATCGTCCGTGCAGTAACCATGCTCCGGCAGCGGCTCGGTGAGCCGCGCGTGCCCAAAAGTGCCACGACGGTCGGTCAGCCGTAGCAGATGATCGAATACCGGCGCCGGGAACGTCGTGGTCATACGAGTGCCAGCCGTCGCGTGAGGACTCGCGCGACGCAGACGCCGACGCCGTTAGCGTCCAACCCGCTGGCCAAAGCCGCGCTGAACGTCGCCGGCCTGCACAGTGGCGGTGCATACGTACAGAGGATCCTGAAGCTCGGAGACCCGAAAAATCCCTGGCCCACAACAGGAACCGTTGGTGGTCGAAATATAGGCGAAGTGCTCAAGGTGATCCCAACTGCTGTTGTCACCGGCGTGTCCAGCTCAAGCGACTGCACCGCGCGGTCAGCGGCAGACGGCTGACTCATCCCGGACTAGCTGGGCTCCCAACTGATTTGACGATACACCCACAATGGCGTCGGCGCGACGAGATGGCTGTGAACGTCGCGTCGTCGCCGGACGATCCGATCAACCCCGCGTCGTGGAGTAGAGTCCGGGGATCGGGACCAACCAGGCCCCATGATGAAGGGGCCAGTGATGGCTGATAAGTCTCCTCGGCAAGCCATGAGCAAGAAGTCAGGAAAGTCACTGAAGGAGAAACGCGCCGACAAGCACACCAAGGCCACCCGCCGCGCCGCGTCGACCGATGCATTATTTCACGACAAGAAGCGCTGAAGCACAACGACTTTCGTCGCACACCCGAGACGACATCAAAACCGCGGCGAGTGACCGGACACCTCAATTTCCGCAGATTCGTAGTTTCAGCGGGATGCGACGATGCGTCCGTAGTCCGCACACCGCCAGGGTTTGACAAGAACGAATTGCTGCGCTTGCCCTCGTAGCGATGTACGACGGCCCGATGATCGAATTGGGTTGTAGTCCTCGATGTTTGGTCACCCGCTTGATTCGGCCGAGGTGTTCCGGCATTGGGTGTCGACCGATCGGCCAAAGCGATCCGACTGGCCGGCCGGTGTGGAGCTCCGGCGCTCCTCGGTGACGTATTCCAGCCACTGCTCGGAATAGGCTGTTGACAAACAGTTTTGCTGACGACGGCAAGGTCGGCCTGGGCGTGGACCCGCGGCGAATCCTGGCCCGCGCCGCGGAGTTGTTGGGCCGCGGCGGCTGCTGTGTGGCAGAGTTCGACGCCGAGGCGATCGGTATCCGCGCCAGCGTGGTACGGCCGGAATCCGCTCAGGCGGGTCGGTCCGTGGTTTCGTTAGGTCTCCGTCGGCGTGGTCGCCTGATCGGCGCGCGGGTGATCGCTGGCATGGCCATGTCGTGAGCGTGTGTGCGGCCAGCCTCAACAGGCGTTTCTTGTCAGCTGGCTACTGCTCACCGACGAAGCGGTCGCGTTTGCCGTTTGACGGGTGGACCCGCGAGGTACGCTCCCGGAATGACGGTAAGACCGGCGCCTCGCCTGCCCGGACCGACCATGGCAGCCCGGGCCAGATGGTTGCTACGAGCCCGCCCAGGCGACTACATGCTGGCGCTGAGCATGGCGACGGCTTCGCTGCCCGTGGTGGGCAAGCATCTCGAACCGCTCGGCGGCGTGACCGCGATGGGCGTCTGGGGCTACCGGCACATACCGGGATTCTTGTCCACATCAGCGAAGTCCTGGCTCACTCCGGGCATCGGTGAGATCCGCAAGGCCGAGCGCGGCCAGACCCAAGCGGTGTCTGACGCTGCACTGCGTGGCGTCGTGTCGGGCAAAGACCTCGACATCGAGTGGCCGGCCCCGGAGCGGACGCCACCGTTCTGGAAGGCGCGGCAACACCGTCGGTACCTGCGTCGCACCTCGGTGCGGTACGGCAGCCACCCGGTGCAACTGCTCGACGTCTGGCGGCGGAGGGACCTGCCGGTCCGGCCGGCACCGGTGATGGTCTTCGTGCCCGGCGGCGCCTGGGTGCACGGTGGCCGCACTCTGCAGGGCTATGCGCTGATGTCGCATCTGGCCGAAGTGGGTTGGGTGTGTCTGTCGGTGCAATACCGGGTTTCGCCGCACCACCGCTGGCCGTCTCACATCACCGACGTCAAAACCGCGATCGCGTGGGCGCGCGCCAACGTCGACAAGTTCGGTGGTGACCGCAATTTCATTGCGGTGGCTGGTTGTTCGGCTGGCGGACACTTGTCGGCACTGGCCGGCCTCACCGGGAACGACCCCGAAATGCAGACCGAGCTGCCGCCCGACTCGGACACCTCGGTGGACGCAGTGGTGGGAATATATGGACGCTACGACTGGGAGGACCGCTCGACAGTCGAGCGGGACCGCTTCGTCGATTTTCTGGAACGGGTGGTCGTCAAGCGCAAGATCGACCGTCACCCCGAGGTGTTCCGCCAAGCCTCGCCGATCGCCCGGGTACATCCGGATGCCCCGCCATTCCTGGTGATTCACGGCAGTAACGATTCGGTGATTCCGGTGGAACAGGCGCGCAGCTTTGTCGAGCGGCTGAGGTCGGTGTCGCGCTCGGTAGTGAGCTACATGGAGTTGCCCGGCGCCGGACACGGCTTTGATCTGACCGATGGGGCCCGCACCGGTGCGATGGCGACCGCAGTCGGGCTATTCCTCAACCAGGTCCACCGCAACCGGATGATCGCGGCCAAAGAGGTTATTTAGCAGCCGGCCGACTGTATGGTCGCCCCGTGGGGTTAAAAAACCGCGGAGTGTGCAGGTGAAAAGGCTGAGCGGCTGGGATGCGGTGTTGCTCTACAGCGAGACACCGAACGTGCACATGCATACCCTCAAAGTCGCTGTGATCGAGTTGGATCGCGACCATCGCGACTTCGACGTCGACGCGTTCCGCCGGGTCATTGACGGTCGGTTGTACAAGCTGGAGCCGTTTCGCTTTCAGCTCGTTGACATCCCGCTCAAGCTGCATCACCCGATGTGGCGGGAAAATTGCGATGTCGACCTGACCTACCACGTGCGGCCGTGGCAAGTGCGCCCCCCGGGCGGTCGTCGCGAGCTCGATGAGGCCATCGGAGAAATCGCCAGCACGCCGCTGGACCGTGATCACCCGTTGTGGGAGATGTACTTCGTCGAGGGGCTGGTCGATGACCGGATTGCGGTGGTCGGCAAGATCCACCACGCGCTGGCCGACGGGGTGGCCGCGGCGAATCTGCTGGCGCGCGGCATGGATCTGGCGCCCGGCCCGCAGTCCGGCCGGACCCGGTTCGCGGCCGACCCCGCTCCGTCCACCGGCGAACTGGTTCGGTCGGCGTTCGCTGATCACCTGCGCCACATCGGGCGGATCCCGCGGACCGTCGGCTACACCGCGCAAGGGATTAACCGCGTACGCCGCAGCACGCGCAAGCTGTCACCAGAGCTGACCCGGCCGTTCACCCCGCCGCCGACATTCATGAATCACATGCTCACCCCCGAGCGCAGATTTGCCACCGCGACCTTGGCGCTGGCCGATATCAAGGAGACCGGCAAGGCGCTCGGCGTCACGATCAACGACATGGTGCTGGCGCTGTCCGCGGGCGCGTTGCGCAAATTGCTGCTGCGCTATGACGGTAAGGCCGATCACCCGCTGCTGGCCTCGGTGCCGGTGAGCTTCGACTTCTCGCCCGACCGAATCTCGGGGAATTACTTCACCGGGATGCTGGTGGCGTTACCGTCCGACCTCGACGACCCGCTGGAACGGGTGCGGCGCACCCACGACAACGCCGTCGACGCCAAGGAGAGCCACCAGCTGCTCGGACCGGAACTGGTCAGCCGGTGGGCGGCCTACTTTCCGCCGGGGCCGTCGGAGTCGATGTTCCGCTGGCTCGCCACCCGCGACGGCCAGAACAAGGTGCTCAACCTGCCGATCTCCAACGTTCCGGGTCCGCGGGAACACGGGCGGGTCGGCGGCGCACTGGTTACCGAGATCTATTCGGTGGGACCGTTGACTGCCGGCAGCGGCCTGAACATCACCGTGTGGAGTTACGTCGACCAGCTCAACGTCTCGGTGCTTTCCGACGGCGCCACTGTCGAGGACCCGCACGAGTTAACCGATGCCATCATCGATGAGTTCATTGAAATCCGCCGCGCTGCAGGGCTTTCCGAAAAATTGACGGTCATCCAGACCGCGATGGCGCAGGCCTAGCCGTCTAGACGGGCCAGCAGGTCAGGACGGACGATCTTGCCGGTGCTGCTGCGCGGCAGCTCGTCAAGTACGACGATCTCCCGAGGCACCTTGTAATTGGCCAAGTTGTCCCGGACATGCTGTTTGAGGCGGTCGCCGGTGGCCTTCGAAGGGTCAGCGGCCGGTGTCAGCACGACGAAGGCCGCCAGCCGTTGCCCGTACTGTTCGTCGTCGACTCCCAGCACCGCGGCCTCGGCGACATCCGGGTGAGCCGTCAAGGTCCTTTCGACCTCGATCGGATAGACGTTCTCGCCGCCGGAGACGATCATTTCGTCGTCGCGCCCGACCACGTACAGCCGTCCGGCCTCATCCAAGCGGCCCACGTCACCCGATGCCATGAAGCCTTCGTGGAAGTTCTTGCCCGCGCCGGAGGTGTAACCGTCGAAGCGGTTGGAGTTGCGCACGAAGATCTGACCGACCTCACCGGTAGGCAACGGGCGAAGCTCACTGTCGAGGATCCGAATCTCGGTGCCGCTGGCGGGTTTACCCGCGGTGTCCGGCGCGGCCCGCAGGTCGGTGGGCGTCGCGGTGGCGATCATGCCGGCTTCGGTGGCGTTGTAGTTGTTGTAGATGATGTCGCCGAACTCGTCCATGAACCGGGTGACGACGTCGGGACGCATCCGAGATCCCGAAGCGGTGGCGAATCGCAGCGAACGACCACTGTAGCGACGGCGGACCTCGTCGGGCAGGTCCATGATCCGGTCGAACATCACCGGCACCACGCACAGGCCGCTCGCCTGGTGGCGGTCGATGAGCTCGAGGGTGGCCTCCGGGTCGAACTTGCGCCGCGTCGCCACCGTGCAGCCCAGCGACGCGGCGAAGACCAGCTGCGAAAAGCCCCACGCGTGAAACATCGGCGCCACCACCACCGTGGTCTCCTCGGTGTGCCACGGTACCCGGTCGAGGATCGCTTGGAGTTCGGTCGCACCACCGCCGGAGTGTTTGGCGCCCTTGGGGTTACCGGTGGTTCCCGACGTCAGCAGAATCAGTTTGCCCTTGCGGTCTGCCTTTGCGGGCCGCCGGCCGGTGTGAGCGGCGATGAGCTTCTCGACGGTGGTCTCGTGGGTCTCAGGGTGATCGGTCCAGGCGACGATCCGGGTGGTGTTGGGTTTGTCGACCAGCGCACGGTCCACCGAGTCGGTGAACTCTTCGTCGTAGATCACCGCGTCCGCGCCTTCGCGATTGACCACGTCGGCCAGCGCCGGGCCGGCGAACGAGGTGTTCAGCAGTAGCACGTCGGCGCCGATCCGGTTGGCCGCCACCAACGCCTCGACGAAGCCGCGGTGGTTGCGGCACATGATGGCAACGACTTCCGGTGTGCCGCCGGGCAAGCCCTGCAGCGCAAAAGCCAACGCGTCGCCGCGCTGGTCGAGCTGACGGTAGGTCAGTGTCCCGAGCTCGTCGATCAGCGCCGGACGGTTCGGGCAACGTTGCGCTGACATCGCGAATCCGCTTGTGACGGAAAGGCCTTCGCGGCGCGCCACCGCGGCGATGCGCAGATACTTGTCAGGTCTGAGCGGTGCGATGATTCCCGCGCGGACCATGGTGGCCAGCAGGCCGAGCGGTGCCATCGGCGGCACTAGCCGATGACCGGAAGGCGACGCTCTTTGGCCAACGTGGCGAGCGCCTTCTGCATGACGCGGCGGACGTGGGCATCGACCGCGTCGATGTCGGGCTCCTCGCCGAACTCGCCCACCACGTCGATCGGCTCCAGTACCTGCATCACGATCTTGGTCGGCAGCGGCACGTTGACCGGAACCACCGCAGACAGACCGAACGGGAAGCCCACCGAGATCGGCAGGATCTTCACCCGCATCAGCTTGTCCAACCGCAGCGCCTTGGCCAATCCCGTGCCGCGGGATAGGTAGAGCTGGCTCTCCTGACCGCCGATGGCGACGGCGGGCACGATCGGAACGCCGGCGTTCAGCGCAGCCCGGACGTATCCGGTGCGGCCGTCGAAATCAATGATGTTCTCCGCCAGCGTCGGTCGGTAAACGTCGTAATCGCCGCCTGGAAACACCACGACCACACCGCCGGATCGCAGTGCCTCGTCGGCATTTTCGTGGTTGGCGCGAATATAGCCGGTGCGGACGAAGAACTCGGCGGTCGGGCCGGTGAAGATGACGTCGTGGCTCAGCGTGTAGACGGGCCGGTCATACCCGAACTTCTCGTAGAAACCGGAGGCGAACACCGGAACGTCCATCGGGAACAACCCACCGGAGTGATTGGACACCACGAGCGCGCCGCCCTGTGGGAAGGAATCCAGCCCGCGCACCTCCGCGCGGTGGTAACGCTTGATCAGCGGACGGATCCACCCCATCACGCGTTCGGTGAGCCCCGGATCCCACTTGGAAATCTCGGTAGGTTCGATGTCGATTGCGGCCAACGCATTCCCCTGGGATCTCAGCGCGGATTTGGGCTGTGATGTCGGCTGTGATCGTAACCCAGCGTCTCCGACGTGCTCTCCTCGCCGAGGAGTTCGGGGCCGCTCGATACCATCTCCTCGACACCCGTCAATGAACTTAAATAGGAGCGCGACACCGCTGTGAACACTGTGAGCACTGAAGAAGCCGCCAACAGCGAACCCGAGGTCCTCGTCGAGCAGCGGGACCGGATCCTGATCATCACCATCAACAGGCCGAAGGCCAAGAATGCAGTCAACGCCGCCGTGGCCAGAGGTCTAGCCGATGCTGTGGACCGGCTTGACGAAGACCAGGGCCTGTCGGTGGGCATCTTGACCGGCGCGGGTGGCTCGTTCTGTGCCGGAATGGATCTCAAAGCGTTTGCCCGCGGCGAGGTTCCCGTCGTCGAGGGCCGGGGCATGGGCTTTACCGAGCGTCCACCGGTCAAGCCGCTGATCGCCGCGGTCGAAGGCTACGCGCTGGCCGGCGGCACCGAGCTGGCGCTGGCCACCGACCTGATCGTGGCATCCAGGGACGCGGCATTCGGCATTCCCGAGGTCAAACGCGGCCTGGTCGCCGGGGGCGGGGGACTGCTGCGGCTGCCGGAGCGCATCCCGGCTGCCATCGCGATGGAGTTGGCGCTGACCGGGGAAAATTTCACCGCCGAGCGGGCGCATGCGCTGGGGATGGTCAATGTGCTGGCCGAGCCCGGGGGCGCGCTGGATGCGGCGATCGCCTTGGCCGAGAAGATCACCGCCAACGGGCCGCTCGCGGTGGCCGCCACCAAGCAGATCATCGTCGAGTCGCGCGGTTGGAGTCCTGAGACCAGGTTCGCCGAGCAGAACAAGGTCCTGATGCCGGTATTCTCGTCCAACGACGCCAAGGAAGGCGCCATCGCGTTCGCCGAGAAGCGTCCCGCCCGCTGGACCGGCACCTGACCGCGATCACCGGAATGCCGCGGCGCCGGGCCGCCCCCGATCGGCAGATAGTCGCATGATCTAAACTAAGCCCAGGCGGGGCATGACACTTCTTGCGACCTTTGTAACGGGTGTAACGACAGAAAGTTCGAGGATGAGCATTTCGTTAGTTCTCGAGATGGCCGTGTCGAGCAATCCCGACCGCACGGCCATCGTCTCGGGGGACACCCGGCTGACGACGCAGCAGCTCAGCGATCTCGCCGACGGCGGTGCCGGCATCATCGCCGGATCGAACGCCAACCATGTCGTCTACGTCGGCACCGGCGGCGCGATGCTCCCGCTGCTGATCTTCGCGTCGGCGCGGGCCGGGCTGGCCTTCACGCCGATCAACTACCGCCTCTCCACGGAAGGCATCCAAGCGCTGATCCGGCGGCTGCCCGAACCGCTGGTGGTCGTCGACAGCCGCTACCGCGAGATGCTGCGTGACGCCGGTCAGCATGTCATCGATTCCGACGAGTTTTGTGCGCAGGCCGGTGAGGCGGCCCCATCTGAAAACCCAGCGGAGTTTCCCGACCCGGACGCGGTCGCGATCGTGCTGTTCACCTCGGGCACCACGTCGCAGCCAAAGGCCGTCGAACTCACGCACAACAACCTGACCAGCTACGTCACCGGAACGGTCGAATTCGAGTCGGCCGAGCCGACCGACGCGGCGCTGATCTGCGTGCCGCCGTATCACATCGCAGGGGTCGGCGCGGCGCTGTCGAACCTGTATGCCGGCCGCAAAATGGTCTACCTGCCCACGTTCGACGCGCAGGAATGGGTGCGGCTGATCAACGCCGAGCACGTCACCACCGCAACCGTGGTGCCCACCATGCTCGACCGCATCGTCACCGTGCTGGAGGACGGCGACCATCAACTGCCGTCGCTGCGCAACTTGGCCTACGGCGGCTCGAAAGTCGTTCTGCCGCTGGTCCGCCGGGCCCTTGAGCTACTGCCGGACGTCGGGTTCGTCAACGCCTACGGTCTGACCGAGACGAGTTCCACGATCACCGTGCTCACCCCGGAGGATCACCGCCAGGCGCAGGCTGCTTCGGATCCCGCGGTCGTCAAGCGGTTGGGTTCGGTCGGGCAACCGGTGCCCGGCATCGAGGTCCAGATCCGTGACGACAACGGCACCGTGCTCGGGCCGGGGGAGACCGGTGAGTTGTTCGTTCGAGGTGACCAGGTCTCCGGCCGCTACACCGGGATCGGCTCGGTGCTCGACGCCGACGGGTGGTTCCCGACCAGAGACATCGCCACCCTCGATGGAGCTGGCTACCTGTTCATCGGGGGGCGTAGCGACGACACCATCATCCGGGGCGGTGAGAACATCGCGCCCGCCGAGCTGGAGGACGTGCTGATCGAGCACGCCCATGTGCATGACGTCGCCGTGGTCGGCGTCGACGATCCGCAGTGGGGGCAGGCGATCGTCGCGGTGGTGGTGCCGGCGGCCGGCGCCGACCCCGATCCCGAGGAGCTGCGTGAGCACGTCCGCAAGAGCTTGCGGGGTTCGCGCACCCCCGACCGAGTAGTCTTTCGCGACGAGCTGCCCACCAATGCGACCGGCAAGGTGCTCCGCCGCGAAATTGTCGACGAGCTTCGTGCCGCTCCGGCCGAGCAGTAAGGAACCAAACATCATGATCAAGAACGGAACCCGTCTGGCCAGCCAGGTGTGCGACACCCAGGTCATCGTCGTCCGAAGCGCGGACAGCCTCGACGATTTGCGCTGTGGCGGCGCACCGATGGTGGCGTTGGACGCCGAGCGTTCCGGTGAACTGGATCCGGCCTTCGCAGACGGCAACGTGATGGGCAAGCGCTACGTGGACGAGACCGGCGCCGAGGTGCTGGTTACCAAGGCGGGTGCTGGGACCCTGGCTGTCGGCGAGACCGCCCTCAGCCTCAAGGAAGCCAAACCGCTGCCCGCCAGCGACTAGGCCCGCCGACGATGCAGACCGCGTAGCGGTCTGAGGAGAAGGCGGGCAATCGGATCTAGTCGCGGCGCTCCGATAGTCCGTTGCGGCGGACGAATTCCCTTGCTTTAACCAGGAATTCGAGCTGATCGTGGACCTTTCGCAGCGGGTCGGCACTGCGTGTGGAGCGGCAAAGCACGACGGCGCCTTCCAGCGCGGCGATCGACATTACCGCCAGCGAGTCGGCATCCGGCTCGAGGAAGCCGTCGGCGACAAACGCGCGCGTCAGCGCCGTGCGCCAGTGGGCGAAAATCCGTCCGGCCTCGGCGGCCAACTGGACTTCGTCATCTGCGCAGCCGATCGCCGCGGCCACCACGGGACAGCCAGCGTTGAAATCGCTATCAGCCAGCGCGCGTTCCCAGAATTTGACGAACTCCCGCACCAGCACCTTCGCGCCCCGCCCGGCGGCGTCGTCGATGTCGGCGGTGATCGCATCCCCGGCGTACCGGAGCGCCTCGGCGACGATCTGATTGCGGCCATCGGGAAAGTGGTAGTAGACCGAGCCACGGGGTGCGCCGCTGCGAGTGAGCACCTCGTCGATGGTCACGCCCGCCGCGCCGCGTTCACGCATCACCTCGGCGGCGCTGATCAGCATATTTGTTCGGCTATTCCCGCGCTTGCTGCGGGCACGCGTCGGCCGCGTTGTCAGCGACATAGTCGTGCTTCCCTTTACCCTTTACCGTCCGGCCGTCACGCAGCGTGCGGGTTGCGGAGATGCGGAATTCGCCAGTGCATGGCACGTCGATCGAACCGTACGGACGGCAACGACTTGCGGCGAAGGTCGGGAATCTCCCGGGTGAACTGGTAGCCGGCGAGATTGAGCTCAACGATCAACATGATCTTCTCCTGGGCTATCTGGTCCCCTCGTGCGCCGGATCAACCAACCCACGATTATGCTATGAAGCATATAAGGCAGCAGTAAGATAAGCAAATCAACGGCTGCGTATAGGCAGCAATCCCTGCATGTGCCTCATTTGGACCTGTCAAGGGTTTGGTGGGACGGGAGTGTAACGCGGCCAGAATTATGCTCTATTGCATAATTGTGGCCGCTGCGCTTGACTGTGCCGATGGCCAACACCCCGCCCGACAACGCGCCGGCCCTGCCGGCCCTGGACACCGTGACTTTGGAGCGGGACGGACACGTCTTGCTGATCGGCCTGAACCGGCCGCACAAACGGAATGCTTTCAATCAGGCGATGCTCACCGACCTGGCCCGCGCCTACGGGCTGCTCGAGTCGGACGCGTCGGTGCGCGTCGGTGTGCTCTTCGCGCACGGGGATCACTTCACCGGCGGTCTGGACCTTGTCGACGTCGGTCCCAATATCGCCTCCGGCGACCTGCCCCTGCCAGCCGATGGGCGGGACCCGTGGCGTCTGGACGGTTCCTGGACCACGCCGCTGATCGCGGTGGCGCATGGCTGGTGCATGACCCTGGGCATCGAGCTGCTGCTGGCCGCCGATGTCCGCATCGCGGCGACGGGCACCCGGTTCGCGCAGCTCGAGGTGCAGCGCGGCATCTATCCCTTCGGTGGCGCGACCTTGCGACTGCCTCGCGAGGCCGGATGGGGCAACGCCATGCGCTGGCTGCTCACCGGCGACGAGTTCGACGCCGCCGAGGCGCACCGGATCGGTCTGGTCCAAGAGGTGGCCGATGACGCCGCGGCCGCGTTGACGGTGGCCCGCGAGATCGCCCACACCATCGCCGGGCGCGCGGCACCGCTGGCCGTGCGCGCCACGCTGGCGTCAGCGCATCTGGCCCGCGATCGGGGCGACGCGGCCGCCATCGAGCGGCTACGCCCCGAAGTGGCTGCCCTGTTCGCCACCGCCGACGCCGCCGAGGGCGTGCAGTCTTTCATCGAACGCCGCCAAGCCCAATTCCAGGGGCGCTGAGAGAGTTAGGCTCGGCCCAGCGGATCGGGAAGGCGTCAGCCATGGGCCACTACAAGAGCAATGTGCGCGACCTGGAATTCAACCTGTTCGAAACGCTGGGCTTGGAGCAGGTGCTGGCCGACGAAGCGTTCGGCGACCTGGACGGCGAATCGGTGCGGGAGATGCTTTCCGAGGCCGCCCGGTTGGCCGAGGGGCCGGTGGCCGAGTCGTTTGCCGACGGCGACCGGCATCCGCCGACGTTCGACCCCGACACCCATGTCGTGAGCCTGCCCGAACCGTTCAAGAAGTCGCTGAGTGCGTGGCGCGACGGCGAGTGGTTCCGGGTCGGGCTCAACGAGGACATCGGCGGTGTGCCGGCGCCGTCGATGGTGCAGTGGGCAGTCAACGAGTTGGTGCTCGGCGCCAACCCGCCGGTGTTCATGTTCTTGGCCGGTCCGTTTATGGCGAACATCCTCTACGGCATCGGCAATGAGCAGCAACGGCACTGGGCATCGCTGGCGATCGACCGCAACT
>Ga0070763_10000315_pt1 | contig 12555 bp, 12 predicted proteins | sample HubBroMetageWRM3_FD_67279 | JGI IMG/M metagenome (GOLD analysis project Ga0070763, IMG submission 67279) | Warmed soil microbial communities from the Hubbard Brook experimental Forest, New Hampshire - Hubbard Brook CCASE Soil Metagenome WRM 3 | ecosystem: Environmental > Terrestrial > Soil >... | reverse complement strand
CTGCGTCCAGCTGGCGCTGAATGCGACGGACGATCGTCTCGCCTTTGATTTCGTCGCAAACCAGAAACGGGTTGCCGAGTGCGCCAACCGAATCATCGGCGACCAAAATGTGGGGAACTGGCGCCCCGGCGGCAGCGGCGGCGGCTTGAGCGCGGGCCTCGAGTTCCATGCCGGCGTGCACGTCGTCAGGTGGGCCGGTGCGAAGGATCAGCGAGCGGCGTTGGCCGCTTGCGACGGCTTCGAACGCCCAGGTGGTTCTGCTGGCACCGCCGGTCAGTGCGCGCAGGTTATCGATCGTGGTGCTAGCTCCGAAGGCCGTTTCCAGCACCCCGGCAAGTTTTGGCGCTAACTCGGCCGGATCTTTAATGACCGTCACTTGCTGCCGAACTTGAACAGCCGCTGCGCCACCCGCCGGATTTGAATTTCCTCGGCGCCCTCGGTGATCCGGTAGCGGCGGTGGTGGCGGTAGATGTGCTCGAACGGCTCGTGACGGCTGTAGCCGAGGCCGCCGAAAATCTGCATCGCACGATCGGCGGCGTCGCAAACCAGTCGGTTCGCGCGATAGTTGGCCATCGACACTTTGTCGGACACCTCCATGTGGTGGTTGCGGTCCAAGTGCCAGGCCGCGTACTGCACCAGCAGCCGTACCATCTGGGCTTCGGTCTGCAACTCGGCCAGCGGCCACTGCACGGCCTGGTTGACCGCCAGCGGCTTCCCGAACACCCTACGTTCGCCGGCATATTCGGCGGCCCGATCGATGCAGTACTGCGCTGCGCCCAGACTGCTGGCCGCTTGCCGAATTCGGTTTTCGTGCAAGAACGTTTGCGCAACCTCCAGCCCGCGATCCACCTCACCGAGTACCGCGTCGGCGGGCACCCTCACATCATTGAGCTCGACTTCGCCGTGATCGGTGGGCATGTTGAACGTCCACCAGTAATACGGGACGGTGAATCCGGGCGCGTCGGTAGGCACCAGGAATGCGGTGATGCCGCGGGCTTGTCCCGGCTCGCCGGAAGTGCGGGCGAAGATCAAGTCATGCGTGGCGCGGTGTACGCCGGTATTGAACCGCTTGGAACCGTTGATCACCCAGTCGTCGCCGTCGGGCTTGGCGTGCGTTTCCAGCCAGGTGGCATCGGAGCCGTGCTGCGGTTCGGTGAGCCCGAAGGCCATCGAGCGTTCCCCGGTGATCAACGCCTCGGACCATTGAGCGCGTTGCGCAGCGGTGCCGAAGCGTTCCATCATGATCACCTGCGGAAAGTTTCCGACGATCGATGCCTCGTTCTGCAAGTCGTTGTGCAGGCCAAGGCCCTTGTGCGCCAGATGTTCCCGGATCACGGCCATGTCGACGTTGGTGCCGTCGCGGCCACCCAGCGACGCCGGCAATCCGTAGCGCAGCCAGCCGGCTTTGTCGGCCCGTCGGCGCATCTCGGAGAGCAGGTCCTCCCACTCCCGGGTCGGGATGCCGTCGTGGTCCCAATCGGTGCGGGCATGCTCCCGACGCTGGTCGAAGTACTGCATGTTCTCGGCCTGCAGCGGGGCGATCTCACGTTCGATGAACGCATCCATGTCGGCGAGCAGCCCCGGAAGGTGTTCTGGCAAGGTGAAATCCACTGTTGACTCCTTAAGTGCCGTAAAGGGTCTTCTTCCAGACCGTCGACAAGGTCGCGATCGCGTCGTCGTCACTGATCTCGACGCCCAGGTTCCCAGCGCCAGGCGGCGTGACAAAAACGGTGGTGAAATTCTCGAACAACAAGGCGATGGCAGCGGCGATGTGCTCGGGATTGAGTTCGGATGCATAGCCGTGCTCCTGCGCGCGTAGCACCGAGGCGGCGACGATGTCCATGCCGAACCGCCGGAATTCGTTCTGGACGGCGGCGAACCGCTGCTGGGTCGCCGCCAGCTGCGCTACTGCGATCATGATCCCGATGTTTTGCTTGAACATGTTCCAGTAGCCGGTGACCACCGAGGTGAAGAACGCGTCGTCATCCGGGGATTCCGGCAGGTGCAGGCTCAAGCCGGACGGGGTCACGACGTCGTGCAGGAAGGACTCCGCGAGCGCGGCGAGTAAGTCCTCCTTGTCGGCGTAATAGCGGTAGAAGACGGCGGCCGATTTTCCGGCGGCTGACGTGATGTCGGCCAGCGTGGTGCCGTGAAAGCCACGTTCAGCGAACAGTTTACGGGCAGCCTGCTCGATGGCTGCCCGGGTCTGTCGGCCCTTGGCGGTCAGAGTCCGCGTGGTGTCCGGAGTCGGCATCAGGTCCGGATCCGGTCTCCGGCGCGCAGCAAGGCACTCGGCAAGTCGTGGCCGACAACCGATTTCGCTACTTTAGCTGCGGTAATAGCGGCCCGCAGGTCGATGTCGACGTCGATGTCGCTGTCCCGCAGCAGGTACACTAGGTCCTCGGTGGCGATATTGCCGGTGGCGCCCGGCGCGAACGGGCAGCCACCCAGGCCACCGACGGATGCGTCCAGCCGGGTGACTCCGGAGCTGACCGCGGCGTACGCGCTGGCCAGCCCGGCGCCGCGGGTGTTGTGGAAATGTCCGCCCAGCGGCAGCTCGCCGATGACCGGACGTAGTTGTCCGATAAGCGAACTCACCCTTCCCGGGGTGGTGGTGCCGATGGTGTCGGCGATCGAAAACCGGTCGACGCCCCGATCGCGCGCGGTGGCGGCGATATCGAGGACTCGCTGGGGTGGCGTGGGTCCCTCGAACGGGCAGTCCCATGCGGTGGCGACGATGACCTCGACGGTGACGTCGCTGTCGTGGGCAATAGCGACGATCTCGTCGATCTGGTCTGTGGCCTCCTTACTGCTGCGCCCGACGTTGACCGTGCTGAATGCGTCGCTGGTCGACACCACGTATTCGATCGAACGCAGCCCCGCGGCAACGGCCCGCTTGGCACCATTGGGGCTGGCCACCAGGGCGGAGAACTCGATGTCGGGATAGTTGCGCAGCTCGGCGGCAAGCTCGGCGGCATCGGCCATCGACGGCACCTTCGACGGCGAGACGAACGCAGTGGCCTCCACCTCGCGCACTCCGGTAGCGGCCACGGCTGCCAGCAGTTCCAGCTTGGCCGACAAGGGGATTGGCTTTTCGATCTGCAACCCGTCGCGCAGCGACACTTCGCGGATATCCACGTGCTGGGTCATAGCACCTCCTCGGTGCGCAACTGCTCAAGCTCGTCGGCGGTCTTGCCGAGCAGCCCGATGTAGACGTCGTCGTTGTGTTGTCCGGGCCGCGCCGGGCCGGCGTTGCGAACACTGCCCGGAGACTCCGAGAGCACCGGCACGACACCTGGTCCCAAAACCGGCCGCGCGAGTCGTTCGTCGTAATGCTCGACGAGCATGTCGCGGGCCCGCAGCTGCGGGTCGTTGACCACTTCGGCGACCGTGTTGATCGGCCCCGCGATCACGCCGGCCGCGCCGAGGGTTTCGATGATCTCGCCGGGCTGCCGCTCGGCGGCCCACGCGCCGATGATCTTATCGAGTTCGTCTTGGTTGCGGCCGCGGGCGCCGTGGGTGGCGAACCGGTCGTCGGTGGCCAGTTCCGGACGGCTCATCGCTTGGCACAACCGGGCGAACACGGTGTCTTGGTTGGCCGCGATCACCACCCAGGAGCCGTCGGCGCTGCGGTAGATGTTCGACGGCGCGATGCCCTCCAGCCGGGTGCCCGACGGGCCGCGCACCACGCCACCGACGTCGTAGTCGGGAATCGTGGATTCCTGTACGGCCAAACATGATTCGGTAAGCGCGACGTCGACTACCTGGCCATGTCCGGTCACGCCGCGGCGGTACAGAGCGGCCAATGCGCCCTGGGCGCCGAACATGCCGGCCAGGCTGTCGCCGAGCGAAAGCGCCAGCCGGGGCGGTGGCCCGCCCGGGAAGCCGTTGAGGTGTCGCAACCCGCTGGCGGCTTCGGCCACCGAGGCATAGCCCGCCTTGTGCGCATCCGGCCCGGTCTGCCCGTAACCGGATACCCGGACCAGGATGATGCCCGAGTTGCGTTCGCTGAGAACGTCGTAACCCAGGTTCCACTTCTCCAGGGTGCCGGGACGGAAGTTCTCCACCACGATGTCGGAATTCTCGACCAGATCAAGGAACAGCTCGCGGCCGCGCGGCCGGCGCAGGTCAAGCGTGATGGCCTTTTTATTGCGCGCATGCACCGTCCAGAAAACGTGGTGCCCGTCGACTTCGGCCTGCCCCCAGGTCCGCAATGGATCCGGTGCACCGGGTGGTTCCACCTTGATGACCTCGGCGCCCATGTCGCCGAGCAGTCGGCCGGCGAACGGTCCGGCGATCAGCGTGCCCAGTTCGAGCACCCGGATGCCGTCAAGCGGCCCTGTCGTCACTCCGCCCCCGCGAAGTCATGTCGGATCAGCCAGTCGGTGACGATCTCGACGGCGTGGCGCAGCTTGTCTCGTTGATCCGGACCAGCGTAATAGTGGGTGGCGCCGGGGATTTCGTGCATCTCTTTGTCGGGATGGCCGATCGCTTCGAACAGCCGGCGGGTGTGGCTGGGTGTACAGGCGTCGTCGGCCAGATTACCGATCACCAGCGCCGGGATCGCGATGTCTGGCCCGCAGCTGACCGCATCGCCGCGAGCGTCGTCATAACTCCATTGCGACAGCCAGCCGCGCAGCGTCGAGAAGCGGGCCAGCCCGACCGGGCTCATGTTCACCACTTGAGGATCACCTAGATAGCACGTTCCGGGAAGCCGTTCGTTGGGATCGACCGTCGGGTCCAGCCAGCGCGGGTCGGCCATGGTGCCGTGTACGACGAAGCCGAACTCGTCATCGGGTCGGCCCGCAGCCTTCAGTTCGGCGAGCTTGTCCCTGACCCAAGCGGTGATGCGGCGGTTGCGGTCGATCTGAGCCTGCCGGTAGCGGGCCAGGAATTGTGCGCTGTAGGGCGGTTGGTTGGGATTGTCCGGGCTGTACAGATCCAGTTCCGGGTCGCGTTTGGTGGGGTCGGATTCGTCGAGGATGGACGCGTCCAGCCATTCGGTCAGCGTGCCGTGCCGGCTGATGTGTGCGGCCAGCAGCATGATGCCGTCGGCGGCGGACAGATCCAGCTTGGTCAGATCGGGCCCGTCACCCGACGGGCTCGACGTGACGGTCGGGTGCTGGGCCTGCTGTTGGTAGAACACCGACAGCGAACCGCCTCCACTCCAGCCGGCCAGCACCACCTTCTGATAGCCCAGGCGTTCCTTGGCGTCCTTGATCGCCGCGCCGAGGTCCTCGACCACCTTCTCCATCAGCAGCGCCGAATCGGTGCCGCGGAACCGGCTGTTGCAGTAGATGACGTGGTGACCGGCCCGGGCCAGTGCGTTGATCATCGGCAGGTAGGCGCCGCCGCCGATGGGGTGCATGAACACCAGCACCGTGGCTGACGGTTTGTCCTTGGGCTTGAGCAGATAGCTTTCCAATATGGTCAGCTCGGCTACCCCTCCATAGACGTCCCGGACGCCGGAATTGTTTTCGAAGGCAACGAGATAGGGGATCCGGTCGTAGTCGTACTTCACGGCTTGTTTGGCTGTTGTCATTAGCGCCGCTCCTCCTCATCACTTCGTTCTGCATCGTCGCCGGCGCGCATCAGTGCTGTCCTAGGTCGTGCGCCAGCACCTCGGCTGACGGGGTCAGGCGGCGGCGGGTGTCGACGGCGATCACCTGCCAATCGACGCGGGAATGCTCGTCGAATTTGCGGCGCGCCCGCTCTCGCGCCTTCTCCGGTGCACCGTGGTGAACCCCTTGCGGCGCATGGGTAATCAAACCCGGTGGCATCGGGATGCCGTACAGCGAGCCGCCGTGGAAGAAGGCGATCTCGTCGTAGTCGACGTTGCGGTGATACCAGGGTGTGCGTTCGGTGCCGGGCACGCCTTCGGCGGGTTTGGGCAGGAAGTTCATCACGTAGACACCGGTGGCCTGCATGAACAGGTGGACGGTCGGCGGCAGGTGGACGCTGTCGGACGTGATCACGTTGTAGTCGGCGATGTTGAAGGTGAACGCGAAGTTGTCGCCGCGCCACCCTTCGACGTCGAGGGGATTGTATTGGTAGAACAGCGTTGTCGGGCCGCCCACATGGACAAGCCGGACCTCGTACTCGTCGCGGCCGTCATCCTCGATGGGCTCTGGATCGGGGATGACGGCCTGCGAGGGGTCGAACGGAAAATGCCGGCCCAGCGAACCGGGCGGCGGGATGCGGAACTCGTCGCTGGCCTCGATCATCAGCAATGTCGATTCGGCGTCGGGGACTTGCCGCCAGGTGCATGCCTTAGGGATATACACCCAGTCGCCCTCGCGGTAGCGCAGCGGCCCGAACTCGGTCTCCAGCAGACCGGTGCCCTGGTGCACGAAGCACAGCAGATCACCGTCAACGTGGCGGGTGTAGAACGGCATCGGCTGGTGGCGGCGGGACAACAGGATTCTGCAGTCGTCGTTGCTGAACATCAGCAGCGGATCGCCGTCGGCGTCGGTGGCGTCGCTGGGTTTGAGCTCGCCGGACAGCACGTCGATGGGGCGCAGCGGACCCTCCGACCGGTAGGCGGTGGGGTCGTGGCGGCGGTACATGTTGGCGGTTCGGCCGGTGAATCCACCGCGGCCCAGCTCGTCGTCCTTCAGCCCGTCGAGGTCGGCGTGCAGGCGGCGCGGTGTCGTGCCTTTGCGCAGGTGGATGAAGGACTCCATGGCGGCTCCAAGGTTGCGACAGCATCCGGGGAAGACAAAACTAAAAGTGACATTACTTTCTGTTTTAGCGCGGCACAAGAGTTCGCACGACACGGCCCCCGTGGGATCTCAGCGGCGCACGCTAGTCCCGGACGCGCAGGACAACTTTTCCTTTGGCGGTGCGATTCTCCAACGACGCGATCGCAGCGGCCGCCTCGTCCAGCGGGTAGACCACCGGCTCCGGGGGAGCCAGCCGACCCGAGGCGAGCAGCTGCTCGACTGCGGCCCACTGCTCAGAAAGCGCACCGGGGTGTGTGCCGGCCCAGGCGCCCCAGCCGACACCGACCACGTCAATGTTGTTCAGTAGCAGCCGATTAACTTTCACAGTGGGTATGTCACCGCCGGTGAAGCCGATCACCAGCAGCCGCCCCCCGGGAGCAATCGAGCGCAGCGAGTCGGTGAACCGGTCGCCGCCGACCGGATCGACCACCATGTCGACCCCACGGCCATCCGTCAATTCTTTTGCCGTGTCCTTGAACCCGTCGGCCAGCACGACGTCCGTCGCGCCGGCTGCCGTCGCGATCTCGCCCTTGTCCGGAGTACTGACCACCGCGATGACGCGGGACGCCCCGAGCGCCGTCGCCAACCGCAGCGTGGACGTGCCGATCCCACCGGCTGCCCCGTGCACCAACACCGTCTCGCCGGACTGCAATCGGCCACGGCTAATCAGCGCAAAGTACATGGTCAGGTCGTTGAACAGCAGCCCGGCGCCTGCCGTGAAGCTCACGTTGTCCGGCAGCTTGAACACTCGATCCGGTGCCACCACCGCGACTTCGGCCATGCCGCCGGTGAGCATGGTCAGGCCGACAACCCTGTCGCCGGGACGCACAGGGGCATCGTCGGGCGCCGATCGGACCACCCCGGCGATCTCGCCGCCCAGCACAAACGGCGGATCCGGTTTGTACTGATAGAGGCCGCGGGTGAGCAGCGCATCGGGGAAAGCCGCTCCCGCCGCGTGCACATCGACGACCACGCCGTCGCCGCTCGGTTCGTCGATCTCGCCAACCTCGACCGCGTCCGGACCATCAAGTCGAGTCAACTGTGCTGCGCGCATGCCAGATGAGCCTACTGACGCTCAGAACCCGTCGGCGACGCGCACCACGGCACGGCCGGAGAACGCGCCCGCTCGCACCTGGTCGAGGACCGCGACCACGTCTTTTACGTCGACGTCAGTGGTGATCGCATCGAGATGCCGCGGCCGCAGCGAGTCGCCCAGGTGCGCCCACAGTTCGCGGCGTGGCCCGATGGGCATTTGCACCGAATCCATGCCGAGCAAGGCGACGCCACGCAGGATGAACGGCATCACCGTGGTGTGCAGCGCGGGGCCGCCGGTCAGGCCGCTACAGGCCACCGCGCCGCCGTAGTCGACGGCGCTGAGCACATCTGCCAGCGTTGCGCCGCCCACGCAGTCCACTCCAGCCGCCCACCGCGCCTTCGCCAGCGGCCGCGGCTTGGCGTCCGGGTCGGCGGGCAGCCGACCGATAACCTCCGCAGCGCCGAGGTCTTTCAGCCGTTGTCCAGCTTCTGTGTTTTGGGCCTTTCGGCTTGACGCCACCACGTGATAGCCGGCGCCGGCGAGCAAGTCCACACTGATCGAGCCGACTCCGCCGGAGGCCCCGGTCACCACGACCAATCCAGCGCCGGGTTCGACGCCCCAGGCGATGAGCGCCTGCACGCTCATCGCCGCGGTGAAGCCGGCGGTGCCAATGGCCGCGGCATCGCGCGCACTCAGCCCGTCCAGTCGCACGACCTGATCGGCAGGCAGGCGGGCATATTCCGCGTAGCCGCCGTGATGGCCGGTGCCGATCTGGTAGCCGTGAGCGACGACGGCGTCGCCCACGGCGAAGTCCGGTGACTTCGACTCGACAACCTCGCCGGTCAGGTCGACGCCCGGGACGACGGGGTAGTCGCGCACCACGCCGCCGCCCGGTGTCAGCGCCAGCGCGTCTTTGAAGTTGACGCTGGAGTACAACACCCGGATCGTCACGTCGCCGGGCGGCAGGTCGTCCGGGCGAAGGGTCTCGACCGACGCGGTTATCCGGTCGCCGTCTTGGCGTGCGACGAGCGCTTGAAACGTGTCCATTCCTCGACGCTAACCTCACCGCATGGATCCTTTTCCACTTGGTCACTTTTCGGTCGCCCGCATCGGCTTCGGCGCCATCCAGCTGCCTGGGCCGGGCGCTTTCGGGCCGCCGCGCGACCGCGACACCGCGCTGGCGGTGCTGCGCAGGGCCGTCGAACTCGGCGTCAACCACATCGACACGGCTCAGTTCTATGGGCCGAAGGTCTCCAACGAGCTGATCCGCGAGGCGTTGCATCCGTATCCGGCCGACTTGGCGTTGGTCAGCAAGGTCGGAGCCCGCCGCGACGATGCCGGCGGCTGGGTGCCGCTGGCCGGCCCCGCCGACTTCCGCGCAGATATCGAGGCCAATCTGCGAACGCTCGGCGTCGATCAGCTAGCGGTAGTCAACCTGAGGCTGATGGACAGCGATCGTCCCGACGAGCGCTTCGACGAGTTGCTCTCGGTCATGATCGCTGCCCGCGACGAGGGATTGATCGGCGGCATCGGACTCAGCAACGTCACCCGCGAGCATTTGGTGCGGGCCCTGCAGCGCACCGAGATCGCCTGCGTACAAAACGCTTTCAACCCCATTGACCGGTCTGCGGCCGCGGTGCTCGATGAGTGCACGGCGCGCGGTATCGCCTTCGTCCCCTTCTTCAGCTTGAGATCGCCGTTTGCGGCACCGGATCAGGTGCTCGGACACGACGCGGTGCAGCGGGCCGCCGCCCGGTTGGGCCGCAGCCCGGCCCAGATCGCGCTGGCGTGGGCGCTGAGTGTGGCGCCGAACGTGTTGCTGATCCCGGGAACCTCGTCGGTGCAGCACCTGGAGGAGAACCTGGCCGTCGCCGACATCGAACTCGACACCGAGACTCGTGAGCAGCTGAACGCGATCGCCGCTTAGCCGCTGCGGGGCTTAGGTTTTCGTCCCCGCGGGTAGCGCTGAAGCGCATGAGTCAACCCGTCGATGATCAGTTCGAGTCCAAACGCGAATTCATCGTCCAAGGGCACCGGCAGGCTGTCCGCGACGCTGACGGTCGCGGGGAACGTGCGTGGGTCCAGGTCGTGGAAGACCTGGTTTAGCCTTGCGTCATCGAGGTCGCTGCGGGTGCCGGTGATCTGGATGGCAAAACCCAAGATGTAGCGAGCCAGCGTCGCATAGGACAGTGCCGCGAGCTCGGGCGGGAATCCGTTGTCGAGCAGGATGCCGATCAATCCTTCTCGTGCGGCCATCGCGTTCGGTCCCAGCGGTACATCTTCAGCCAGTAGCGGCGCGACGTTCGGGTGGCTGCGCAGCGCGTCAAACATGGTGCGGGCAGCCGTTTTTCCCGCCTCTTGCCACGTCATCGTGCGCAGTTTCGCGGCATCTAGCTCGACGCCGCCGAACACCCGGTCGACGACGTGGGCGATCAAGTCTGCTCGGCTACCGAAGTGCCGATACAGCGTCGCCGTCCCGGAATCAAGGGCCTGCGCAAGCGTTCGCATGGACAAGGCCTCGGCTCCGTCGTCGTCGACGATCTGCAGCGCCGTCGTGACGATGCGATCCAGCGGGATGGCCGGGCGGCCGGGGGAGCGACGGCTCTCCTGTTGATGGCTGGAGGTCACGGGCCTAAGTATGGCGACTCTTGACAGCCAGCGCAATAACGGTAACACTGTATCCATTATTAATCGACAAGGACGGTTCACCATGCTGCTTCCACTCGCAACCGAGCCCTTCACGGTTCCCACCGACCGCGACATGCTGCCTTCGGAGCGGCGTGCTTTCGTGCGTACCCACCGCACCTGCGTGTACGGCTACCGCCGCTTACATGATGGCCCGGGCATGTCGATCGTGTACTACATCCCCACCGACGACGACGAGTTGCTGGTGTCGACGATGGCTGGCCGCGGCAAGGCGAAAGCCGTTGCACGCGATGGCAAGGTGAGTCTCTGCGTGCTCGACGAGCATTGGCCGTTCGCCTACCTGCAGGTGTATGCCGACGCCACGGTGGAGCGGGATCGCGATTTGGTGGTCGACGTCATGATGGCCGTTGCCGGGCGCATGTCTGGCCAACCGCTCGGCGAGGAAGCCCGCCCGTTCATCGAGCTGATGGCTGAGCAGGAGGACCGGGTCGTCGTACGCTGTCGGCCGTACGAGACCTTTGCCCAGCCGCCGCGGCATCTGTACCGCAATGACCAGGAAGAGCAGATCACCCACTGGGTATCGGCCACGGTGCCGTGGGATGCGCCGGACCCGGTGTGAAACCGATGCCTCGTAGCCCAGCTTCGCTCCGAGGCGGCCCAGATATTGCCAGGCTTTTGGCAGGTGCGTCTCACAGCACACCAATTGTCTGAGATAACGCTGGTGGATGCTCCTAAACATCTTTCCAGCAATCAATCTCAGAATAGGTCGGGTCATGATCACACGGACACAAGGCATTTCGCATCGACACCGTCACTTACGAATTCTGTTCGGCAGTCTTAGCGCGGCGGCGATATTCGGCGCACCGTTGGTGTGGACGCAGCTGGATGTGCCACTAGCGCACGCAGACCCGCCAGTTTGCACGCCGGGTCTTCCGCTTCCGGGGTGCCCCGCGTATATCCCGTCGGCGCCCGCGCCGTCAGCTTGTCCGGTCATTGTCCCGAACTGCCCTGGGTACGTCCCTCCCCCGCAGGCCTTTAGCAACCCTGCGACTCCACCCAGTCGGGATGGCTACGATCCGCCCGGCGGAAAGCCCGAGAAGCCCGAGAAGCCCGAGAGCCCAGGAAAGCCCGAGAGCCCAGGTACCGGCGGTGATTCGGGCCACTCCTCGGCCCCAGCCGGGGCGCCCAACCCGACAGACCACTCCGGTCCCGCGTCGAACGCGACGGACCACACCGCTCCTGCGCCGGACGCGTCGGCTCCTGCGCCTGCGGCCCCACCGGCTCCGGCGCCAGCCGGGGCGCCGGACGTGTCAGGTCCCGCGCCGGCGGCCCCACCGGCTCCTGGACCGGTGATGTCGGCTCCTGCGCCGGTGATGTCGGCTCCTGCGCCGGTGATGTCGATTCCGTCAAAGTAGCTTGCCCGCACCGCCGACACTGCGGCGAGCACGCCCGTCCCAGTGTCGGCGGTCAGGTGCGGCTCGTCAGGCGGGCGACGCCACGGAGGACGGATCGGCTGACGGTGCGGCGGAGTCGTTGAGCGGGCGACTGCGGGATCGGTTGCGGCGCTGCACCGAGCCGGGGGAACAGTGCCAAAGCGTTGGTGCGCTCGATAGCCTCGCGGGTGCTCGTGTCGATTGCCGGATAGGTCTCCAGCCCGGCTGCGAATAACTTTCCGGCGGCGACCGGGGCGTACGGGTAGTCCGACCCGAAGGTGATGTGGCCCGGTTTGGCGAAAGCCAGCAGGCTGGGTAACGCGGCCGCGCTGGAGGAGAGTGCGGTGTCGAAGTAGAAGCTGGCGAAGTCGTCGAGGACGTCGGCCCAGCTGCGGCCGGTGTCGGCGCTGATGGCCACGGCCATCCGATGACTGGCATACGGCACGAACCCGCCGGCGTGGCTCAGAATGAACCGGATCTTGGGGTAGCGGGCCCGGATACCGTTGCGCACCAACAAGTAGGCGGCACGGGTGGTGTCGAGCAGGAAGTCGGCGGCAAACGGCGGTACACCGGGCACGACCGGCCCCGGCAGCTCGCCGGGGTGGATGAATACCACCCCTGAGCGATCGTTGAGGGCGGCGAACAACGCATCTTGCCCGTCTTCACCGAGATACGTCCCGGCGTTGTTGGCCAACAGCACGACGCCGTCGGCGTTCAG
>Ga0070763_10000314_pt1 | contig 12557 bp, 9 predicted proteins | sample HubBroMetageWRM3_FD_67279 | JGI IMG/M metagenome (GOLD analysis project Ga0070763, IMG submission 67279) | Warmed soil microbial communities from the Hubbard Brook experimental Forest, New Hampshire - Hubbard Brook CCASE Soil Metagenome WRM 3 | ecosystem: Environmental > Terrestrial > Soil >... | reverse complement strand
GCTCCTCGCGCAGCGGAATGGCCCTAGTGCGCCCGGTCTCGCGGGCGAGTCGTTCCCGCAAGGCGACCACGACTGCTTCTGTCAATGTCTCGCCAGTCCGGGCCGCGAGTTCCCTGGCAAGTCGGTCGGCCTCGGGGTCTTTGATACTCAACGCCATAGTCAAGATTATATACGAATTGCTATATTCTAGACACGGCGCCATGGCGCTTCACGAAAAAATCAGCACCGGGGCCTAATAGCCGGCGCGTCCCCGAGCAGCAGCCGGTCCGGCGCAGAGTTCACCTCGTCGGGACCGGCCCGCTCGGGGGCACCCGGGTCGTCCAGTGTGGTCGTTTCGCCGAAGCGTGAACTGCGGGCGTTCGTCGATGATCATGTTGCGCGCGACGGTGAACAGCCACGCCCGACGGTCGACGTAGTCACGGGCGTTGTTCCTCTCATCCACGCTGGCTGGTCGGGCTAGCTGGCGAGCGGGTGGACAGCACAGTGACCTGGCCCTTGCTGCTGGTGGCGAGGCGGTCGACGTGGTACCAGCCCGGAAAGGCCGGAACCTGCAGCGCCAGGTCGGCGGCGGGCGCCAGGTGCAAATCGCAGAACGCCTGGCGGCGTCGGCCGCCCGCCATGATGACAGGCTGGCGCCAGCAACCGGGTGTGTCGCAGGTGTTGGTTCGTGCGATGGACCAGGTGAGGGCGTCGGTGTCGATACATGTGCCCATGAGGTGCGCCCCGGTTCTCAACGACTGATGACGTTTGTCAACGATTGCTGACTTAGGCCATATGTCGGAGCTCATCGCAAATCAACGGCTGGTGACATAGAATTTTCTGCATGGCTCCCAAACCGCCCCGCAACGCGATCCAGACTCGCGCCGACATCCTCGCCGCGGCGCGCCCACAGTGTCGATTCGAGTGACTGGGGGCACCGAATCAGCGCGGTAATGATGACAGGCATTGCTAATCTGGCTCGAAACTGGCGCTGAGGAGACCCGATGGCCGAGGCACTGGGCGGAATTCGGCAGAAGCTGAGTCGCGCCGCGGAGATGGTGAAAGCTGTCAAGCGATTGCACGATACGGGCATCGTCGACCTCGGCAACCTCGGCGTGACGCTGCAGACCGTGAAGAATTCGCGCGTGTACGGACCGCAGGCGACGATGGCGATACAGGGCGGTCGCAAGTACTCGTCGCTGCCTGCGGTCGTGGACGAGCGCGGGACCTTGACCTACAAGCAGGTGGACAACATGTCCACCGCTCTCGCCCGCGGGCTCGAGAGGCTCGGCGTCGACGAAGGTTCAGTCGTGGGCCTTCTCTGCCGTGACCATCGCGGACTCGTCATCGCGATGGCCTCGTGCGGAAAGCTCGGCGCCCGGCTGGTACTGATGAATACGGGCTTCGCCAAACCGCAGTTCGCGCAGGTATGTGAGCGCGAAGACGTGAAGGTCGTGCTCCACGACAGCGAGTTCTTGAGCTTGCTCGACGCGCTGCCAGCCGAGCTGCCGCGCGTGCTGGCCTGGGTGGACGACGGCACCCACCCGCCCGACGACATGCCGACGATCGACGCCATCATCGCGACGAACAGCACCGAGCCGTTGCCTCCGCCGACCAAGCCCGGCGGGGTCGTCGTCCTCACCAGCGGCACCACTGGGCTGCCAAAGGGCGCGCCGCGCGCCAAGGTCTCCCCGTTTGCGACAGCGCAGTTGATCGACCGAGTCCCCTACGTCCTGAATGGGACCATGGTCATCGTCTCGCCGATTTTTCACAGCACCGGTCTGGCCACCTTCTTGGTTGGGGCGGCGTTGGGAAACAAGGTTGTCACCACCCGGCGTTTCGATCCCGAAGTCACCCTCAAGCTCATTGCAGACCACAAGGCGGACATGTTGGTGGCAGTCCCCACGATGCTGCACCGCATGGTCGAACTCGCGCCCGACGTCATCGCCAAGTACGACGCGTCGACGCTGAAGGCGATCGCGATCTCCGGGTCCGCGCTGACACCTGAGCTGTCCAACCGCGTACAGGACACGTTCGGCGATGTGCTCTACAACATGTATGGCTCCACCGAGTGCGGGATCGCAACCATCGCCACACCGGACGAACTGCGCATGGCTCCCGGAACCGCGGGCCGCTCACCCGTAACGTGCCAAGTGGTGTTATTCAACGACAACGACCGTCGTGTCTATGGCACCAACAAGCGGGGTCGTATCTTCGTCCGCAGCGGGTCGCCATTCGAGGGTTACACCGACGGCCGGCACAAGCAGATCATCGACGGCTACATGTCCAGCGGCGACACGGGGCACTTCGACGAGAACGGGTTGCTGTTCGTCGACGGGCGGGATGACGACATGATCGTTTCCGGGGGTGAGAACGTCTTCCCGCAGGAGGTCGAGAACCTGCTCATCGAGCGTGACGACGTCTTCGATGCGGCCGTGGTCGGTGTCGACGACGCTGACTTCGGAAAGCGGTTGCGTGCCTTCATTGTTTCTCAGCCCGGCGCACCGCAGAACGTTGAGGAGATCAAGCTTTACGTCAAGAACAACTTGGCGCGCTACAAGGTCCCCCGCGATGTGGTGTTCATCAACGAGCTGCCACGCAATGCCACGGGCAAGCTGCTGCGACGGGTCTTGACCGAGATGGACGTCGACAGCTGACCTGAATCCTGTAGGGAGGCCAGAGGTTGTCGGCATGCCCTCGTGCGCTGCCCCGAGATGAGCGACTTCGCCGAGGCGAGCGCGTTCGCTCCTGCCGCCCGCGCATCGATAGCCCGAATCTGCCCATCGACCTGCTGAAGTTGCCGCACATGCTGCGCCAAGGCTTGCCCGGGTAGGTCATCGGTGTCGATCTGCGCGGCCAACTTGCGCCGCAACACCGCAAACCTGTCCGCTCGGAGCGCCCCCGAGTGCTTTTGAGTGTTTTGTAGCGGGGCCGGCCACGGCGGGCGGGGTGGTCAAGGACCGTCGCCAACTTGGGCGGCCGTTCGGCCTGCTCCCGGGCGGTGCGTCGGGATCCCATACGGGGGTCCGATCATGGTGCGGCGCAATCGAATTGATCGGCACCAAATACGTTGAAGCTCAACTATTTTCGGTCGCTTTTGCTCGTTTCGCCCGTCTTTCACGGTATATAAAACACCGGCGAAGCCCGCCGGTCAACCGACACGATCTAAGAATCGCGCAACCACGTCTGCCGATGCGCGCCCCCGATGACTCAGTTGGAGAAGGCAGAAAAGGGCAAGGTCGATCGAGCCGTAGACATGAAAGGCGATCATGGCCAGATGCGATAACTGCTCGTCGGTGAGGCGTTCCGGATAAGCGATATCACGCACGTACACGATGTCCGCCTCGAGCAGCTGGTTCCGGCCGATCCGGAAGTCACCGCCGAACACCGTCGGTGCAATAGCCCATCGCTTGACTTCCGGAAACGAGTGGGGCAGAAATCCCTGGCTCCGTAGTTCGAGGTCGACTTGGCCGAACACCGGCTGATCCTCGTAGAGCGGCACGAACGAAACCTCAGTCTGGACAGCGACGGCGTCCGCTAACTTGTGGCGACCGTTTTGGAAAGTCATCAGCTCGCCGCCTTGGATATCGATCTTGAGTAAATCGAATTTCCCAAGCTCGTCGATGTCGTCGAGACGATGCGTCGCCACCTCGATTTCGTCGATGATGGTGCCCCATTCCGTGAAGCCATTGAAAAGCGCGAGCCGCTTTGTGTCCGGCCGCAGCAGGCTGGTCATCCCGGACTCGCGGGCGGTGACCATCAGGCGGTGTGTTTTGCCGTCGCCGACGAAATGCGGGAGGTAGGTCTCAAGGGGTCCTTTTTGGCGGTGAAGTTCTGCCAGCGCATCTGGCTGCGGCTCGAAGCCGGTCACCGTACACAGGCCGGACTGCAGCATCTCCTGGTACGGCGGCGGATGACCGTCGACGGCCATTGCGCCGATGTCGACAACGGCCGTTAGGCGCGAGCAACAAACCAAGTCCGAAATAGGTGACGCGAGAGAAACCAAAGCAAGCCCTTCAAGTGCCGAAATCCATCTCAGGTGCCATCACCGGATGCTGTAGCGGTTACACCCGTTCATTGTGCGCGATAGCGGAGGTCGCAACTACAGGACGTCGACTCGCGATCGGCGATCCCGAGAGCCCCGACATTGAGCTCGACGCGTCGCCTGGGAAGCTCCTGCCTGAGGAGATTGAGTCGTTCATCGATCGCTGACTTGCTGTGCTGGCGTGAGGCTGAGCCGTACCGGGATCAACGAACTGATGGCAGCCCAACAGGCAGGGCACCACCAGCGCCACAGCGGCCTTTCGGGGCCACCCGGAGCCGAATCGGAGCTATCGTGTCGGCCATGCAGATAAGTGATCCCGGAAGCTACTGGGACGTGCTGATGCATCAGGTCAAAACGTCGAACATGAAGCCGCCGTGGCCTGTCGTTTACGCGGTGGCCGCGCTGCTCGGCGGGGAGGCGATCAACGAGATCAACGGCTCGTGGACGGTGTACAAGCCGCGAGAACCGGAAGGGAAGACTACGTGGGCGGTCTTTGTTGTGACGGTGAAGCGGCTGGTGCATGTACAGATGCGATTCAACGCGGAGCGGCACGGTCTCAACGAGAACAACAACAGCCCTGCTGCCTCGACCATTGAGGCCGCGTGGGTGCGACGCCTGAGCGACATCGCGTCCATCAGCATCGGAGGTGCCGAGACGACTCCTCCTCCCAAAAACGCGCCGCCGCAGTGGTTCGGGGTGGCCGACGTTGGTATCGGTTTCGCAGATGGCGCACAGGTTGTGATTTCGATTGACCAACGCGTGTTGGGTGAAGATGATCGCACTCGATCGGACAAATTCCTCACCGCCATCCGCATCGTCGCAGCGCTGTGAGAAACCCGCCCGCCGCGCGTGTTGACCGGCCGCCGTGGGGCTGAGCTGTACCGGGATCAACGAACCGACTACAGCCCGACGGCGGCGCACCACCAGCGCCACAGCGGGCCTTCGGGGCGGGTCGGAGGCGATTTTCCTAGCCTCGCGTGTGCGATCCTGGCGAGCTTGGCCGTGGGAATGGACCAACAGCGCCGACGCCCGTTCGCTGGCCAGCGATGATCGTGAGCGGTGGTGGTCAACGGCGATGGTCAAACCGTCCGAAAATGGATCTCGGAGAGTCAAAACCACCCTCTGACCTGCGTCGGGCTGACAGGATTTGAACCTGCGACCACTTGACCCCCAGTAAATAGTGGTAACCCATTTTCCCAGGTCGCGGACAGTAGGCGGGTCGGTTCGTGCGCGTGCATAGCGTGCACAGACGCGCAGGTCGTTCACCATCGCGCATAACGTGTGGTCCCAAAATGGTCCCAAAATCGAGCTTCGTGATCATGGACAGCCTGCGGAGGTGATCCGAAATGTCGCCGCTACAGGAGCACTTGGTTTCCGATTTCCTGAGGATTGTGAATCGACGATGGCATCAAGCCGACAGGACGGTGTCGGCATCCACCTCGACACGGACGTGGATGCCCAGCTTCGATGCGATCTCGACGAGAGCGTCGAGCGAGAATTTCGAGATCTTTCCTCGGTACAGGTCGGACACGCGGGGCTGTGTCAGGCCGAGGTTCTGCGCTGCGATGGACTGCGACCAGCCGGCCCCGTCGATCCGATCCCGGATAGCGCGAATCAGCGCGGCCCGCAGTTTGAGGTTCTCGGCTTCCTCGCGGCTGTCGGCGATGTCATCCCACACGCTCATGGTGTTCTCCCCTTCCGCTGTTCGTGCATGCGCTTAGCTTCTTTGTACCGACGCTCTCCGGTGTCGACATCCGCCGATGTATATATCAGAACCGATATAACCACCACCCGCGCAGTCCCCCGCATGAGATGACCACCTCTGAGACCCTTGCAACAGCGTCGACTGCCTCGGCGAGCCACAGCAGACTGTGAGGTGTGGACGAACGCTTTCCCGGTGAGTTGGCGACGCTCCGCGCCGATAACGTGCGCCTGCGTCGACTGCTCGAGCTCAGTAAGGAGCAGGCCCGCGCCGCGGATCCAGATCAGCCAGCCCTAACAGGTGCGCCGACCGCGCCAATGGATATGCGGTCGGCCCCGGAGGCGAAACTCCGGTTCTACGCAAGCCTGTTTCGTTGCCGCACAGATGTATACGCGCTCCGCTGGGAGAACAGACGTGACGGGCGATCGGGTTGGATGCCTGCCATCAACGGCTACGGGCACAAGGGAATGAGCCGAGCCGACGCACCCTATCTGACACTTACCGCGGAGGTGATCGCCAAACACCTACGGAATCTCAATGGTGTTGTCAAGCCGCTTTGGAGAGTGTTGGTGGGGTCGAAACGTAGGTTCGTTCGTCGCGCAGCAGGGCCCAGAGGACGTCGATGCGGCGGCGGGCGAGGGATCTCGTGTTCGGAGCGCGCCCATCGGCGGTCGCCACCCTCGTCGACCGCGCCACCCGCTACGGGCTGCAATCATGACGAGGTGACCGCTGGCGGACTTCCCGAGCTCGACGTCACCCGCGCGCAACGTTGGTGCGCCCGCCAGGTTCCCGAGCATATCCGCAGCGAGATCCGCGTCGAATGCGACATCGCCGCAAGGCATCTGACCATTTGCGAATGCCGACCGCCCTGGCGTGAGGCCTTCGGACCCGACTGGACCCGATTCCCGATGGCCCGCCTGCGCTACACCACTACCTCGACAGCCGAGCCGATCCCGTTTTCTGGGGATAAGAACCAGTTACACTCGTCCCAGTGATGCGCTGACCGGCTGAGCTCAAGACCACATCTGAGACACCGAGCGCACGGCCCGAACCCGCCCCGTTCGCCGAGGTCGAGCTGTCGGCGCACACCACCCGACCGCTGATGTCGACCAATTGCCGATGCGGCCGATCCGTGCCTCAAACCGTAGCCCGCGATCGGCTGCAACCCACTTTGCGGCTATACGACGTGATGCTCAAAGACGTCTTCGATGACTTCCCCGATCGCCGACAGGGAACGGCTGGAGTGTTGCTTGACCAGCACGTGCCCGCCTAGCACGACAAGGGCGATCGGCAACTCGACGGCGCCGAACGCAAGCAGCGCCGTCAGTCCCACGACGTAGACGACATCATGCTTGTCGGGTGTATGGAACTTTCCGATGATCGGCAAGTCGATCGCACGTTCTTCCAACTCGCGCAAGGTGCGCAGGGTCCTGGCACGTTTCGAGTTCGGGTGTGCCGCAGCGTAAGCAGCCCATCGCTCGCCAAAACTCGGTCCGGAATGGAGCTCTCCTGAACCGAGATCGGTTTCGCCGGAGCCGAGTTCGCCGGTCGTTTCGGCCTCAGCCGAGCCATTTGTCTGGTCTTTGTTCAGCGTGGTCATGCCCGTCTCACTTTCCGTTGTCGTCGGTCAGCCGGCCGATGTGAGTTCAAGTTGAGGCGCCCGGCCACGATCGGCGCCTTCGCCGCTGTCCAAGCCTGGGAGCTCCTGGGCCCACGTGCTTAGCGACTCCACCGCGGTGGCCAAGGCGCGGTCGGCGTCAGCCCCGTATTTCGTGACGCGTTTACCGATAATCGATGCCAGCCGGAGCAATAGCTCCGGCTTGGCGGCCGTGAGCACGGTCAGCGCAGTGGCCGGAGCCAGACCTTCCAACCATGCCAACGGACCAAGCGGCACGCACCCGACGAGTTGGCTGATGCCCGGCGTGCTGATCAGGGCGGCAAGCGCGACGAACGTTCCTGCCACGGTGGCGATCACGAGCGGATCGCGTGAGTCCAGCAGCGTCTGCCCGAGTTGCGTCGTGACCAGGCCCACCAAACCCACCGTCGCCGCGCGCTGCGGGTTTGCGCGAGTGAAGGTGGCCATGCTCCACGAGAGGCTTGCGCCAATCGTCGTTGCGGCACCGCGGATGGCGATGGTGTGGGTCAGATCGTCCATGTTGATGCCGCGCTCGGACGGGGGTCGCATGTTGCGAACCGCGCTGACCGCAACCGCGGTCGTGGGGAAGACATCGGTCAGAATGTTCACCAGCAGAATCTGCCTGGCGGTCAGCGGCGCGACGCCGCGCACCATCGTTCCGTACATGTTGAAGGCCACTTCGCCGGCGTTGCCACCAAGCAACATTGCGACCGCGGCCTGCGCTTGTTGCCAGAGCCGATGACCTTCCTCGATGGCGTCCAGGAGACTTCCGATGCGACCCTCCGTCAGCACCACGTCAGCGGCGCCGCGGGCCGGATCACTTCCGTGTGATGACACGCCTACTCCCACGGCCGCGGCACGGATCGCGGCGGCATCGTTCGCGCCGTCTCCCACCATCGCGGTGACCACTCCGGAATTGCTGATCTGTTGCACGATCTGCACTTTTTGCTCCGGGGTCATACGCGCGTAGATGACGTTGTCCTTGACGACCTCGGCGCGCTCGGCAATCGACAATCGCTCCCAGCGCGCTCCCGTGATGACGCAGTCGTCCAGGACGTCGAGCCCGATCTGCCGAGCGATGGCGCGGGCCGTGGCCGGATGGTCACCCGTGATGACGCGCACGCCGATGTCCCGCTTTGCCAGCCCGAGCAGGAGTTCCCTCGCGTCGGACCGCGGGGTGTCGGTGATACCGAGGAATCCGAGCAAACGCAGCCCGTTGCCGCACAGAGGTTCCAGTCCCGACTTCTCCGCGATCGCGAGGTCGGCCTTTGTCACCTGCCGCTCGGCGACTGCGATCACGCGCAGGCCCTGCGAGGCCATCTCATGGACGTGTGTCAACAGCGCCTCACGGGTCACGTCGTCCTGGCCCTCGATGCACGCCGAAAGAACGACCTCCGGTCCACCTTTGACCGCGAGCGTGTCGCCGTCGAGCCCCGCCGCGTAGGCGCGCCCAGCGCGAAACGGCAACTCGCGGTCGCGCTTCGGCTGGCTTCCGGCTCGATTAACGACGGCGGCGTCCGTTGCCTGCAGTGGAGCATGCTCGCTGAGCGCCACTGGGGTTGCCAGGGCTGCGCGTTCAAGAATCAGGCATTCGTCGAAACCAGGCCGCGCGGAGATATCGGTCACCACGAGACGGTTCTCACTCAGCGTCCCCGTCTTGTCGAAACAGACCACCTCGACGCGGCCCAGCGTCTCGACCGACCGAGGAGCCCTGACCAATACGTTCCGCTGCGTCAGGCGCCTGGCCGCTTCGCGCTGGGCCAAAGTCGCCACCAGCGGCAGGCCCTCCGGCACGGCGGCGACGGCACAGTAGACACCGCTGGTGACGGCCTCCCGAATTCCCGATCCGCGCAGCAATGCGGTGACGACCACGCCGACGCCACCGGTCAGAGTCCAGGGCAGGACCTTCGCGGTAACCCCGGCCAGCTGCGCGTGCAGCCCCACCTCGTCCCGTCGGCGAGGTGCCAGCGCCATGGCCCGGCCCGCGGCGGTCGCGTCGCCGACCGCGACGACGACTGCGCGACACACACCGCTGAGCACAACCGAGCCCTCATAAATCATGCAGGCTCGTTCTGCCAGGGGACGGCCCGGTGTGGGATCGGGATGTTTGGTCACCGGCAGCGATTCACCCGTGAGCGAAGATTCGTCCACCTCCACGGCTACTGCGCTCAACACGCGTGCGTCCGCGGGGACGACCTCGCCGGCCCGCACCTCGACGATGGTTCCCGGTATCAGTTGCTCTGTCTCCACCAGCTCGAACCGGTCCGGCCCCGTGTTGATACGGGCCGGTGGCGTCTGGGCGCTGAGCATCTTGGTCAGCTGACGATCCGAGCTGAGTCGTTGCGCGGCGGAAATCCCGGCGCTGCCTAATAGCACGATCCCGACGAGAATACCGTCGATGGGGGAACCGATCAGCGCGCTCGCGAGTGCGCCCGTGGCGAGGATCGGTGTGAGCGGGTCCTGCATCTCGTGCCACATTGCCTCGACGACGTCTTTGCTGTTCTCGGCAAAGACGTCGGTCAACGCCTGCAACCGCGATTTGGGCTGCTGGGCCGCCACGGTGACGGGGCTAGCAAGATCCGACTGGAGTAGTCGCACCTGTTTCTGCGCCTGGTCGACGTCCAGCGCATGCCATTCGGTATCCGCGGCGGCTGCTGGATCGGCCTGCATGGCCACCCCTCGCGCGATCACGTATCCCGGGATGAGCGCCAGCGCTGCGGCCGCGATGCTTGGACGCACGCCTGCCGCTCGGACACCCGGCAGCAGCGTCAGCGCCCCGAGTACGGTTCCGGCAGCGGCCAACTCGACGCCGCGCCGCGCCGCGGACTTGGCCGCGGGTATGGCGTCGACGATCCGGCATGCAACTTTCAGATTCGGCAGCAGTACGTCCGCCGTCCACGCGGGTGCCCGATCGGGGGCCCAGACCGCCATCGCAATGTCCGCGGCGGCGAACGCATGCCGCAGGTCGCGCCCAACCACCGCGACGATCTTGCCGTCCGACTGCCATTGCTGCACGGCATGGCAGATGGCGAGATCGATGTCGTCACCTGCAGGCACGAGTTCGTCGAATGTCCCGCGCAGGTGGCCGGTTTCAGCTTGATCCACCGACACGAGTTTGAGTTCGGCGCCACGTGCCGCGGCGATGAGTGGTTCGGCGAACGGGTCGGCGCTGCGGGCCACCACGACCTCCAAGTCCCGCAGCTCGGGCAGCTGATGCGCCGGTGAAAGCGAGCATCCGGTATGGACTCCAGGACCGAGCAAACCGTCGTTGACGTCGGTTTGGGCGCTCTGCCACACCTTCGTGCGGAGTTCCCCGTCCGCTCCGTTGATCTGCGCAACGCGCAGGCTTTCACCTACCAGCACCGCCGGATCGACGATGAGTACGTCGACACCGTCCAGGCGCCGGAGCGCATCGGGCCGCAGTACCAGGGTGTGATGGTTCCGGTTCAAGCCGGCACAGAATACGGTGGCGAACGACTCGCGAGCGTAGTTGAGTGCCCGCGGCGCAGCGACGATAACCGCCTCGCTGGCCAGCGCCGCGCCCCCGCTGACCGTAAGGGCGACGGCACCGGCAAGGCCCGCCGCTGTCGCCGCTCTCGCGTAGTTGTCGGACGCCGTGTCCGGCACCGGCCGCGGCCGCGGCAGGGACAATTCTGGCTGCGGGTCGCACCCCGCGTTGATCGCCAAGTGAGGTTCGTGCTCATTCCAGGCATCCACGGCCGCCAACGCTTCGATCAGGCGCAGGCTGCGCAGCACCATGTCGGCGGCGATCACCGATGGGGTGTGACCGAGCGACTGGGTGACGGCCGTTCCCAACGCAAGCACGGCGTCGGCGCGCGCTCGCCCGAGTGCCCGCTCGAAAACCCTGCGGACGTCGGGCTGCGCCTCCGCGAAGGTGGTCGCAGCGGCGAATGCTCGCGGCAATCTCGGCGCCCGCGTCACTTGCAGCACCGTGCTCACACCCAGCGCTACAACCTTGGCCGCCAGAAGGCTCAGCCGGTTGACGACCTCCGCGCCGTCCCCGGGAATATCAATCACGGGTAACGGGACCGGCTGCTCGGGCCCGGACTCACCGCGTGACTGACCTCGATCGATCGGCTCGGCAAAAGCCCGCTCGATTGCGTCCACCATCAGGACTAATTGCCCGATCGTCGGCCCGTTTTCGCCGATGTCAACGACCAGCCGCGACAGCGGCCAGTTCAACTGGGTCCGTGCGACACCCGCAATGCCGGCGATTGTCTTCTCCAGCACGGCCGCGTACTCGGCCGAACGCGATGCATCGGGTACGCGCAACTCGATCCATCCTCGGCCATTGCCGGACCACCGGCGGCGCGGGCGATGCCCTCCTAAAAGCTCAGCTGCCGCGGCTGCGCCGCCTGCGACCACAATACGAAGCCCCGAAACGATCGGCGCAATGACCATATTCGTGCCTTACCGCCCTCTCGCGATAGTTAGCCGGACATAGCAGATTCACGCAGCAGACTCATTGAAGTTGCACGTACGTGCTACACCGTAAGGATCGAGGGAATCCCAGAAGCGAATTAGAGAATCTGAAAAGCAAACGGACGACGAATTATTGGCCACGCGCACCACAACTCAAACCCGGGAGACGAACGCTATGACGCTCATCGAGCGCGCCACCAAGTCCGCCAATTCGGTTGCCGAACAGACCGTTTCCACGGTTAGCCAGATCGGGACAGCCATCGCCGAGGGCGTCGTCGTCACGGCAGAAGACATCCGCGCTGGTATGCAGGACGGTCACATCCGTCCCCGCACCGTGCTCGCCGCGGCAGCGATCGGCCTGGTCGCCGTCGTCGAATGGCCTGTCCTCGTTGTGGTCGGCGGTGCCGCCGCGATCGCCGGCAAACTCAAGAATCGGTCGACCGAGACCCCCGACGACCCACCGCCGGTCTAGCTTCGTATATCTAACTCCCACGCGGCCTGGGAGTCGCTGCGGCAGAACACGTCAGCGAAGACCCTCGAGCCGTGGCAACGGCACTGATGCCAGTTCGCGTGTCCGCGCTGCCGTCCAGCACGCACCGCTGACGGTCTCCCTCGCGACCCACGTTCGTGAACCAGGGGCTGTCAGCTGTTGCTTTGCGAGTGGTCGGTAGTTGTCGGTGGTGTGCTGTAGGAACGGGTGTATGAATCTGGCGGCGTGGGCTGAGCGCAATGGTGTTGCGCGGGTTACTGCG
>Ga0070763_10000306_pt1 | contig 12605 bp, 8 predicted proteins | sample HubBroMetageWRM3_FD_67279 | JGI IMG/M metagenome (GOLD analysis project Ga0070763, IMG submission 67279) | Warmed soil microbial communities from the Hubbard Brook experimental Forest, New Hampshire - Hubbard Brook CCASE Soil Metagenome WRM 3 | ecosystem: Environmental > Terrestrial > Soil >... | reverse complement strand
GATGACCGGCAGGGCGAGCAGGGCGGCGATGACGATGGCGCGCCGCCGGCCGATGCGCTCCGACCAGGCACCGAAGGTGATGCCGCCCAAGAGCGCGCCGAGGTTGTAGATGATGGCGATGGTGGCGACGGTGTGCGGTGAGAAGTGAAGGTTCTTTTCGAGGAAGGTCGGATAGGGGTCCTGCGTGCCGTGGCTGAAGGAGTTGAAGGCGAACATCAGCACGACGAGGTAGAGGAAGGTGCCGGGATAGCTGCCGACGTCGCGGCGGAGATGGCCCTTGGGATGCTCGGCGCCGCGCCCGGCGAGCCAGGCGGGCGATTCGTCCACCTGCGAGCGGATGTAGAGCACGAGCAGGGCGGGCAGCGCCCCGACCACGAACATGCCGCGCCAGCCGATGGTCGAGAACAGGGTGTAATAGAGCAGCGAGGCGACCAGGTAGCCGCAAACGTAGCCCTCCTGGAGCAGGCCGGAGAAGAAGCCCCGCCCCTCGGCCGGCAGGGTCTCGAAGACGAGCGCCGCGCCCACTCCCCACTCGCCCCCCATCGCCACGCCGAAGAGCGCGCGCAGGACCAGGAACACGCCGAGCGAGGGCGCGAAGGCCGAGGCGAGCTCGAACACCGAGTACGAGATGATGTTGAGCATCAGCGTCGGACGCCGGCCGAAGCGGTCGGCCATCCACCCGAACAGGAGGGCGCCCACCGGCCGCATCGCCAGGGTGAGGAAGATCGCCTCGAAGACGGTGGAGACCTTGGTCTGGAACTCGCCGGCGATGGCGCTGACGCAGAAGACCAGGATGAAGAAATCGAAGGCGTCGAGCGTCCAGCCGAGGAAGCAGGCGACGAAGGTGCGGCGCTGCTTCGGGGTGAGGCGGCGAAAGGGGCCGAGAAGATCCATGCGTCCTCCCCCAGCAGGTTAATGCCGTGGGGCGCGTTCCGAGCGCCGCGGGGCCAGATGCCAGGAGCCGCGACGCAGGCGATGCCGGGACATCGTCGAGGAGCGGCGACGCCGCAGATGGCCCCGCACCGCCGGGACCCGCAGGGCGAAGCGCGGCCCGCGACATTTTTCAGCACCTGCCTAAAAGCCCTGCGTCCGGCTGCTCGCCGAACGTGCCGGATCATACCGGAGAGCGGGCGCCGGGGGGGATCCGGGCGTTGTCACGATGACCGCGGTTGCCCGCACGTTTCTTCAGTAAAGCGCCATACCAGCCGTGCCCCGCCGGAGGAGCGCGGCCTGTCGTGAGGAATCGACTCACTTGATGCACACGTCGCACCGCCTCCTGGTCTCCCTCCTCTCCCTCGTTTCCCTCGCCTCGCTCACCTCGACCTCGCCGGCCGGCGCGGCGCCTGACGGGGCCGCGCGCGACCGCGGGCGCTCGATCCAGCTCGACGCCGAGCTCAATGCGCCGCCCGCGGTGGTGTTCGAGCTGTGGAGCACGCCTGCCGGCGTGCGCCGGTTCTTCGCCGCCGACGCCCGTATCGATCCCCGCGTGGGCGGGCGCTACGAGATCCTCTTCAACCCGGCGGGCGACCCGAGCGGCGAGCGCGACGGGACCAAGGGGGCCCGCATCCTGCGCTGGGAGCCCGGCCGCGCGCTGTCCTTCGAATGGAAGGGGCGGGCGGAGATGGTGGAGATGAACGTGCGCCCGCTGCCCACCTGGGTCGAGCTGTCGTTCGCGCCGCTGGGCAACCGCCGCACCCGCCTCCACCTCGCCCACTATGGCTTCGGCCAGGGAGGAGGTTGGGACGACGCCTACGCCTTCTTCAGCACCGCCTGGCGGAGCGTCCTCGACGCGCTGGTGGAGGCCTGCGCCGGCCAGAGCCCGGAACCGCGGCGATCGGCGGCCGCCGCCGTCGTGAGGAGCCTGCGGCCCGCGCGGCCGCCAGCACGCGATGCCCAGCAGCGGCCGGTCCGGTAGGCGCGCGGCGGGCCGCGCGGGCGCGGCGGCCGTGGCGGCGGCCAGCCTCGCGCTGGCAGCTGCCACGCTGGCGGCCTTGGCCCCCACGGAGCCAGCGTCCCCCGTGGTCCACCCGCTCGCTGCCGTCGCGCCCGCCGCCGTCGCGGTCGCCGCCGTGGCGCCCGGGGGACCGCCGGCCGGCCCGGCGGCCGAGGTCTCGGCGCGGCAGGCGCCCGCCCTCGTCGCGGCCTACAACCTGCGCCCGTTCGGCAATCCGGGATGGCGCCGCGTGCGGCTCGACCTGAAGTCGGCCGACGCGGTGACGCGCAGCTTCACGGTGGTCAACGTCTGGTCGCGGCAGGAGCGCGTGGTGCGCACCCTGTTCGCCCTCGAGCAGCCGGAGAAGCTGCGCGGCACCGACTACCTGCTGATCGAGGATCCCGCCGAGCCCTCCGGGATGCGGGTCTACCTGCACCTGCCGGCGGGGCGGCGCGGCGTGCTCAGGATCCAGCCGAACGCCTTCGGCGAGGGGCTGCTGGGCTCGGACTTCGGCTACCGCGACCTGCGCATGGGGATCCCGACCGCCGGCTGCCGGCTGGCGCTCGGCGGGCGCCGCACCCTGGGCGGCGAGGCGGTGCAGGTGGTCGATTCCGTGCCGGAGGCGGCCGCCCTGCGCGAGGTCTCGCCCTGGGGGCGCACGCGCTACTACCTGGCCGAGAGCGCTCCCGTGCTGCTGGGGGCCGACTACTTCACCGGCGCGGACGACGCCCGTCCGGCCAAGCAGCTGCGGGTGCTCGGCTACCGCCGGATCGACGGCGCCTGGACCGAGACCCGGATGGTGATGAGCGGCCAGGAGCGCCGCTCCTCGGTCCTCACCCTGCTCGATTTCAAGGCCAGCGTTCCCTACGCTCCGGAGCTCTTCGCGCCGGCGGCGCTGCCGTCGGCCGGTGCGCGCCTGGGCGCCCTGCGCCTGGGCAGCTTCGCGCCGGGGGCGGCGCGATGAGGACGGGGCGCGGGGCGACGCCGGAGTGGGGCGAGGTGCGAGCGCGACGGGTGGCGCAAGGGGCGCGGGGGAACGGCGTGATGAGAACGTGGCGCTACCGAGCGAGAGCAGGGCGCGCGGCGACGCTCGCCCTGGTCGCCGCGGGCGGGCTCTGCGCGGCGGTGGCGTTGCGGCTGCCGCTCGCCGCGCAGGTGGCCGAGAGCGCCAACGATCCCACCGGCGTCTCGATCCCCTACCCGCTCGTCCATCTCGTCCATTCATCGGACGACGGCAAGGTGGGCGCGACCGGCTGGTTCGGCCGCCGCGACCCCTTCCTGCTCTACCAGCTCGGGCGCGACCTCCTCAACCGCTCGTTCCAGTTGAAGCACGGCGCCTACGGCCGGCCGGCCGAGCTCAGCGTGCCGCTCTACCGCGAGGACCCGGAGGGGCCGCAGAACGGGCCGCTCGCCCGCATCGCGCGCGACCACACCAGCAGCTGCGGGTTCTGCCATTCGAGCCCCTATCGCGAGCCGGGAGGCGGCCAGACGATCGGCTCGACCAGCGCGCCCGGCCGCAACTCGCCCCATTTCTTCGGCGCCGGCCTGGTTGAGATGCTGGGCGAGCAGATCCGCCGCCAGGTCCTCGAGCGCTACGACGCGAACCACAACGGGGTCATCGACCGCGCCGAGGTGGCGGGGCCGCGGCCGGTGCTCATCGCGCCCGAGCCGGGCGCCCCGCCGATCGACTTCGGCGACCTCGCCCCCGGCCCCGACGGCGTGCCGCGCCTCAACCCGCTCTTCCGGGTCTGGTATCTCGACGCCCGCGGGCGCGTGCTCGCCGACGCCTACGGCCTCGACGACCCGCGGGTGGCCGCCTTCAACTTCGCGGTCGAGCCGTTCGGCTGGGGGCGCGGCTGGCACCAGATCGGCACTCATCGCGTCTCCGAAGGCGGCGAGGCCGCCACCATCCGCGGCTTCTACACCAGCGCGGCGGACGTCCACATGGGCTTGCAGGCCCACGACCCCACCCAGCAGGAGCGGGGCAACGGCCTGGGCGCGCGCTCGCTCGCGGGCGCCCAGCAGTACGCCGCGCTCGGCGGCGCGCCCGATCACGGCCGCAAGCTCTCCCGCGGGGGCGTCTCGCTCGACGATCCCGACGGCGACGGGCACCCGAGCGAGCTGACCGAGGGCGACGTGGACGCGGTCGAGTTCTACATGCTGCACGCCCCGGCGCCCGCGGTGCGCGCGACGGCGCGCTCCGAGCAGGGGCGGAGAGTGCTGCAGGCGGCCGGCTGCGTGCGCTGCCACGTCGAGAGCTGGCGGATCGAGGCGCGCGACCTGGCGCGCGGCAGCCCCGGCGACCGCCGCCTGTTCGCGCTCGAAACCGCGTCGCGCCCGGCGGGCGACGGCACGGTCGAGGTCGTCGGCCGGCTGGTGCCGCTCTACCGGCGCGCTCCCGAGGGCGGCTACGAGCCGCTCGGCGGCGCGGCCAGGGTGGAGCGCATCTACACCGACTTCAAGCACTGGGACATCGGGCCCCGCTTCTACGAGCGGCGCTTCGACGGCACCTTGCAGCGCGAGCACCGCACCGCCCCGCTGTGGGGCGCGGGCAGCACCGCGCCCTACGGGCATGCCGGCCAGTTCATGACCCTCGATGCGGTGATCGCGGCCCACGACGGCGCGGCGGCGCCGGAAGCCGCCGCCTACCGCCGCCTCCCTTCCGAGCAGCGCCGGCAGCTGATCGAATACCTCGAGTCGCTGGTGCTTTACTCGACCGACACCGTGCGCAGCGACATCGACGGCGACGGCAGGATCGCCGAGCACTTCACGGTGGCCGGCGTCGACGTCGGCTACGAGCGCTTCGACGCCCGCTTCCTGTTCGCCCATCCGCCGCGCTTCGAGCGCCTGCTCGAGGTGAGCGATCCCTACGGCCGCAAGAAGCCCCTGCTGCGGATCGGCAACGTCGCGGAAGCCTACGGGCTCGACCTGCCCTATCGCCGCTCGACCCACGACAACGGTTTCCCCGACGCCGTCGACCTCACCCCCGCGGAGACCCAGGACGGCAAGGCCGGCAAGGGTGGCCAGGGCGGAAAGGGCGCCCAGGGTGGAAAGAGCGGCCAGGCCGGGCCGCCAGGAGAAGGTATCCGATGACAGGAACCGGACCCCGCGGCGTTGAGCGGCACGTGCGCCGGCCGGGCGGCGCCGGCCAGGCGCCGGGTTTGCCGCTGCTCGCCGTCGCCGGCCTGATCGCGCTCGTGCCGCTCGCCCGTGCGCAGATCTCGGTGCGGCCGCAAGAGCCGCTCGGCCTGTCGCTGCGCGAGCCGCGCGTGCGGGTGATCCACTCCGAGCGGCCCGACGTCGCCGGCACCTCGATGGCCCTCCAGCAGAGCGATCCCTGGCTCGCCTACCAGCGCGGGCGCTCCTACTTCTTCCACGAATGGGGCAAGGCGGACGGGGTCTTCGCCTCGCCCTCGTCGCACGCGGTGGCGACCGCCACCACCTCGTGCGGGATGTGCCACAACACGCCCTTCCGCAGCGCCGGCGCGGGTGGCAACACGGTGCAGCCGATCGGCTACGGCGTCAACACGCCGCACCTGTTCGGGGCCGGCCTGGCCGAGATGATCGGCTACGAGATCCGCGCCCAGATCCTCGACCGCTACGACACCAACCACAACGGCTACCTCGACGTGCCGGCCGAGACCGCGAACCGCCGCGCCGTGGTCGAGGCGGCGCCCGGAGCATGGGTCGATTTCGGCCCGCTCGACGATCCCGACGGCTCCGGCATGCCGGGCCTCAACCCGGGGCTCAAGGTGCGCCTGGTCGACGGCCAGGGGCGGCCGCGGCCAACGCGCCCCGACGGATCGCCGTCGCGCTTGGGCGACCCCGGCATCGCGGGCTACGACCTCGCCGCCGGCATCTTCGGCAGCTCGGCGAGCGACCACCAGTTCGCCGCCCTGCGCGTCTTCGTCAACGGCGTGCTGCGCACGGTGATGGGGATGGCCGCCGACGACCCGACCTCGTTCGAGCAGCTCGGCGGTCCCGCCAAGGGGCAGCTCGAGCGGCGGTGGGCGAGGACCTCGAACGCGGGCGCCCTCCAGCCCAGCCCCAACCTCCTGCCGGAATCGGCCGCGACGATGAAGAAGCTCGCGGGCTCGCGCGCGGGAACGATGTCGGAGGGCGAGCTCGACCTGCTCGAATGGTTCCTGCTCAACCACCCCGCGCCGGCGCAGGCGGCGCAGGACGCGGTCACCCGCCATGGGCGCGAGCTGCTCGACCGCTTCGGCTGCACCTCGTGCCACGTCCCGGACTGGGCGCTCCGCCCCCAGGACGCCCGCCGCGGCTTCGCCGGCGACCGCCGCTTCTTCGATCTCGAGGTCGGCCCCAACCCGGCGACCGGCGAGCTCGAGGGGCGCCTCCATCGGCTGGTGCGGCCGATCGCGGGACCGCATGGCGAGACCCTGCTGGTGCCGCGGCGGGAAGGGTTCGTGGTGCGCGGCATCTTCACCGACTTCCGCCACCACGACCTCGGCGAGCGCTTCCACGAGGTCTACTACAACCGCCGGGGGGAACCCTTCACCCTCGCGCGCTTCCGCACCGCGCCGCTCTGGGGAGTGGGGAGCACCGCTCCCTACGGCCACGACGGCGGCAGCATGACGCTCGACGACGTGATCCGTCGCCACGGCGGCGAGGCGGAGGCCGCCTCACGGGCCTACGCCACGGCGGCGGAGGCCGACCGCGAGGCGGTCGTCGCGTTCCTGCGCACCCTGGTGCTCTACCAGCCCGACCAGCTGCCGACCGATCTCGACGGCGATGGCAAGATCTCGCCCGATTACCAGGTGGCCGGGCACCCGGCGGGGCCGGAGCGCTTCCAGCCCGAGCTGCTCTTGCGCGTGCCGCCCATCTATCGCGGGTGGACGGTGGGCGCCGACGGCGAGCGCTACTTCTCCTACGAGCTGCTCAACCTCGCCGAGGCTTACGGCGAGAACCTCACCGCGCTCGCCGACCGCAACCACAACGGCATTCCCGACATCGAGGAGAAGTCCCCCCCGCCCGCCGCCGCGCACCGGCGCGTGCCGCGGCGATGAGCGCGCCGGGGTGAAAGCCAACGATTCCTGCGCTCCAGGTCACGAGAGATGCCCAGGCCTCGACCACCGTTTACGGCACGCGGACCGCCGGGCCCGCGGGCGATGCCCTGCCGTTTCCAGTGTGGATCTCACCCTGAAAGGAGAGACAAGTGCACAAGAGCAGGAAAGCTTGGATTTTCGGAGTCGTGGTGGCGGCGGCGCTGGTCGCCGGCTTGCAGCTCAATGCCGCGTCCTCGAATTCGGATGCCGTCCGGATCGCGGCCGTGGTCAACCAGATGCACGATCTCGGCTTCGCCAAGATCGACCAGCTGACGCCGGTAGCCGTCCAGCCCTACACCCTGCCCGGCCCCAGCGTCGACGTGATGCGGGTGCGCCTGCAGGAGACCTACAACGTCGCCGGCGTCGGCGACGACACGGTCGAGCTCTCGGGCTGGATCGCGGTCCGTCACGGCGCCTCCCGCCCGGCGCCCGGGGAGCACAACGTGAGCTGGTCCACCGCGGTCACCGACACCGAGTTCGTCGGCCTCGAGCTGCACGGCCAGAGCGCGATCTTCGGGCCGGTCAACGTGGTCCTCGACGGCGCGCGTCCGGCGATCGGGCAGGTCGGCAAGATCGCAGTCCCCGAGTACGCCAACCAGATCCTGCTGGCTGCCAACAAGGAGCAGAAGGCGCAGCCGGCCCCCAAGACCCAATCCGGCCCGACGGTCAAGCCCGACGCCGCGGCCGCCTGCAACTGCCGCGCGCCGGTCAACGTCAAGGTCTCGATGCCGAACCTCGGCCTCGAAATGAAGACCAAGCAGCCTGCGGTCTGGTACTCGCAGGTCACCACCATCCCGCCGGTCGGCCACGTGGCCTCGGTCACCGCCGAGCCGGTCGCCCTCGTCTCCGCCGACCGTGAAGTCGGCACGCTGGTCTCCGGCGTCGTGAAGTTCCGCGAAGTCGTGCGCACCGACCGGCTGTCCCCCGACCACCAGATCGTGGTGGCCTCCCTGGGCGGCCAGCCCGCCCGCTAAGTCCCTCAAACCCCTGCCGCGATCCCCTTCGCGGCATCCTTCGAGCGGGCTGCTGGATCGGCAGCCCGCTTTTTCGTGTCCCAGTTGTCGATGGTGGCGGCGGAAGTTCGCTCCTAGTAAGGAGTGCACCGGCGCGAGGAGCTGCAATACCAGGCGCTCGCGCCCCCGGGACAGGAATAGCAGTCGGAGTCGCGGAGGCAGAACGCGCCCACGCAGGTCTGCGCGATCACCGGAGAGCCCTGCGCCGTGGCCAGGCAGATCCGGGCCGGCGCGTGAGCCGCGGCTTGGGCCACGTCGTTCGAGAATGCCAGGTCCTGGTGCGCGCCCGAGCTGACCGGCCCGGTGCCGGCGCCGAATACCAGGAGCAGGACCATCGTTGCCAGGAACGTCGATCTCGCCATTCGGCCTCCTCCTTGTCTAGAGAAGCGTCAAGCGCCGATTTTCGCACATTGCAGAATGATTTCATAGAGAAGGTCAGGGTAGGCAGGGTAGGCGTAGAGGAGCCCGGTAGAGGGCCGGAGACGGCGATCGGGTCCTCGCGGAAACGACGGAAGCGTGCCGGCGGACGCTCGACGTGCTCAGCCGGCACGGCGCCGGCCATACATCACGGTGCCGGCCGTGCAGTGGCGGCCTCTGCGATGCCGTAGAGGAAGTGCCGGGTGCGGAAGATGAGCAGTCCCTGCGAGATTGCCGGCGTCGAGTACGAGACCTCGCCCAGGGTGTTCTTTGCCAGCTGCTCGAAGCGTGGCCCGGAGCGCACCACGTAGACGTCGCCGTCCACGGCGGTGAAATAGAGCTTGCCGCCCGCCGTCACCGGCGAGCTCAGGAACTCGGCGGGCAGCCGCTGCTTGTAGACCTCTTCGCCGGTTGCGCGCGAAAGACAGCTCAAGATCCCCTGGTCGGCCAGGGCGTAGAGGTATTCGCCATGGACGAGCAGGGTGGTGGTGATCGGGCCTCCCCGCTCGTTGAACCAGAGGATGTGCGGGTCGCGGGGCTTGTGCGGTTGCGGCGTGATGTTGCCGCGCGCGCCCGGCCGCAGCGCCAGGATCGGCTGCCGGTTCCCTTTGCCGCTGGACAGGTAGATGACCCCGCCGCTCCAGACCGGCGTCGATTCCGTGATATCCATGTCCCAGTCGAGGTGCCAGAGCTCCTGGCCGGTCCTGGGGTCGTAGCCACGCACCGCGCGTGGGGCGATGGTCACCAGCTCGTCCGGCGCCAGGCCGTGCGTCACCGTCGGCGTGCTCCACGACTGGAGATCGGCGCGCGGAGTCTTCCAGACCCGCTTCCCGGTGACGAGGTCGAAGGCGGCGAGCAAGGCGTTGCGGTCCACGTCGGCCTGCACGATCACCAGGCCGCCATAGAGGACCGGCGAGCTGCCGAACCCCCACTCGTACTGGCTGTCGGCGTAAAAGCCGGCGGCGAGGGAGCCGAGGTCCTTCCGCCAGAGGACCTTCCCGTCGAGGTCGAGCCCGAAGAGCCCGGCGTCGCCGAAGAGGACGACGAGGTGCTTGCCGTCGGTCGCCGGGGTCGGGGTGGCGAAGCTGTTGCGCGTGTGCCGCCTGCTCCGGGGGACGCCTTCGTACAGCACCTTCTCCCAGAGAATCCTGCCGGTTTGCTTGTTCAGGCAGTAGACGCGCCACGACTGCTTCGCCAGGTCGGTCGACGACTCCATGAGGCCGTCCAGGGCGATGGGGACCTCCGCCTGCGGCGCGCTGCTGACAGCAGTGGTGACGAAGACACGGTCTCCCCAGACCACCGGACTCGAATGGCCGAGCCCGGGGATCGCCGTCTTCCAACGCAGGTTCGAAGCGCGTTCGACGTTCCAGGTGCTGGGTCCCGGCCCAGGCGCCACGCCGGCAGCGTCGGCGCCGCGGAAGGCGGGCCAGTTCTGCGTCCAGCCGGCCGGCGAGGAAAGGAGGAGGACGAGCAGGAGAAACGCCCATTTGCCTCCCGTCAGGTGATGAGACGGTCCCATCGGCGAGAGCCACCCGTGGAGTCTCTACCCCCCTATTGGGTGCGCAGTGCGGTGAGCGGATCGACGCGCGTCGCGCGCCGGGTCGGCAGGTAGCAGGCGAGCTGTGCGACGAGCAAGAAGACGAGAGGTGTCAGGACGAAGGTCCAGGGATCGGTCGCGCTGATACCGAAGAGCAGGGAGGAGAACAGCCGGGTCAAGGCGAACGCCCCGGCCGTGCCGATCAGCAGCCCCACGAGGGTCAGCTTTGCGCCCTCGCCCATCATCTGACGCACCACGTCCCGCCGTCCCGCGCCCAGGGCGATGCGGACACCGATCTCATGCACTCGCCGGGTGACCGAGTACGCGACCATGCCGTAGATGCCGAGGCTCGCGAGCAGAAGCGCGAGCGCGGCGAAGGTGGTGAGCAGGACCATATTGAAGCGGGGTTGCGCCACCGACTGAGCCACCAGCCGCTCGATCGGCCGGAGGCTGGTGAGCGAGAGGTTGGGGTCGAGCGCCCACACCTGCCGCCGCAGGGCCGGCGCGAGCCCCGCAGGGTCGCCCGCGGTACGCACCGCGATGCCCACCATTCGCCACCATGTCACCTGCGGATACGGAAAGTAAATCTCGGCCGGTGTCTCGCCGCCCAGGTTGACGCTGCGCATATCGGCAACTACGCCGACGATCTCGCGCGCCTGCTTGGGCACTCTGGCCGTCGGCCCGAACGTCACTTCGAAGGTGAGATGCTTGCCCAGGGGCTCCTCGCCGGGGAAGAAACGGCGCGCCAGCGCTTCGTTGACGATCACGACCGGGGCGGAGCTCGCGGTGTCCTGGAAGCCGAAGAGGCGCCCGCGCCGCAACCCGACGCCCATGGTCTCGAAATAGTGGGGCGACACCGGCTGCACGGAAGCATCGTTCTCGATGCGCTCCGCCGCCGGGCGTCCCTCGCGGTCGAAATTGACCGTGCCGAAGACGCCGGAGAGGGGCAGGCCCCAGGTCAGGCCGGCCGAGAGCACCCCCGGCAGCGCCTCCAGCCGCGCCACCAACTCGCGGTAGAACGCCGTGGCCCGGGCTCCTTCAGCATACTTGGTGACCGGAAGCGAGAGCTGGAAGGTCATCAGGTTGGCGGTGCGGAAGCCGGGAGGCTGGCGGGTCAGGATGGCGAAGCTGCGGATGAGCAGCATGGCGCCGATCACCAGGGCGAGGGCGAGCGCGACCTCGGCGACGATGAAGGTGGCGCGCAGGCGCCGCCCGCCTCCGGTGGAGAGCGCCCCCCTGCCGCCGTCGCTCAACGTGCGGGAGAGCCCGGCTTCGGATAGCTGGCCCAAGGGGAAGAGGCTGACCACCAGGGCTGTGAGCAGCGTGATCAGGAGGGCGAAAGCGAGCGCCCGGAGGTCGATCCCGACCTGCTCCAGGCGCGGGATGTCGTGCAGGCTCGCGGCGAGGAAGGAGGTGTGCTCCTGGGCCAGGTTGAGGCGCACCAGCACCCGGACACCGATCCAGGCCAGCCCCAGGCCGCAGACCCCACCCACGGCAGAGAGCAGTAGCGATTCGAGGAAGAACTGCCCGAAGAGGTTGCGGCGGCTCGCGCCCAAGGCACGCCGCAGGGAGAACTCGCTCCGCCGCTCGGCGAAGCGCGACAGCAGCAGGTTCGAGACGTTGACGCAGGCGATCAGGAGGACCAGGCCGGCGGCGGCGAGCAAGACGATGAGCGCCGGACGCACGTTGCCGACCATGTACTCGTGGAACGGTATCACTTGCACCCGGTAGCCCTCGCTGCTCTTCGGGTAGAGCCGTTCGAGGCGCCGCGCGATCGAGCTCATCTCCGCCCGGGTTGCGGCGAGCCCTGCCTCGGGCGCGCGACGGGCAACCAGGCGCAGGAAGCGCAGGTCGCGGGGAAAGGTTTCCGGTCCGAAACCAAACGGGACCCAGAGCTTCGCGTCGCTCGGGAACTCGAACCGCCTGGGCATCACCCCGATGATCTCGTATTCGACGTCGTCGAGCCGCACCTTGCGGCGGAGGATGTCCGGCGCGCCGGCGTACAGGGTGTGCCACAGGTCGTAGCTCAGCACTGCCACCTTGGCGCCCCCGGGACGGTCCTCTTCCGGCGTGAAAGTGCGGCCGAGAAGGGGGCGGATACCCAGGGTCGGAAACAGACTGGCCGTGACCGTAGCCCCCCAGACTTGCTGCGATGCGCCCGCTCCCGCGAGGTTGTAGCTCCAGCGCACGAAGCCGCCGATGCTTTCGAGAGTCTTCGCTTGCCGCTGCCAGTCCCAATAGTCCGGGTACGACGTCGAGTCGCGATCGTTGGGGTGCGGGTTCTCACCGACCGTGCTGAAGAGCCGCACCAGGCGCTCGGGATGATCATAGGGGAGGCCCTTGAGGAGCACCGTATCGACGACGCTGTAGATTGCCGTCGTAGTGCCGATGCCGAGGGCGAGAGTGAGGATGACGGCCAATGAGAAGACCGGCCGTGCGGCGAGCGTCCTTGCCCCGACTAACGCCTCATGCAACCAGGAGCGCATGATCCCATCTCCGCGAGCCGTAACTCGGATTAATGTAGCAGGTAGACGAGGTCTTGTTCAAGAGTTGTGTTTGAAGCCATCGTGCGGCGTGTGTCCTTGGCGGTCGATCCGGCACCCAGGGCGGAAGACACCTGAGTCGCGGGTGCGGCGTGT
>Ga0070763_10000304_pt1 | contig 12611 bp, 16 predicted proteins | sample HubBroMetageWRM3_FD_67279 | JGI IMG/M metagenome (GOLD analysis project Ga0070763, IMG submission 67279) | Warmed soil microbial communities from the Hubbard Brook experimental Forest, New Hampshire - Hubbard Brook CCASE Soil Metagenome WRM 3 | ecosystem: Environmental > Terrestrial > Soil >... | reverse complement strand
CCCTTCCCATGAACCGGCGAGCGATTTCAGTTGGTCGAAAGATCTTTGCGCGCCCGACTGGGCAAATGCGGCGGTCGCGGTTAGGACAATGCAGGCTGCAATGCGTAGTGCTCTCATTTTCATTCCTCCTGTTATTTGTGTTTTGGACGATCGTGTGCACTTTCTTTGGCGTACTCGGCTTCCACAAAAGTCTTCAAGTTAGCCAGGCTGGTTTGCCAGAAGACGCGATACTGTTCCAGCCAGGAATCCACAGCTTTCAGCGGTTCAGGATTGAGCTGGTAAAGGCGGTGGCGGCCTTCGCGACGTTCCTGCACCAGATGGGCGCGGCGAAGCAATCGCAAATGTTTGGAGATGGCCGGGCGTGAAACTGGAAAAGCCCGGGCAATTTGCCCTGCCGGTTGAGTTCCCTTTCTAAGAAGATCAAGCACGGCTCGTCTGGTCGGATCGGCGAGCACTTGAAAAGTCGCTTCCGTGGAATATGTAACCGAACGGTTCCGCATAATGTGTAACTGTACGGTTACGCGACAATAGTTGTCAAGCACTTATTTCCTTCTTACTCAGTGATAGAATGTAAGACATGATGCGTCGGATCACTACAGTAAGCACCAAGGGGCAGCTTGTGATTCCCTCCGAGATGAGGACGTCTCTGGGAATTGAGCCGGGGACGCGTATTGCCGTCACCCAGGATGGAATGAGGATTGTCCTGGAGCCCGTATCGGAAGAGTTGGTAGACAAAACGCGTGGGCTCTTTTCCGGCAAGCCTTCGCTTTCCGAGGAACTAAAGCGCGAACGGCGGCGAAAGGACAAATGGTAACGTACATTCTTGACTCAAGCGCCATTCTGCGTTATCTGGATGGCGAGGCCGGTGGCGTTCGCGTTTCGGAAATCATCAAGTCTCACCTCGCGGGACGGTGCGAGGCAATGATTTCAGCGTTACATTGGGGGGAAGTCGCTGGGGTCACCCACAAAGTTCATGGCCGCCAAGGGATGGATCTTGCGCTTTCGCGCCTCCATGCATTCGGCTTGGAAATTGTTCCAGTTGATGCCGATCGGGCAGTCCGCGCTTCCTTCGTGAAGCTAAAGCGAGGAATCCCCTACGTCGATGCTTTTGCAATCGAACTGGCGGCGAATTCGGCGGAGCGTGTTTTCGTAACCGCGGACTTTAATTTCAAACTCGCCAGCCGCGATGCGGCTATTGAGTTCTTACCTGCGAAATAACTCCGCCGCTCCGGGCTTGTTTGCTGGGCATATCAACCGTGCGACCATTGCTAACCAAATCCAGGAAGGCCCGATGCACGCGGGTGTCTTCGCTCAGTTCGGGATGAAAAGTTGCAGCCATTACTTTTCCCTGCCGGACTGCGACGGGATCGCCGCCTTCGGTGGCGATTACTTCTACTCCGGGGCCGACGCGTTGTATCTTGGGTGCGCGGATGAAGACCATTTCGATCGGCTCTTTACCCAATCGGCCTTCCCGGATCGAGCTGTCGATCTGGCGGCCGTAGGCGTTGCGGCGGATGCGGATGTCGAGGGCGCCCAATCCGGACTGCTTCGGGTTTTCTACTTCGTTCGCTAGTAGGATTGCGCCTGCGCACGTACCGAATGTCGGCTTCACTCGCACAAACTGCTTCAGCTTTTCGAATCCGGCTTCGCCCAGCAGTTTTAGAAACGTGCCCGATTCGCCGCCGGGAATTACCAGGCCATCGATCTCGTCGAGTTGCTCGGGCTTCTTGACGAGCACAACCTCGGCGCCGAGCTCTTCGAGCCGTTTGCGGTGGGCGTCAAAATCACCTTGGAGTGCTAGAACACCAATTTTCATATACGTTCGTCTACTGAGAACCCCGCCGTTCGTCGGCCGACTCGATGCGATACTCCTCGATGTTTTGACAAAACTTGATTCCGAGCGGAGTCATATGGGCGTCGTTTTCAACGATGCCACTCTTGTCGGCGTAAAGGCGTTCCTTAAGAAGCTCGTGTCCAATCAAGGCCATATCGTCCTGGTCCAGCAAGCCAATTACGTCGTGACCCAGTTTTTTCCCAATCTTGCCGAGCCAGTCGCGAGTGTTGGCCGTCTCTCCTCGCCTGAAATCGTTGGCATTGAAGAGTTCGTAGGAAGCTCTAAGATAGAGGAACAGGCCGGAAGCGAGCTTCTTTGCAATTTGGAAGAGCTGATCGTTGGCGACTCTTTCGCCCTCTGTGGCATGGATCTTGTTCACCGAATAGAACATCGCCTTGAGTGCTTCCAGCCTGTCTTCGTCCGGCGTTTCGTTGACAATGACCGTGAAAAGCTCCACCCACGAATTGCAGGCGTCACTTCTTCTCGGCAAACTCGTCGGCGATTTTTCCTTTCGCACGCAACTCTTGGATTTCTTTGGACACCTGCCGAAAAATCTTGAATTTGAGAGCTCCTTGCACAATCCGGCCCCCAACCACAGCGGCTCCCCATTTCCCAGAGGCAAACAGCCCTGGGATCGCTTCAACAATCGTCGCCCCCAGCTGCAGTACTCGTTCCAGGTCAGTCGCCAGCTCAACTCTGGCGAGCTCCGCAGGGTCGGCGCGAATCACAACGGTGCTTTGCTCATCGGCCATGGAATCTGCCTACCAGCCCCTGGTCTGCAGCATGTGAGCTTCGTCGAGCGCGGCTACCGCTAGGCCTTTCATGGCCCCTACGAGGTCTTCGCTGACTTCAAGTAATACTTTAGGGTCGTTGTAGTGGGTCGCGGCCTGGACAATCGCCTTCGCCCGCTTCTCTGCTTCCTGCGGATCGGCGAAGGTGGTGGAATCTTGCATGAAGATGCCGGAGCCGACGAATACGGATTCGGCGCCGAGTTGCATGACCAGCGAGGCGTCGGCGGGAGTGGCGATGCCGCCCGCCGAGAAGTTTGGCACCGGAAGCTTCCCTGCTTTGGCGACGATTCTCACCAGCTCATACGGGGCCTGATGTTCTTTGGCCTTGGCGTAGAGTTCTTCCTCGCTGAGCACGGTCAGGATTTTCATTTCTTGCACGATCTGGCGCATGTGTTTCACGGCGTGGACGACATCTCCGGTGCCGGCTTCTCCTTTGGTGCGAATCATGGCCGCGCCTTCGGCGATGCGGCGCAAGGCTTCGCCCAGGTTGCGGGCGCCGCAGACGAACGGAACTGTGAAGGCGTGCTTGTCGACGTGGTGGGCTTCGTCGGCGGGCGTGAGCACTTCGGATTCGTCGATATAGTCAACGCCCAGCTCCTGAAGAATCTGGGCTTCGGCGAAGTGTCCGATGCGGCACTTGGCCATCACTGGGATCGAGACCGCGGCCATGATCGCTCGAATCTTCTTGGGCGAAGCCATGCGCGCTACTCCGCCTTCAGCGCGGATTTGCGCAGGAACGCGCTCGAGAGCCATGACCGCAACGGCGCCGGCCTTCTCGGCAATTACCGCTTGCTCGGCGTTGGTGACGTCCATAATGACGCCGCCTTTCAGCATTTCGGCCAGGCCTGTTTTCAGCCGCAGGCTGGTGGATCTTCCGTTGTTATTCGCCATAAGTCCTCTTTTCGCAGGAACGGGTTTTTCGGTAAATGTCCTCCGGGGCTAACGCCCGGTTCTTATGGGTCTGAGTGGCACGGCTAAAGCCGTGCCCTCCCGGAACCATTTTTCGCGAAATCATTCGCGGATGAGTCCGAGGTTTACGATACCAACCTATTGGCTAGCTTGGAATGTCCATTTTCCTATATTCTTTCCATACCACTGACAGGGCGAATGCCTTGAAGCATGCAGGCGAGAATTGGGATGACGGAGATCCTTCGACTCCGTCGCTGCTTCGCTTCGCGAAGCAGCGATTGCGCCCAGGATGACCGGTTGGTTTTGATGACAATTAGTTTTGTGGGTACGTATTCCGCCGATTGGAATGGCCGGAATGACAAAGTTCGATAAGCCATGGCAAAGAAGTCGAGCACGCTGCCGCTGAACCTGAAGGGCCCGAAGTCGCGAATGCCCATATATCGCTGGCTCTATGAAGAACTGCGCTCGGAGATTCTCGCCGGACGATTGCACCCGGGCGCGCGTCTGCCAGCTACGCGGGATTTGGCCGAACAATATAGGATTTCTCGTCCGACAATTGTCACCGCTTTCGAGCAGCTGCGGTCCGAGGGTTATGTGGAAGGCAAGGTGGGTTCGGGAACCTACGTCAGCGAGACTCTTCCCGACGAGCTGTTGCAAGCGCCGCGCGCAAAGTCAACCGCGGGAACCCGCAGACGCGGTATTCCGCTTTCCGCCTATGCACGACGACTGCGGCCTTTGCCACGAGCCGAGTCTCGTCCGGTGCGGGCATTTCGCGCGAGCCAACCTGCGCTCGACGCTTTTCCTACGAACCTTTGGGCTCAGGTGGCAGCACGACGTTTGCGGCGCGTGTCGGCACGTTTGCTTACTGGTGGGGAAGCACTGGGATATCGTCCGCTTCGCGAAGCCGTGGCCGAATACCTGAATACGTCGCGGGGCGTGAAGTGTGCGGCGGATCAGGTGTTGATCATTTCGGGAGTGCAACAGGCGCTCGACAGGGCGGCGCACTTGCTGCTGGACCCGGGCGATTCGGTGTGGATGGAGGAACCGGGATATCCCGGCGCTGCGGTCGTGTTCCGTGCGGTGGGAGCAAAAATCTGTCCGGTGCCCGTCGATTCCGAAGGTTTGAATCTTGACGTTGGGCGAAGACGGTGGGCGCAGCAGCGTCCTCGGCTGGTTTACGTGACTCCAGCACATCAGTTCCCTCTTGGCGTGACCATGAGCTTGCGCCGTAGGTTGTCGCTTCTCGAGTGGGCGCGACGGTCGAGGACGATCATCTTTGAAGATGACTACGACAGCGAATATCGTTATTCCGGACGGCCCATCCCGGCGTTGCAGGGTTTGGATCGGGCCGCGGTCGTGATCTTCGCCGGCAGTTTCACTGACGTTCTCTTCCCTGCTCTGCGGCTTGCTTATCTGGTGGTTCCTGCGGACATGGTGGACATCTTTGCGGCGGCAGAGTCAGTGAGCACGCATCATCCGCCGCTGATCGATCAGGCGATTCTCTGCGATTTCATCCGCGAAGGCCACTTTGCACGGCATGTGCGGCGAATGCGGGAGTTGTACGCCGAGCGCCTGTCGGTGCTGATGGAATCTGCTGGGGAACGGCTTGGGGGACTGCTGGAGATTCCGGTGGTCGAGGCGGGGTTGCGAACAGTGGGCTGGCTGCAGGGCGGAATCCTGGCCGAGCGGGCGGCGCAGGCGGCGGCGAAGTACGATGTCGAAGTGGTTCCTTTGAGCCGGTATGCTTACGGCCGTGCGCGGCGCGACGGGATCGTGCTGGGGTTTGCGGCGGTGGATGCGCGGGAACTTCGGCGCGGGGTGGAGCAGTTGGCGAGGGTTTTGCAGGAGTGTCTAGCTTGATTGTTTGGGACGGGCGGGGACGCCCGTCCTCCATTCATCTTATCTATTCTATTTATCTATCAACGAACTTGGCGAACATTTTCTGGGGATCGATTGCGATGAACAAACCGCGGCCACGAGCCAGCACCTCGCCTTTGGGATTGAGAATCTCCGCCATGTTGATGTGCTGTCGGCCGTGGACACGCACCTCGCGGGATTCGACCCGCAGGGGTTTGTTCAACGGCACGGGCTTCAGGTAGTTCACGGTGATCTGTGAGGTCAACGCGATCACGTGGCGCAACTTGTTGACCTTGCCCATAGCCTCATCAAGGATGGTTGCAATAATGCCACCGTGGGCGTGACCGGGAGGTCCGGTGTAGCGTTTGCCGAGGCGGAAGCGGCAAACAAAGCAATGGCGCTCTTCGTCATATGTAAACTTGAGGCGCATTCCTTCAGGATTGTTATTCCCGCAGGCAAAGCAATAGTTCTTCTGCAGGCGGATGTAGGGCGTGTCGTGGCCTTGGCCAGATGATTTCTTTGGCATACGTCAAAAGTATTAAATCACGAACGACACACTTCGACTACGCTCAGTCCAGGCTCCGGTACACAATTGAAACAATCTGAAGCAGACGATCAGGAGGAGTCGAGGCTAAGGTTGGTCTCGTTTGTGGTTGCGAATTTCAACAGCGATGTTCCCGAATCGATTCCTTCCACAACAAGTCCTTGCGCGCAGCGCGGATGCCTGTGATAAACTTCGGGGCCAACCGCAGCTTCATGTTTTTTTGACGCGCTATGGCGATACACAAACCCCGACCCTTGGAGGTCTTGTAGATGGGCCTCGCTCTTCTTGCGATTATCTGGTTGATCACCTTTGTCAGCACTTATTTTTTCGTGGCACAAACCTGGTGGCTTCCGCACGGCGCGTCGACGTCGACGCCTTGGATCGACCATCAGTTTGCATTGACTTATGTGCTGATGGGGATCGTTTTCGTGGCCGCCCAAGGCGCGCTCGGTCTGTTCGTGTGGCAGTACCGCGATCGGGGAAGCGCCAGTAAAGTCACCTATTCTCACGGCAATACGAGGATGGAAGTGGTTTGGACGGCGTTGACCGCCATCCTATTTATAGGGCTGAACCTCATGGGCAGTCCCATTTGGGCGTCGGAGCGTTTTGCGCCGGCGGACGCTGACTCGGTTCCGGTGGAAGTCACCGGCATGCAGTTTGCCTGGTACTTCCGATATCCGGGGCCCGACGGAAAATTTGGCCGGACCGATCCGAAGCTGATGGACCCATCGGCTGGAAACGAAGCTGCGCTTGGGCTGGATACGACCGATCCGGCGGCTAAGGATGACGTCGTTACCGGAACAATGTATCTTCCGGTGAACCGGCAGGTGAATCTCACCTTGCGTGCGGTCGACGTGATCCACAGCTTTTTTGTTCCTCAGATGCGGTTCAAACAGGACGCGGTTCCTGGACTTGCCATCCACATGCATTTCACGCCCACCGAGGTTGGCGATTACGAGATCGCCTGCGCCGAGCTTTGCGGACTCGGACATTACAAGATGCACGGCATGCTGAAAGTTGTAAGCCAGGAAGACTTTGACAAGTGGCTGGTAACTAAGGAGGCGGAGAAACAGTAATGGCGACTTCGGCTACAATCCACTCGCACGCGGCTCCTCTGGGCTTTATCCGCAAATACATTTTCAGCCTGGACCATAAGGTGATTGGGCTGCAGTATTACTTTCTGGCGCTGGTGGCGGTATTTGTCGGGATGTTTCTGTCGCTGCTAATGCGAGTTCACATGGTCTGGCCGACTGCGGTTCTGCCGCTGGTCGGCGAGATCAAGCCCGAAACCTATCTGCAACTGATGACCATGCATGGAACGATCATGGTTTTCTTCGTGTTGACCACTGCGCCGCAGGGCGGATTCGGGAACTACTTTTTGCCCATCCAGATCGGCGCGCCGGACATGGCGTTTCCAGTCCTCAACATGCTTTCGTTCTGGACTACTTTCATAGCTTTCGTAGTGATACTGGCGGCCTTCTTCGTGACTGGAGGAGCTCCGCTGCACGGCTGGACTGGCTACGCGCCGTTGAGCGCTCTCAGTAATTCCGGACCTGGCGAACAATTGGGCGCCGATTTGTGGATCACTAGCATCGCGATTTTCTGCATCGCCTCCCTGATGGGTGCCCTGAACTTCATCACCACTACGCTAGACCTGCGAGCCAAGGGCATGACCATGATGCGCCTGCCGCTCACGGTTTGGGCTTGGTTTGTTACGGCGATTCTCGGGCTGCTGGCTTTCGGTGTTCTGCTCTCCGCGGGCATTTTGCTGCTGCTGGATCGCAATCTGGGCACCAGCTTCTATGTTCCGCTGGTGGTGGTCAATGGTCAGATCATGGGCCACAAAGGCGGTTCGCCGCTGCTGTGGCAACATCTGTTCTGGTTCTTCGGACACCCTGAGGTTTACATTGCGATTCTGCCAGGGATGGGCGTGGCTTCGCAGTTGGTTTCAACCTTCTCGCGCAAACCGATTTTCGGGTACAAGGCCATGGTTTACGCAATTATGGCCATCGGCTTTTTGGGATTCATGGTCTGGGGCCACCATATGTTTATGAGCGGTATGAGCCCGTACACGGCCTTTGCCTTCTCGCTCATGACCATGGCCATCGGCGTTCCGTCGGCCATTAAGACGTTTAACTGGCTGGGAACGATCCATGGCGGACGCGTCCGCTTCCAGACGCCGATGCTCTATGCCATTGGGTTCGTTTCCCTGTTTGTCTCCGGAGGGTTGAGCGGGCCATTTCTGGCGCAGCCGGTGCTCGATATTCCATTGCATGACACGGCCTTCGTGGTCGGCCACTTCCATCTCATTATGGGTGTGGCTGCGATCTTTGGCATGTTTGCAGCTACCTACTACTGGTTCCCCAAGATGTTTGGCCGCATGATGAATGAGACCTGGGGGCGGGTGCACTTCGTGATTACGCTGATTGGCACCTATTGCATTTTTATGCCAATGCATTATCTGGGCATGGCGGGCCAGCCGCGGCGCTACTCCCAGTTCACGGAGTTAGCCTATCTTCAGCACTTGATGCCGCTCAATCGCTTCATGACCTATGCTGCGATTGTGACCATCTCGGCTCAGCTCATCTTTGTGCTCAATTTGTTCTGGAGCATGTTCAAAGGCCCCAAGGCAAGCGATAATCCGTGGGAGGCAACTACCCTGGAGTGGATCACGGCTACGCCGCCGCCTCACGATAACTTTGGAGGACACACGCCGGTAGTGAATCACGGGCCGTATGAGTACGGCGTGCCAGGAGCGCCGCGGGATTATGTGATGCAGACGGATCCGGCTACGGTGGCATCTCATTAGAATGGCAACTTTGAGTTCTCCAGTTTCGATTGACGTAGCGAAGACAGGCCAAGGCGGCGGTGGCGTACGTCCGCCTGCCTACGGCGGGGGTGGCGACGGCCGCGGCGATGGTTCGCCGGATTACGGAGCACGGTTACGCCGGCTACGGCTGGGGCTGGCGATCGGACTGACCTCGGTCACCATGATCTTCGTTTCCCTGACCAGCGCTTATGTAGTGCGCCGGGGCTTGCCTACTCTCGATGAACGCACCAATACTTATGTTCGTGATTGGATTCCCGTCGATCTTCCGATCACGCTGCTCCTGGTAAACACGACTCTTCTGCTGGTGAGCAGTATTGCAGCGGAATTGGCGCGGCGGCAGATTACACGGCAAGCGGCTCTCGCGCCGATTCGTTCCATCCCTGGCGTTTCTCTCGGAGAGGGCAAAGGATTCCCCTGGCTAGGAACCACCGTGGTGCTTGGCGGCGGATTTCTGGTTGGGCAGTGGATGGCTTGGCGCGAGCTTGCGGATCGCGGCTTTTATCTGGCCACCAGCGCTAGCAGTTCGTTCGTTTATCTCCTGACCGCAACCCACGCCGTTCACCTCGCCGGAGGCATTTTAGTGTTGCTCTATGCGTCCGCGGTTTCCCTGCTGCACACGCCGGTAGAGGCGCGTCGGGTTGTCGTGGATGTGACTGCCTGGTATTGGCATTTCATGTTTTTGTTGTGGCTCTACATTTTCGGATTGTTGTGGTTTGTACGCTAGAGGGAGACGCGGGCGAGGTCGCCCGCGCCACACGAACATAAGGAGACGGAAATCATGTCTGAAGTCGCGGTGCAACACGGGATGGCGGATGTTTACGAGCCGTCTCTGTTTGGCACCTACTCGAAAAAGATCGGCATGTGGCTGTTCCTGCTCTCCGACACTCTGACGTTTGGAGCGCTGCTGTTTGCCTACAGCTACGGACGCATTTCGAATCCTGACTGGCCCACGCCCTTCGGCAAGGAAAGCATCACCAACGCCACGATCATGACCGGGTGTCTGCTTTCCAGTTCACTGACCATGGTTCTGGCGGTGCTGGCGGCGCGGCGCGGCGATCGCAGTTGGACCCGCAACTGGATTCTCTTCACCATGTTCTTTGGCATAGCGTTCATCGTCCTGCACGGGTTGGAGTGGACCCACCTGATTGATGAAGGCATGACCCCATTCAAGAATCCCTGGGCTGCAAACGTCCCCCAGTTCGGCGGGACGTTCTTTACCCTGACCGGCATGCACATGCTGCACGTGACCATTGGAGTCATTTATTTGGGTGTGGTTTCCCTGCGCAAAACCTTTCTGCCGATCCTGTTAGCTATCTGGGCAGTCGCGTGGTGGCTGATTCCGGCAAACAGTGTGTTCCATTACGGTGTCCACGCAGTGCTCGCAGGATTTGTCGTCGCCGCCGTGATCTTGATTCTGAAGCCCAAAGATTACGACGCGCACGACGTGGAAATTGCCGGACTATACTGGCACTTTGTGGACTTAGTCTGGATGTTCATCTTCCCGCTGGTGTATCTGATGTCCACGCGGGTGTGATGTGGTACCGAAAAAACAGAGCAGTTGACGTTATCCTGAGGGGCTTCCAATCCCGAAGGAATCTGGTGAGCAGGACCAAGATTTTGGGAGTGAAAACAGGAGAGGCTGAATGCACACCGCCGCCGCAACGCACGATGAGGGTAAAGGACAATATTTCTGGGTATGGGGAGCGTTGTTGCTGCTCACCGCGGTTGAAGTGGTTCTCGCCTACAAGCGGGTCTTTGAGCCGCTGCAGATGCTGGAAGCTCTGATGATTCTTTCGATCATCAAGTCCGCGCTGATTATCGGATACTTCATGCACCTGAAGTACGAGGTCCCCGCCATGAAGTGGGTAATGATGACCGCGGTGACGGCTTGTCTGTGCCTGATGTGTATTTTCTTTCCCGACGCTTTTCGAATCGTCCACCTGGGAGTCCGATGAAGGTCCGTCTGACCATCTCAGCGTTATTGGTTGTGCTGTGGGCGGCTCCCGCTTTTGCTCAGAGTTGCGCCATGTGCTATAGCACCGCACGCGCCCTCAACCAGGAAGGCCAGCGCGCGATCACGCGAGGAGTTGTGGTCCTGATTATTCCGCCCATCGGATTCATGACGATTGGAGTCGGCCTGGCGTTGCGGTATGGCAAGAAGCGCGATGAAGAATCGGAGTAGGGCAGACCTTTCTGATGCCTGCTCCGCTAAAAGCAATCTTCTTCGATGTTGGCAATACTCTTCTCTTCCCTGACCGGCCGCATATCCTGGCTCCCTTACACCAGCAAAAGCTGACTCCGAGTCTCGAACAATGGCATGCCATCGAGCGAAAAACGAAGAAAGAGTTCGACGAGATATTGAAGCATGACGGCCGGTCGGACCACAATTTCTGGTATCTCTTCTATTCCCACCTGCTCGAGGAGCTTGGCGTTCATGACGATGCTTTGCGCGATGCTCTGGTCGATGCCACGCGTATTTCCGCGAACTGGCGCGACATCCGTCCGGGCACGCGCGAGACTCTGTTGCGGCTGGGACGCCGATATCCGCTTGCCGTGATCTCCAACGCCGACGGCAAGATTGGCGATGTGCTGACGCGCTGCGGAATAGCTGACTGTTTCACCGCGATTACCGATTCGGGCTTAGTCGGATTCGAGAAGCCTCATCCGGCTATCTTTGAGAGTGCACTTCGCGGTATGGACGTCGCGCCGGAGGACAGTGTCTACGTCGGCGATATGTATTCCGTCGACTATCTGGGTGCGACCCGGGCGGGAATGCAGGCGATATTGTTCGACGTATCGGGAGCTTATCGTGAATCTGGCCTGCCTCGGGTGGAATCGCTGGAAGGGTTAGAACAGAAGCTGTAACCGGTTTTTCTCCGCACCGAGCGCTGGCGCGTCATTCACGCTACCGCCGCACGACCGTGGACGCTCGCGCCTACACGGAGATTACTTGGTGATCGACACAGTCGGGATGGATGGTTTCGTGCACATCTCGCAAGAACTCTCTCCCGTAACGCGCTACGAAGTACACGCCCGCGATCTCGCGTTCCTGCAAAGCCTTGCCGGGATATAACAAATTGCTGAGCACATCGGCCTTCCGGGTGAGAACTTCTGTCTGGCGGAGCTCGGCACGGGCAGCTTTCGAGCGCAGTTGGCTCAGCTGGTGTTGCATCTTGGACGCCGCATTGGTAGCCGACTCAACCAAGGTTGAATCCAGCCGAGCCAGACCCTCACGAATTGCCGCCAGAGACTTTTCCAGCGAAGCCTCGGCTTGATCAAACGCAGATTGCAGCTCCTTCGGCAAAGTGCGGGAAGCCATCTGTTCGCGTAGATTCTCTGGACCTAGGAAAAGATCGGGTAAACCGAGCCCGTAGCGCTCAAGTAATGTTTTCGGTTTTGGCTCGACGATGGTCGCAGAGAAACGCGGGACGATCGGAGTGACTCTACCTAGAAGCATTTCGTAGACGACAGCCACCTGGGCGAAGTAAGCGACTTCGGCAGAGCCTCCGGTGTAAGCAAGTGTCGGCAGCAAGTAATCCTGAATGACGGGCCGGAGTAGTGCATTGCCGCTGAAATCCCACGGCGACGATGTGATGCGACTTAGCAGATCCGCTTTCGAAATCCGTTCCTCTGCAATGAGAAATTCTGCGCTTCCATCTCCGTTCACCCGCCGATGTACCGGCACTCGCGCGCCATTTCGAACTGTGAACAGCAATGTCGACGACGACGTAACCTTAACTTGCTGATGGTAACCCGCCGATTCCAACGCCTTCCCGCGACTCAAGAGGGCTTCATCCAGGTCAGCGGCGCGCTCGATCGCAGCCCGGTAGACAGGTTCCGCAATCC
>Ga0070763_10000299_pt1 | contig 12733 bp, 7 predicted proteins | sample HubBroMetageWRM3_FD_67279 | JGI IMG/M metagenome (GOLD analysis project Ga0070763, IMG submission 67279) | Warmed soil microbial communities from the Hubbard Brook experimental Forest, New Hampshire - Hubbard Brook CCASE Soil Metagenome WRM 3 | ecosystem: Environmental > Terrestrial > Soil >... | reverse complement strand
GCCAGGTGGTCTGCTCGGTGGGCGGCAACGTGGCGGAGAACTCCGGCGGCGCGCACTGCCTCAAGCACGGGTTCACCGTGCACCACGTGATGGGCCTGGAGATCGTCACGCCTTCCGGGGAGCTGACCTGGCTGGGCGACGGAACCGGGGTGAGCGCGGGCTACGACCTGCTCGGCGCGTTCACCGGCTCGGAGGGGACCCTGGGCATCGTCACCAAGATCGTGGTCAAGCTGATGCCGCTGCCCGAGGTCGTGCACACGCTGCTGGCCGCGTACGCCACTACAAGCGAGGGCGGGCGGGCGGTCTCCGACATCATCGGGGCCGGCATCCTGCCCGCCGCGATCGAGATGATGGACGCGCTGTCGATCGAGGCGGCCGAGGCCGCGGTGCACTGCAACTACCCGGAAGGGGCCGGCGCGGTGCTGATCGTGGAGCTCGACGGGCCGGCCGCGGAGGTCGAGACGGAGCTTTCCATGGTGCTCTCGATCTGCGAGGCGGCCGGTGCGACCGAGATCAGGGCGGCCGACGACCCGGCCGAGCGCGCGGTGATCTGGGCCGGGCGCAAGTCCGCGTTCGCCGCCGTGGGCCGGATCAGCCCGTCATTCATCGTGCAGGACGGGGTGGTGCCGCGGACCTCGCTGGGAGCGGTGCTCGGGCGGATCGCGGCGCTGTCCGCCGAGGCCGGGATACGGGTGGCCAACGTCTTCCACGCCGGCGACGGGAACCTGCACCCGCTGGTGCTGTACGACGACAGGGTCCCCGGCGAGCCGGAGGCCGCCGAGGAGCTGTCCGGCGCGATCCTGGACGCCTGCCTGGAACACGGCGGCTCGATCACCGGCGAGCACGGCGTCGGGGTTGATAAGTCGCGGTACATGCCGAAGATGTTCAGCGCCGACGACCTGGACACGATGCAGCTGGTCAGGTGCGCCTTCGACCCGGCCAGCCTGTGCAACCCCGGCAAGGTCTTCCCGACGCCACGGCTGTGCGGCGAGGTTCCCGGCCACCACCGTGCCGTGCATCCCGCCGTAGCGGCAGGTCAGGTGGAGATCTTCTAAATGGATACCGAACGGACCGTGGTATCAGGCATCCGGACCGCGCTCACCGGCGCGTGCGCGGTAGTCCGCGAGGGGCTGGCGTCGGACGGGGTGGCCGGGATCGTGCCGGCCTTCGTCGCCTCGCCGGCGAGCACCGAGGAGGCGTCGGCGCTGCTGCGCGCGGCGGCCGCGCACGATCTTGCGGTGGTGCCGCGCGGCGCGGGGACGGGACTCGGCTGGGGCCTGCCGGGTTTGCGGTGTGACCTGGTGGTCGACATGCAGGCGATGGATCAGGTGCTCGAGCATGCGGCCGGCGACCTCGTGGTCCGGGTGCAGGCGGGGGTCACGATCGGGCAGCTCGCCTCGGTGCTTGCCAGGGCCGGCCAGCAGCTCGCGCTTGACGTCCCGGCGGAGGCCACCGTGGGCGGGATGGTCGGCACCGGGACGGCCGGGCCGCGCAGGTTCCGCTACGGCGCCCCGCGCGACCTGCTGATCGGCATCACGGCGGTGCGGGCGGACGGGGTGGTCGCGCACGCTGGCGGCAAGGTGGTCAAGAACGTGGCGGGCTACGACATCGGCAAGCTGCTCGCCGGGTCGCAGGGCACGCTGGCGCTAATCACCGAGGCCACCTTCCGGCTGCATCCGGTGCCGCCTGCTGCGGCGTGGGTGACGGCGGAGTTCGGGCCTGAGGACCGGGCGGCGGCCGCGGCTGCGGTGGCCGCGGCGGCGGGGTCCGTGCTGGTGCCCTCGGCGGTGGAGCTGGACTGGCCGGGCTCCAGGCTGCGGGTGGGCGTGCTGCTTGAGGGCACGGCGGCCGGTGTGGCCGACCGGGTCAGGCAGATGTCCTCGCTGCTCGCTTCCGTCGGTGCCTCGCCGGCGGTCGCCGACGCGCCGGTCCGGTGGTGGGATCAGGTGCCGGCCTCGGGGGCGCCCGCGGTGGTGGTCCGGGTGACGTTCTGGGTGTCCGCGCTGGCCGGGGTGCTCGAGGCGGTCGCGGCGGCGGCCTCGGGCGCGGGGGTGCAGCCAACGGTCTGCGGGGCGGCCGGAGCCGGCCTGCTCTACGCCTGCCTCGATCCGGGCACCGGGCCGCAGCAGGCGGCTCAGTTCGTCGCGACGCTGCGGGAGCGGGTCGCGGGCCCGCGCGGCGGCGTGGTCGTGCTGGCCGCGCCCGCGGAGATGGCCGCTTCGGCCTACGCGGAGGTGCCTGGCGCCGCCCTGATGCGCGCGGTCAAGGACCAGTTCGACCCGGGTGACCGGATGTTCCCAGGGCGCATGGCGGGAGTGATCTGATGCGGGAAGAGGGCGCGGTATCGCCCGCCGACGGTTCGGCCGACCACCTGCGTGAGGTGATCAGGGACTGCGTGCACTGCGGGTTCTGCCTGCCTGCCTGTCCCACCTACCAGCTGTGGGGCGAGGAGATGGACTCGCCGCGGGGGCGGATCTACCTGGTGAGCCAGGTCCTGGACGGCGCCGAGCTGACGCCGGCCGGGGCCGAGCACTTCGACCGGTGCCTTGGCTGCATGGCCTGCATGACCGCCTGCCCGTCGGGCGTGCAGTACGACCAGCTCATCGAGGTGGCCCGGGTGTGGACCGAGGAGGCGCGCGCGGCCGGAGGGGTGGGCGGCGCGGCGGGCGCGCAGCCCACGGACGACGCGGCGGGTGCGGCGGGTGCGGCGGTTGTGCGGGGCGCGGCGGGTGCGGCGGCGGGGGGCGCGGCGGACGCGGCTGGAGAGGCGGGTGCGAGGGGTGCGGCGGACGCGGCTGGAGAGGCGGGTGCGAGGGGTGCGGGGCCTGGAGTGAGGCTGGGGGCCGCGGGGCGGCGGGTGCGGGAGCGGGCGGCGCGGGCGGCCATCTTCTCGTTGTTCCCCTACCCCGGGCGGCTTCGGGTGATGACGGCACCGCTGCGGGTCGCGCAGCGTACCGGGCTGGACCGGCGGCTGGCGCGCAGCACGCTGCCCGGGCGGCTGTCCCCCGAACTCGGCGCGGCGCTGCGGCTGGCTCCTGGCGGGCCCGGTGAGCGGGGCCGTGCTCCTGCGGGCGGGGCCGCGCGGGGCGGCGGCGCTGGCGGCGGCGCTGTGCGGGGGCGTGCTTTCGGGAGCCTCGGGCCGGCGGCGAGGGGAGGGAGGCTGCCGGAGCGGGTGCCGGCGGTCGGGACCCGGCGCGCGGTGGTCGGCATGCTCACCGGGTGCGTGCAATCGGTGTTCTTTCCGCAGGTCAACGCGGCCACTGCGAGAGTGCTCGCGGCGGAGGGCTGCGACGTGATCATCCCGCGGGGGCAGGGCTGCTGCGGCGCGCTGTCGCTGCACTCGGGCCGCGAGGCCGAGGCGGAGGCCTTCGCCAGGCGCACGATCGACACGTTCGAGCAGGCCGGGGTCGACATGATCGTGGTCAACTCGGCCGGCTGCGGCTCGGCGATGAAGGAATACGAGCGGCTGATGGCCCGGGCACGGCGGCCGGATCTGGGAGGTCCGCGGGGTCTGCGGGATCCGCGGGGCGAGGCGGATGACGGCTGGACCGAGCGTGCGGCCGGGTTCAGCGCCAAGGTGCGGGACCTGGCGGAGTTCCTCGCCGAACTCGGGCCGGTGGCGCCCCGGCACCCGCTGCCCGTCACCGCCGCTTACCACGACGCCTGCCACCTGGGGCACGCGCAAGGGATCACCAGGCAGCCGCGTGACCTGCTGCGCGGCATCCCCGGGCTGAAGCTGGTCGAGCTGCCCGACGCGGGCAACTGCTGCGGCTCTGCGGGCGTGTACAACCTGCTGCAGCCCGAGGCGGCCCGCGAGCTAGGCGCACGCAAGGCGGAGGGGGTCCTGGCGGCGGGCGCGCCGCTGCTGATCTCGGCCAACCCGGGCTGCTCGCTGCAGATCGCGGCCGCGCTCGGCGACCGCGGCGAGCGCATCGCGGTTGCGCACACCGCCGAGGTCCTCGACGCCTCCATCCGCGGCGTGACGCCGCCGTGGGCGACGGCGTGACGGACCCGCATGGATATTTCTGGTGAGGCTGCCGGCGTGGAGGGGACGGTCTTGTCGTGCCGGGGACTACAGCGGGCGGTTTCGGTGAACTGCTGCGGCGGCTGCGCAATGCCGCCGGGCTGACCCAGGAGGAACTCGCCCAGAACGCCGGGCTGAGCCCGCGCTCGATCAGCGATCTCGAGCGCGGCGTCAACCAGACGGCGCGGCGGGACACTGCCCGGCTGCTCGCAGGGGCGCTGGGCCTTGAGGGAGCGGCCCGGGCCGAGTTCGAGGCAGTGGCCCAGGGTCGCGCCGCTGCCGTCCGGCCGGACGAGGCGGCACCGGCGCGGCCGGGGCCGGCGGCGCCGACGCGGACGCTGCCGCGGGATGTGGCCAGCTTCACTGGCCGGGAGGCCGAACTGACCATGCTCAGCGAGGCAGTGACCGGCGCCGCGCGGCAGGGCGGGGACCGGGGCGGGATCGTCTCGATCCACGCGATCGGCGGCATGGCGGGCGTCGGCAAGACGACCCTGGCCGTGCACGTGGCGCACCGGCTCGCCGACCGGTTTCCCGACGGGCAGGTGTTCCTGCCGCTGCACGCGCACACTCCCGGGCAGCGGCCGGTCGACCCGATGGACGCGCTGGCCAGCCTGCTGCTGATGGCGGGCGTGCCGCCGGCGCAGATCCCCGGCAGCCTCGAGGGCCGGATGGCCCGCTGGCGCGACCACCTGGCCGACAAGCTGCTGCTGCTGGTGCTCGACGACGCGGCCGGGCATGAGCAGGTCCGCCCGCTGCTGCCCGGCAGCGGCGGCAGCATGGTGCTGGTCACCAGCCGGCGGCACCTGACCGCGCTGGACGATATCACCGCGGTCAGCCTGGACGTCCTGCCGCCCGATCGGGCCGCCGAGCTGCTGACCCGGCTGGCGGACCGGCCCGGCCTGCGCCCGGACGACGGCGCCCTGGCGGAGATCACCCGGCTGTGCGGCTGCCTCCCGCTCGCTATCGGCATGCTCGCCAGGCAACTGCACCACCACCCGGCCTGGTCCGCGGCCGACCTGGCCGCGGACCTGGCCGAAGCGCGCGACCGGCTCGAGTTGATGCGGGCCGAGAACCTGTCCGTCGCCGCCGCCTTCGACCTGTCCTACGCAGACCTCGCCCCGGACCAGCAGGTACTGTTCCGCCGCCTGGGTCTGCACCCGGGCCCGGACGTGGACGCCTACGCCGCGGCGGCCCTCACCCAGGCCGGCCTGGCGCGGTCCCGCCGACAGCTGGACGGGCTGTATGACCACTACCTGCTCGCCGAGCCCGCCCGCGGCCGTTACCGGCTGCACGACCTGCTCCGCGAGCACGCCCGCGCGCTGGCCGACACCGACCCGCCTGGCGACCGTGAGCAGGCCACCGGCAGGCTGCTCGATTACTACCAGTACTCCGCGGAGCTGGCGGACGGGCAGCTGTCCCCGGGCCGGACCGGGACCGCCACGACGGTGGCAGCCCCGGCGGCCGCGCCCAGCCTGACCGGCTCGGACCGCGCGCGCGCCTGGCTGGAGTCCGAACGCCCGAACCTGATCGCCTGCATCGACGAGGCGGCCAGGGAGCAGCGGCACGACCGGGTAGTGGGGCTGACCGCGGCGCTGGCCACCCACCTGCGTGATGAGGGCGCGTGGGCGCACGCCCTGGACAGGCACTCCGACGCAGTCGCCTCGGCACGAGGGCTCGGTGACCGTCTGGCCGAGGCCACCGCGATCACCGATCTCGGCGTGATCCGGCGGCTGACCGGGGACTATCAGGACGCGGCCGGAGATCTCGGCCGCGCACTTGACATCTACCGCGATCTGGGCGATCAGCCAGGCGAGGCGAACGCTCTCTACCATCTCGGCACGACGCTGCGAATGACGGGAAGGTACGCGGCGGCGACCGAGAGGCTGGAAACCTCGCTGGGCCTCTTCCGCGCCCTCGGCAACCTGCCCGGGCAGGCCGACGTGCTCACCGAGATCGGCGCCATCGAGGAACTGACCGGCGACTACCCGGGCGCCGTGCAGACGCTGCGGCGTGCGCTGGACATCTACCGCGGCCTGGCCGACCGTCGCGGCCAGGCCAAGGCCATGTACCACCTCGCCGCGGTGCTGCAGCTGACCGCGGACTACCAGGAGGCGAGCGTCACGTTGGGAGAGTCGCTCGGCATCAGCCGCGGCCTGGGTGACCGGCTCGGCGAGGCCCGCGCACTGCACATGCGCGGTAACCTGCGGTACTCGATGGCCCAGTACGCGGACGCGACAGCCGACCTGGAACGGGCGCTGGCTCTCTACAGCGACCTGAGCCAGCGCTCCGGCCAGGCCAATGCCCTGTGCACGCTGGGGATAGTCCGATACCTGACCGGGGATTATCCGCAGGCCGCCGCAGCTCTCTGGCGATCGCTCGAGATCTGCCGTGCCATGGGGTACCGGCTAGGCGAGGCCAATGCCCGGTGCATTCTCGGCATCGTCGAGACGCGGACCGGAGATCATCGGGATGCGGCCGCGTCGTTCGGCGATGCGCTGCGGATCTACCGCGATATGGGCGACCGCCTCGGCGAGGCCAACGTCCTGAACGAGCACGGTGACCTGCTGCGCGTGATGGCGGACTACCCGCAGGCCACCGAGATGCTCGACCAGGCGCTCGCCATCTACCGTGAGCTCGGGCAGCCGGCGGGCGAGGCCGAGGCGCTCAACCACGTCGGCGCGCTCTGGCTGGACCGCGGCGACCTGGTCCGCGCCCGCGGCAGCTACCAGCGGGCACTGGAGCTTGCCGGAACTGCGGGCCTGACCATCGATCACGCTCGCGCGCTCGAGGGGATCGGCCGGTGCGACGTGGCCGCGGGCGCCGCCGGTGAGGGTCATGCGGCGCTGCGGCGGGCGCTTGAGATCTACCGGCGCATCGGTGCGGCTGAAGCGGAAGGTCTTGAAGAAGAACTCGGCGCTGCTCCTGGAAACGGTGGGTGACCAGCAACTTCGCGGAGATAGCCGGGAAAGGCGATGCCCCGGGGAGCCGGTGCGCGGTACCGGCAGCCCCGGGGCGGTGGGCGCCCGCGGTCAGTGAGCGTGGAGGGTCAAGACGATCGACTCCTGGCTCTGCTGGGTCTGGATCGAGCCGATCCCGGTGACCGTGGTACCCGAGGAGGCCAGCGCGGCGATCTCGTTCTGTCCGCCGACCCCGGGACCGATGACGTCGCTGACCTGCCAGTTCACCCCGCTGGTCGAGGTCCAGACGGCGACGTCTTGCTGGCCGGGCTGGCCGTACTGGCCGGCCGCGGTGAAGCCGTCGCCTGACGCGGTGAGCGCGGTGACGACGGTGTTCGGGCCCGGCGAGGTGAGCTGCACCTGCGCCCAGCTCTTGCCGCCGTCGGTGGACAGCTCGACCAGCGGCGTGGTGACGTTGCCCGCGATCTGCTCGCCCATCGCGACCACGCGGCTGCCGTTCACCGCCACCTGATCGAGCACGCCGCCTGTGTCGCCGGGCGGCGGCGGCAGCAGGGTCGTCGTCCAGGACGAGCCGTTGACCGTGGTCCACACCGCGGGCTGGCCGTTGTGCGAGCCGACCGACAGGAAGCCGTGCGGCTGTGCGGTCACGGCGAGTACCTGGCTCGAGCCGGTCGCGTCGTTCACGTCGTGGGCACGGGTCCAGTCGATCAGGTTCGGCGAGTACCACACGTCGGCCACGCACGCGCCGCCCTTCGCGACCAGCTTGCCCACGATGACGTAGCCGGTCGGGCCCGCGGTGACCGCGACGCCTGCCACTCCGGCCAGGTCACGGGCTATCGGCCCGGTGGCGGCCTGCCAGGTGATGCCGTCGGTGGAGGTGAGCACGGTCGGGCCGGGCACGCCGACGGCGATCCAGCCCTCGGCGCCGTGCGCCACGCTGCTCAGCGAGGCCAGCCGCGGCCCGGCCGAGGATGCCAGCGAGAGGGAGGTGACCAGCGTCCACGAACCCCCGGCCGCCTTCCGCCAGATCGCCGGGTAGCCGTCCGCGCTGCCCACCGCGATCTGCTGGCCGTCGGCGACGGCCAGGCCGTTGACCCCGAGTTGCGGGATGGTGGCGCCTGGGATGCCGGCCAGCGGGACCTGCCGCACGCTGCCCGCCGTGTCCGCTTCGAGGAAGACGGGCTGCTGGCCGAGGTTGCTTGCGGCCGTGGAGCCGATGGCGATGATCGTGCCTGCCGATGCCACCGCCGCGCCCATCACGGCCTCGGTGGCCGCGCTGCCGAGCGACGCGGTCGGCTGCCAGGCGGTCCCGGTTCCGGCGCTCGTGTAGGCAACCAGGTTCCCCGTCGCGTCGGTGCCGGTCACGACGAAGCCGTAAGCGCTGCCCTTCACCACCCGCGGGCTCAGGCCACCGGTCGCGCCGATGGTGGCCGCGTACACCCACGCCTGCCCGTTCGGGGAAAAATAAGAAACCCCGTCTTGCGCGCCACTCGGACTACGGCCGCTCCTGACCGCGATGAGCCCGGAGGCGTCGAAGCCCAGGCCGGTGATCGCGGGGCCGGCGCCGTGGTCGGCCGGGATCGTCACCGGGGTCCACGACGTCCCGCCGTCGGTGCTCAGCCACGCGCCGGACTCGCCGTTGCTGAGCGCGCCCGCGATCACCGTGTCGGCGCCGTGCCAGGTGGCGTAGGAGATGTTCAGCGCGCGGACGCCCGGTGCCGTCGGGCCCGTCGTCCGGTGCCAGGTCAGGCCGTCGGGCGAGGTCCAGATCACGGCCTGGGTCGTGCCGCGGCCGGCCGCCGCCTCGCCCGCCGCAAGGTACCCGTCGGCGGTCCTGGTGACCACCCAGACCTGATCGCCGGGAAGCTGCGGCTCGATGCCGTGCGTTGCCGCGAGGGTCCAGGTCAGGCCGTTCGGGCTGGTCCAGATGGCCTGCGATCCGATCGCCAGCCAACCGCCTGGGCCGCCGGCCAGCAGCCCGGCGGTGTATCCGAGCGCGGGCTGCCCGCCGCCCGGCGCGTGCACCGGGGCCAGCTGCCAGCTCGCCCCGCCGTTGGCGGACACGAAGAACTGCTGGCGGGCGACGCCGCCGCCGCTGGTCTGCACGCCGACGGCCACGATCGTGTTGCCTGAGGAGACGACGCGGTTGACCGTCTGGAAGACGCCGCGGGCCTGCTGGCCCGCGTACGTGCCCAGGGCGGCGGTGACCAGGCCCGACTGCTGGGCGCCGGTTCCCGGGTTGCCCTTCTGGCTCGACTCGAGCGGGCCGAGCTTCGGGGCGTGGCCGGTCAGCAGGGCCAGCGCGAGGAGGGCCACGGCGACGAGGACGACCACAGGCAGCGCCAGCGTGGCGGCGCGGAACCTGCGGCGGCGCACTTTGACGGGGCCGGTGTCCGGCGTCGGCGGCTCGAGGAGCATGGTGTCGCCCGACTGCCTGGTGCCGGCGCGCGCGGCAGAGTCCTGGTGGGGAGTGCGGGGCGTGCGGGACCACAGGGGCGGCGCCGCGGCAGGTTGGCGCGCGTCCGTTGCGTCTGTTTCGTCCGTGCCGAGCTCGGGCTCGGTGTACACGGGGGCGCTCAGCGGGTAGCGGGGGTTGCCCGGCCAGGACGCGTTCGGCTGCTCGACGGGACGCGGGCCCGACCTGATGTGGCGGCCGGCCGGCGGCCGCGGTGCCGGGCCTGGCTGCGGCGGGTAGGACTGCGGCTGGCGCGGCTGCGGCGGGTAGGAGTGCGGCTGGGGGGCCGCCGCGGGACGATGCTCCCACTGGATGCCCGACTCGCCCCACAGGCGCTGCGACCGCTGCCAGGGAGAGGCAGGCGCGCTGGCCGGTTCCGTGTGCCTCGGCCCTGCGGCCCTCCCCTGCAGCGCCATGATCGCGCCGATGGCGGGCTGGGCCCAGGAACCGTCCGGGTCGCGGTGCGGCGAAGGGGGCGGCTGGCTCGCGGCCCTGGGCTGCAGCACGGGCCAGGGTCCATTGCTCTCCAGGTCGCCGGGAGGCACTTGTGACTCTTCCGCGGCTGGGCTGGTCCCGGCGGCGAGCGGGTCGTCATCCTCCGCTTCGTCGTATCCGCCGTACTCGTCGTGCTCGTCGTATCCGTCTTCGGAGACGTCCGCGTCGGGGCCGTCGCCTGGGGAGAACCACTCGCCGGCGGCGCCTTCGGTGACGCTCGCCGCGAGATCGTCGCGGGCGGGTGCCGACGACGGGTCGTTCTCGCCGGGACGGCGCAAGAACCAGCCGGCCGGGGGGGCGACACCCGGCCAGGAGTCCTGCTCGTTGGCCGACCAGGCGTCCTGCTCGTGGGCCGGCTGGCCGGCCTGCTCATCGGCCGACCAGGTGTACTGCTCATCGGCCGGCGGACCGGCCTGCTCATCGGCCGACCAGGTGTACTGCTCATCGGCCGGCTGGCCGGCCTGCTCATCGGCCGACCAGGTGTACTGCTCATCGGCCGGCTGGCCGGCCTGTTCGTCCGCCGCGTCGCCCGGGTCATCGGCCTCGCCTAGGGCGTCTGCGTGCGCCTCGCGCCACGCGGCGGATCTGGTCACGTTGAGCAGGCCAGGCGGCACCGACCAGGGCGGGACCGGGCCGCCCGGCCCGGTCTGGCCGGGCGCCCCGGCGGGCGGCGTTTGCCCGGAGGCTTGATAACGATCTTCGCTTGACCAGTCACTCTGCGTATCCATTACAAGCCCCAGTCCAGGCAAGTGCGAGATGCCATCGTTCTCGCCGATCCTTACGCTTAGTACTCGTATGAGTCGTTTTCGATGTTACCCACCGAGAGCGAGCGTGTACAGAGGGCGATTTTCCGACGCCACGGCCTCATCGCAACTACCTGGTGCTATAGGCCTGAATATTACCGAACGTAGTCAGGCCCGGCGGGCCATTAGCCGGGGAGCGGATTCGCGGAGGGTTTCTCCTGGGCCTGGATGAGGCCGTAGCCGACCGCCTGTGCGGTGGTCAGTGTGCGGCCGCGGCGCGCGTCCTCGCGGATCTCGTCGGCCTCGCGGCCCGTCACGTCGGCGAGCCTGTAGTACAGCGTGTCGAGCATGCGGTTGACCTGCTGCTCCCGGGCGGTCAGCGCGGTCACAGTGCCGCCGAAGCTGAGCTTCGGCTCGGTGAGGACGAAGGAGGCGTTCGGGTAGCCGACCCGGCGCGGGCAGGAGGCCAGCACGCCGAGGGCAGGGCCGTTGATCTCCCCGCTTACGCACGCGTGCACCGGCGCCCGCATGACGTCGAGTATGCCCATGACGGTGAGGGCAGACGAGAGTTCGGCGCGCACGTTCTGCAGTTCCAGGCGGATCGGCTCGGGGCTCTCCGCGTCGAGGGTGAGCAGCTGGGCCGAGAGCCTGGCGGCCGCCTCGTCGTCCAGCGGGCCTGAGGCCAGCACGATCCGCTTTTCCAGCAGCCGCTCGTAGAGCCTGGTCTTCCACTCGGCGTGCGGATCCAGCCACACGCGCGTCGGCGAGAGCGGAGCCTGCGCGGGCGGCGTGCCCGGCAGACCGGGCCAGCCCGGCTCGCCTGGTCCGTTGGGCCAGCCCGGCTCCCCCGGTCGGGGCTGCCCTCCTGGGATGTGCGCGCGTACTGTGCCGTGTGCCACTCGGGTCATCCGCTGGCTCCTTGCTCGTGGTTGTCGAGTCTCCAGGTGATCTGGCCGCCGACCGCGGCCGCGTAGCGCTCAAGCGTGGAGGCACGCAGGTCCGCGGTGCCGGACTCGAGCCTGGCCACCGCGGACTGGGAGGTACCCATCCGGGCCGCGACCTCGGTCTGGGACAGGCCCGCCGCCTGGCGCTGTTCGGCCAGCTCGCGGATCAGCCTGCCGCGGTCCTCCGCCATCCTGGCCGCCGTGGCCGCCTGCTCGTCCGCCGTCCGGCGCAGCGCCATCTCGCGGAAGCCCGGCATCACCGGCAGCGGCGCGCCGTGCTCGTCTTCCGGCATCGGTCCCTGTTGGCGGTCCATACTTCAAAGGATATCTCAAATTCGAGATAGCAGGGTTAGGGGAGGCGACGCGGAAGCCTCCGCGCTAGGCCGCGTCGCCTCCCGGTCCGGTGGGGCCATCGGGGTTGGCTGGGTCCCGCCGGTCCGCGACGGACACCAAGGCGCGAGACCGGCGGGACTTCTTGTGGGGCCGGCCGGCGGACCCGGCCGACGGGATGGCGACCGGCCAGCAGGCCTCCGCCCACACGGTATGGCCTGGCCCGGCGGGCGCGTCTGCGTAGCCCCACCGGCTGGTGCAGGCGGCCACCATGGCGAGACCGCGGCCGCCTTCGGCCAGCATCGCGCCGGACACCGGCAGCAGGCGGCCGGACTCGGGAACGTCGATCTCACCGGGCACCGGTAGCAGCCGGCCGGGCTCGGGAACGCCAGCACCGCCGGCGTCGGTGACCGCGACCCTGGCCACGCCCTCTCGCGGGCAGTCGACCTCGACCGCGAACGTGCCGCCGTGACCCGAGGCGGTGTGCGCGATCGCGTTCGTGGCGAGCTCCGACACGCAGATCACCAGGATCTCCCTGGCCGGGCAGCCGTCAAGCAGGCGGCTGACGAACCTGCGCGCCTCCGGCACCGAGGCAGGTATGCCCGGGAAGGTGCGGGCCCTGGTGCCCCACGAGGGCCCGCAGTGCCACGGGCGGGCCGGGGCAAGGCTCACGGGACCCTTAGGTTCCGGGGCAAGAACCGGATGTGCAGCGGTCACCGTAGGTCACCCCCTGACGAGTAGTTCCTACCGTAAGTCACGCACGGACGCGCAAATTGGTTCAATCAGGGGATTATTCGGGCCGGCCGGGGCTCTTCGTTAGGGGT
>Ga0070763_10000297_pt1 | contig 12792 bp, 11 predicted proteins | sample HubBroMetageWRM3_FD_67279 | JGI IMG/M metagenome (GOLD analysis project Ga0070763, IMG submission 67279) | Warmed soil microbial communities from the Hubbard Brook experimental Forest, New Hampshire - Hubbard Brook CCASE Soil Metagenome WRM 3 | ecosystem: Environmental > Terrestrial > Soil >... | reverse complement strand
CTCGGCCACCGCCTGGCGGTAGGCGTCGACCACCCGGCGCGGGGGGCCGAGCAGGCGCTGGCGGCCGCGGTCGAGCCAGAGCACGCGGTCGCAAAGCTCGGCGACCAGGTCGAGCGAATGGCTCACCAGCAGCAGCGTCCTGCCCGCCGCCAGGAACTCCTCGATGCGCCGGATGCAGCGGTGGGCGAACGCCTCGTCGCCGACCGCCAGCACCTCGTCGACCAGCAGCACGTCGGGGTCGGTGTGGATCGCCACCGCGAAGCCGAGCCGGACGTACATGCCGGAGGAGTAGTTCTTGACCGGCTCCTCCATGAAGTCGGCGAGGCCCGCGAACTCGACGATGTCGTGGTAGCGGAGATCGATCTGGCGGCGGGTCAGGCCGAGCACGGCGCCGTTGATGTAGACGTTCTCGCGTCCCGAGATCTCGGGATGGAAGCCGGCGCCGAGCTCGATGAGCGCCGCCACCCGGCCCGCCACCGCGATCCGACCGGCGGTCGGGTGCAGCATGCCGGCGATCAGCTTGAGCAGCGTCGACTTGCCCGAGCCGTTGCCGCCGATCAGGCCGAACGCCTCACCCTTGGCAACCGAGAAGTCGATGCCGTCGAGCGCGACGATCGCCTGCTCGCGCGGCAGGCGGGGGTTGGCGCCGCGGCTGACGAGCAGGCTCTTCAAGGTGCGCAGCCGCTCGCCGGGATGGGCGCGCCGGTAGAACTTGGTGAGCCCCTCGACGTGAATGACCGGCGCCGGCTCGGGCGGGGCCGTCATGCCGCTTCCACCAGCGTCTCGCGCAGCCGCTCGAACAGGCCGGCGCCGAGCATCCAGGCCACCAGGCTGACCGCTCCCATCTGCAGCCAGAGCGCGGGCGGCGGGGGCAGGCCGCGGAAGAGCGTCTGCTGGTAGGCCAGGGTGAAGGGAGTGAACGGGTTGGCGCGCACCAGCCACCAGAACAGCGGCCGGCCTGCCAGCGAGTCGAGCGAGTAGAGGATCGGCGTGACGAAGAAGAGCAGCGTCAGGAGGTTGGCGAGCAGGTCGCGCATGTCCTTGAAGTGCACGGTGAGCGCCGAGGCCCCGACCGCGAGGCCCGCGATGAGCGGCAGCTCGAGGAGCACGATGGCCGGCAGCAGCAGCGCCGAGGCGCCGCCCACCGGGTAGGAGAGCAGGCGGCCGGCGAGCAGCGCGGCGGCGAGGATCGGCAGGGCGAGCAGGAAGTGCACGAGGTTCGAGAGCACCGCCACCATCGGCAGCAGCTCGGCCGGGAACACCGCCTTGCGGATCAGGCCGGAGTTCGCGACCAGCGACATCGAGCCTTCGAGCGCCGAGGCGGAGAGCCAGATCCAGGGGAAGAGCCCGCACACCACGAACAGGGCATAGGGGTCGAGCCCCGGCACCCGCGGCCGGAAGATGACGCTGAAGACGAAGGTGTAGACCGCGAGCAGCAGCAGCGGGTTCGCCAGCGACCAGAGGAAGCCGAGCACCGATCCGCGGTAGCGCGCCTTGAGCTCGCGGGCGGTGAGCGTCGCCAGCAAGCCGCGGAAGCGGAAGATCTGGCGGGCGACCCGAAACATCGCGGCGGCGACTCTAGCATGGGGGGCTGGCGCTCCCAGGCCATTCACGCGCTCGGGGTGGTGGCACGAATGAGGCGGAAGAGAGTAAACTGCTCCAGCGGATGGCCACCAAGTTCGATTGGGATGGACCCAAGGCCGCCAGCAACATCCTCAAGCACGGAGTCACCTTTGAAGAGGCAATCTCGGTATTCGCGAATCCGCTGGCCGCGATCTTTGACGACGAGGGCCATTCAGAAGGAGAGCTCCGCGAGATCATCGTGGGCCACTCCTCTCAAGGTCGGCTCCTGCTCGTATGCTTCGTCGAGCGCCGCGGATCGGTCCGCATCATCAGCGCCCGGACCGCTACAGTAGAGGAACGAAAGGATTATGAGGAAGGAACCTTCAACCCCTGATCAACAGGAGCGGATGGCCGAGATGCTCCCGGAGTATCGCTTCGACTATCGGAAAGCAAAGCCCAATCGCTTCGCAGCTCGCAGCCTCGGGCTCTCGAAAGCTGACTATGCCACGAGTATCTTGAAGGCCGGTTTCGGTTCGATCCCCTTTGCTGGCCCGATACTGACCGAGCTCGTCAATGACTTCATCCCGGGCCAGCGAACGGACCGCCTGGTGGCATTTGTCAGGGAGTTGGACGCACGACTTACCGAGCTCACGAAGGAGAAATTCGCTGCTCACTCACGAACGCCCGCAGGCGCTGATCTCATCGAAGAGGGACTATGGATGGCCGCGCGGGCGCTTACCGACGAGCGCCGGAAGGCGATCGCCAACCTCCTGGTCAGGAGCCTCACGGCCGAAGAGCTTCAGTATGCGCAATCGAAGAAGCTGTTGCAGCTCCTGAACGAGCTTCAGGACCCCGAGATCGTCATGCTCCGCTATTTCTATCTCTTGGAAGAGGGAGATCACCGCGCGAGCGACTTCTACGATCTCCACGAAGCCATCCTGGAGCCGGACATGAGCGCCATCGGGTCTTCCGAGGAAGAGGTCGACCGCGGTGCGTTGTACGAGGCTCACAAGTCCACGTTTCGGCGGCTCGGCCTGACGCAGCCTCGAAGCGACGCGGACTTGAATTGGCTTGGCAGGATGCTGATCCGCTATATCGGGATTGACTGACCTGCCCGCGAGAACAGCCGGTCATCGCGCGCTCGCCGTTTGCCTCGGCCACGCGGCCGGCGCCGGAGAGGACGGGGGCTCCGGCGTTCGATAGAGTGCGCCGCAGTGTCCGACTGGACTCCCGTCGACCTGCTTGCCGGGCTGCATGCCGGCCTGCTCGCCTGGCTGCTGGCGGCGGCGGCGCGGCGGTGGTACGACCGGGTGCCGGGGTGGGTGCTGGCGGCCTTCGCGACGGTGGTCCTGGCCCTGCTCGGGCCGGTCCTCTTCGGCGGCAAGGTGCTGCTCCCGCTCGACAACTTGCGGGGCCACGTGCCCTTCACCGGCCTGCCGCCGACCGAGCCGCACGGCAACCTGCTGCAGGGCGACCTCGTCGAGCTGGTGGCGCCCTCGCTCGACGTCGGCCGCGACGTCTGGCTGACCGGATGCTGGCCGCTCTGGAACGTCAAGGTGGGGGCCGGCATGCCGCTGCTCGCCGATCCCCAGGCGCAGGTGATGCAGCCGCTCGCCCTCGCCGCCCTGCCGCTGCCGGTCGTGCGCGCCGCCGGGGTGATCGCGGCGCTGCGCCTGTGGACGGCGCTGCTCTTCACCTTCCTGCTGCTCTCCGCCCAGGGGCTGGGCGACGGGCCGGCCCTCGCCGGCGCCTGCTCGTTCGGCCTGGGCGGCTTCCTCCTGCTCTGGCTGGGGTGGCCGCTCGCCAACTCGGCGGCGCTGCTGCCGGTCGTCCTCTATGCGCTGGTGCGCTGCGATCTCCACGGCGGGCGGCGCGACCGCCTGCTGCTCGCCCTCGCGACCGCCGCCCTGCTGCTCGGCGGGCACCTGGAGACGGTGCTCTATGCCGGCGCCTTCGCACTGCTCTTCCTGCTCTCCCGCTGGCGCGGGCACCCGCGGCGGCCGGCGGCCGAGCGCCGGAGACTGCTGCGGGCGGCTCTCCCGGCGCTCCTGCTGGGCGCCGGGCTGGCGGCGCCCGCCCTGCTGAGCACCGCCGCCTACCTGCCGCAGACCCTGCGCGCGGAGAGGCTGCGCCACCCCGCCCCGGCCGCGGTCCCGGCAACGGCCGCGGTGTCGGCAACGGCCGCGGTGTCGCCGACGGCCCCGGCGGCCCAGCCGGTGCCGGCGCCTCTTCCCGGGAGCCAGGTCCCCCTTCCCTCGCAGCCCGCTTCCGAGGCGCGGCTCGACGCGCCGCCGCGGGCGGCCGGCGGGTTTCTCGACCGGCTCGTCCTGCGGTGGCTGCCGATCGTCGCCCCCAACGCCTTCGGCAACAGCCGCTTCCTCTATTACTGGGGAGCGCGCAATACCAACGAGGATGCCGCCGGCTTCAGCGGCACCGCCACCCTGCTCGCCGCACTCCTGGCGCTCGCGGCCCGGCGGCGGCTGCCGCAGGAGCGGATGGTCCTCGGGTGCGCCGGCTTCTGCCTGGCGGCGCTCGCGCTGCCGGGGCTGGCGGGCGGGCGGCTGCTGCTGATCGTCGCCTTCTGCCTCTCCTATCTCGGCGCCTGCTCGTGGGAGCGGTGGCGCCGCGGCGAGGTGGGATGGGTCCCGGTGGTCGTCGCGGGCGCCGCGCTGGCCGCGGTCATCGCCTGGGGATACCTCGCCCACCCCGACCCCTCCGACCCCGGACGGCTCGCACTGCTGCGCATGGGCTGGCTGCGCTGGCAGCTGCGCTTCCTGGCGGCCGCGGTGGTGCTCGCCGCCGCCGTGCCGGAGCGCTTCCGGCAGCGGGCGGTGGTCGGAGCGGCGGCCCTCGCCGCGGGCGAGCTGCTGCTCGCCCATCGCCCCGCCAATCCGCCGGCGCCGGCGCGGCTGGCCTTCCCGCCCAGCGCCCCGCTCGGTTTCCTGTTCGACCACCGGCGCGAGGGGCGGATGGCCGCCCTCGGGCGTGCGCTGCCACCCAACCTCGCCAGCCTCTACCACCTCGCCGATGCCCGCGTATACAACCCGATGGCCCCCGCCGCCTACCTCGACGCCTTGGCGCCGGTCGTCGCCTCGTGGTGGGGAGAGCTGCCGCTGCTCGGGGCCCCCGAGAGCCCGCTCTACTCCCGCCTCGGCGTGCGCTACCTGCTGACCGGGCCGGGCGAACGGCTGCCGCCGCCCTGGGAGCTGGCCTTCGCCGACGGCACGGGCTGGCTCTACCGCCGGCCGCGCATCCAGGCGGTGCTGCGGCTCTCGGCGCCGGGCTTGGCGCCGGAGCAGGGGGCGGAGCCCGATCCCGGCCTCGAGCTGGTGCGCTACGACTCCACCTGGTCGAGCCTGCGCGCCGCGCGGGTCGCGCCGGGAGGCGGGCTCGCTTCGAGCCTCTACCAGGACGGCGGGTGGCGCCTGCTGGTGGACGGGCGCCTGCACCCTCTCGGGAAGGGGGACGGTCCGTTCGCGGCCGCCGCGCTGCCGCCCGGCGGCCATCGCCTCGACCTGCTCTACCGGCCGGGCGCCTTCGTGGCCGGCTGCGCGCTGGCCGCGGCAGCCGCCGCGGCCCTCCTCGCCGCGGTCCTGGCTCCCCCCTTCCGGGAGCGGCACCTCCCGGATGGGTCTACAATCAGCTCATGAACGAGACCCGCAAGATCACCGCGCGCTGCCCGGATTGCGGTTCCGAGCTGGTGATCGACGCGGCGACCGGCGAGGTGCTGTCTCATCGCCGAGCCAAGCAGCCGCCGGCCGGCGGCAAGGACTTCGACGCCCTGCTCCAGGACCTCGACGAGGGGAAGGCGCGCGCCGAGGACGTCTTCCAGCGCGAGGTGGCGGCGATGAAGGACCGCGACCGTCTGCTCGAGGAGAAGTTCCGGGAAGCGATGCGGCGGGCCGAGGAAGAGCCGGACGAGAAGCCTCCACCCCGTCCGTTTGACTTTGATTGAATACAGATCGCGCGCGGGGCTCCGGCGTGCTATTCTATTGCGTGGTTTGTTCGCGCCATCCCCCCGCTGTGGCCGCATTCAACCGAGACACGATGGACATTTCTACACTTTCGCGCGCAGGCGCGCGCTCCACATCCTTCCGGCCCCCGCGGGCCGCGAGAAAGGGAACTCACCTTGACACCTTGGTGGCTGCGTCCTTCAGCTGAGGGCGCTACGAACGAAGAGAAGAAGCAGCAGCAGGACGAGTCGCACTCCCCCTCCCAACCCTCCGAGCCTACCGCAGCGCCCTCCCGGCAATCCGCATCCTCCGAGCAGGCCGCTCCCGCCGTCCCCTCCTCCCCGGCACCCGCCTACCCGGTCACGTCCGCCCCTGCGCCCCAGGGGGGTCCCTCGCGCGGCGGCTACCCCAAGGACGCCCCTTCGGGCGGCGACTACCCCCAGGGCCAGGGCGGCCCTTCGCGCAGCGGCTACGCCCAGCACGGCTATCCGGCGGACCCGGCGCAACGTGACCGTCCGATCCCGGCTGATCCGGCGGACCCGGCGGATCCGCTGGAGATGGGCGCGGACACTGCGGCCGCCCCGGCTTCCCTCTACCGGCTGCCCCATCCTGCCGAGCGGCAGGAGCGGCGCGAGCGGCTGGACCAGCCCGACCGGCAGGAGCGCCGGGAGCCCGCTGCGCAGCTCGACGACGAGCCCTATGCAGCCCCGGCCGCGCTGGCGTCGGCCGCCGCGGAAGTGGCCGAGGCGGGCGAGGGGGACGAAGGGGACGAGGAAGGCCGCGGCGAGGTCAAGCGCAAGCGCTCGCGGCGCGGACGCGGCGGGCGGCGCAAGAACGGCCGCGGCGCGGCGGCCGGCGGCCCGGCAGGCGCCGCGGGCGCCGGCGGCGACCCCGACGAGGACGACGACGAGCCGGCCGAGGAGCCGGCTCCGGTGCACGGGCCACAGCGCGTGGTGCGCACGGTCGAGGCCCAGGCCCCCCCGCCGCGGCCGGCGCGCGACCGCGGCGAGAGCTACGTGATCTCGTCCGCCGACCTCGATCCGCAGAACCGCGAGATCGTGATCTCGGTCCCCGACCGGCAGCGCTCGCTGCAGGACGAGCGCAAGATCGCGCTCTTCTGCGACCTCGAGAACGTGGCGCTCGGCGTGCGCGACTCCGAGATCGGCAAGTTCGACATCGACCTGGTGCTCGAGCGGCTGCTCGAAAAGGGCAAGATCATCGTCAAGAAGGCGTACGCCGACTGGGAGCGCTACAGCGACTACAAGCGCCCCTTCCACGAGGCCGCGATCGAGCTCATCGACATCCCGCAGAAGTACTACTCGGGCAAGAACAGCGCCGACATCAAGATGGTGGTCGATGCGATGGACCTCTCCTATGCGAAGGAGCATCTCGACACCTTCGTGATCCTCTCGGGCGACAGCGACTTCTCGCCGCTGGTCTCGAAGCTCAAGGAGAACAACAAGTACGTCATCGGCATCGGAGTCAAGAATTCCTCGTCCAACCTGCTGGTCGACAACTGCGACGAGTTCATCTATTACGAGGACGTCTGGCGGGACTCGCAGACCGGCCCCAAGCTCGACGGGCTGAACAAGAAGACCGCCGAGGCTTTCAGCCTGATGGTCGAATCGATCCAGGCCCTGCTGCGCGAGAACAAGGACGTGCTCTGGGGGTCGATGATCAAGCAGACCATGCAGCGCAAGAAGCCCTCGTTCAATGAGGGCTACTACGGCTACAGCACCTTTTCCGAGCTGCTCGAAGACGCCGAGCGCAAGAACATCATCAAGCTCAAGAAGGACCAGCGCTCCGGCACCTACATCGTGACCGGCTTCGCCAAGAGCGGCGACGCGGGCCCCACCCGGCGCTCGGTCTGAGCGTCAGCGCGGCGCCCCGCGCGGGGCGCCACTTTCTGACCGGCGCCCCACGCGGGGCGCCACTTTCTGGCCGGCGCCCCACGCGGGGCGCCGTTTGGCTTCAGCGGGCCGCCGAGACGCAGCTTTCCTCTTCCAGTTCCAGCAGGGCGGGGTCGAGCCGATCGGCCCCGCGCGCGGGCTCGGCCGGCTCGTCTCTGCGCGCGGCCGGGGCCGCGCCGGGCGCGCTCGCGATGAGCGCGACGCCGGCGAGGATCACTGCCGCGGCGATCAGGGTGCCGCGCGAGATCGACTCGTGCAGGACGGCCCAGCCGAGCAGCACCGCCACCACCGGGTTGACGTAGGCATAGGTCGAGGCGAGCACGGGCGGCGCGGCGCGCAGCAGCCAGACGTAGCTGGTGAAGCCGACCAGCGATCCGAAGAAGACGAGATAGAGCACGGCGGCGAGCGAGAGCGCGGTGACCCGCTCGGGATGGAAGCGCGCCGGCTCGCCGGCGACCAGCGCCGCGATCAGCAGCAGGCTGCCGCCGACGAGCATCTGCATCGCGGTGGTGAGCAGCGGCGAGCTCGGCTGGGGCGCGCGCAGCGAGTAGAGCGACCCGCTCGCCCAGCTGCCGGCGGCAAGCAGCAGCACGGCCGCCCCGGCCAGGTGGGAGACCGCGCCGGTGGCCGGCCTGAGCAGGAGCACGAGGCCGGCGAAGCCGAGCAGCATCCCGGCTCCGACGCGCCAGCGCGGCCGGTGACCCATCGTCATCCAGACCAGCAGCACGATCCAGAGCGGCTCGGTCGAGACCAGGAGCGCGGCGAGGCCGGAGTCGACGTGCTGCTCGGCCCAGACGACGCCGCCGTTGCCGCCCAGCAGGAGCAGGCCGCCCACGACGAGCGCCGTGCGCCACTCGATCGGGCGCGGGCGCGGGGCGCCGCGCCAGCGCGCCCAGGCATAGAGCAGCGTGCCGGCGGTGAGGAACCGCGCCGCCGCCATGGTGAAGGGAGGGATCGACTGCAGCGCGATGCGGATCGCGAGGTAGGTGGAGCCCCACACCGTGTAGACCGTCGCCAGGGCGAGAGCGACGGCAAGCGCCGAGGCGGAGACCCGCCGCGAACGGGAGTCATCCATGCTGCACCTCGGCCGGGCTGAGCTCCTCTTCTTCCGTTTCCGGGGCCGGGGCCGGGGCCGGCAGCGGCAGGCGGCTGCTCTCGCGCACGCTTTCGAGCACGACCGTGGTGCGCGTCGAGCGCACTCCCGCGTCGGCGCCAAAGCGCTCGCGCAGGAGCCTGCCCAGGCTCTTGGCATCGGGGACCCTCACCTTGACCAGGAAGCAGTCCTCGCCCGCGATGTGATGGATCTCCTGCACCTCGGGCAGCTGCGCCAGCATGTCGCCGGTGCGCGTGTCGCCGGCCCGATCGTTGGAGAGCACCGAGACATAGGCGAGCAGGTGGAGGCCGAGCGCCTCGGGATCGAGGCGGGCCTCGTAACCGCGGATCACCCCGCGCGCCTCCAGCTTACGGATGCGCTCGAGGACGGCCGAGGGAGCCATCCTCACCTGCCGGGCGATCTCGGCGTTCGAGGTGCGGGCGTTCTGCTGAAGGATGTTCAGGATTTCGAGGTCTGTGGCGTCGATCATACGGTCCCCCATCTGCTGGACCGAGCATAACGCAGCCGAAGATCACGAGCAAGAACATTCTTTGGAGGGATCTTTGTTTGAGCGAACGAAGTTCGCCAAACGGGAGTCTCGACCGTCAGATTGGTCGCTGGATCGTGGGAATCACGACCCGGCTCTCCGCCTCGACCGTGAATGGATCGCCCGGCAGGCCGCGGCGGTGGCGCAGCCAGGCGGCGAAGGCGATCATCGCCGCGTTGTCGCCGGCATAGGCGAGGTGCACCAGGTGCAGGCCGATCCCCCTGCGCTCGGCCCAGGCCGGCAGCTCGCGGCGCAGCAGGCGGTTGGCCGCCGCGCCCCCCGAGACCGCGAGGAGCTCGACTCGCCGGCTCCGGGTCAGCCCCTCCAGGCGGTCGAGCACGTGGGCGACGGCGGCGGCGCGGAAATCGGCCAGCAGGTCGAGAAGCGGCTGCGGCGCGGCGGTGCCCTCTCCAGTCCCGGCGGTCTCCGTCCCGGCCGCCTCCCCCCAGCGGTCGAGCGGGCCGAGGGTCTGCTCCAGGCGCTCGACCTCCAACAGCGCCCGGCTCTTGAGGCCCGAGAAGGAGAAGTCGAGCGAGTCGCCGCGCAGCGAGACCCCGAGCCGCCGGCCGGCGGCGCCCGCACGGCCCAGCTCGGCCAGCTCGTCGACCCGCGGCCCCTGCGGGTAGGGCAGCCCCAGGCGCTTGCCCAGCTTGTCGAAGACCTCGCCCATGGCGTCGTCGCGGGTCTCGCCGAGGGTCTCCACCTCCCCGCCGGCGACCGCGAACAGGCTGCTGTGGCCGCCCGAGAGCACCAGCCCGGCGAAGCGCTCGGGCACCGCAGCGGCGGGCGCGAGGTCCGGGAGGTCCGAAGGCGGCGCCACGGCCAATGAATCTGGAGGGGCCGCCGGACTCGGGGGAGCCGGCAGGAAGGGCGAGTAGAGGTGGCCCTCCAGGTGATGCACCGCGTAGAACGGGCGGCCGAGCGCGAAGGCGAGTGCCTTGCCGAGCGAGAGGCCGACCAGCAGCGCGCCCACCAGCCCGGGACCGGAGGTGGCCGCCACCACGTCGATGCCGGCGGGCGTCACCCCGGCGCGGGCGAGGGCCTCGCGGGAGACCGGCAGCCAGTTGACCAGGTGCTCGCGCGACGCGATCTCGGGGACCACGCCGCCGTAAGGGCGATGGACGGCGAGCTGGCTCGACACCACCGACGACAGCACCCGCCCCTCGCCGTCGAGGACGGCGCAGGCGGTGTCGTCGCAAGAAGTCTCGATGCCGAGGACGAGGGGCCGCGACATGCCCCGAGTCTAGCCTGCCAGGCCCAGACGGGGGCGGCGGCTACTCGGCGGCCGGAGCGGGCGCCGGGGGCTCGGTCGGCTCGGCGTGCGGGATCTCGATCGGCTCGTAGACCGGGATCTCGAACTGCAGCGTCTCGTGGCAGAACTGCTTCCACTCGTCGTTGACGTGCTCGAAGATGATGTTCTCGTCCTTGAAGATGCCGTCGGTTACGACGTAGTTCTCTTGCAAGTACAGGATCGAGTCATCGGTGAGCTCGCGGTCGACCTCGATCTCCTTGCCGTCGACCTCCTTCTTCTCCTTGCGCACGTTGGCCTTGTTCTCGCTCCAGCCGGGGTAGGCCCGGAACTGCTGAGCGAGGTAAGCCTTGCAATAGCTGCCCATCTCCATGATCGTGTCTCCTGCCGGTATGATTCTGGCGCCGGGCGCCGGCCGGTGCCCGGCGCTCCACCCTATCAGGTGCGCCCGCGAGTTGGGGCGTGACACCCCCAGGGAGGTCCATGGCTCTACGCTTCGCCATCAACGGGCTGGGCCGCATCGGCCGCGCCCTGCTGCGGATCGCCGCCGGGCGACCGGAGCTGGAGCTGGTGGCGGTCAACGACCTGGTGCCTGCCGAGATGCTGGCGCGGCTGGTGGCGCGCGACACCGTGCACGGTCCGTTCGCGCTCCCGGTGGAGGCCGGGCCCGGCGCGCTCTCGATCGGCGGCCGGACGATCCCGGTCTTCCAGCAGCCCGACCCGGCGGCGATCGACTGGGGAAGCACCGGCGTGCGGGTGGTGGTCGAGGCGACCGGCCGCTTCATCCGCCGCGACCTCGCCGCCGCCCACCTCCGCCACGGCGTCGAGCGGGTGATCATCTCGGCCAACGCCGATCCCGCCGACCCCGCCGACGCGACCCTCTGCCTGGGCGTCAACGAGGCGAGCTTCGATCCGGCGCGCCACGCCGTGGTCAGCAACTCCTCGTGCACCACCAACTGCCTGGCGCTGGTGGCGCGCGTGCTCGACCGCGCGTGGGGGCTGCGCCGCGGGCTGCTCAACGTGGTGCACAGCTATACTGAGAACCAGCGCCTGCTCGATCTCCCCCATCCCGATCCGCGCCGCGCGCGGGCGGCGGCGCTCAACATCATCCCCACCGGGACCACCGCACCCCACGCGCTCGGCCTGATCTGTCCCGCGCTCGCCGGCCGCGTCGAGGGGTTCGCGGTGCGGGTGCCGACCGCGGCGGTGGCGATGCTCGACCTGGTGGCGGAGCTCGACGGGGCGCCCGCGCGCGGGGAGGTCGCTTCGGCGTTCCGTACCGCCGCCGCGCGGGAGCTCGACGGGCTGCTGGGAGTGAGCGAGGAGGAGCTCGTCTCCTCGGACTTCGTCGGCGATCCGCGCTCGGCGATCGTCGACCTGGCCCTGATCCAGACCTCCGCCGAGCTGGTGCGGGTGGTGGCCTGGTACGACAACGAGTGGGGGTACGCGACCCGCCTGGCCGATCTGCTCGGCCGGCTGGCCGGGCCCGCCGCCGCCCGCGGAGAGGGCGAGGAGGGTGCGCGATCATGGCCCAGCAGCTCCTGACGCTCGAAGACCTCGGGCTCGACCGGCTTGCAGGCGAGCGCGTGTTCGTGCGGGTCGATTTCAACGTGCCTCTTGCGCCCGGCGGCGAGGTGCTCGACGCCACCCGGCTCGCGGAGGCGCTGCCCACCCTGCGCGAGCTCTCGCGGGCGGGGGCGCGGCTGCTGCTCGCCTCCCATTGCGGGCGGCCGAAGGGGGCACCGGACCCGCGCTACAGCCTGCGGCCGGTCGCGCGCAAGCTCGCGGAGCTGCTGGGAGCGCCGGTCGCCTTCGCGGAAGACGCGATCGGCGCCCCGGCCGAGCGGGCCGCCGCCACGCTCGCCCCGGGCGGCGTCGCGCTGCTCGAGAACCTGCGCTTCCACGGCGGGGAGACGGCGAACGACCCGGCCTTCGCGGCCGCCCTGGCCGCCCTCGCCAGGATCTACGTCGATGACGCCTTCGGCAGCGCGCACCGCGCCCACGCCTCGGTCGTCGGCATGGTGGCGCACATGGAGCGCAAGGCGGCGGGGCGCCTGATGGAGAGGGAGGTGGCGGCGCTCGGGCGGCTGCTGGGCGAGCCGGCGCGGCCGTTCGCCGTGCTGCTGGGCGGCGCCAAGATCGAGGGCAAGATCGAAACCCTGGAAAACCTGCTGCCGCGGCTCGACCTCCTCCTGCTGGGCGGCGGCATGGCCAACACCTTCCTCGCCGCGGCCGGCCATGACGTCGGCCGCTCGCTCTACGAGCCCGACCGGGTGGAGCTGGCGCGCGGCATCCTCGCGCGCGCGGCCGAGCGGGGCGTTCGGGTGCTTCTCCCCACCGATCTCGTGGTGACCGACGACCTCGCCGAGCCGCGGCGCATCGAGACGGTGGCCGCGGCCGCCATCCCGGCGGGGCTGCGGGCGGTGGACGTCGGGCCGGCCACCCGCGCCGCCTTCGCCGCCGCGCTGGCCACCGCC
>Ga0070763_10000296_pt1 | contig 12797 bp, 9 predicted proteins | sample HubBroMetageWRM3_FD_67279 | JGI IMG/M metagenome (GOLD analysis project Ga0070763, IMG submission 67279) | Warmed soil microbial communities from the Hubbard Brook experimental Forest, New Hampshire - Hubbard Brook CCASE Soil Metagenome WRM 3 | ecosystem: Environmental > Terrestrial > Soil >... | reverse complement strand
AAGGATGTCTCGCTCGACCTGCCGCGGGACGCCATGATCGTGTTCACCGGGCTGTCCGGTTCGGGCAAGTCCAGCCTGGCCTTCGACACCATCTTCGCTGAGGGCCAGCGCAGGTACGTGGAGTCCCTGTCCGCCTACGCCAGGCAGTTCCTCGGCCAGATGGACAAGCCCGACGTGGACTTCATCGACGGGCTTTCGCCCGCGGTCTCTATCGACCAGAAGTCGGCAAGCAGGAACCCGCGGTCGACCGTGGGGACGATTACCGAGGTGTATGACTACCTGCGGCTGCTGTACGCCAGGATCGGCAAGCCGCACTGCCCGATCTGCGGCAGGCCGATCGCGCGGCAGACCCCCCAGCAGATCGTGGACCGGGTGCTCGAGCTTGAGGACGGCACCAGGTTCCAGGTGCTCGCCCCGGTGGTGCGCGGGCGCAAGGGCGAGTACGGCGAGCTGCTGCGCGAGCTGCAGACCAAGGGCTACTCCCGGGCGCGGGTGGACGGCGTGGTCGTCCGCCTCGACGAGGCGCTGGCCGGCCAGCTGCCCGCGCTCAAGAAGTACGAGAAGCACGACATCGAGGTGATCGTCGACCGGCTCGCCGTGAAGGACACGGCGCGGCGCAGGCTGACGGACTCGGTGGAGACCGCGCTCGGCCTGTCCGGCGGGGTGGTCATCCTCGACTTCATCGACCTGCCTGAGAACGACCCGCACCGCGAGCGGATGTACTCCGAGCACCTGGCCTGCCTCTACGACGACCTGTCCTTCGACGAGCTCGAGCCGCGCTCGTTCTCGTTCAACTCGCCGTGGGGCGCCTGCCCGGTCTGCACCGGGCTCGGCACCAAGCTGGAGGTCGACCCCGAGCTGATCGTGCCCGACGAGAGCCTGTCGCTTGCCGACGGGGCACTCGCGCCATGGAGCAGCGGCCACCTCAGCGACTACTTCGTCCGGCTGATCGAGGCCCTCGGCGAGGCCCTGGGGTTCCGCATGGACACGCCATGGGCGAAGCTGCCCGGGCCGGCCCGCCAGGCGCTGCTGCGCGGCTACGGCCCCCAGGTGCACGTGCGGTACCGGAACAGGTACGGCAGGGAACGCTCCTACTACACCACGTTCGAGGGCGTGATCCCGTGGGTCGAGCGACGGCACGCCGAGGCCGAGTCGGACTCGAGCAGGGAGAAGTTCGCCGGCTACATGCGCGAGGTGCCGTGCCCGACCTGCCACGGCGCCAGGCTCAAGCCGGTGTCGCTGGCCGTGACCGTGGATGGCAAGTCGATCGCCGAGCTGTGCGCGCTGCCCGTCGGGGATCTGGCCAAGCTCCTGCTCACCCTTGAGCTGTCCGACCGCGACATGCAGATCGCGCAGCGGATCGTGAAGGAAGTCAACGCGCGGATGGGCTTCCTGCTCGACGTCGGCCTGGACTACCTGACCCTGGACCGGGCGTCGGCCACCCTGGCCGGCGGCGAGGCGCAGCGGATCAGGCTGGCCACCCAGATCGGCTCGGGTCTCGTCGGCGTGCTGTACGTGCTTGACGAGCCGTCCATCGGGCTGCACCAGCGGGACAACCACCGGCTGCTCGAGACCCTGCTCCGGCTGCGTGACCTCGGTAACACGCTGATCGTCGTCGAGCACGACGAGGACACGATCCGCGCGGCGGACTGGGTGGTGGACATCGGCCCGCGCGCGGGCGAGCACGGCGGGAACATCGTGGTCTCCGGCACAGTCGACGACCTGCTCGCCAGCCCCGAGTCGCTGACCGGCGCGTACCTGTCCGGCCGGGAGTCCATCCCGGTGCCGGCCACCCGCAGGACGCCGAAGAAGAGCCGCGAGGTGACGGTCAAGGGCGCGACCGAGCACAACCTGCGCGGGGTGGACGTGTCCTTCCCGCTCGGCTGCCTGGTCGCGGTCACCGGCGTATCGGGCTCGGGCAAGTCCACGCTGGTCAACGACATCCTGTACAAGGCGCTTGCCCGCGAGCTCAACGGCGCGCGAACGGTGCCAGGCAAGCACGTCAGGGTCACGGGGACCCAGCAGCTTGACAAGGTCGTCCACGTGGACCAGGGCCCGATCGGGCGCACGCCCAGGTCCAACCCGGCCACCTACACCGGCGTGTTCGACCATGTGCGGAAGCTGTTCGCGGCGACCACCGAGGCGAAGATCCGCGGCTACCAGCCGGGCCGGTTCTCGTTCAACGTGAAGGGCGGCCGCTGCGAGGCCTGCGCGGGCGACGGCACGATCAAGATCGAGATGCAGTTCCTGCCCGACGTCTACGTCCCGTGCGAGGTCTGCCACGGCGCCAGGTACAACACCGACACCCTGCAGGTGCACTACAAGGGCAAGACGATCGCCGAGGTCCTCGACATGCCGATCGAGGAGGCTGCCGGGTTCTTCGAGCCGGTGCCGGCCATCCACCGCCACCTGAAGACGCTGGTCGACGTCGGCCTCGGCTACGTCCGCCTGGGCCAGCCCGCGCCCACCCTGTCCGGCGGCGAGGCGCAGCGGGTCAAGCTCGCCTCGGAACTGCAGCGCCGGGCGACCGGCCGCACCATCTACGTGCTCGACGAGCCGACGACCGGCCTGCACTTCGAGGACATCCGCAAGCTGCTCGGCGTGCTGACCCGCCTGGTCGAGACCGGCAACACGGTCATCGTGATCGAGCACAACCTGGACGTCATCAAGACCGCCGACTGGGTCATCGATCTCGGCCCGGAGGGCGGCGCGGGCGGCGGCCAGGTAATCGCCGAAGGCCCGCCCGAGCGGATCGCCGCCGTCGAGGAAAGCTACACCGGCCAGTTCCTCAAGAAGCTGCTCAACGTATAACCGGCCCGTTCCCGGCGACGCACAATGACGTGGTGGAGATCGCTACCAGCGGCGGTGCCGCCGCGGCCGAACTGGACGGGGACGCGTCGACCGCGCGGTTCCTGCTCGTGCTCACGCACGGCTCGGGCGGCGGCGTCGAGGCGCCCGACCTGCTCGCGGCCCGTGACGCCGGGCTCCAGACGGGCGGGATGGTGGCGCGCGTCATCCAGCCGTACCGGGTCAGGGGCGGCCGCGCCCCGGGTTCCGCCCCGCGCCAGGACCAAGCCTGGGCGGAGGTCGTCGCCGCGCTCCGGCGCCTGGCCCCCGGCGTCCCGCTCGTCCAGGGCGGCCGGAGTAACGGCGCCCGGGTTGCCTGCCGCACGGCCGCCGAGGTGGGTGCCCGTGCCGTGATCGCCCTGGCGTTCCCGCTCCGCCCGCCGAACGCGCCGGACCGGACGCGCCGGGCCGAACTCCTTCAGGCTCGCTCGGCCGGTGCCGCGGTCCTGGTCGTGAACGGTGAGCGTGACGCGTTCGGCATCCCCCGGCCCGAGGACGCGGACCGGGTGGTTGTCGTGCCGGGCGAGACGCACGCGCTGAAGGGCCACCGGCAGGTCATCACCGCCGCCGTGGCGGACTGGCTGCCGACCATGCTGTAAACCGACGCCCAACCGTGATGGACTGGCTGCGGATCGTACTGTGACTGACGATCAACCGCGGCGGACTGGCTGGCTGATCGTGCTGTAACCGATGCCCAACCGTGACGTCAGCCTGCGGCTGGAAAAGTCGTATCAGAATCCCCGTGCAATGCCGCGTGATCCCCAGCGGCAGATCGGCTCAGGCCGCCGGGGCCTGGCCGCCGTGCCCGTGACCTACCCCGACCGGACGGTCGAAGCCCAGGTCAGTGGGCCGGTGCGGCGCGATGCACGCGCCGTCGGGGAGCAGCTCCCCGGTGTCCTCGAAGATCACGACGCCATTGCAGAGCAGGCTCCATCCCTGCTCAGGGTGGCTGACAACAGTGTGTGCCGCTTCGCGGTCCGGAGCCGAGGCTTCCGGACAGGGCGGCGTGTGTGGGCACATTTTTGTGCTTCCTGGACGGTTCATCGTGTGTGGTGTTGGTCAAATGCTAGTGTGCCGCAGGTTGTGCGATCGCTATATGGCTCTTGGTGACCGGTTTTCCGGTGGTCATCTGTAGCTTTCCGCTGACTTCTGTCTGGCACGTTCTGGCTACTGTTAGTGATTGATTTGTCTAGTTAGTCCCAGGCCGGTGCAAGTGGCCTAGACCAATTGTGCTCCCATTATGTTAGCGGCGCAAGCAACACGCCGAAGCCCGGAGCAATCGATTGCGGTCCATCTCCCCCCAACTCCGCTCATCCTCTGCGGCATTGAGTCCCCTACAAGTGGAGACGTGCCGACCCCCCGGAAGGTTCACCGCGAGACGGCCGGAAATCAGGCGCACTGGAAGCGGCCGCCCGCCGATCGTGGACAGTTACCCCTCGCAAAGTGGGCGGTAAGGACGCGCATCCCGATAAGCTGCCTGCTCCTACCCATCCTGACCAGCGCGGAGGGGCCGCGAATCGGCAGGTTATTCGCGTGCGTGTGCTACGTGTCCACGGTCGCAGCCTGACCGTTACGGGCAGGCTCGAAGGTAACGGCGGGGATGTCGTTGAGGCGGTGGGTCTCGCGGAGGGTGAGCAGGCGCTCCGCCTCGGCGGTGAGGGCGTGCACGTGCGGCTTGGCCCTCGCCTTCCGCCGGTAGATGCGGTCGTCGTAGCCGCGCGGGCCGATCGCCTCGCGCTGCGCCGCGTAGGCGGCGTGCATGGCGGCGGTGAGCGCGGTGTCGAGGTCCAGGGCGAGGCGGCGCACCTCGACGTCCGGGGCGTGGCGGGCCTGCGCGGCGCGGAACTGGGTCTCGGTCTCCCGGGCCGCGTCGAGGAGCTCAGTGCGGCGCCCGGCCAGCGCCGCGTCGGCCTTGTACAGCTGCTCCGCTTCGCTGCTCGGCTTCTGCCGCGCCATGAAACCAGGTCTCATGCCCCATAGGCTACGCGCGCCGCGGGCACCCCCACACGCCGGGACCTGGGGACCGTCTCGGCTCACATATCCCGAATCCCTCCGACCATCCAGCCGGCTCATAAATGGCATCCGACCGCAACGATGGCACGGCGACCCGGTTATAACCGTTACGTTGCCACAACGTTCCGGCGGGACGCGGAAGGAGCCGGGTTTTGTCGGACCCGGTCTTCACCATAGAGTCATGGCACCATCGACCCGACTGAACCGGGATGCGCTCGACCGGATCCTAGAGCAGCAACTCGGCGTGATTACGCGCCGGCAGTCGCTGGCCGTGGGCCTGACCGGCCATGCACTGGATCATCGCCTGCGGGTGGGCGGCCCCTGGCAGCACCTACTGCCAGGCGTCTATCTAACGGCGACCGGCTCGCCGAGGTATCTCCAGAAGGAGATGGCCGCGCTGCTTTATGCCGGACCGGAAGGCGTAATTACCGGTCCGGCCGCCCTGTCCCGCCATCACATCCGGGCGGAGCCGTCGGATCTTGTCGACGTCCTGGTACCGCTCAGTCGGCAGCGGCGTGACGTGTCGTTTGTCCGGCTGCACCGCACCGGTCGGATCCCGCAGCGGGTGTACTCCGTCGGCCCGCTCCGCTTTGCCTGGCCCGCCCGTGCCGTCGCCGATACGGTGCGCGACCTGACCAGCCTGCGGGATGCACGGGCGATCGTCGCCGACGCGGTCCAGCGGGATCGCTGTGAGGTGGGGCAACTCGTCGCTGAACTGGCCGCCGGGCCGAACATCAGCTCAGGCCTGCTACGCACAGCGCTGACGGACATCGCCGACGGGATAAGGTCGACTGCCGAGGCCGACCTCAAGGACCTGCTGGCCAAGTCTGGGCTGCCGATGCCACTGTTCAACCCCATGGTGTTCGCTGGCGAGCTTTTCGTGGCCCAACCCGACGCCTGGTGGCCCGAGTTCGGCGTGGCGGCGGAGGTCGATTCGCGGGAATGGCACCTGTCCCCGGACGATCACGCCAAGACCCTCGCCCGCGGCCGACGGATGGCCGTGTACCAGATCGTCATCCTCCGCTTCACGCCCAAGCAGATACGTACCCAGCCGGCCGAGGTCATCAGGGACATCCGTGACGCGCTCGAAGGCGCCCGCGGCCGCCCGCCACTGAACCTTCGCACCGTTCTGGTGTCCGCCACCCGTAACGCTGTGACAGCGACCCGGTTATAACCGTTGCGTTGCCACAACGTTCCGACCAGAGACGGCCCGAAGCGGGCCAACGACGGTGCGTATGAGTAGCACGGGACGCCCGAGGCGTGAGGTGCGATGCAAGGAGTGCCAAGATGAAATCAGGGACGCCTCGCTCGCCAAGATCCGGGGCGCCCCGCCGTAAGGATGATGCCCAAGGGGCGCCGAGGGTGCCACAGAGCCAGCCGAGGGTGCCGCAAGGGGCGCCGAGGGTGCCGCAGAGGCAATCAAGGTGCCCATGAAGTGCCGAGGGGTTGCCCCGACGGTGCCCGTCCGCCCCTGCCGCCCAACGACGCCCTAGGCCAGGCTGGCCGCCCAGCTTGAGTGCAGGGCGGCGTACTCGCCGTCGCCCGCCATCAGCTCGCCCGGCGGCCCGTCCTCGGTGATCCGGCCCCGGTCAAGCACGAGCACCCGGTCGGCGATCGCCACCGTGGACAGCCGGTGGGCGATGATCACGGCGGTCCGGCCCGCGAGCACGGTGCGCAGCGCGCGCTGGACAAGCCGCTCGCTCGGGATGTCGAGCAGCGAGGTGGCCTCGTCCAGGACGAGCACGGCCGGGGCGGCGAGGAACGCCCGGGCGAACGAGATCAGCTGGCGCTGGCCCGCCGACAGGCGGCCGCCGCGCTTGCCCACCGGGGTGTCGTACCCGTCAGGCAGCGCGGCGATGAAGCCGTGCGCGCCGATCATCCCGGCCGCCTGCTGCACCTCCTCGGCCGACGCATCCGGGCGGCCGAGCCTGATGTTGTCCGCCACCGTCCCGTCGAACAGGAAGTTCTCCTGCGTGATCACCACGATCTCGCCGCGGAGCACCTGATCGGGCAGCTTCCGCAGGTCCACCCCGTCCAGCGTCACCCGGCCCGATCGCGGGTCGTAGAACCGGCCGAGCAGCCGCGCGATCGTGGTCTTGCCGGCCCCGGTCTCGCCGACGAGGGCGACCGTCTGCCCGGCAGGTATGTCCAGGTCGAGTCCGGGCAGCACCAGGTTGTCCCGGTAGCCGAAGGCGACAGACTCGAACCGCACCCGCCTGCCGTTCCCGGCCCGCGCCGGCAGTGGCGACGGCGACGGCGGTTCCGGCACGGCGGGCGCCTGCTCGAGCAGGCCGGAGATCTTCTCCAGGCCGGACCCCGCCGCCTGGAACGTGTTGTAGAACTGCGACACGTCCTGTAGCGGATCGAAGAAACGCTGCAGGTAGAGCAGGAAGGTGGCGAGCACGCCGACCTTGATGTCGTGGTCGATCACGAGCAGCCCGCCGTAGCCGAGCACGACGCCGGTAATGACGTTGCCGACCAGCGAGATGCCCGGGCCGTACACCGCGATCAGCCGCGAGGCGTGCGTGCTCGAGTTGGAGTAATCCCGGCCGAGGCCGGAGAAGATCGCCGCGTTCCTGTCCTCCCTGCGGAACGCCTGCACCGCGCGTATCCCGCCGAACGTCTCCACGAAATGCACGATGACCAGTGCCATGGCCTCCCTGGTCCAGCGGTACGCGCGGGCCGACTCGCGCCTGAACCAGGCGGTCAGCCAGGTCAGCGGGACGAAGCCGGCCAGCACGACAAGGCCGAGCCGCCAGTCGAGCAGCAGCATGCCGGTGCCGACAAGGAGCAGGGTCAGGATCGCCGCGATCAGCGAGTCGAGGCCCTCCTCGAACAGGTCGGAGATCGCCTCGATGTCGGAGGTCTGCCTGGAGATGATCCGGCCCGAGGTGTAGTCCTCGTGGAAGGCCACCTCCAGCTCCAGGCAGTGCGCGAACAGGCGGCGGCGCAGCTCGAGCACCACCCGCTGGCCGACGCGGCCGGTCATCGTGACGAACATCCGCGTCGTGATCGCCTGCACCGCGACGGCCACGCCGAACGCGGCGGCGATGCCAAGCAGCGGTGCCGCGTCGCCCGAGTGCATCAGCGGCGGCAGGCCTGTGTCGATGGCGATGCCGACCAGCCACGGGCCGGCCAGCGCGGCCAGGCTCTCCACCACGATCAGCGACACGACCGTGATGACCGCGCGCCGGTGGGGCCGCAGCAGGTCACCGAGCAGCCGCCTGCTCCGTTCCCGCAGCAGCGCGGCCAGCCCGGCGCTGACCTCCTCGGCCCGCTCCGCGGCGACCCCCCGCCACGCAGTGTTATCCGGCGGGGACGAGCCCCCCGCGGCCACGTTGTCCGGGCGGGACGAGCCCCCCGCGGCCACGTTGTCCGGGCGGGACGAGCCCCCCGCGTCCACGCTCACGCGCTTTCCTCCAGGTCTTCCACGTCCATCAGCGCCGCGTACTCTGCGTTCGAGGAGAGCAGGTCACGGTGGCTGCCGCTGGCCGCGATTACCCCGCCGGACAGCAGCGCCACCGTGTCGGCCAGCGCAACCGTGGATGGCCGGTGCGCCACCACCAGGGCCGTCGAGCCGGCCAGGATCTCGTGCAGCGCCTGCGTCACCCGCGCCTCCGTGTGCACGTCGAGCGCGGACAGCGGGTCGTCGAGAATCAGCACATCCGGCCTGGCCAGGATGGCCCTGGCCAGCGCGATCCGCTGTCGCTGGCCGCCGGACAGGGCCATGCCCTGCTCGCCGATCCTGGTGTCAAGGCCCCACGGCAGGTCGTAGGCGAACCGGGCCTGCGCCGCGGTCAGCGCGGCCTCGACCGCCTCGGCGTCCGCGTCCGGCGCGCCGAACGCCACGTTCTCCCTGACGCTGGCGGAGAACAGGGTCGCATCCTCGAAGGCACAACCCACCGCCGTGCGCAGCCCGGCGAGCGGCAGGTCGCGCACGTCGGTCCCGTCCAGCCGGACGGACCCCGAGCTCACGTCGGCCAGCCGCGGGATGAGCTGCAGCAGGGTGGACTTCCCCGACCCGGTCGCACCGGTGAGCACCATCGTCTGGCCCGGCGCCAGGTCGAGCACTATGTCGCGGAGCACCGGCTCGGCCGCCCCCGGGTAACTGAAGCTCACATGATCGAACACCAGGTGACCCCGGCCGCGCGAGCCCGCGGCACCGTCCGAGCCAGCGGCACGACGCGAGCCCGCGGCAGCACGTGGCCCGGGCACGGTCCGCCGCGGGGCGGGGTCCGGTCGCAGGGCACGCACCACTGCCCGTTCGGCCAATTGCTGTTGATCTTTATCGGTGATCTCGGGCTGGATGTCGAAGATCTCCAGCACGCGCTGGGCCGCGGTGGCCGCCTCCTGGCCCGAGGCGATGATGTAGCCGAGGGCCTCGACCGGCCACACCAGCTGCAGCGCGAGCGTGATGAACGCGACGAGCCCGCCCAGGCTCAGCGAGTGCCTGCTGACCGCGATCGCGCCGAGCACGATGATCAGGCCGATGACGGCGTTCGGGATCAGGTCGAGGAGCGCCCAGAACGACCCGAGCATGCCCGCCTTCTGGACCTGCGTCCGGTACACCTCGGCGGCCTGCGCGTCGTGCCTGGCGGAGGCCTGCCGTCCCCGGCCGAGCGCCTTCAGCACCCGGATGCCGGTGGCCGCCTCCTCGATCAGCGTGGCCAGGTCGCCCTCCTGGTCCTGGACGCGGCGGGACAGCACGTGGTAGCGCCGCTCGAACCGCAGGCAGACCGGCACGACGGGGAAGAACACCGCGCCGGTGATCAGGCCGAGCCACCAGTTGAGCTCGATGAGCAGCGCGACCACGGCGATGAACGTCACCACGTTGGTGACGAGGAAGATCAGGCCGAACCCGGCGAACCTGCGGATCGACGACAGGTCCGTGGTGGCCCGCGACAGCAGCTGGCCGGATTGCCACTGGTCGTGGAACGACACCGGCAGGCCCTGCATGTGCGCGTACAGGTCGTCCCTGATCGACTTCTCCATCTCCGCGACCGCGCGGGACTGCACCCAGCGGCGGGTCATGTTCAGCGCAGCCTCGGCCACGCCGAGGCCGATCGCGGCGAGCGCGAGCGGGATCAGCATGTGCTTGACGCCGTGCGCGACAGCCCCGTCGATCACGGCCTTGGTGAGCAGCGGGACGGCGAGGGCGGCGGCGACCGCGCCGAGCGCGGCGGCGAACATGACGACCAGCTGAACGCGGAACGGACGGAGATAACCGCGCAGGCGCCAGAGCGCCCCGACTGGCCGTACCCTGACAGAGGCGCGCGAGACCGGCAAAAGGGTGGCAGGGGGCATTAGCCGAGAGGTTAACCGGACTGCTGAGAAGTTGTCACCTGATTTTCTTGCGGCGGATGGCTTGTCCGTGAGCACCAACTCTGGCACGCTGGCTGCCCCAGAGCTTCGCGAACCGGTTGCTGGGGTGAGCGGCAGGGGAGAGGAACCGTGAAGCGCAGCAGTACCACCAGTCGCTCCAGGCCTAGATGAGCCGCGCGTCGCGCGCGGGCATCCTCGCCGCCTACCGCGACGGCGTGACGGTCATCTGCGAGCTGGCCGTCCAGTTCACCGATGCGACCTGGCTCGCTGCCACCCCGTGCACGGAGTGGCGGGCGGTGGACCTGGCCGGGCACCTGAGGTGCGTCGCCGACGACTACCACGAGTACCTGGACGACGCGCCGGCCAGCAGGCTGGCCCGGCTGATGGCGACCGGCGTCCCCGCCGACAGCCTGGCCCGCAAGCTCGCCAGGCAGAACGCGGCCGAACTCGCCGCGCTGCCCGACGTGTCAGGCACCGAGCACATCGCGGCGTTCGCCGAATCGGCCAGGTCCTACGGGCGGCGGCTGTCGGCCTCCTGGGACCTGCCGCACCACAGGTACCGGGACACCGAGGTCACCGTCGGCGCGATGGCGGGCGCGGCGTGCGCCGAATGGCACCTGCACGCATGGGACCTGGCCCGGTCGCTGGGCAAGGACTACCGGCCCGCCGACCCCGAGCTGGTGCTTGCCGGGTGGCGGGCGGGCACGCCGCAGCTGTGGCCGGTGCTCGCGGCCGGCCCCGACGGCGACGATCCGTGGCACTTCCTGCTGCGCGCCTCGGGGCGTGACCCCGGCTGGAGCGCGGTGTGAGAGCCTTTACCTCGTGACCTTTGACGTTGACCGGGTGCGGGCCTCCTACCCGGCGCTCCGTGACGGATACGCCTACCTCGACGGGGCCGCGGGCACCCAGGTGCCGGACGCGGTCATCGAGGCGATCGCCGACACCTACCGGGCCGGGATCGGCAACGCGGGCGGCGCGTTCCCCGCCAGCGACCGGGCCGGGGCGATCGTGGCCGAGTGCCGCCGTGCCGTCGCGGACCTGACCGGCGGCCACCCGGACGGCGTGATCCTCGGACCGAACATGACCACGCTCACCTACCGGCTCGCCGACACGCTGTCGCGGCGCTGGGAGCCGGGAGACGAGGTGGTCGTGTCCAGGCTCGACCACGACGCCAACGTCAGGCCCTGGGTGCAGGCCGCCGCCCGGCGTGAGGCCACGGTGCGCTGGGCCGAGGTCGATGTGTCCACCGCGGAGCTTCCGGCCAGCCAGTTCGGCGAGCTGCTGTCCGAACGTACCCGGCTGGTCGCGGTGACCGCCGCGAGCAACATCGTGGGCACCCGGCCCGACGTGGCCGCGATCGCCGCCGCCGCGCACGGCGTCGGCGCGCTGTGCTACGTGGACGGCGTGCACGCCACCCCGCACGTGCCCGTCGACGTCGGGGCGCTCGGCGCCGACTTCTATGCCACCAGCGCCTACAAGTGGTCGGGCCCGCACATCGGTGCCGTGGTGGCCGACCCGGCGCTGCTCGAGACGCTGCGCCCGGACAAGCTGGTGCCCGCCCCTGACGAAGTGCCCGGCCGGTTCGAGCGGGGCACGGCGGCGTTCGCTGACCTGGCCGGAGTGGCCGCGGCGGTGGAGCACCTCGCCGCGCTCGACCCCGGCGCCGCGCGCAGCCGCCGGGAGCGGGTGCTGGCCTCGATGACCGCGGTGGAGCGGTACGAGGGACAGCTGTTCGCCAGCCTGCTCGGCGGCCTCGGCGAGCTGCGGCACGTCACGCTCTACGGCAAGGCCGCCCGCCGCGCGCCGACGGCGTGGTTCACCGTGGCCGGGTACTCGCCGTCCGAGGTCGCGGCTCACCTGGCCGCCCGCAGGATCAACGTGTGGAACGGCGACAACTACGCGTGGGAGCTGGCCGGCGCCCTCGGCCTGCGCGATTCCGGCGGCGCGGTCCGTGCGGGCATTGTCCACTACAACGACTCAGCCGAGGTGGACCGCCTGCTTGCCGCGGTCGCCGAACTTGCCGCAGACGGCGTACGCTGAAAGCAGGTCCGGTCGTTTTGAACGGGGCGATACGGTGACGGCGATGACGGCGTTCGGCAGCGTGCTTGCGATGCTTGCCGGGCTGCTGCGTGACCTCGCCCAGCTGGCCGTCAGCCCTTCTGGCCTTACCGTGCTTGCCGGGGCGGTGCTCGCCGGTGCCGCGTTCGCGGCCGTGGCGGCCCTGCTCACCTCGGTAGCGGGCCTAGCCCGCGCCACCGCGGCCATGCCGCTGATCCGCCGCGTCTGCGCGCTGCGGGAGAAGTCCTGGCTCGCGGCGTTCCTGCGCCAGCGCGACCCCGACGCGGCGGGCCGAGCCAGGCCCAGAGCACCATCGGCGGCCCCGGCGGCCGCCTAGCCCGCCATGTCCGCCATGTCCGTCTGACCGCGGGTCTTCGCGGCCGCTTCCAGCCCATTAATCGTTCCAGCTGGAAGGCCGTATCACCATGCTCAGCATTTTCGGCGTCCCCGTCGACGCCGCCTACTCCCTGGTCTCCGGGTTCACCGGAATCCTCACCCCCGTCCTCGGCGGCCTGGCCGCCGTCGCCGCGATCATCGCCTTCACCATGGCGGTCCGC
>Ga0070763_10000294_pt1 | contig 12834 bp, 13 predicted proteins | sample HubBroMetageWRM3_FD_67279 | JGI IMG/M metagenome (GOLD analysis project Ga0070763, IMG submission 67279) | Warmed soil microbial communities from the Hubbard Brook experimental Forest, New Hampshire - Hubbard Brook CCASE Soil Metagenome WRM 3 | ecosystem: Environmental > Terrestrial > Soil >... | reverse complement strand
CTGGTCGGTGCGCCGAAGGTGCGCGCCATGCAGATCATCGACGAGCTGGAGCCGGTGAGCCGCGGCCTGTACGGCGGCACGGTTGGCTACTTCGGCGCGCGCGGGGATATGGACCACGCCATCACCATCCGCACGCTGGTGTTTGCCGGCGACGAATACAGCTACCAAGCCGGCGCCGGCATCGTCGCCGACAGCGTGCCGCAGAGCGAGTACGAAGAGGTGCTGGCGAAGAGTGCCGCGATGGTGCGCGCGCTGGAGCTCGCGGGGGAGGGCCTGTGAGGCCGCGCCTGCTGCTGATCGACAACTACGACTCGTTCACCTACAACCTGGTGCAGGCCTTCATGGTGCTCGGCGCCGAGGTGCAGGTGTATCGCAACGATGCGCTCACCCCCGCGCAGGCGCAGGCCCTCGCGCCTTCGCACCTGTGCATCTCGCCCGGCCCCGGCACGCCTTACGACGCCGGCGTGTCGATGGACATGATCCGCGCCTTTGCCGGAAGCATCCCGGTGCTCGGCGTGTGTCTCGGACATCAGTCGATCGTCGAGGTGTTCGGCGGCAAGGTGGTGCGCGCCGCGCGCCTCATGCACGGCAAGACCTCGCTCGTGAACCACGACGGTCGCACCGTGTTCGCAGGCCTGCCGCAACCGTGCGAGGTGGGCCGCTATCACTCGCTCATCGCGCAGCCTGCGAGCTTGCCGCCCGTTCTCGAAGTGAGTGCGCGCACCGCAGAGGACGAAATCATGGGCGTGCGCCATCGCTCGCTCACCGTGGAGGGCGTGCAGTTTCACCCCGAGAGCATCCTCACACCATCAGGCCCCGAGCTCATGCGCAACTTCCTCGCTGTCGAGGGCGGTGAGCGTGCGGCGGCTGCCGGAGCGGCGCGTGTCGCGGGCGCGTGAGGTGTTGCAGCAGCTGCTCGAGCGGCGCGACCTGAGCGCGCTGCAGGCGCAGGAGCTGCTCGCCGAGCTCACCTCGCCGCATACCGAGGCGGCGCTCGCCGGTGCGCTGCTGGCGGCGCTGTCGGCCAAGGGCGTGGTGCCACAGGAGCTGCGGGGACTTGCGCAGGCCATGCGCGCACTGGCGCGCCGCCCGCCGCTGCCGCCGCAGCTGCGGGCCATCGACATCGTCGGCACCGGCGGGGATGCTTCCGGCAGCTTCAACATCTCCACCGGGACGGCGCTGCTGACGGCCGCCTGCGGCGTGCCGGTCGTGAAGCATGGCAACCGCTCAGTGTCGAGCCGCTGCGGCAGCGCGGACGTGCTCGAGGCGCTCGGCTTACCCATGCCGCTCGACGGCGCCGCAGCCGCGGCGTGTCTGCGCGACACGCAGTTCACTTTTCTCTTTGCGCCGCACTATCACGCCGCGACCGCCGGCGTCGCACCGATCCGTGCCGCGCTCGGCGTGCGCACCGTGTTCAATATCCTGGGGCCGCTGGTGAATCCGGCGCAGCCGCCGCTGCACCTGGTCGGCGCCTACAGCCCGGAAGTCGCGCGCCTGCTGGCCGACACCTTCAGCGGCCTGCCCATCGAGCGCACCTTCGTGATCCACGGCGCGGCCGGCTGGGACGAGCCGACGCCGATCGGTCCGTTCACCGTGTTCGACGTGCGGCCGGGCAGCGTGAGTGTGGGCGTGCGTACCCCGGCCGATTACGGTCTGCACGCCTGCAGCGCCCAGGAGCTGGCGGGCGGGGATGCGCAGCACAACGCACGGGCATTGCGCGCGGTGCTGTGCGGCGAGGAGGGCGGTGCGCACCGCGACTGCCTGCTCCTAGGCACCGCGCTCGCGCTGGAACTGGCCGGCGTCGTCGCCGAGCCGCACGCCGGCATGCAGCGCGCCGCGGCGGCCATCGATGGCGGTGCGGCGCGGCGTCTGCTCGAGGCGCTGCCGCGCCAGGGCACGCGAGCGCCGCCGTGAGCGACTTCCTCGCAGAAATGGCACGGGCAAGCGCGGCACGGGTGCGCGCGGCGCGGCAAGAGCTCGGCGAGGGGCAGCTGCTGGCGCGCTGTGGCAAGCTTGCCCCGCCGCCGCCGCTGCGTCTCGAGGCGCGCGGCTTCGATCTCATAGCCGAAGTGAAGCTGCGTTCGCCGGCCGCCGGCTCGCTCGCGCCCGATGCCACCGATGTCGTCGCGCGCGTCGCAGCTTACGCCCGCGCAGGCGCCGCGGCGGTGTCGGTGCTCACCGAGCCCAGCCGCTTCGACGGGCAACTGGCGCACCTCGCCGCCGCGGCCGCGCAGCTCGCACCGCTGCGCGTGCCGGCGATGCGCAAGGATTTCCTGGTCGACCCCTATCAGGTGCTCGAGGCGCGGGCCACAGGCGCAGGCGGCGTGCTCCTGATCCTGCGCATGCTGTCGCGGCCGCAGCTGGATGCGCTCTTGGCGTGCGCCTGTGAGCAGGGGCTGTTCGTGCTGCTCGAGGCGTTCGACGCGCAGGACCTCGAGCTCATGCGCGAGCTCGTCGGCGCGCATCGCGGCGCAAATCAGCTGCTCGCGGGCGTCAACTGCCGCGATCTCACCAGCCTCAAGGTGGTGCCGGGGCGCCTGGGCGAGCTCGCTCCGCTCTTGCCGCACGGCGTGCCGGGCGTCGCGGAGAGTGGCGTGGCGAGCGCGGCGGATGCGCGTGAGGTGGCCGCCGCCGGCTACGCTCTCGCGCTCGTCGGCAGCGCGCTCATGCAGGGCGCCGACCCGCAGACGCTGGCGCAGGGGCTGCTCGCGGCCGGGCGCGCGGCGCGGAAGGCCTAAAGCCGATGTGGCTCAAGATCTGTGGCATGACGACGGCTGCAGCGGTGGAGGCGGCGCTCGAGTCCGGCGTGGACGCCATCGGCTGCGTCTTCGCGGCCTCGGTGCGGCGCGTCACGCCGCAGGCAGCAACGCTGCTCGCGCAGGCGGCCCGCGGCCGTGCGCAGTGCGTGGCGGTGATGCGTCATCCGACCCAGGCAGATGTGGATGAGGTGGTAAAGATCTTTCGTCCGGATCTCCTGCAGAGCGATGCGACCGATTTCGCAGCGCTGCGCCTGCCGGCAACCCTCGGCCTGCTGCCGGTGCTGCGCAGCGCAGGAGAGATGACCGAGCCGTTGCCGCCGCGGTTGCTGTTCGAGGGCGCGGTCAGTGGCAGCGGCGCGCTCAGCGACTGGGGCGCGGCGGCAGCGCTTGCGCGCCGCGCGCAGCTGGTGCTGGCCGGCGGCCTGCGCGTGGACAACGTGGCGGCGGCGCTGGCGGCCGTGCGGCCGTACGGCGTCGACGTGTCGAGCGGCGTGGAACTCGAGCCGGGTGTGAAGGATCCGCAATTGATCGGGCGCTTCGTCGCGGCAGTGCGCCGCGCCGCTGCCGCAATACCAGTGAGGTCTGAACCATGAGCGCACAGGCTCCCGCGACCGCAGCCAGCGGTCTGCTCGCCGACGTACTGGCCGGTCGCTTTCCGGATGCGCGCGGCCGCTTCGGCCCGTTCGGCGGGCGCTATGTCCCGGAGACTCTCATCCCGGCGCTGGAACGGCTGGAGAAGGGCGTGCGCGAGCACCTGCACGCGGACGACTTCCAGGCGCAGCTGACGGGGCAGCTGTCCAGCTGGGTCGGGCGCCCCACGGCGCTCACCTTCGCTGAGCGCCTCTCGGCGCAGTGGGGCGCGAACGTCTGGCTCAAGCGCGAGGACCTGGCGCATACCGGTGCCCACAAGATCAACAACGCCATCGGCCAGGCGCTCCTGGCGCGGCGTCTCGGCGCCAAGCGCATCGTCGCCGAGACCGGCGCCGGCCAGCACGGTGTGGCGAGCGCCGCGGCCTGCGCGCGCCTGGGGCTGCCGTGCACGGTGTACATGGGCGCCATCGACATGGAGCGCCAGGCGCCCAACGTCGGGCGCATGCGGCTGCTCGGCGCCACCGTGGTCCCCGTCACCAGCGGCGATCGCACGCTGCGCGCGGCCATCGACGAAGCGTTGCGCGACTGGGTGGCCGATCCGCTGGACACTTATTATCTCCTCGGCTCCGCGGTCGGCCCGCATCCCTATCCCTACCTGGTACGCGAGCTGCAGGCGGTGATCGGGCGGGAGGCGCGCGCGCAGCTGCTCGCCGCCACCGGAGCTCTGCCGGATGCCCTCATCGCCTGCGTCGGCGGTGGCTCCAACGCCATCGGCGCCTTCCACGCCTTCGTGCCCGAGCGCAGCGTCGAGATCATCGGCATCGAGGCCGGCGGCCGTGGCGCGGGCCTCGGCGACAACGCCGCGACGGTGGCCCACGGGCGACCCGGCGTGCTGCACGGCACCTACTCCATGCTGCTGCAGGACGATGACGGCCAGATCCAGGAAACGCACTCGGTGTCGGCCGGCCTCGACTACCCGGGCGTGGGACCCGAGCACGCGCTGCTGAACGCGGTGGGGCGCGTGCGCTACGAGACCGCGAGCGATGCGGACGCCCTGCAGGCGGTGAAAGAGCTCGGCGAGCTCGAGGGCATCCTGCCGGCGCTCGAGTCCGCGCACGCACTCGCCGGAGCTGCGCGCTGGGCGCGCGCCCATCCGCGCGGCACGATCCTGGTGTGTCTGTCCGGCCGGGGTGACAAGGACATGTCGACGCTGCAGCAGCTGATCGCGTCGGGCGCGCCGTGACCCCGCACGAGCGCATCAGCAGCGCCATTCGCGCGGCATCGGCCGGCGGCGAGCCGGCGCTGGTCGCCTACCTGACGGCCGGCTTCCCGGCGCGCGCCACGTTCCGCGAACAGCTGCGCGCGCTCGACAGTGCCGCGGATGTCATCGAGGTCGGCGTGCCGTTCACCGATCCGATGGCGGACGGAGTGACCATCCAGCGCGCCTCGCTCGCAGCGCTCAAGCAGGGCGTGACGCTCAAGTGGATCCTCGCCGAGCTTGCCGCTCTCGATGGTGTGCGGGCGCCGCTCCTGCTCATGAGCTACTTGAATCCCCTGCTGGCCTTCGGCGTGGAGGCGCTCGCGCTGCAGGCGGCACGCGCAGGCGTGGCAGGTTTCATCGTGCCGGATCTGCCGCTCGATGAGAGCAGCGAGCTGCACGCGGCCTTAAGTGCGCAGCGCCTGGCACTGGTGCAGATGGTCACCCCGGTCACGCGGCCGCAGCGCCTCGCGCAGCTGTGCAGCGGCAGTCAGGGCTTCGTCTACGCCGTCACCATGACCGGCACCACCGGCAGGCGCGTCGAGGTGCCGGCGGAAGTGCTCGGCTATCTCGACCGCGTGCGGGCGCTCGCGCGCGTGCCGGTGTGCGCCGGATTCGGCATCCGTAGCCGCGAGCAGGTGCTGCGGCTCAAGGGCCATGTCGACGGCGTCGTGGTGGGCTCCGCGCTGGTGGAGGTCATGGAGCGCGGCGAGGATGCGGCCGCCTTCCTGCGATCGCTGCGCGGGCGGTCGGCCACCTGCTAGCGCTCCTGGCAGCGACGCCTCAACCCGCAGGAGCGGCAGTAGCGTCGAGTGCGGTAACTAAGGCCGGAAGCCCAGCTCTCGCTGGTGGCGAATGGCCAATATGCGCACCTCGTCTTGCAGCACTACAAACCGATACAGAGCCACATAGCCCGTTTGTCCGTATGAAATAACGAGCTCTCGCGAGTCGCCTTCGATACGCCGGCCAATTAACGGATGCGCCGTAAGGCTGTCGACTGCAGACTCGATCACTGCAACGGCCTCTCGCGCCGCTGCGGGGTTCTTGTCGCGCAGCAACTGAAATGCGCGCTCCAAATGAATCAGTGAACGTGCCGAATAGACTACCTGCGCCATGGCTTTGGCCGCGTTGCAGCCTCGCCGGCCGCAAGCCGCCCCATCCAGGCATGGACATCATCTGCACGATAGACCTCGCCGGTCTTCTCGATATCTGCGTCTGCCGCGAGCGCCTCTTTGACAAAGCTGCGCATCTGCTCTTCGTAGTCGGCGTGCCGCTCAACAGCTTCTACGATCAAGCTGTGCGCGGAACGGCCCGTTTGTCTTGCCAAGGCACCGAGACGGGCACGCAATTTTGGTGGTAACCGGATGGTGGTGGTCGCTGCCATTGCTGCTCCTGACTCCGCACGTATAGCACATATATAGCACAAATTCTTTGACGGGCGCAATTGACGCGAGGGGCGCGTGTTGTCATGCCAGTAAGCTGCCGCGCGCACCGACGGGTCGACGGTGTCAGGTTAAACCGGCTCGGTTCATGAACCCGGGTACTGGCCGCGCGGCTGCGCGCAGCCGGTTCGCCATCGCGCGATTGATTAGAGCAGCAGCACTCGTGTCAGCCGTGGCGGCGCACGCTATTGCGCGGCTTCTTTGGCGCAATCCCGGTTCGGACGCAGTCCCTTCGCCCGCGCCGCGGCGACTTCATCGTGGGCCGCCTCAACGTCGGCGCGGAAATCGCGCTGACTGTGCAAACTGGCGACCGTCGCCGCAGCGATCAAGCGGCCCGCCTCCACGTCGCTGAGCCAGTGAACATTGCAGACCAGGCGGCTCTCGCCGAAAGCCAGCCCGCGCGCGAAGATCGCAGCGGCACGCTCGGGCGCGATCTCCGCCAGGATCAGCGCCCAGCTCCAGCCGACGGCGCTGTGGCCTGATGGATAGGAACCGTTGGTGCGCAGGTAACCTGCGTCACCTGGCGTGCAGATCGGGGCTGCGTTGACCGTGAACGGCCGGGCACGCTGATACTTGGTCTTCGCTGCATGCGTGGCAGATCCGTCGTCAACCAGAGTGCGCCGCAACAGCGCGTACAGTCGCGGCGTGTCCGCCGCTCCGATCCGGACCCCCACCGCGCAGGAAAACGTCTCGGCGGCCTGCGGAAAATTCAGGTCCGCATCGTCGGTTGCTTGTCGCCAGCGTGGACTACCGGAGAGTGCGAGAGCTGCCTTGGCCGCCGCGTCATCCTGTGCCTGACCGGCCGAGCCCGGAGCAGGTGGCGGGGGCAGCAGACTCAGGCTGTCAGGCACGGCATTCTCCGGCAGATAGCCCACCACAGAGGCGGGCGTGACCTGCAACACTGAGTGGGCCGGCGACTGATCAGGTCGTGACTGCATCCCTTGCGAACCACAAGCCGTCGCCGCAGTTGCCAGGGTTGCCAGCGCTAGGAATCTCAGCCTCATCATGTTTCGAACTCTTCCCAAGGTCGCTAACGTTAACCATTGATACGAGACTTTAGCGCGCCAGCGTGCAGTTTGAATCCAAAAGCGCCCGTCGACACCAAGCTACTTGCTCGCCGTATCGATATCCGCAAAGATCACGTGAACGCGGCAAAGCAGGCCATGCCCAGTGGGCAACGGACACTCTGACAACGAACAGAAAGCCCTGACCGCCGCCTTACCCGATTCCATCGTGCCAGTAACGGCCTCCGCAGGCAGCGGACCCGCTGCCCGAGCCCCGTCCGATCAGGAGCAACCAGCGCCCATGCTCGATGTTCACGCTCCGCACGAAGACATCCACACCTGGCGAGGCTTTCTCATTCACATCGCCGCCATCGTCCTTGGCCTGCTTATCGCCGTTGGCCTTGAACAGACTGTCGAGTTCTTCCACCACCGCCACCAGCGCGAGCAGTTGGCAGCAGCACTTCAACGAGACGGCGTGGCAAATCGGGTATATCTCAGAGACGATATTGCCAAAGCCCAGGGCGTGCTCGAGTGGGCGCTCGGGCAGGCTGCGGCATTGGAGCGCGCCGGACCGACCAACCCGCTGACCCTGCGCCGCATGCCACGTGGGTTCATCGGTTCTCCCGATGCGGGCGTCTGGCCCTCCGCGAAGGCCAGCGGGGTGACCAATCTTCTTCCCGCTAGTGCACAGAACTGGCTGGAGTATCTGGCCGAAGAGTACAGCCAGACATTTGACTCATCCGCCGGTGCAAGCGGACAACTCAAGCTCGCCTATGCCGCTTTGGATCAAGTGATCATCGGGCATGCAACAGAAACCCCGGCAGGCGAAATCGATGTCTCCACGCTCACTGCAGCGCAGCGCTCGACTGCCGTGGAGTGCCTGCGCGCCATCGCCGAACATGCGCGCAGTGTCCTGCGACAATTGCTGGTCCTCGATGCCGGCAACGAATACATCCTCTCTGTACCCCTCGACCAGCTGGACACGCCGGAAGCGGGCAAACGATATTTGCAAATATACAAAGAGAAGCTGGAAGCGCATCCGACTGCCAGCCTCAGCTTCGGTGGCGACTAGCCGAAGAGAGGTAATTGCTTGCGCGCCCATCGCATACACTAAGCAGAACTGACGACGTTAGGACCGCGCCCGTGCTGAATCCACGGCGCGCGGGGTTCGCAGACAATTGCGGTCCGGCGGCAAAGCGCCCATCCTCGTTCTCCTGCATGAAGACGCTGACCATCGCCGCGCGCTTTTGCGGGCCGTCGAGTTCCGCCAACGGCGGCTACTTCGCGGGCATGGTGGCAACGCTGGCCGCGCACACCGTCAGCGTGCGTCTCGCCAAGCCGCCACCGCTCGACACCGAGTTCACGGTCAGCACGCAGCCTGATGGCAGCATGCAGATCCTGCATGGCGCTGAGCTCATCGGCGAGGCGCAACCGGCGAACCTGACGCTCGAAGTACCGGATGCGCCCGAATACCTGCAGACGGTGGAAGCCTCGCGTCACTACGCCGGCCTGCGCTACCACCGCTTCCCCAGCTGCTTCGTGTGCGGCACGCAGCGCGCCCGCGGCGACGGCCTGCGCATCTTCGCCGGGCCTCTGGCCACGCGCGCGCTGGTGGCAGCGCCCTGGGTGCCGGACGCCTCGCTCGATGCCGGTGACGGCAAGGTGCGCGCCGAGTTCATGTCGGCAGCGCTCGACTGCCCGGGTTACTACGCGCTCGCTGCCGATGACCGCATGATGCTCCTGGCAGAATTCACCGCCCACGTCGACCGGCGCGTGCACATCGGTGAATCGTGCACGCTCATCGGCTGGCAGCTCGACGGCAGCGGCCGCAAGCACCATGCCGGGACTGCGCTCTTTGACGGCCGCGGGCAGCTGTGCGGACGGGCGCGGGCGCTGTGGATCGAGCCGCGCAGCGCCGCGGCGGGCGCGGTTGCGGGCTAAAAGCCGTCGCTAGGCGCGCACCATGCGCATCATGCCTTCGCCGTAGCGCGCGCCGGCGCTGATGCCGACCGGGAACACCGCATCGATGGTCTTGAGTTCCTGCGCACTCAGCGTGACATCAAGCGCAGCCAGGTTTTCATCCAGGTTCTTGCTGCGCCGCGTGCCGGGGATCGGCACGATGTGCTGCCACTGCGCCAGCACCCAGGCGAGTGCCAGCTGACTGGGCGTGCAGCCCTTGTCCTTGGCCAGCTGCTTCACCTTGGCGACGAGTGCCAGGTTGCGGGCGAAGTTCTCGCCCTGGAAGCGCGGGTTGCTGCGGCGGTAGTCGTCGGCGGCCAGATCATCGGGGCTCTTCAGTGCTCCGGTGAGAAAGCCGCGCCCGAGGGGACTGTAGGGCACCAGCGCGATGTCGAGCTGCTTGCAGGCATCGAGCACGCCGTCTTCCGGGTCGCGCGTCCACAGCGAGTACTCGCTCTGCAGCGCCGTGATGCGGTGCACGCGCTGCGCCCGCGCGAGCGTCTCGGGTGAGACTTCCGACAGGCCGAGGTAGCGCACCTTGCCGGCCTGCACCAGCTGCGCCATGGCGCCGACGGTTTCCTCGACCGGCACGTTCGGGTCCACGCGGTGCAGGTAGTACAGGTCGATCTGCTCGACCTGCAGGCGCTTGAGACTGCCCTCGCACGCCTCGCGCACGTGCGCCGGCCGGCCGTCGAGGGCGCGCGCGGTGGGATCCGCGGCGTTGCGTACGAAGCCGAACTTGGTGGCGAGAAAGGCCTGCGCGCGGCGCCCCTTGAGCGCGCGCCCGATGAGCTCCTCGTTGGTGTACGGCCCGTACATGTCGGCGGTATCGAGGAAGTTCACACCGATGTCGAGCGCGTGCTGCAGCGTCGCGATCGATTCGTCGTCGCTGCGCGTGCCGTAGAACTCGCTCATGCCCATGCAGCCAAGTCCAAGCGCCGAGACGGTCGGGCCGTTGCGGCCGAGAGTGCGGGTCTGCATGGTCAGTGCTCCTTGCGCGGTACGGAGCTGCAATTGTGCGCCTGCCAGTCGCGGCGACCTATACGCACAATGAGGGAGACCCGCGCGCTCTCAGGGCTGCGCGGACTCCGGCACGCTCGCCACCGCCGGCGGCACCGTCATGTGCGCGCTGCGCCAGCCGCCGAACCGGTAATAGAGGAAGGCCATGATGGCGGACAGCACCGAGGACACCGGGAAGCTCCACCACACCGCATCGGCGTGATAGCGGCCCAGGAACACTTCCGCCAGCGGGAAGCGCACCAAGAGCAGCGACACCGTGAGCGCGACCAGGGGTGCCATGACCGCGCCGGTGGCGCGCACCACGCCGAACAGCGCCACCGAGATGCCGAAGAAGATCCATGAGGGGGTGACGATGCGGTTCATGTGCGAGGCGATGGCGAGCGCTGCGGAGCCGGCCGGCAGGAACAGGCCGAAAACCCGGGTGTCGAGCAGCTCGATGAGCAGCACCACCGAGCCGGTGAGCAGCACGCTGTAGAGCACGCCGAAGCGCGCGATGCGCGTCACGCGCTGCCACTTGCGTGCGCCGACGTTCTGCGCCGCCATCGCCGACATGCCCATGCCGACGGCGAAGGCCGGCATCTGGATGTAGTTCCACAGCTGCAGCCCGGCGCCGAAGGCGGCCGTGGTATCCACCCCGAAGCGGTTGACGAGCGTGATCATGAGCACGGCGCTCAAGGACACGACCAGCATCTGCCCGCTCATGGGCAGGCCCTTCTTCACCAGCGTGCCGACCACACCCCAGTCGATGCGCAGCAGGCGCAGTTCCTCCTTGTGCAGGCACAGGAAATGCTTGCGGCGGTAGAGGTGGCGGATGAGAGCTGCGAGGCTCACGGCCTGGGCGACGAAGGTGGCGAGCGCGGAGCCGGCGATGCCGAGGCGCGGGATCGGACCCACGCCGAAGATGAACACGGGGTTGAGTGCGATGTCGATGCCGACCGACAGCAGCATGAAGTAGAACGGTGTCTTGGAATCCCCGGCGCCGCGCAGCACCGCCATGACGAAGGCGTACAGGTACAGGCACGGCAGCGCGAGGAAAATCACGCGCATGTAGGCGACCGCGAGCGGCAGGGAATCCGCCGGCGTGCTCATGGCGATGAGCAGCGGGCGCGCCAGCAGCAGGCCCGCGATCGCCATGGTCACGGAGATGACGGCAAAGAAGGTGGCGCTGGTGCCGACCACGCGCTTGGTCTCGGCCAGGTTGTTGGCGCCGATGTTCTGGCCGATGAGGATCGTGGCCGCCAGCGCGATGCCGAAGGCGGCGCCGATGAGGAGGAACATCACGGTGTTGGCGTTCGAGGTGGCCGTGAGCGCCGCCTCGCCCAGTCCCCGTCCCACCCACACCGAGTTGACCGAGCCGTTCAGCGACTGCAGCACGTTGGCGCACAGGATCGGCAGCGAAAATTTGAACAGCCCGACCGGAATCGAGCCCTCGGTGAGCGAGCGCGGCACTATCTGAGCGCCGTGAGGCCGTAGAGGATCTTGGCAACGCCGCCGGCCAGGAGGGCCCACCCGAGCCACCCCGGTGGCCGTGCCGCAGCGAGCCACACGACTCCTGCGATGAGCAGCGCGCTTCCCAGGATCAGCGCCTCGCGCCGGCGCGCGCTGCGCTGCAGCTGTGCGGCAAGCGCACGCAGCTCCGGCGCGACCGCCGGCTGGACGGGCGCCAAGCGCACCCGCCGCAGCAGCGTGCGCAGCGTGCCGGGGAGCTCGCGCACCGCGTCCAGAAGTTCCGGTGCCTCGGTGCGCAGCGAGCGCAGCAGGCCGCGCACGCTGGTGCGCTCCTGCATCCACTCGCGCAGGATGGGACTGGCGGTGTTCCAGATGTCGAGCTCGGGGTACAGGTCGCGCCCCAGGCCCTCGACGTTCAGCAGGGTCTTCTGCAGCAGGATCAGCTGCGGCTGCACCTGCATGTTGAAGCGCCGCGAGATCTCGAACAGCCGCAGCAGAATGCGCCCGAAGGAGATGTCCTTGAGCGGCCGGTCAAAGATCGGTTCGCACACGGTGCGCACCGCCGACTCCATCTCGTCGATGCGCGTGTCCGGCGGCACCCAGCCCGATTCGATGTGCAGCTGCGCAACGCGCCGGTAGTTGCGATCGAACACCGCCAGGAAGTTCTCCGCCAGGTAGTGCTGGTCGCGCGGATCGAGCGTGCCGACGATGCCGAAGTCCACCGCCGCGTAGCGCGGCCGGCGCGGCTCGTCGATCAGCACGAAGATGTTGCCGGGGTGCATGTCGGCGTGGAAGAAGTTGTGGCGGAACACCTGCGTGAAGAAGATGCGCACGCCGTTCTCGGCGAGCTGCGCGATATCGGTCCCGGCAGCCTTGAGGCGCGCCAGATCGCTGATGGGCACGCCGTGGATGTGCTCCATGACCATGACGTCGTTGCGGCAGTAGTCCCAGTAGACCTCGGGCACGTACAAAAGGTCCGAGCCGGCGAAGTTGCGCTTCAGCTGCGAGGCATTCGCCGCTTCCCGCATCAGGTCGAGCTCATCGAGGATGGTCTTCTGATACTCGTCCACGATCTCGCGCGGCCGCAGCCGCCGCCCCTCGGCCCAGTAGCGCTGCGCGAGCCCCGCGAGCGCGTGCAGCACCTCGAGGTCGCGCTGGATGACCTCGTGCATGCCGGGGCGCAGCACCTTGACCACCACCTCGGCGCCGTTCGGCAGACGTGCGGCGTGCACCTGGGCGATGGAGGCGGCCGCGAGCGGCGTCTCCTCGAAGCTGGCGAACACCTGCTCGAGTGGCTGACCGTAGGCGCGTTCCACCAGCGCCCGCGCGACGCTGCCGGGGAAAGGCGGCAC
>Ga0070763_10000293_pt1 | contig 12837 bp, 10 predicted proteins | sample HubBroMetageWRM3_FD_67279 | JGI IMG/M metagenome (GOLD analysis project Ga0070763, IMG submission 67279) | Warmed soil microbial communities from the Hubbard Brook experimental Forest, New Hampshire - Hubbard Brook CCASE Soil Metagenome WRM 3 | ecosystem: Environmental > Terrestrial > Soil >... | reverse complement strand
CTCGACGGTGATGATGTTCTTCTCGGGCGTGTTGAGCGCCACCAGCGCGGCGTACAGGGTCGTGGACTTGCCCGAGCCGGTCGGACCGGTGACCAGCACCGCGCCGTGGGTTTCGTTAAAGGCGTGTTCGAAGCGCTCGCGCTCGGGGTCGGCCATCCCGAGCTTCTCGAGCGACATCACGACCGAGTCCTTGTCGAGAATGCGCATCACGATCGACTCGCCGTGCACGCTCGGGAGCGTGACGACGCGCAAGTCGATGTGGCGGCCGTCGACGGCCAGGCTCACGCGCCCGTCTTGCGGTAGGCGCCGCTCGGCGATGTCGAGCTCCGCCATGATCTTCACGCGCGAGACGACCCCGGCGGCCATCCTTCGTGGCACGGTTGTGATGTCTTGCAGGATCCCGTCGACGCGCACGCGCACGCGCACCTCGTGGCCTTCGGGCGCGAGATGTATGTCGGAGGCGCCGCGCTCGACCGCTTGCGCGACGATCTGGTTGACGAGCTTGACGACCGGCGCGTCGTCGGCGGTCTCGCGCAGGTTGACGATCTCGGCGCTCGACTCCTCGCTCTCCTCCAGCGTCGAGCCGTCGGAGACGACGTCTTCGAGACGGTCCATGCGCGAGATCAGGTCGCGGATCGCGTCCGGCGAGGCGACGGCCACACGCACCTCGTAACCGGTCATGATCGCGACGTCGTCGACGGCGAGCACGTTGGAGGGGTCGGCCATCGCGAGCAGCAGCGTGCGCTTGTCCACGAACGCGACCGGAACCGCCTGATAGCGCTTGGCGGCGGCGTTGACGACGAGGTTGGCGGCGTTCATGTCCACGGGGAACACGTCGAGGTCGAGGTGGTCGAGGCCGTAGCGCTCGGCGAGCGCGCGCGCGAGCCCGTCTGCCGTGAGCGTCTTTGCGGCCAGCAGCACGCGCTCGGGTGTGGTGCCTTCGCTGCGCGATGACTCGACCGCGCGGTCGACCTGTTCGCGCGAGACGAGTCCCATATCGACGATCACGTCGGTGAGAAAGCGTGAGGAGGAGCCGCGCCGGGATGGACGGGTCACGCCCTGCGGCGTGTCCGCCGCGGGTTGAGTCTCCGCCGCCTCCGGCGGGAAGGAAGCGGCGTAAGGATCGCGCTCCTGCGCGGGCTCGTGCTCGATCTCGATGCTCACCTGCGGTCCGTCCTCGCCGAAGACGCCGTTCTCGTCACGCAACTCCGTTGGGGGTGTGCTCATCGCGCGAGCCCTCGCGCGCGCTCACGACAGATCGCGAAGCTACGCACCGACCGCCTGAGCCGGCGAGCGGCGAACGACTCTCGTCGCGCGGCCCTCTCAGCCGGGCTCGATACCGGCGGCGCGACGCATCTGCGCCAGCGGCGCCGGCTGTCCGGTCCACAACTCGAAGCTGCGCGCGCCCTGCTCGACCAGCACCTCCAGACCGTCGACCGTGGCGAGCCCGTGCGCGCGGGCAGCGGCGAGCAGCGGCGTGGGGCCGTCGCGGTAGACCAGATCGATGACGTACGCATACCTACCGACGTGATCGGCGCTCATACCGAGTTGGTTGAGCGCCTCGACGTCAGTGGCCGACCGTTGCAGTCCCACCGAGGTGCAGTTGACGAGCAACTCTGCCGCAACCGGCTCGCGCACCGCGCGCGCACCCATCTCCGAAGCGAGCGCGTGTGCGCGCTCGGGGGTCCGGTTCCACACCGAGACCTGCGCGACCCCGGCGTCGAGCAGCGCCCAGACGGCCGCGCGTGCGCTGCCGCCGGCGCCTAGCACGAGCGCGCTCGTGGGCGCGGATAGCGGCCGAGCGGGCATCTCGATGACACGCTCGAGCGCCGCGATCAGGCCGGGGGCGTCGGTGTTCTCCGCGGCGATCGTGCCGTCGGGTCCGAACGTGAGCGTGTTGGCCGCGCCGATCGCGCGCGCGGCCTCGCCGGCGCTGTCGGCGAGCTCGAGCGCGGCGCGCTTGTGCGGGATCGTGACGTTGACCCCGAGGAAGCCGCTGTCTGCGAGCGCGCGCACAGTCTGCTCGAACAGCTCGGGCGGGAGCGGTAGGCGCTGGTAGCTCCAGTCCTGCAAGCCACGGGCAGCCAGCGCCGCGGCGAACATCGCGGGCGAGCGACTGTGGTCGACCGGCCAGCCGACGACGCCGAGACGCGGGCTCATTTGCGTTTGCACGACGGCGGCTTGCCGCCGTTGTGCGCGACCGCCGCGTGGTAGGCAGCCGCGTCGATTTCGAACTCGGCGAGGGTCGCGGAGAAGACTTGCTCGCCGCACCCGTCGGCGCCCGCGACGTAATACAGGTAAGGCACGTGCGCGGGATGCGCGGCCGCGTCGATCGAGGCCAACCCGGGATTGGAGATCGGGGTCGGCGTCAGCCCGGTGTGCAGACGGGTGTTGTATGGCGAGGCGATGTGCAGCTGGCTTTCGGTCAATTCGCCGGTGTAGGTCGCGATGTGACGCTGCTGCTCGACCGCGTAGTAGATCGTCGCGTCGATCCCGAGCGGCATGCCGTCGTGAAGTCGGTTATAGATGACCGCCGCGATCTTGGCCCTGTCGGCGGGCACCTGCGCCTCGCGCTCGACCATCGAGGCGACGATCAGCAGCTGATAGGGGGTGACGCCGAGCGCGTGGGCGCGACGTGCCTCATCGCCGCCGAAGTTTTCCTTGAACGCTGTGAGCTGCTCGGACACGAGCCGCGCGACCGATTCGCCGCTATAGAGTTCGTAGGTGGCGGGAAACAGGAAGCCTTCGAGATCGTGCGTGTGTGCGGGTGCGCCGTAGTGTGCGGGGGTCAGTTCGCTGGAGTGCGCCGAAGCGGCGAGGTAGTTGCCTCGCAGGCCCTCGGCGTGAACGCGTTCGGCGATTTGCGCGCGCGTGAACCCCTCGGGAATCACGACCTTCACCACCGTCGGCAATGGGGGCGGCGCGGGCGTGTGCGTGCCGGGCTTCAACAGCAGCACCGCCGCGCTCGCGATCGCGGCCAGCGCGACCACGAACGCGATCACCGCGGCGAGACGCGCCGCCGTGCCGTGCTTGCGAGTGGGGCGCGACGGCCGCGATCGCGCTTTCGTTTTGCGCAGGTGAGGAGCATGCGGTCGCGAACGGCGCAGCCCCTTCCTCGGCGTGTCCCGCGGGAGCGGCGCCGGGGAAGCGGGCGCCTCCGCGGGCACGGGCGCGGGTGCCGGCGCGGGCACGGGCGCGGGTGCCGGCGGCGGGATCGGTGGCTCGAGCGGAACGGGCGCTGCGGATCCGGCCTTGGCCAGGCGACGACGTTCGCGCTCCGCGCGCGCGCGCTCGCGCTCCTGCTCGGTACGTTGCCCGCTATCTGACCCGTTGTAGGACAAGTCGCTGACCCTACTGCGCGCGCGCGAGCCATCCCTCCAACAGGATGGCGGCGGCGCGCGAGTCCTCGCTCGAGCCGGCGTGCCGCTGACGTGCGGCGAGGCGGGTGGTGAAGCGCTCGTCGTACAGCTCGACGGGAACGCGCTCGCCGAGCCGCGCGGCGAGCGTGGCCGCGAACTCGCGTGTCTCGCGCGTCTGTTGAGTGTCCGCTCCCCGCAATGACAGCGGTAGTCCGACGAGCACGCGCTGCACTTCGCGCTCGCCGACCAGTCGCAGGATCGCGGCCAGCCCGCGCCTGCCGGCGGGACTGACGATGGGCTCGACCGGCGTGACGATCGTGCCGGTCGGATCGCTCAACGCGCAGCCGCAACGCGCGCTGCCATAGTCGAGCGCGAGCACTCGCATCAGCCGGTGAGCTTTGCCTCGATCGCCTCGCGCGCGGTGGCGAGCGCCTGCGCGAGCTTGTCGGGATCGCGCCCGCCGGCCTGTGCCATCGTGTCGCGTCCGCCGCCGCCGCCGCCGACGACCGCGGCGGCGAGCTTGACGATCTCCCCCGCCTTCACTCCGCGTTGCACGAGCGCGGGCGCGACGCTCACGAGCAACGCGACATGACCGTCGATGCTCGCGCCGAGCACGACCGCGCTGTCACCGGGGAGCTTGCCCTTCAGCCGGTCTGTCAACTCCGGGAGCGCCTTCGCGTCGGGCACCGTCACCTCGGAGACGAGCAGCGCGCCACCGTCGACCGTCTCGACGCGTGCGAGCAGCGCGTCGAAGTCGATCGTGCCGCCTGCGCCGCCGTCGCGCGCGGCCTTGCGCAACTGCTTGCGCTCCGCCTCGCGCTCGTCGACGAGCGTGGCGACCTGCTCGACGTTGGTGCGCAACGTGGCGGCCGCGCGGGAGAGCTCGCGGTCGTGCGCGCGCAGCAGCGTGACGGCGGCGGGGCCGGTGAGCGCCTCGATGCGTCGCACGTTGGCTGCGCTGGAGGTCTCGGCGATCACACGGAACACGCCGATCTCGGCGGTGTTGGCCACGTGAGTGCCGCCGCACAGCTCGCGCGAGTATGGGGTCCCCCCTCCGCCTCCCCCCTCGCCGATCTCGACCATGCGCACCACCTCGCCGTACTTCTCCCCGAACAGCGCCATCGCGCCGAGCCGCTTGGCCTCCTCGAGCGTGGTGGTGATCGGGTGCACCGGGTCGGCGCGCGCGATCCAGTCGTTGACCCGATCTTCGACGTCGCGCAGCTCCTGCTGGGACAGGGCGGCGCCGTGGCTGAAGTCGAAGCGCAGCTTGTCGGGACCGACGTATGAGCCGGCCTGGCGCACGTGCGCCCCCAGACGGGCGCGCAGTGCGGCGTGCAACAAGTGGGTGGCGGTGTGGTTGCACTGGGTCGCGTGACGCGCGCGGTGATCGACGCGCGCGAGCACCGGCTCGTCGGGCGTCAGCGTGCCGCGCTCGAGCGCCACTTCGAGCGCTTGGTCATCGCCGAGCCTGAACACCCCCTGCACGCGCGCGCTGCAATCGCCGCGCTCGCACTCGAGCGTGCCGACGTCGGATATTTGCCCACCGCCGGCGGGATAGAACGGCGACTCGGCGAGCTTTACCAGCAGGCGCCCGTCCTCGACCTCGACGGCCGTGACGCTGGTGGGCTGGCGCTCTGTCTCATAGCCGGTGAAGCGCGTGGGCGCGCCGGCGCGCTCGGCGAAGCGACGGGCGCGCTCACGCTCGTCGCCCTTCGATCGGTCCTCTGCACCGGTGCCCGTTCCGCCGGCGGCGCGCGCGCGTGCGCGCTGAGCCTCCATCAGCCGCTCGAACCCGGCGTCGTCGACGTGCAGGCCCTGTTCTGCGAGCAGTTCGCGCGTCAGCTCGAACGGGAAGCCGTAGGTGTCGTGCAGCTTGAAGGCGTCCTGCGCGTCGATCGAATCGTGGCCGTGCGTGCGTGCCTCCTCGATGTGCTGGTTCAGCACCGTGAGGCCCTGCTCGAGCGTGCGTCCAAAGCCCTCCTCCTCCGAGGACAGCCACTTGGCGATCGACTCGCGCTGCTCTGAGAGCTCGGGGTAGACGGCGCCCATCAGCTCGCGCACCAGCTCGGCGTAGCGGGTCAGGAAGCCGGGCTGCATTTGCAAGCCTCGCCCCTGCTGAATCGCGCGGCGCATCACGCGGCGCAGCACGTACCCGCGGTCTTCGTTGGATGGCACGACGCCGTCGGCGAGCAGGAACGTCATCGCGCGCGAATGGTCGGCGAGGATCCGCAGTGCGCGGTCGACGTCGTAGTCCTTGCCGTAGTCACGCCCGCACAGCTGCTCGCCGAGCTCGATCAGCGGCCGGAAATTGTCGGTCTCGAACACCGAGGTCTTCTCTTGCAGGATCGCGGCCATGCGGTCGAGGCCGAGCCCGGTGTCGATGTTGCGCGCCGGCAGCTCGGTCAGCGTGTTGGGGACCTGAGCCTCCGCCCCCGCCCCGCCGCGCTGGTCGTACTGCATGAACACGAGGTTCCAGTACTCGAGGAAGCGTTCGTTCTCACCGCCGGGGAGGTCGTCTGGCTCACCCTGGTGTGCGCCACGGTCGACGTACAGCTCCGAGCACGGCCCGCACGGCCCGGTGGGGCCGGCCTGCCAGAAGTTCTCAGAGCGCGGGCAGCGCACGATTCGCTCGCTCGGCACGCCGACCTCGCGCCACAGCGCGATCGCCTCCTCGTCGGGGCCGAGCCCGAGCTGCTCGTCGCCCTCGAACACGGTCACCCAGATGTCCGACGGTGAGAAGCCGAACACCTGCAGCGACAGCTCCCACGCGAACGAGATCGCCTCCGCCTTGAAATAGTCGCCGATCGAGAAGTTGCCGAGCATCTCGAAGAAGGTGAGATGACGATTGGTGTTGCCGACGTTGCCGATGTCGACTGTGCGAAAGCACTTTTGACAGCTCGTCAGTCGTGGCGCGGGCGGCGTCTCCTGCCCGAGGAAATAGGGCTTCAGCGGGTGCATGCCCGCCACCGTCAGGAGCGCCGAGGGATCGTGCGCCGAGGGCACCAGCGAGGCTGACGGGATGCGCTTGTGGCCGCGCTCCTCGAAGAACTGCAGGTAGCGCTCACGGATCTGGTCGGTGGTCATCTTTTTTTGGATTGGGGGGCGTTCTTGGTGGCGAGAGGCGGCTGTGTGGAGATCTGATTCCCGCAGACCGACCTCAGATGATCCTAGATGGCGGGTGAGCGTGCGATCGTGCCGTGACCGACGATCACATCGCCCGCGTACAGGCACGCGATCTGTCCGGGCGCGGTGCGCTCGACCTGCACGGCCATCTGCACCTGCAGCTGCTCGTGGGTTCCGGCGCGCGGCGCGCCCTCGAGCTTGCACGGCATCCGCGATCCGCGATAGCGGACCTTGACTGCGTCCACGCGCGCGCCGTCGCTGTGCAGCGTCACGTCGCGCACGTGCACGCGCGCGGTGCGCAGCTGCTCGCGCGGGCCGACCGTGACGGTCGCGCTGCGCGCGTCGGTCGCGAGCACGTACAGAGGCCCCCGCACCCCGCCCGCGCGCGCGCCGCCGATCCCGAGACCGTGACGTTGGCCGACGGTGACGGTGTGCACACCGCGGTGCTCGCCGAGCGTGCGTCCGTCGCGATCGACGATCGGCCCCGAACGCCCTTGAATCCCGCCGTGGCGGGCCAGGAAATCGGCGCCGTTGGTGCCGGCGAGGAAGCACAGGTCTTGTGAGTCGGGACGCCGCGCGACCGCGAGGCCCGCGCGTGCTGCCAGCTCGCGTACTTGCTGCTTGGTGAGCTCGCCGAGCGGGAAGCGCAGGCGTGCGAGCGAGCGCGGCGAGAGCGCGGTCAGCGCGTAGCTCTGATCCTTGCTCTCGTCGAGCGCGACCCGCAGCAGCGGCTGCTCGACGGCGGCGAGCGGGCTCGGCTGCTCCTCCCCCACCCGCTCGGGCGCGCGGGCGCCACGGGAACTCTGCACGCGCGCGTAGTGACCGGTCGCCAGCGTGCTCGCCCCGAGCCGCTCGGCGAGCTCGAGCATCGCGTCGAGGCGCACGTTGCCGTTGCAGCGCACGCACGGGTTCGGCGTGAGTCCCGCCGCGTGACCTTCGATCCAACCGTCGACGACGCCCGCACGGAACTCGGCGCGCAGGTCGATCGAGAGGTGCGCGAGTCCCATCCCGTGCGCGATCTCGCGCGCGGCGCGTACCGCTTGCGCGGAGCAGCAGCTGCGCTCCCCGTCGTTCTCCGGGTCGGCCCACAACTCGAGCGTGACCGCAACCGCATCCGCGTCGGCGCGGGGTGGGCTGTCGTGCAGCGCGCTCGCGGCGGCGTGAGCGTCCTGCGTGCCGTCGCCGGCAGGCGCGCCGTCGCGTACGAGCAGCGCGGCGACCGCGCTATCGACCCCGCCGCTCATCGCCACCAGCGTGCGCGTCGGGACGGGCGCGAGCCTCGCGTGCTCGCGCGCCGCCCAGCCGAGCGCGCGGTGCAGCGCGTCGGCCGCCAGCTCCGCGGCGTGCTGCTTGGCGGGGCTCAACCCGCCAAGCGCGGCGGCGATCTCAGGCGCGCCGATGCGCGCCGCCGCGAGCAGGCCCGTGCCACGGATCAACTCGACGGTGGCGCTGCCGGTGGCGACCGCGGCACCGCAACCGCTCGCGTCGAAGCCGGCGTCGACTATCAGACCGTCGGGGCTGTGCGGATCGAGTGCGACCGAGACGCGGATCAGATCGCCGCACGCCGCGCCGCCGGCCGCGCCTGTGCACGCGCCCGCCGGCGTGTGGCCACGTCCACGGGGTCGCTCGAGATGGTTGGCGAGCAGCTGCGAGCTCATCGCTCCGAGTGTAAGAGCGGGACGCCGCGCGCGGGGTGTGGCTCGCTAGTGGTTGGCGTTTTGCGCTTCGCGCACTGCCTGCTGGAGCGCGAACACTTCGGTGAGCCCGGTGAGCGTGCTGACGACGCCGTGCCGGTTGACGATCAGGATCGTCGGGGTCTGGTAGACGTGTGCGACTTCGGTGATCGAGCCGAACTCGTCCACCTGATCGGCGAGCGCGGAGTGAACCGCGACGGTGCCCTTGGAGCCGCTCGCGAGCTTGCTCGCTTGAGCGTTGACCTCGCGGTCGACCGAGGACTTCGGGTTCCAGAACACGAGCAGCACCGTCTTGCCCTGTGCGAGCTCGCCTTCGACGGCTACCTGCTGGGCAGGGCGCTTACTCGCGCTCGGTCGCACGGGTGCGTGGGCGCGCGCCGTCGTCTTGTGCGTGGATGCCGTCGTATGCACCTTGGCGACCGTCGTGCGCGTCCTCTTGTGCGTGATGACCGTTGTCTTGTGCGTGATGACCGTCGTCTTGTGCGTGGTCACGGTGGTCGTGTGTCCGTGCGACGTGACCGTGCGGTGCACCGCCTTGGGCCGAGCGACCGTGGTATGAGCGCGGGTTGCCGCGGTGTGCGTCGGCGCCTTGTGCGCGCGCGCCTGCGGGTCGGTCCGCTTGTGCGTGGGCCCGCCGGGAGCATTGGCGCTCGTCGCGGCGACGCTGGGCGCGGGAGCGCTCGCGGGCGCGGGGGAGCTCGGGTTCGAGCTGTGCGCGCGCATCGCGATCACCCCGACCAGGGCGAGCAGCAGCACAGCGCCGAGCGCGATCTGAAAGGGGCGGGATAGCTGGGCCATCACACCCCACTTCGGCAGATTCGCCCGCCGAGTTGAACGTTTACGCCAAATCGCGCAAGCCGCGCAAGACGGCGTGCACGACCTTGTCGGTGTCGAGCCGCTGCTCGGTTCCGTCGCGCAGATCCCTCAACGACGTGTGCTGTGAGCCCACGATCGCGACCAGGCGTGCGCCCAGGCGGTTAGCGTGATTGAGCTGTCCTTTCGGCGAACGCCCCGCCATCTCCATCTGCGCGGTCAAACCCGCGGCGCGCGCCTCGCTCAAGATCTCAAACGCGGCGCGGGTCGCCCGCGGGAACGCCCCATCATCCCCATCTCCGACAACCCCCACGTACAGATCCACCGCGGGACCGACCGCCGGCGGGGAGGTGCCGGCAAGGACGATCCGCTCGATCCCGGCGGCCCACCCGATCCCAGGGGTCGGCGGGCCACCGAGCTGCGCGACGAGCCCGTCATAGCGTCCCCCGCCCCCCACGCCGCTTTGCGCGCCGAGCGCGTCGCTGGTGAACTCGAACACGGTGCGCGTGTAGTAGTCGAGGCCGCGCACGAGCGTCGCGTCCAGCTCGTACGCCACGCCCGCGCGGTCCAGCAGCTCGCGCACCTGCGCGAAGTGCTCGGCGTCGGCCGAGTCGAGCTCGTCGAGCAACCGCGGCGCGTCGCGCATGACCTCGACCGTGCCCGCGTGGGCGGAGTCGAACGCGCGTAGCGGGTTCAGCTCGATCCGCTCGCGCACCTCGGGCGCGAGACGCGCTTCGTTGGCACGCAGATGCGCTTGCAGACGCTCGCGGTAGCGCTCGCGGCTGTCGCTGCCGCCGAGGCTCGACAGGCGTAGGCGCGTGCCGCTGACGCCCATCTGCTCCAACAGCGCGGCGAGCAGCACGATCGACTCGGCATCGACCGCGGGATCCTCGGAGCCGAGCGCCTCCGCGCCGACCTGCCAGAACTGGCGGTAGCGTCCCGCCTGCGCGCGCTCGTAGCGGAAGAAGCTCGACAGGTACCACAGCTTCACCGGCTGCGGGAGCTTGTGCATGCCGTGCTCCACGTACGCGCGGCACACCGGCGCGGTGCCCTCCGGGCGCAGCGTCAGCGAGCGTTCGCCGCCGTCGGTGAACGTGTACATCTCCTTGCGCACGATGTCCGTCGAGGCGCCCACCCCGCGCGCGAACAGCTCTGTCGCCTCGAACGTGGGCGTCTCGATGCGCTCATATCCCGCCCCACCGAGGATCGAGCGCGCACGCTCCTCCAACAACGCGCGCGCCTGAGCCTGCTCGCCGAGCACGTCATAGGTGCCGCGCGGCGCCTTGATCCGCTCGCCGCTCAACTGTCGTGCGCGCGCCGCGCGCCATCCGCGTGCGCCGCCACCGGAACCTTCGCGGCCGCGCGCAGCTCGCTGAGAAACGGGTTCGAGTCCCACTCGCGTCCGAGCGTCGTCGCGCCCATGTGACCGGGGTAGATCGCCGTGTCACGCTCGAAACGGCCCATCAGCAGGCCGATCGAGCGCTCGAGCGTCGGCCAGTCTCCACCGGGCAGATCGACACGCCCGACCGAGCCCTGGAACAGCACGTCGCCGGACAGCAGCACGGCGCCTCCGTCCGGCTCCGTGCCCAGGGGGCGCGCGTCGATCGCGTAAGTGAGGTGTCCGGGGCTGTGGCCGGGGGTGGACAGAACCTCGATGTCGAGGCCCGCCAAGCGCAGTCGCTCACCGCCTTTGACGGTGTGCTCGGCCGTCCAGCTCTCGTACGGCCCGAAGCCGGGGATAGTCCATTTCGCGATGTCCGCGAGCACCCCGGTTTCGGCCTGCGGGCAATACACGGGCGCGCCGGTGGCACGCGCGATCGGCGCGACCGCGCCGACGTGATCGAAATGACAGTGCGTGATGAGGATCGCCTCGATCTCAACCCCGAGCGTACGCGCGGCGTCGAGCAGCCGCTGCGGCTCCTCCCCTGGATCGATCAACAACGCGCTCGACGCGCTCGCGTCGGCGCGCACGATGTAGGCGTTCTCCTGAATCGGCCCCACGGTGAACGCGTGCACGTCGATCATTTCGCGCTCGCCCCACCCGCCTGCTTGGCCTTGCTGCGCATTCGTCGCTTGTACAACCACATGTCGGTGTAGTAGCTGATCGGCACGTACGCGATCAAGACGATCGGGAACAACTCGATCGCCTCGTTCGGCTTTTTGAGAAGCAGCAGACTGATCAGCAACATCAGCACCGCCGCGGCCATCGCACGGTAGAACGCGCCGCGCCACGTCGGCTCGCGTTCCAGACGCTCGGTGCGACTCAGCTTGGGGGACGTCGCCGCGCCGGTCTTCTCCGCGGCCGTCGGCTTGCGTCCGGTACGCCCGCGCGACTCCACCACGCCCGCTGCGTTGCCGCGGTGCTTCGTTTGGCGCTTACGCTTCGTTTGAGCCATCTCTCGCTTTCTTCCCGTCCATCGTGCGCGTTCCTTCCCCGTCGATCGCGCCCGCGCACCTTCTCGCGCGCGACGTCGGCAACTAGAACCCTAGTGCGTTCTCGATCACATGCACCCCGGCGTCGAAGCCGACGAGCGGAATCTCGACGGGAAACCCCGCGAGCGCGGCGCGCGGCGCGAGACCGACCAGCTCAGCGCGCGCGACGCGCGCGTGTCTGCCGACCGCCTCGACCACCTCACGCAACGACAGCTCCAGCGGGCGCTCGACGTTCGTGGACACCTGCGCGACGCGTGAGCCACGCAGAGACACGCCGATCGCGCGCACGCCCGGCAGCCCCTCCGGGCCACCTTCGCGGATCGCCGCCGCGATGCGCTTCGCCTCACGCACGTCCGCGGGAGGCGCCAACTCCAGGTTGAACGCCACCAGCGGCTCGCGCGCGGCCACAAGCGTCGCCCCCGCGCCCGCGTGCAGCCGCGCCGGCCCGAAGTCCGCGCGCAACTCCCCCGCGCTCATGCGCACACGCATCCCCTCCACGCCCCCCGCGCGCAATTGCGCGCGCGTGCGCCCGCCCGCGAGCGCGCCGTAAAGGAACACCGGCACGTCGAGGTGGGAAGCGATCTCCTCCGCTGCGACCAACGCCGCCGCACACGCCCCGCCACGCTGGGCCGCGTTCAGATAGACGATCGGCACGACGTCCAGCGCGCCCACGTACGGGTGCTGACCCACATTCGCGGGGTCGCGGCGCGCGCCGACATCGATCAGCTCCAGCGCAACGCGCGCGCCCGCGAGCAGAGCGCCGGGCAAGTCACCCTGAGCGCCGGCGAGCGTGAACACCGAGCGGTGATGGTCGGCATCCGAATGCACATCCAACAGGCGCGTCGACCTGTCCGCAGTAAAGGCACGCGCGATCGCGTCGATCGTCGCCGTGGCGCGCCCCTCGGAGACGTTCGGCACCGCCAGGAGCGGCAGGTCGGATCCACGCGTTGATCGATCGGGCATTCCAGCGCGACAGCCTACGGCGCGTCCGGCGACACCCGGACGCTCCCGCGCTACAGGCTAAACTCCGCGCCCCCGCCGGAGTAGCTCAGCTGGTTAGAGCAGCGGAATCATAATCCGCGTGTCGGGGGTTCGAGTCCCTCCTCCGGCATTTGGCGAATGGCCTGCAAAGTAGCGGGTTCTGGTGTCTTGTGGGTGGCGGGTGGTCGCGGTCGATGGCGTGGGTGCGAACAGAAGTGCGAACAGGGAGCCGCCCAGTGGCCGAGGGACTGGGCTTAATACGCGTTTGGGCCACCTTGGGGGCCACCTGCCGCCGAAAGGATCTGATTGATCGTCAGCAGCGGGTTTGGCGGGTCACGGGCGACAACTTCGGTATCACCGTTTGGAGAGGCTTGTGGGGAAGCGCCTCAAGGGGACCAAAGATTGGAAAATCATAGGTGGCAGCGTCGCTTGTG
>Ga0070763_10000290_pt1 | contig 12877 bp, 32 predicted proteins | sample HubBroMetageWRM3_FD_67279 | JGI IMG/M metagenome (GOLD analysis project Ga0070763, IMG submission 67279) | Warmed soil microbial communities from the Hubbard Brook experimental Forest, New Hampshire - Hubbard Brook CCASE Soil Metagenome WRM 3 | ecosystem: Environmental > Terrestrial > Soil >... | reverse complement strand
CAAATATCTTGGAGTTGCCTGAGTAGAACTGCTTTGGACCTAAAGAGCAGTGGTAGATGTCCCAATAGTCCATTTGCAGATTGGAGCGGTCCCATTGATCCTGGAAGCCCTGCTCGATGTCGCGGTATATTTTAAGGCACTCGGCTTCGATGTCCTTGTCGGTCGATAGTTCGCGGTCGCGTTCCTCGGTTTGCTCCGGGGCTTCAATATCCTCGTCCTCGTCGGACGGTTCCTCACGGAGATTTTTTTCTTCGGCCATTATCTAAGGCACCACGCTACGAACGCGACGTTTATGAGTAGCCACGGTATTAGGACTTTCCACATTGGACTTTGGCTTTTCCTTCAATTCCTCAATCTCGGTTTCAAGCACGGCGATTCGTATCTGCGCTTGGCCAATGATAAAGGAAAGCTTCTGTTCGACCGATGTTGCCATGTTATTGTCCCGGAGTGACTACTATTGGTATAACTGACTGTGCGGCAGCCCGACCTTGCCACTCTGATACCTGTGCGACGAGTTGCGCAAACACAGAGTCAGCCCATGCGTTACACGCCGCCGTCCCGGTCGGGTTACCCGGAAAGTAGCTGGTGACCCATTGGCTATAGATCGCCGCGTCGCTGTCGCTGATCGTGGACATGGCCGTTTCGGTTATCGTCCCTGCGGTGTTCTTGTAGGTAATTGTGATTGAACCCATGATGCTCTCCTTACCATGCTACGCTTGCAGCGGGGACATAGTAAGTGGTCCCCGCAAAGCTGATTGGAACTCGGAAATTGAACACGGCATTTGCCGGTAGAGTCGATGCTGCCAGTGCCGGAACAGAGGCTACGCCCGACGTACTAATGGCAGCAAGGCCGCCGGTAGTCAGGCCCGAAAAAGTTGGTGTGCTGCCCGCGACCACAACACTGCCCGGTGTCCCACCTACGCTGGTGCCGGGGGTAAGAGTGATCGAGCCGCCGTTGCCGGTCGATCCTGCACCCGAAGCGTTGCCTCCCGTAATATTAACAGAGCCAGCATTATTCGAGCCAGACGCTAGAGAATTGTTGCCACCAGTAATTGATAGCAGCCCGACGTTGGCCGCCGTACCTGTTGATGCAGTATTTAGGGTTACTGTACCTGTGGCAGAGCCACTTCTAAGTGTTAGACTCGCATTGCCCTGCACAATCGAGGTCAGAAACGTATTTGTGACAGCTACCGATGTTCCAGCAAAAGTAAAAGCGTTGCCAGTTGTAATGCCGTAGTCAAAAATCAATGAACCATTTACACTGAACCCAAGCCCCGTCGTGCTGACGGAGTAGAGGCCGGTGGTGGCGTTGCCGATGGCGAGGGACGGAGCGGAAGAAGAACCGGCAGAGGCGGTGCGGATCAAGCCACTTGCATAAATCTGCCCGGCAGATGGAACAGTCTCGCCAACACCAAGCGCAGCAAGCGAGCCGATGCCGCTGGTTGTCCACGTCGAACTGTCCGGCATAGTGACTGTGCCGGTGAAGGTGGGGGAAGCGAGCGGGGCGGCCCCGGTAATTTGGGCAACGGCGTAGTCGCCTGTAACCGCAACAACCGCTCCGGTACGTCCAAAGACTGAGCTTACAGCACCAGAACCACCACCCCCGCCGCCCAGAAAGGCACTCATGACTGCAAGTAATCCAGATTACCGCCGATCTGGACGGCACTGGTTGAATTAATTATCAAAGAATTTCCGGCCGATGTCGTGTACCATGGCGGCATGTCGATAGTGGTAAAATCCAGAATCATTCCGGTATTGGCAGAAAAATCCAGCGGCCCATCAAGTGTTGTAGCCGTCCCGTCAAGAATGCTGATATTGGTCGCGCCATTAACCAAAAACTTCAACCGGAATACTTTTATCTGCTTCCCTGCAACGCCCTGGACCAGGACCGTCTGCCCGGACGCCGCTGTATTAATTGGCACCTGCGTAAGCGGACTTGGAAAATTCAGAGATGAGCGGGCGCTCATAGGGGATCATGCGACTTTTGGGGCGGTCAGGATGTTCATGCGGCGCTGATAATCTGCTTCTCCTGACTCCAGTGCCTTGAGCCGCTTGGCAATGTCTGCCGCTGCTGTAGCGACTGCCTGTTCCCTTGAAGTCAGTTCGATGTCGCGCTTTTTCTGCACGTCGGCTGTTCCCGAGCTCGAGGCGGTGAACTTTTGCTGCGCTGCGTCCAATTCAGTCTGGCGCTGATTGAGGGTGGACGAGAGTTGATCTAGTAACCGTTGCTTGTCTGCGGATTCTTTATCAAAGATAGTTTTTTCGTCGCGCTGCTGCTTGATGATCTGGACTGCTGCGGCTTTGTCGGCCTGCGCCTGTATTGCAGCTTTCTTTGCTTCCGCCAGTGAATTTACGATATTTTCCAGATCCTCCTTGATGTCGGAGGTCGTTACGGCATGGACCGTTTGCAGGATTTCGTGGACGAGGGTGTATTGTTCCGGTGTCATGTCACTTGACCTTTATCACGAATGAATCCGCAGTCGGGGAACTGGTCAGCCACACCGCATTGCCGTCCACCGTAGAATTGTAATCGTCGCAATAGATGAACTGCTTGTTGGTCAATTGGAATGACGATGGGGTTGTGGGACTGGCACCGAAAAACACATAGCCCGTCCCCGATCCTTCATACTGAATCCAGCACGATTGCCGCCCGGTCTGTTGAGGCAATGGGTTGAGGAACGTATTGGCCGTGGAAACCGTGGCCGTAACCTGATTGCCGAGGATGTTGAGCGGCTGGCTAATGCCGGCGCGCGGACAGATCAGACACAACAGAATCAGGAGCCCAAGTGTCTTTCGCATCCGCAACCCCCGTCCCCGGTAAGGCAGATATGTATTTCTGGCCCGAGGCCGTGAACTGCACATTGGGCCGTCCGTGGTCTGCCATCATACCGATTTTTAGCAGGCCCGCAAAGGCTTCCAGTCCCTCAAGAAGCACCCGGTACAGCCCTTCCCGAGTATCCTGCTTCACGCAGCCGTCCTTGGCTATCTCTCTGGCGTAGCCCGATGTGAAGCCGTTGAGCGTCCATCTGGCGGTCTGGGAGATACGCAGCGCTGGTTGTCCCTTGACCTGCCGTCTAAGCAACGCGCGGATTTCTTCTCGGCCTATTTCCGGGAGCGTGCCCTTTTGCAGTTCGGCGGGGATTTTTGCGATGGCCCCCCTTAGTCCCAGATGATTATAAGCGGACCAGTGTTCGGGGCCGGCAATGATTCGCAGTTCACCTTTGGCGTCAAGACTGGCTTCCTGAATCATCGAACCGATGGTAGCTCCCGGATCGCCTTCCCTAACGTAATCGTTGAGCAATGATAGCCGTCCGTCGATGAACTGACAGAGCACCCCCGTTGTAAACCCGTAGCGAGAGCCAACAGCAAGCCAGCCAGGATTACGGTCACGCACCAGAATGTTCGTGGCGACGTTATCATTACCGAAGTCCTCGTACACCACCTGCCCCGGCCTCATGGGAAGGCCATAGGCCAGAGCATTAGGCCCGTCGATTCGCCCCGATGGAAAATTCATGAACTGTGTTTTCAGTTCGGGCAGGTCCTTTGCAAAAGTGATTTCGTTTGCTTGGAAAAACGGCTGTAACCCCTCAATGAAGCCGATCTTTCCCTTGGGAGCTTTCATCGGGACAATGGGCACTATGTAGCCGCGTCTTGCCATTTCGTGACGGAGGGGCTGTTTTAACCAATCATTCAGCCCATCTTCCTCAATACCAATCATCGTCGGCGAGAACTCCTTGTCTATCGCAAAGACTTTCGAAACGATCTCGTCTGGCTTCCAGAAGTTTCCCCCGCCGTCCCACACGACCATCCGGTTCGACAGCCAGGACCACACCGCCCACCCCGTAGTAGCGGACGTTGCCTTCACAGTACGGGCAGGGTCGATGAATGCAAAAGTGGGATGCCATGTTCTGGTTTTCGGTTCGACCTTTATCATTGCGTCGGTAAATGTTCTCCGCTTCGGATCGGAGGCGACGCACATATATTCGCGCAGGTAATCGTCAAGCTTGCCTACGGACTCAAAGTCGGCACGTTTCGCATCTATCCAGTCCAGCGGATAACGATCCGGCCATGTTGCCTGTCTGTTGCCTTTCTCGTCTATGTATTCGATGGGGAACACATAGGTTTGCCATTTCAGATCATCTTTCAAACGGAAGGGAAGGGCTTGGCGGTCTAGAGGGGTAGCGTTGACCCTGATCCTCGCGTTCTTGTCCAGGGCGGGGATAACGGTTGACATAAACCAGGAAAGAGTCTCGTCCCTGGCTTCCGGGGTTCGCACATGTTCATCTTCTTCGATGTCATCGCAGAAGCAGAAATCCGGTCTGTAGTGTAAATGCTTTGTGCCACGTAAAGACTGGCCGCGACCCACAGCGATAATACGAACGCCGTTGCTAAGTATGACCTCGGCTTCATTCCAGACCTCTCCGACCAGATCGCCAAAGAGCACCTTAACGAGTTCATTGGTTTCGATTTCATGCTTGATTGCCCTTAACCGTTCACAGGCCCGCTTCTCCGTCGAACCAATAATCAAAGCATTGTGGAATAGCTGATAGCCGGCACCGATAACAAAAGCTTCCTCGGCTATGGTTGACTTACCCCCTTCCCGGAACATCATCACAAGGGCAGTCGGCTCCTCACTGTGCCAGATGTTGATGATGTCGGCATGACAGGGGGGAGTTACGTTGCCGTGTCTGTGTCTGAACAGGGAGGCGTGGGCAAGCCTGCGATCACGGCCCAGAGTGAGGATGGCTTCGCGCTGCTCCGGGGTCACTTAGTCCAGCCAACAAATGCAAGCAAAGCTGCACACCCACAGACAAGTGAGGACGGTGATGGCAAGTTCAACCTTCATTGCACAGACTCAGGTGACCGAACCATAATCGCTCCGGTGACGCTAACGCTTATACGGCTCGATATCGCCCTGGAACTGCTTTGATGTATTTATCATCTGATAATCTCCCACTCTCTCGGAAGGTCCCACCCGGTCGCTTTTGAAGTAGAAAAAATGCTGACCGAGAGAGGCCAGTGAGTTCTCCCGCTCAGAGTTTCAGTCCACCGCTCCTGATTGACCGCAATCCAGACATCCTTTGCAGTCGCTGTATCCGGCAGGTCATGAACCTCATCCCACAGATCAACCATGCCGGTCTGCCCATTCAGATTTGGCTAGTATTTCCATTTCCTCGGCAGACCTGATGTGATCGGCCTCATTGTCGTTGTCGAAGATCGGCAGCAGGAGGCAGGCGATAAAGCTGAGAAGCGGATAGGCGGCAAGTCCGATGGCAATACCAAGAGCGATTTTCATTAGTAGACCCCGCGTATCATTTCATTAAAGAACGAACCCTTGCTCTCGGCCTTCTGGAACCCCTCCGCTATGTCAGGTGGAACATTGTCGTACTCATACGACCGCCCGTTCGGAAACACCACTGTCAGCGTCTGCGTGTCCTTGTCATAGCCTACTTGCCATTCCTGAGGCATGGTGACCGAATCGCTCCCCTCTCGTGATCCAAACCCTCCTGTGCAATCCGCCGTGAAGTCTGAGCAGCAACCACACACAGATGCCGCCGGCTGATCCACACACTGCACCGCGCACCCTCACCCAACACCTTCGGTTCGATCCTGTGGCCGTCCTTCTGGCAGGTCCAGTCACAGTCGCAGAACACGTAGACTAGCTTGGTGAGGTCTGTAGCTTTTTCCGGGCTCGCCATCCGCGCATATACTCCCGCTGATATTTGATGCGGTCAAACTTGGCAGGCCCGGAAGGATTTGAACCCTCAACCTTCGCCTTCAAAGGGCGCTGCTCTACCGTTGGGCTACGGGCCTGCATAGTCGCCCTCTCGTCGGCCCGGATCGCTACACAGCCGCCCCAATGTCTCTCCCCACACAGTCTGCATTTTGGTGCGTCCATGCTGTTAGTCTTGCATGTGTGAGACTTACTGTCAACGGTTAGTCTTATGGCAAATCCTGAAATGGGCTGCGGTTCTGGTGGGTGGGGATAATTTATTAACACTGGCCGGGGCCACCCCCACTCCTCCCGAGTTCATGCCAGCCCCATCCACCCCACGCCAGACCGGCCCATACCACCCCTGTCCGGTGCTGTTATGCCATCAGTGCGTCTGAGCGGAACAGTTGCATCATATTGATTGTGCTGCTCTATTGGTGTTCATGGAATGAACGGTGAATGGATGGAGAACTATGGTTACGGATGTAACTAGTTGTCCCGTGGCCGAGATAGGAAGTGGTGTGCGAGAGAGGTTAGTTGTCCTCCACATCCCTCCCCGCTCATCTACTTCCAGCAGCATGCTACATACATACAAAGCCTTACAGCATCTATATAAATGGCTTTAGAGCCAGTATGTGAGTGTCCACCACAGGTGCACCAGTCTATACCAGCTTGCGTCTCGACGGGTTTTGGCACGGCGTAGAAGCCTGGCGCTGTAGAATGGCCGACGAGCGAAGGAATTGTTCATTCGAAGATGCTCCGGCGTTTGGAGTAAATTTCTGGCTTTGAAGTCTCAGAGCCCTTCGCCTCATCATAATACTTCACGGCAGACCAACCATAAACCAAGGCAAGGTCAATCATTTCCCGCTGGATCGCGTCTTCACGCAGCGTCATGAAGAACCTTGCCAGCCCGATCTGCTCGTTAAATCTCATTGAGGCTTCGTTCTTCCTAGCCGATCTAAAGCTCCTTGTTCTTTCTCGCTAAGCCTCTTTCTTTCTATCTGGTTGTAGTTGTTAGAGCGTAAGTCCTTGATATGTCTACGTCTGGCTCTAAGTTCCGACCAGACTTCTCGGCGAAGTTCGGCGGAAGTCAGTTCCGCGTCGGTTCTTTCGTTGTGAAGCCGCCCATCTGTGGATAAGTACAGCTTTTTCGTCTCTAACAGTTTGATTCTCAATCGTTTCCAAGTCCTAATATCGACACGCATAAGCTTGGCGATGTCCTGCGGGTCATCGACCAACGAGCCGTCATGGCAATAGAGCAAATCGAGGATGGTGTTGTAGGCACCGCGTTCTTCAAGGGTGAGGTTAGCCATCCCCACTAAAGCAGCGCGTGGATCGCGCTTGTACCACTTGAGAAAGCCCATAGAATCAACCCCTTGGGCGGTCCACCAAGAGGGGTTGCAAGCGGAATGATAAATTGTTAAATGCCCGCTCACACTAGGCCCGATCAGGTGGACGCTTTCGGGTCCGCGCCGGCAGGATTAGCCCCCTGACCGGCGCTTCTACTTTGTGCCTGATTCGCAAGGTTTTTACAAGCCTAACGTTGCTGATAACACGCCGCACAATGGCTAGGGCAATATGGCTTGCCCGGCTCAATGTCCGCCCCGCAATACAGCGTGTTAGCCCCTTCGATAGCTCCGGGGATGTAGCGGCAGTGGTTGGGCTCCAAGTTTACCAACAGGATACCCTTGGGTGAGGCAGGGATGCGCTCCCGTGCGACTGTTGGGTGAGGGCTGGTAAACCGCTTGGCGTTGTTGCGCGCCCTCCGATTGGCTTTGCTGGCCCTCATATTGGTGATTTTGGACAGCACGGTGCGTAACGATATGGGTTCGGGTGGGTTGAGAGCGTTCAACGCTTTGGTGATGGATTCCGGTATATGCCCGGCTAAATCCATTTTCCTGATTATATTGGTCCATGCCTGCCGCCAGCCGGGATGACCACCACAGCTAATGCCTAGCCTGTGCGCCCGGCCCATGACGGCATTGCGGCTGCAATTGAGCCTTTTGGCTATCTGCCGGCCTGAGAAGTTTTGAGCGGCAAGACTTCGTAGCTCGCTATCGCGTTCCGGCGTCCATACTGTCTGTTGTGGCATTGGGCTGTCCTTTGAGTTCGATCAAGATGCGGTCGAGCAGTAGACGGGCCGGCCCGGCAGCCGGTGGGCCTTCTTCTTCCCACAGAGCAATTGTCCACCGGCTGACACCAAAGCGTTCGCCGAATTCCGATTGAGTTTGCTTGGTACGGGCTCTGGCGGCACGAATGTCAGCAGCACTGGTCATGGAGGGTCCATAAAACATTTTGTGTGGAAGGTCAACATTATGCTTGACGTGTATCCCACGATGTGGTTTCTAGCAACATGGATAGAAATTGGCTGTTGGCTGCGGGCCTCTACGTTTTCATTTCGATTTATACCGGAATGATGCTTTGGGGCCTCGGAGTCGAAGGAAATTGGAACAAGCCACCGTACATTTATTGCGGATTTGGAGCACTTTGGCCTGTGACCGGAGTGATTATAATCGTCACGACGATCACCAACGGCGCAAGCAATTTTCCACACCAATGATCGGACAAGCAATGCTCCCCCAACTCCACACCCAATCCCTGCCGCCATTGCGTCCAAAGGCACGCGGCTTCTCATCGACCGAACTGTACATCATGGTGGGTTATGGGCTGTTCGCGGCTTTCCTTGTGGCTGCTGGCACGCTGATTAGCATGGTGGTGAGCATTCCATGACCGAACAGCAACTCATCGCGGACCTGCAACGCTGGCTGTTTATCTGCGAGTGTCAAAGCAGGTACGATGCCGAACAGCAAAAACAATCAATCGAGATTATTCAAACAACGTGGTGGAACGAGTGGAACCACGCCCAACACTATCAAGCCCACCACGGATCACCCAAATGAAATCCATCGAGCACTGCTGCGAAATGATCCGCCACCACCGCATGATGGCCGAGATAGATATTAACACATACCTGGACCAGATCGAGACGAGCCGGGCCGTGGGTTTTGATGAGAATAGCTGGTCGGTGATGCGGCTGCGGCTGGAGGCCAAGTTCTTCCGGCAGCTTGCGGATCGCGTCGATTGTGCCAGAGAGCAGATTGCGCAACCTGAACTGACTGAACCTGAACTCGAAAGGATATGACATGGAACTCTCTGATGTGTTTGGCGGCCCTACGCTTAAGGCAGATGACCTCAAAGGCACTGAACCGACCGTAACAATTGCCAAGGTCGAAATGGTTGAATTCGACAAGAAGAAGAAGCTGGTAATTTCGTTTGTCGGAAAAACCAAAGTCTTGATTTGTAACAAGACAAACGCCAACCGCATTGCGTTTGTCAACGGCAGCAACACGGACAAATGGATTGGCAAGAAAATACAGCTTTACTCGGACATCGTTGACTTCCAGGGCAAAGCCGTTGAGGCGCTTCGCGTGCGGCCAATCAAGCCAACACCAGCCGCTGCGGCTCCTGGACCGGACTTCGATGATCCAGTGGCAGATGTCGGAAAGCCCCTTGAGGAAACTTTCTGATGAAGCAAAAAACCCGCATTTCGATCTACGACATTGCGCGCAAACGTGCGGCGCTCATCGGCCAGATAGCCATACTGAACTACCGGCACCGCAAGCGCAGGCACTTGCAGACGGCGCTATGCAAACTCACCACGCAGCAGCTACGGCTTGAGTTGAAGGCATGAGCAAGGCAATCTTCGCAGCCACCTACGCGGACTGGCGCTTGGTCAAGACGCGATCAGTGGTGCAGCTAATTTTTGAAATACCAATCGAGAAATCTAACGAAGCCCTACAGGCCCTTGGCGGTATGCCCAACTTCGGCGAGGATCAGTGGTTCGCCATCGCACGACTCGTTTCGCAACCAGCAACGGAGGGTCACGACAACATCATGCGGCCCGCGCCGTCCGAACCATCGGCGCGGGCACACATGGTCACTCGTGCCGCTATGTGCTGCATTGAGCCTCGGTTCTGGAAGTTCCTGGACGAGACATTCTCCGGAAAGCCGCCAAACATGGATGTAACCGACGAGGCCAGCGCGGCAACCGTCGTGCGCTATCACTGCCGGGTCAAGTCCCGGTCTGAGATATTACCCGCCACTCCTGCCGGTGACCGATGGGACCGGCTTTATAGCCGCTACGTCGCATGGCGGGATGAAGATGTGTTCGTGGAGGCGTCATGAGCGATGCGATGATGGAGCACTGCCGCCTGCTCGCGCTTGAAGCCGACATGATCTTTGCCCGGCACGGCATCATCCCCAGCCTTGGATCGACAGCCGCGCTGGAACTGGAATGGGCGTTAGCGGCGCACAAAGAGCAACAGGCTGTGGCGCTGTATTTTGAGCCGCACAGGGGTAGCGCGTGAAGCGAATCACAGACGATGCGCATCTGAAATACATCAGAGGCTTGCCATGCCTCCTGTGCGACGATGAGACAACTACAGAATCCGCGCATGTGCGGTACGGAGAGGGCAGGGCTGGCAAGCGGCTTACGGGACTTGGGGAGCGGCCCGACGACTCTTGGACAGTCCCGCTCTGCAACAAGCACCACGCAGATCAGCACACCATGAACGAAAAACTATTCTGGAACGGTCACGGTGTCGATCCTGTTTATGTAGCGCTCGCGCTCTATCGCGTATCGGGAGATCATGAGGCGGGATGCAGGATTGTTGCGGCGAATAGGCCATGAGGACAATAGCATTCCAGATTGTCATCATTGCAAGCGCCAGCATCTACATCATCGGCGCGTTTGATGCGTTTGATAGTAACTATGACCGTCACATTGTGTACGGAAGCTCGTATATTTCGGTGGTGGTGAGGTCGATGCTCTGGCCGGTAGTAGCACATGATTGAACACATGCTTATCCGGTTGCCGCCCACAGGTGAGAAATGATCCGACCGATTTGTAACATCTGCCAAAAAGAACTTGCGGAGCCGGGCGCATTGCTGTTTTCACCGCCGGATGCGCAGCAGTCTGTTATGAAACTGCATCTGTGCGTTCGGTGTTTCGAGCGCGTCATGGAGACAATTCAATCGTGGGTAACAACCGGATAAGCATGATTGAACACATCGTCCTCACTGTCTCGCTGCTGCTCAACGCCGCGTTGATTACGTCGATAGCGGCTAACATTTATCTCTACGGCGAATGGATGAAACTATGACTGTAGCTGTTGTCGTTGTCCTGGTTGTCGCGGCATTCCTTATTGGAATTATCTTGATCGTGCGACGCGAATTGCAGAAGCCATTTGGAACTATCAATGAGCGTCGCTTCGATGAACTTCGGGACAAACTTCGTCGTGAAGTGGCCGAGACAGATTTTGAGATAAAGCGCAAGATGGGGCGCGTCCGTGATTGAAACGGATTCACAGTAAAGACCTGAGTGAGCCAGATGACTAAAACAACAGCGGAAGATTTAGCGGGGCTAATCATGGACGTGGATTTGACGACGCGGCTTCAAAACCAAAATGCTCTGCTTCGACACTGCCTCGGATTTTTCGCGTCAGTGATCAAATCTGGCGAACCGTGGACCGACGTGTGCGAGAAGGAATATCGAGCCGCCATGAACGGCTCATGGAAATGCAGGGCGCGGCCAACCGCCGATCCGCCGCAAGATTGTGATTGGCCGGTATGCGGATGTGATCCATACGCGGATAAGGTAATCGGCGCGCTCGAAGAATCTGGCGCGTTGACCTCTACGGAGTGAAAGATATGTTTACAGAGCCCGAGATAGAAGAGGCAGCGGCAGGTAATAGTCCTCGCTTGCAGCGCGTCTATGAGCGCATCAGAGAACTTGCCCCTAAAAAGGCTCAGGAAGTAGATGAGCAAAAAATTGCCGATGCCAAGTCAAAGATTATTGCTCTGATGGAATCCATCCCTGAGGGTAGGGAGCGCAGGAAAATTTTTACTAAAATTCGTAGGATCATGAGCCAAGAAAGAGTGTCTCTTGACCGCGAACGAGCGGAAGTCACTAGGCACAGAGACCATCTAATTTGTGCCGTTGACGCAGCAGACAAGATTGAGGAATGGCTTGATGGCGACCTAAAGCTACAGAAGCCTGCCGGGACGATGATGCATTCCTTCCGTGCCGCGATTGGGGAAGGCCGGATTTTTGATCTACCCACCCCCGCCGCCTCAATTCCGGAAAGGGATATTGCTGCGTGGGAAGAGCTTGCCGATGGCGCATCCGTGTTTATGGTGGAACACGATTGGGCGCGAGCGTTTGCGAACGCCAAGGATTATATTGGCGGCGAAATCAAACTACCAGATGATTCGTGCGCCTTTGAATTTCGGATTAGCGACCGGCACGTTATCACCTTTGCTACCGACGCGGACGGGACCCTATATCTGCAACATGCTATACAGGTAAAAAAGGGCTGGTTGCTGCTTCCGGTTAAAACCGGAGTTGCCGAGGACGATCCATTTGCACAACTAACAAATCTACAAGTCCGCGCCATTGCTGTCGCGCTTGACGCCGAAATTGCTACGGCTGAGATTGTCCGTGCTCCACATAAACTTAATCGGGCTCGCGAGCGGGCAGGAAAACTGCCGCTTGTTTCATACCATATCGTAAATCTCGCCCACCGCTCGCGTACAGCACCACTGCCACCCTCGGACCATGAGCCAGCTTATCATATTAGGTTGCATTTCAGGCGCGGCCACTGGCGACATTATGAGAATCACAAAACTTGGATTAATTGGATGCTGGTAGGCAATCCTGATCTTGGCTTTGTCGATAAAGAATATCGTCTGTGAGCAACGGGAGGCCGTTCTTTTTCGACGGCCTCACCAATTGTACGCACTCTAGGAGCGAAACCACGGCACTTGACTTATCTTTTAGAGTAAAGTAGGCTCTTAAAATGGTAGGACGCAAAAACAGCCGGAATGACCGACTGGTACAATTCTACGCCTACGGAAATTCCATGCGCGAGACGGCAACCAAGTTCAAGCTTTCGCTGGAAAGGGTCCGGCAATTGCTTCGCCGGGAAGCCCCTCACCTGATTCGCCGCATCGGCGATACGCGCAGCAATTCTACGGGCCTGTCGGCAATAGAACGAGCAACCCAATGACCACCGATGAAGCCGTAACGAAGCGCCATGAACTGTTGGCACAAGCTCGCCAAGCCGAACTGGCTGGTGCCCACGACATTGCCGAGCGGTGCAGGAC
>Ga0070763_10000285_pt1 | contig 12900 bp, 10 predicted proteins | sample HubBroMetageWRM3_FD_67279 | JGI IMG/M metagenome (GOLD analysis project Ga0070763, IMG submission 67279) | Warmed soil microbial communities from the Hubbard Brook experimental Forest, New Hampshire - Hubbard Brook CCASE Soil Metagenome WRM 3 | ecosystem: Environmental > Terrestrial > Soil >... | reverse complement strand
TCGCTGCCCAGCGGCTTTTCAGTCGCCTGGCTCCAGCGCGGATGCGCGACCTGCGGGTTCACGTTGGCCCAGAAGCCGTATTCGCTCGACTGCAGCGCCTCCCAGAATGTGGCGGGCCGCTTGTCGCTGAATTCGAAGCTGACGATCGACTTCACGCTCTTGAAGCCATACTTCCACGGCGTCACCAGGCGCAGCGGCGCACCGTTCTGCTTGGCGACCGGCTTGCCGTAGAGGCCGGTGGCGATGAAGGCGAGGTCGTTCATCGCCTCGTCGATCGCCAGGCCTTCGGTGTAGGGCCAGGGGTAGAGAGTGTCGCGCTGCTCGGGCATCACCGCGGGCTTCAACAGCGTCTTCATGACGACGTACTTGGCACCGCCCGTGGGCTTGCACAGCTCGACCAGCGAGCGCAGCGGGAACCCGGTCCACGGCACGACCATCGACCAGGTCTCGACGCAGCGGTGGCGGTAGACCCGCTCCTCGAGCTGCACCTTGGCGAGAAGATCGTCGATGCCGATCTCGAACGGCTTGTCGACCAGGCCGCTGACCTTGATCGTCCATGGCCGGATCTCGAGCTTCTGGGCGTCGCGGTAGATGCTCTTGTCGGTGCCGAATTCATAGTAGTTGTTGTAGGTGTTGACGCGCCGCTCCTCGGTCATCGGCGCCGGCACGCCATATTTGTCGTTGCGCTTGGCCGGGTAGAGGGCGGCCGACGGGTCCTTCGTCTCGGCCCACGCCATCGACGGCAGGGCCGCGGCCGCTGCGCCGAGGCCCATCGCACACACCAGTTCGCGGCGCCTCAGGTAGCAGCCTTCCGGCGTTGCCTGATTTTCGCCCAATTCCCAGCCGCGCCTGCGCTTGATCAACATGCGTAAAACTCCTTTGCGCTCCTCATGGCGTGATCGCGCGCCCCTCGCAAATCAAGCCTGCTCACCGGGCCGTGACGTCGCCTTCACCCATGGCGTCGGCGAGATCGCGGCGCTGGCCCACGACCACGAAGCCCTCGGCCACCAGGAACATCGGCCCGATGAAGGCCTGGAAGATGTTGTCGAGCAATGCCGGCCGCTTGCCTTCGTAGTAATGGCCAACAAACTGCAGCGCCCAGCCAACGACGAACAGGGCGATGAACGCCATCCAGACGGCCGAAGTCGAGCCCAGGGCGCCGGCCAGCGCCTCCGCGGCAAACCAGGCGACCGCCATGAGCAAGGCCATGACAAGGCCGATGCCGAGATCGAGCGCCATCCAGCCCAGGACCGCCGCAATCGCCACGGCGAGCGACATCGTCCATTCGCGGCCCAAAAGCTCGAAGCGCCACAGCGACAGCACCAACAGCAGCGAGAAGACGATGATCGGAATGCCCACGAAATGGGTCGCCTTGTTGCGCCAGTCGCGGTGGACCGCGGCATAGGCGCCAAGCTGGCGACGGAACAGATCATTGGCCATGGAAGGCTCCGACCATAGAACATCTCTCCCGTGGAAACGCTCCACGGGGTCAATATGATCCAAGCCCTTGCCTGGGAAAAGGCGCAGGCGCGCCGCGGGCGACTGAAACGCTAGGCCTTAGTCCCGGTCACTTCCAGGATCTTGGGCCACATCTGGTCTTTCCAGCCATTGTTGCCGGTGACGGCCAGGATGATCTTGTTGTCCTGGGCAAGGATGAACCGCGGCGTCGCATCCGGTCGCGTCTTGCCTTCATCGCTCATCAGAAAAGCGGGCAGGATCCACTTGGCGTCGGCCGGCCAATACTCTTCCTTCAGCACCAGCGTCTGATCGGCAGGATGGACAATCCGGTAATCGAGTTTTTTGCAGGCGTCGGACTTGACGAAGTCAGGCTCGGACTGGGCACGCCAGATCTTACAGCCGCCTCAAAGCTCGTGGCCGACGAACACCAGCATCGGCCGCCCAGACTGGGCTTGCGCGATGCGGGCCAATGACGGTGCGGTCGCCATTACCAGGCCGCCTACCATCAGAGACCGTCTGTTGAACATGACGATGACCCCCGTGGAACCATTCCACGAGGCCAAGTATGCGCGTACCCGGCGCCGCGATGAAGCCGCGCCGTGGCAGCTTCACCGCCTTGTGACCAGTGGTGCGCGTCAGGCTGCGGCGCGCTTTTTGGTTTCCTCGACGATGCGCTCCGCTGTCCGCCCCGCCAGCTCCTGCAGGTGGTCGAACTCGGTGCGGAACGTGCCGACACCCTGGGTCACCGAGCGGATCTCGACGATCATGTCGGCGATCTCCGCCTCCGGCATCAGCGCCGAGACCTCGTCCCAGCCGCTCCAGCCGGCGCGGGCATCGTAGCCCAGAAGCTGGCCGCGGCGGCCGGAGATCAGCCGCTGGATGCGCGGCGTCGACTCGCTGGGCGCCGCCACCGTCACCTTGAGGATCGGCTCGAGCAGGACCGGCCGGCACTTGGGCATGGCCTCGCTCATGGCGATGCGCGCCGCCATCTTGAACGACATTTCCGAGCTGTCGACGGCGTGGAACTGGCCGTCGAACAGCGTGACTTCGAGATCGACCACCGGCTGGCCGAGCGGGCCTTCCTTGGTGTAGTCGACCAGCCCTTCCTCGACGGCGGGGATGAAGTTGCGCGGCACGACACCGCCCACGATCTTGTCGACGAAGCGGAAGCCCGAGCCGCGCGGCAATGGCTTGATCTCGACCTTGATGTCGGCGAACTGGCCATGGCCGCCCGTCTGGCGCTTGTAGCGCGCATGCTGCTGGGTGCCGGCCTGGATCGTCTCGCGGTAGGCCACGCGCGGCGTCGTGGTGTCGACCGCGACGTTGTAGCGGCCAGCCAGCTTGTCGACCGCCACCTTGAGATGCATCTCGCCCTGGCCCTTGATCAGGAGCTCGTGGGTCTCGCCGCGCGCCTCGAAGGAGAGCGACGGATCCTCCTCGACGATCTTGTGCAGGGCGCCCGACAGCTTGACCTCGTCGTTGCGGTTCTTGGCGGCGAGCGAGAGCGCGAACACCGGCGGCTCGGCGGCCGGGAAGTCGACCGTCGGCGCGATGCCGGCGGCGGCGAGCGACTGGCCGGCCGACAGCACGTCGACCTTGGCCAGCGCCACGATCTCGCCCGCCTTGGCCTCGCTGATCTTGTCGAGCCGCTGGCCGAACGGCCGCAGCAGCGTGCCGATCCGCTGGCCGCCGAGGTTCTGGCCTTCGCTCAGCGTGCCCGACCAGACGCGGCAGAGCGACAGCTTGCCGGCATGGCTCTGGTGCAGGACCTTGAAGCATTCGGCCATGGCCACGCCGTTGGACGGCAGGTCACGTCGCTGGGCGGTGACGGCGACGAACGGCGTGTCGTGGCGCAGCGCCTTCATGAGGCGGCGCACGCCGTTCTCGCGGTCGCCGGCGCCCAGCAGCACGGGCACGATCTGGTCGGCGCCGAACTCGTCGTGCAGGTCGCGGTAGATCAGCGATTTCTCCGGCGCGATGTCCTCGATCAGCTGCTCGAGCAAGGTGTCGTCGAACTCCGAGAGGGTTTCCAGCATCTCGCGCCGCGCATCGGCCTCGCGCGGCAGGATCTCGGCCGGCATCTCGATCAGGTCCGACGCGCCGCTGCTCTTGTAGCGGTAGGCCCGCTCGCTCACGAGGTCGACATAGCCCACGGTCTCCTCGCCGCCGTCGCTGGTTGGGCGGCGGATCGGCACCTGGCGCAGCACGAGCTTGCGCGCCGACACGCCCTGCAGCGCCGACAGCATGTCGCGCACGCGGACCTGGGCGGAATCGATCTTGTTGACGAAGATGATGTGCGGGATGTGGTGGTCTTCTATGTATTTCAGCAGCGGCGTCAGCGCCACCACCCGCTCGGGCGACGGCTCGCAGACCAGCACGGCCGCGTCGCACACCGCGAGCGCCGCATAGGCGTCGTGCTGGAACTCGATCGAGCCCGGGACGTCCAGAAAGCTCCATTGGTCGCCGAGATAGTCGACCGAGGCGACGTTGATCTCGGTGCCCATGCCGCGCTTGCGCGCCTCGGCCGCACCGTCGCCGATGGAGGTGCCTGCGCGAGTCGATCCGCGCCGGCCGATGGCCCCCGTGGCGTAGAGAATGCTCTCGAGCAGGCTGGTCTTGCCCGAAAGATACGGCCCGCACAGCGCCACCACGCGATGCGCGCCGCTGCCTGGTCTGCCGCCGGTGATGGTCTCGGATTTGATGTCGTTCATGACAACGTCCTCCCTTCTGCGCGTCTGTGGCGCATGAAAGCTCCGGACGGTGGTCGCTACGGATCTCGGCCGGAGCGAAGCCTTGTCCTCGAAATCGTTTCACCCTGGCCGAGGGGAGTCAATCCACAGCCGGGGGAAGATTTTCCGGGGTGCGCGGTGGACGGCGGGAGGAGTCGTTTCAAGTGGCGCGATGTGCGCTCGATGCCCGGCCGGGCACCAGGCGCACCTTGCGCGGAGCCGCAATCCAGATCGCAGCTGCGGAAACGACGCAGCAGGCAATCGTCAGGAGAAAGGCGAGCTCGTAGCTGCCGGTCGCGTCGTGGATGACGCCGGCGACCCATGGCCCGACCGCGCCGCCGCCCGTCAGGGCCACGGTGATGGCGCCAAATATGGCGCCGTAATGCGGTCCCTCGAAGATCTCCGCAACGATCGGACCCATGACCGACGTCAGGGCATATCCCAGGAAGCCTTGCGAGATCACCATCAGGTAAAGCAGGCTGGGCGAGGGGACCCGCTCGAGGGCGATCAGGGCGGCGTAGCAGACGGCGAACCCGAAGCAGCCCGCCGACCACACCCATTCCCGGCCAATGCGGTCGGACAAGGCGCCGAAGCCGATCTGCCCGGGAATGGCAACGACGCTGACGATCCCCAGCGCCCACGCGGCCACCAGCGGACTGAAGCCAACGTCGATGAGGTACTTCGTCTGGTGGACCTGCACCACATACCAGGCCACGAGGGCGAGGAAATAGCCGAGCACGATCCACCAGAAGCGGCCGGTGCGGATCGCCCGTGCGATCGTCCAGTCGACCGACGCCCAGGCCGGATCGACGATGGTCAGGTCACGGCGCGTCTTGCCAGCTCCAGGCACGGACGATGCCCCGTCCGGTAACAGGCCGATATCCTGTGGCTTGTGCCGCACGAGCAGGTTCAGCGGAGCCAGGACGAGAAGCACCAGCAGGCCCATGGTCCAGCACGAGGCGCGCCAGCCCTCCTGGCCGATGATCGTCTGCAGCCAGGGCAGCAACACGATGGCCCCGATGCCGACTCCGGTGAAGGCGATGCTGATGGCCAACCCGCGGCGGCGCACGAACCAGTTGGGAAGGTAAAGCGACTGCGCGGTGAAGGTCATGAGGTTCGCGCCGCCGCCGACCAGGACGCCGAGCGTCGCATAGAGCTGCCAGGGCTCCTTGATCGCGGGAGCGAGGAAAAGCCCGGCCGCCAGCAGGCATACGCCGCTTTCGATCACCACACGGGGGCCATGTCGATCCATCACGCGGCCCACGATCGGAGCCAAGACTGCGGAGAACAGGAAGCCGAAGGAGAAGGCGCCAGCGACGACACCGCGATGCCAGCCGAACTCGTCGATCAGCGGCGGCAGCAAGAGCGAGAAGGCGGTACGGGCGCTCACGGCGATCGCCATGGTGACGAACGCAATGCCCACGATCAGCCAGCCGTAATAGAACGGCAGGCGTGAAGACCAGCGATGGGCGCCTTCCGTCGCCGGCACTTTTCAGGACGCAGGCTTGATGACGTTGAGGGGCATTTCTCCCCGTGCCGTCCGCGCGATGTTGTCGGCGATCAGCTTGGCGCGGGCCTCGAGCGTGCCTTCCGTCCAGCCGGATATGTGCGGAGTCATGATCACATTGCCGAGCTCGCCAAAAGGCTGGGTGGCCGGCGGCGTCAGCCCGGTCGAGGTTGGATAGCGGTACCAGACATCAAGCGCCGCGCCGGCGAGCTTGCCGGACGCAAGCGCCGCGTAGAGCGCGCCCTCGTCGAATATCTCGGCGCGCGCCACGTTGACCAGGAAAGCGGTCGGCTTCATCAAGCGCAGGCGCCGCTCGTCGATCAGGTCGCGCGTCGCGGGGGAGAGCGACAGTGTGACGGCCAGGTAGTCGGCCAGCCGCAGCACGTCGTCCAGTCGCTCAGGCCCGCCCACGAACGATACGCCGTCAGGTGTTTCCCTTTGAGCCTGTCGCCGGATGGCGCAGACCTGCATGTCGAAGGCGGTGGCGCGGCGAGCCAGCGCTTGCCCGATGTGGCCGAATCCCAGGATGCCCAGTGTCTTGCCCGCCAGTTCCGGCCAGAGCGGCGGTGCGGCGGTACCGACGGCCCACTGACTTTCCCATTCGCCGCGACGCATCCTGGCATCGAGGCGTCCGAACGAGCGGGTGAGCGCGATCATGGCGCCGATGATGTACTCGGCGATGCCGGCCTCGTGACCGTAGGCATTCGCGAGATGCGTGCCCCGCCCGAGCGCGCCGCGATCGATGCGATCGAGGCCCGCGCCCGGCACCTGCACCAGCCGAAGCCGCGGCGCCGCCTCGGCCATGCGGGCCGAGAAGCCCATCGAGACCAGCACATCGACGTCGGTCAGGCGCGCGACGATGCCGGCCTCGTCATCGACCACCACCTCGCACGGCAGGGCAAGCCGTGCCCGCACGGGCTCCGCCATCTGCGCGGCGAATGCTCCGGCAAAGGCGACCTTCATCACACGACCCCGCTCCATCGACTCGCCGGCTGCCCAAGGCGCCGCGCGGTGCGACAGGACTATCGCGACGATGGCATTGTCCAGCAACTACGTGGCGGGTAGTCGACCGCGGTAGTGTGCGCTACGCCAGCGCCCCGCAGGCCCGCTGAATGCGGCGGCCGGCCTCTTCGAGGAGGTCGGTCGCGGTGGCGTAGGAGATGCGGAAGGCCGGGCCTTGGCCGAACGCCGAGCCCTGCACGACCGACAGGCCCTCCGACTCGAGCAGGTAGTTCACGAAGTCGGTGTCGTTGGCGATCGTCTTGCCGTCGGGTGTCTTCTTGCCGATCGCGCCGGCGCACGACGGATAGACGTAAAACGCGCCTTCCGGCCGCGGGCACTTGAGGCCCTTCGACTGGTTCAGCATCGAAACGATGAGGTCGCGGCGCTGCTTGAAGACTGCGACGTTCTTGGGGATGAAATCGGTCGGGCCGTTCAAGGCGGCAACCGACGCCGCCTGGCTGATCGAGCTGGCGTTCGACGTGCTCTGCGACTGCACGGTGATCATGGAATCGATCAGCTTCTGCGGACCGGCGGCATAGCCGATGCGCCAGCCCGTCATGTTGTAGGCCTTCGACACGCCGTTCATGGTGAGCGTGCGGTCGTAAAGCCCGGGCTCGACCTGCGCGGGCGTGGTGAACACGAAGTCGTCGTAGACCAGCTTCTCGTACATGTCGTCGGTCAGCACCCAGACGTGGGGATGACGCAGCAGCACGTCGCACAGCGCCCGCAGGTCGGCGCGGGTATAGGCGGCGCCGGTCGGGTTGCTGGGCGAGTTCATGATCAGCCACTTGGTCTTGGGCGTGATCGCGCGCTCGAGATCCTCGGGCTGCAGCTTGAAGCCCGTCGACTCCGGGCAATTCACGATCACCGGCGTGCCGTCGGCTACCAGCACCATCTCCGGATAAGACACCCAATAGGGCGCCGGTACGATCACCTCGTCGCCGGGGTTGAGCGTCGCCAGCATGGCGTTGAAGATGATCTGCTTGCCGCCCGACGTGACGACGGTCTGCGACGGCTTGTACGCAAGGCCATGGTCGCGCTTCATCTTGGCGCAGATCGCCTGGCGCAGCGCCGGCGTGCCGGGCACCGCGGTGTACTTGGTGTCGTTGGCGTGGATGGCCTTGATGGCCGCTTCCTTGATGTGGTCGGGCGTGGGGAAGTCGGGCTCGCCGGCGGCCAGGCCGATCACGTCTTTGCCGGCCGCTTTCATCTCCAGGAACTTGCCTTGGGCGGCATTGGTCGGAGAGGGCTTGATGCGGCTGAGACGATCGGCAATGAAGGCCATGACGCGATACTTCCTTTCAGGCCTCGACGAGGCGCGCGAAAGTACTTGTGGAGCGCTGTTTTCGCAAGGCAACGCCATGTCGCAAGGCCGCCACGAGGACTATTTCTCGTAGGTTCGCGCCGTACCCTCATTAATGCTCCTCCCGCCGCTCCGCCGCCTATCGTATTCACCCACCTCGACTCAAAGGCCCTCTCCGCCCGCTTTAGCGGGGGGAGAGGGAGGGGCCCGCGCGAAGCGCGGGAGGGTGAGGTGGGCTGCGGTGCTGGCAGCAGAAATAGCCCGTGCTTATCACCCACCACCTCACCTACCCATTGCTTCGCAATGGGTCCCTTCCTCTCCTCCGCTGCGCGGCGGAGAGGACCCTGAGCAATGATCTCGGATGGGTGAATCCAACAGCCGGTTCGCGCGGGATCATTCCACCAGCCTCACCTCGGCATCCACGCTCATCGTGGCGTCGCCGAAGCCCACCCGCCGGCCGCTGACGGGGGCGGCGTCGCGATAGTCGAGCCCGATCGCCACCCGCAGGCTGTCGCCGCGCGGGCTGATGTTGTTGGCCGGGTCGAAGCCCACCCATTCGAGACCGGGCACCCAGGCCTCGGCCCACGAATGGCTGGTGCGGCCGACATGCAGCTCGGGATCGTCGTTGCGCAGATAGCCGCTGACGTAGCGCGCCGGCACGCCAAGCCGGCGGCAGCAGGCGATGAAGACGTGCGCGTCGTCCTGCGCCACGCCGGCGCCGCGCGCCAGCGCCTCGAGCGCCGTCGTCTCCACCGTCGAGGCGCCGGTCTTGTAGGCGACTCTTTCGCCGACGCGCTTCATGACCTCGTGCAGAACGGCGACGCGCTCCGTCGGCTCGGCGGCCTGTTCGGCAAGACCTTCGATCAGCGGATCGAAGCTCGCATCATGGCGGGTGAGATTCGAATTGCGCAGCCAGAACGGCGCGGGCAGCGTCGGCACCTCGGCGTAGCGCAGCCACTGCTCGGAGCCGCTGTATTCGTAGACGCCGAGCACCACGATCTCGACATGGTCGTGTTGCTGCGCCACCGAGAAGGTCGTGACCTGGTTGCCGTGGCCGTCGAGCCATTCGGAGCGCTTGCCCGGCCCGTCGATGCGCCACGAGACGATGCGCTGGCCGGCCGCGGGCTTGGGCGTGAGCCGCACATCGTGGATCGAATGGCCGGAGGGCTGGTCGAAATCGAAGCGCGTGGCGTGGTGGACGGAAAGGCGCATGCTTGCTCGCTCAATCCAGCAGGAACTGGCGGCCGATTTCCTCGGACAGCGTGGCGATGTCGCCGCGCACGCCGCCCAGGAATTTCCTCAGTCCGATATCGAACACCTGGTCGATGCGCACATAGCGCAGCCTGGCGTGCAGCTCGCCGGACAGCCGATCGGCCTCGCCGCGCGTGCCGTAGGCCTCGGCCAATTCCTGCATGTTGAGATCGGCCATCCACAGGCAATGGTGTACCGAGCGCGGCACGTCGCGGCGCAGCATCATCAGCTCGGCGACCTTGATGGGATCGAGCGCGCTGCGATAGATGCGCCGGTAGGTGCGGACGGCGCCGATGCAGGCCAGCACTTCCGACCAGGCGAAGTAGTCGGGACTGTCGGTATGCGGGTCGCCGTCCGGCCGCAGCAGGTGGAACTTCACGTCGAGGATGCGGGCGGTGTTGTCGGCGCGCTCCAGGAACGCGCCGAGCTGCAGGAAATTATAGGCCTCGTCGCGCAGCAAGGTGACCTGCGCGGCGCCGAAGATCATCACCGCCTGCTTCTTCACCGACTCGATCAAGGCGCCGCGGTCGAGCGCGCTGCGGTCGACGCGCAGGCGGCCGTTGAGCTCGAGCCACAGCGCGTTCAGGCTCTCCCACACATCGACCGTGATGTTGTTGCGCTCCTCGCGCGCGTTGCGGCGTGCCGCGCCGATCGAGCTCACGATCGAGGAGGGGTTGTTTTCGTCGACCACCAGGAAGTCGATCAGGCTGGCCAGCCGGCCGCTCGATTGCTGCTGGGTCTGGCGGAACTCGTCCTCCATGCCGAAGATCGCGGCGACGCCGGCCGCTTCCTCGCCGCGCGATTGCAGCGCCAGGCGCTGGGTCGCCTCGATGAGCCGCGCCGTCGACTTGGCGCGCTGCAGGTAGCGCCCCATCCAGTACAGATTCTTGGCGGTGCTGCTCAGCATCGACCTGGCTCGCGTTGCACCGCGCTCCACCTCATCCTTAGGAGCCGCGCGAAGCGCGGCGTCTCGAAGGATGGCAACAGAGGTGATGGAGCCCACCCTTCGAGACGCGCCCTGCGGGCGCTCCTCAGGGTGAGGTTGGGCTTTGAAGGGCTGCGCAGCATGTGGGCTCTACCCGCCCGCCGTGGGATCCGGCGCCAGCACCCAGGTGTCCTTGGTGCCGCCGCCCTGGCTCGAATTCACGACCAGCGAGCCCTCCTTCAGTGCCACGCGCGTGAGGCCGCCGGGAATGATGGTGATCTTGCGTCCCGACAGCACGAACGGCCGCAGGTCGACATGGCGCGGCGCCACGCCCTGGCTGACGAAGGTCGGGCAGGTCGACAGCGCCAGGGTCGGCTGGGCGACGTAGTTGTCGGGTCGGCTCTTCAGCAGCGCCGTGAATTCCTCGATCTCGACCTTGCTCGAGGTCGGCCCGACCAGCATGCCCTTGCCGCCCGAGCCATGGATTTCCTTGACGACCAGTTCGGCGAGCCGTTCGACCACGTACTTGAAATCGTCGACCCGATCGCAGCGCCAGGTCGGCACGTTGGCGAGGATCGGCTCCTCGCCGAGATAGAAGCGCACCATCTCGGGCACATAGGTATAGGTCGACTTGTCGTCGGCCACGCCGTTGCCGAGCGCGTTCACGATGTTGACCCGGCCGGCGCGCAAGGCGCCCAGCAGCCCGGCGACGCCGAGATAGGAGTCCGGCCGCATCGCCAGGGGGTCGAGGAAAGCATCGTCGACCCGGCGATAGATCACGTCGACCCGCTGCGGGCCACGGGGCGTGCGCATGTAGACGCGGCCCTCGTCGACGAACAGGTCGGAGCCTTCGACCAGCTCGATGCCCATCTCGTCGGCGAGGAAGGCATGCTCGAAATAGGCCGAGTTGAAATGGCCCGGCGTCAGCAGCACGACGTTGGGCTCGGCGTCGTCGCTGAACGACACCGAGCGCAAGGTGGCCAGAAGCTCCTCGGAATAGTCGGCGACCGGCAGCACGCGCATGGCCGAGAACAGCTCGGGTGCCAGGCGCATCATGACCTCGCGGTTCTCCAGCACGTAGGAGACGCCCGACGGCGTGCGCACATTGTCCTCGAGGACGTAAAAATCCTTCTCGCCGACCCGCACCAGATCGATGCCGGCGATGTGGGCGTGCACGCCGCCCGGCAGCTCCAGCCCCTGCGCCATCGCCACGAACTCGGCGTTCATCAGCACCTGCTGCTCGGGGATGATGCCGGCGCGGCAGATCTCGCGCTCGCCGTAGGCGTCGGCGAGGAAAGCATTGAGCGCCCGCACGCGCTGCACCAGGCCCTTGTGCAGGTACTCCCACTCGTCCCAGGCGATGACGCGCGGAATGATGTCGAAAGGGATCGTCGTCTCGGCGCCGTCGACCGCGCCATAGGCGCCGAAGGTGATGCCATGGCGGCGGTAGAAGAGGTCGACCTCGTGGCGCGTCGCCGCGATCTTCTCCGGCGAGGTTCGCGCCAGCCAGTCAGCCACACCGCGGTAGGGCGCACGGACGGAGTCCGCCGCGCCGGAATTCATCTCGTCAAATGCCTTGGCTGCCATCCGGCATTTCACCCCTTAGCGAATCACAATATAAGCAATCGACGGGCCAACAAAGCGCTGCTGGGGGCGCGCCGCCCCCAGCGAAGGAGGAGACGCGTGAAGCAGGTGCTGATCGACCGTTATGGGACGCCGTGGGACGTTGCGCGCGCCGCCGACGTGCCGGATGTGGGCGAGCCCGCTGCCGACGAAGTCGTGTTCGACGTCCTGGCCTTTCCCATCAACCCGGCCGACATGTGGTTCTGCCGGGGAAGCTATAGGCTGAAGCCGCCCCTGCCGGCGACGCCGGGCGCCGAGTGCGTCGGTAGAATCGCCGCCGTCGGCGGCGCGGTGAAGCACGTCAAGAAGGGCGATCTCGTCATCAACCTGCAGCGTGAGAACTGGGCCCAGCGCCGCAAGGTGAAGGGCGACGATGCGATCCCGCTGCCGCCCGGCATCGACCTCAAACAGGCGGCGATGGTCCGCATCAATCCGCCGACGGCACAGCTCATGCTGTCCGATTTCGTCGATCTCAAGCCGGGTGACTGGGTGGTCCAGAACGTCGCCAACTCGGCGGTCGGCCGGCTGCTGATCGTGCTTGCCAGGCAACGCGGCCTGCGCACGGTGAACGTGGTGCGACGGGCCGAGCTCGCAGACGAACTGAAGGCGCTCGGCGGCGACATCGTGATCGTCGACGGCGACGATCTGGCGCAAAGGGTCGCCAAGCAGACGGCCGAGGCCAGGATCATGTTGGGCGTCGAGGCGATCGGCGGGGCCGCCACCGGGCGCCTCGCCGACTGCATCGCGACGGACGGCACCCTGGTTCACTACGGCTCGATGAGCGGCCGGGATCCCGAGGTCGGGCGCAGCAACTTCATCTATCGGGGGGTCAGGCTCACCGGTTTCATGCTCGGCCGCTTTCTGGCCAAGCGCAGCCCCGAGAAGATCCGTGAGATCTATGCCGGGCTCGCCGCCCAGGTCATGGCCGGCAAGCTGCAGGCGCCGGTCGACACGGTTTACCCGATCGAGAAGATCAAGGATGCGCTGGCGCACGCCGACAAGGGCGGACGCAACGGCAAGATCCTGGTGAGCCCCAACGGGGCGATTTGAACGAGGGAGAAAAGCGAATGAGTTCCGAAGTCGCGGCGATCGAGAAGGTGCT
>Ga0070763_10000282_pt1 | contig 12915 bp, 12 predicted proteins | sample HubBroMetageWRM3_FD_67279 | JGI IMG/M metagenome (GOLD analysis project Ga0070763, IMG submission 67279) | Warmed soil microbial communities from the Hubbard Brook experimental Forest, New Hampshire - Hubbard Brook CCASE Soil Metagenome WRM 3 | ecosystem: Environmental > Terrestrial > Soil >... | reverse complement strand
GATGAGGTCGGGGATCGAGGGGCCGCGGTGCTGGCCCCGATCGGCCAGGAGCATCTGGACTTCCAGCGCGCGGTCCTCAATTTTTGGTGTCAGATACTCGACTGGCATTGCCGCCAAGGGGGATTCGTGAAACTCACGTCGAGCGACGTCACCAGATTGGGTTGAATAGCCGATTTCCAGGCGTGTCACGTTGCTGATGTGGACTAGTCCGCGCTCGATGCGGTTGCTCCATAGGTCCGGATCGCTGCTCTCTGCAAGACGGGCGAGGGCCGACTTGTCGATTAGCCACGTCTGCTCCGTCATTGCCACGCTTGGCGCATCAGGTCATCGTCGGAAAGGCCGGCTACGGCCTGTCCAAAGCGATGTAGGTCGTCGCGAGTCACGGGAACTCGTGGGGCGCGCGCATCCTGGGCCAGCCGTCGACGAATGTACTCAACGCGCGACAAGCCCAGCTCAGCAGCTCGCGCGTCGATTCCGGCGAGTACATCATCTGGTAGGTCGCGGATCAGCACGTCGCTCATCCTCTGATGATATCGCCGTTGCCGAGCATGGCCGACCGGTCGCGGTCGCTAGAAAAATTGGTAGCCGTGACCCAACCTAAGCAACCAAATCGTGTATACAACACCTCACTGCGATGAGGGCGCTCAGCACGCGGTGACCACCTCGGATCTACGATGCGGATCGTCGGCCGCCAATTCGACTGAGACTCGGACGTCAATCCGGCGACCGCCAGTCCTATTGCGACAGCCGCCAAGTCCACTGAGACCAGACAGGACAGAAGGCGTCCCGGCTGATTCATCATGCCGGAGCCTACCTGACATAATGTCGCTTATCGGCATAACACTCATGCGAGTTGCATCAGATGCAAGGACTCGCACCTTGATGCGATTGCGGTGTTGGTGTCGATTTGCAGTTGACCTCCGACTTTTTCACTAGTTCGCCCACCGGCGCCCCGAATTTTCCATTCCACCGACGACCGGGATATGCATGTCGTGACGCTTCTGCGCTGGTGGCGTGATCGGCATTCGTCTCAAAGTGCGCCTGTGCGCCCTTACCGACGGCACACCGGCCCGCTGTGCTCGCGCCCCGTTTCGTCACTGTGACGTATCAACGTGGGTGACGCCCCCCCACCAGCCAAGATCCGCTCGAGTGCCGAATCCGCAGCACCGCTCGTCACCGCCATTGGGTCCGAACCGCATAGCGATCCCGCGCGGCACGTCTTTCCGCGATGGCGGGTGATTTGCGGTGCGGGTGCGACGGGCGCGCGTGAGTCGACTTCGACGTGGGTCTGAAACGCACGAAAAACCGCCTCACTGTCGCCGGTACACGTGGGCACGGTGCTCAATTCGGCCGATATAGAGCACGCCCGTGTCATCGTGGATGCGAAACGTCACGCGGTAATCACCACGGCGCGCAACCCGCCAGCCCTCGAACTCGTACCGCAGCGGCTTGGACAACCGGTACGGATCGGTCGGCAACGTCGTCAAAACGAACTCGGCCACCGCCGTGGCCACCTTGTGCGGCAGACGCTGCAGCGCCCGATCCGCACCGGGAGAAAACGCGACCTCCCACGAGGTCTCGGGCTCGGTCACGCCAGACCATAGCGCCGCCTAACCTCCTCGGCGGACACGGTGTTGCCCGCCGCAAAGTCGGCCTCGGCTTGGGCCAGGTCTTCGGCCACGCCGGATGTCCGCAGAGCATGCAGCGTCTCTTGCAGCGACTCGAGGTCGTCAGCGGACATGATCACCGCGGCCACCCGGCCGTGGCGGGTGATCTGGATGATCTCGTGGGTTTTCTCCGCCTCATCAACATAGGCTGAGAGCTTGTCCTTGGCTTCCGACAGCGCAACATTCTTCGCCATCACTACACTTTAGCCGAATGATAGGCCGTGCAATAGCCAGATAACTAGCCGATGGGCGCGGCTGGGGTCAACCGAAACGCGCGGCTACCGGACACGTCTGCTCCAACACTTGGCCGCCAAGTTACCTCACAGTGACGTTTTGCGGCGACGCCGGGGGCAAGGGATTCTCCTGCTACGCAACGTTGTTCGTGCGCTAACGGATAACGGAACCGCATCCCGTGTGACCAACACCTCCGGCCATGCTCAAAGCGTGGTCAGTAGTTCCACATCGCGTCCCTGCGCGAGAGAAACGATGGCCACGTCGAACGTAACGAGGCGAACTCCCCTACGGCGCGCGAGCGTGAGCAGATGTGCATCTGTCACTTGGCGGTGACCGACGATGGTCGGAACGTCGTCATCAATGAGTGACACGTCGTCAGATAGGAATCGGTGGCCATCAGCCCCGCGCAGGGAAGCAAGAACATGCCGCGCGTCGGCCATCCCGATAGGGCTCGGAAGCACCTTTGGGTTCGTCGACACGCGAACGAACCCGCTTTCTGTAATGGGGCAGGTCGCCCAGCCTCGCGACGCATTGGCGGCAAACCACTCGCGTATACGCACATGGTGGATGTGGGAGTCCCACGCCAACGCGACCAGCGCGTTGACGTCGAGCAGCGCCATCGTCGGTGGTCAGTCCTCGTCGAGCGCACGCCGGACGGTTTCCGGCGTGATCGGTGGCGTACCCGACGGCACACGGATGACCGGCAACCCATCGGCGGCATCGACGCGCGCCGGCGTGAGGCCGCGGCGCGCCAACTCGGAGATCACCGCGCCCAGGGACCGCCGCTCGCCGGCGGCGAGTTCGCGTGCCGCAACGACCACGTCGTCATCGATGTCCAGTGTTGTTCGCATATCTTTGATGCTACCGCATCAACGCATCAGATGGTTCAGCGCCTTTGTCTCCCCCCGGTTCCGAGCAGACCATGCCGAGCGCATTAAGCCAACTCGCACCTGAGCACGCACCGTTGCCAGCAAACGGTAGCGAGTTGCATTAGATGAAAGAACGTGCCCCTTGATTGTCCGATCCGGAACTAGTTGAGAGTAATCCGCGAAAACTTGAGACTTGTCCGGATCTGCCCGATTTTCCGCGACCAATTGACAGTGACGAACCCGCAGCTCAGACTGGCCACCACACGCCGGCCGGCGCCGCTGCCACAGCTATTGGTCTCCGATTCCACGACAAGTTGACAGTGCCGACGCCCGTTTCCGCGACTATGTGACAGTGGCGGACGTATGCGACTACGCGATAATGCCGGAATCCGCCCTGGCGCCTGATGTTCCACTGGCGGCCCTGCACGCATCATATTTGTCACTCTGACGTGATGGTGGTCGCCAGGCGCACCCAGATGCCTGGGGCCTAGTCGCGCGGCTCGCCTTCCCATGCAACGATTTCCGCGTCTAGCAGACCAAACTGGCGACCGCGTTGACGTCCCGAACGACACACCGGGAAACGATCACGCGAACCGCGTTACACCACTATCAGGGACGCAACTCGCGTTGTTCGTGTACTCCGCGTTGTTCCTATGGACGCGACAACGCGCGTATTCGGCGGCAGTTATTTTCCCGGCTACGGCGTCGATCAGAAGTGCCAACCGACTCGCGGGTGGGCCTTCCAACCTTCGAGCATGCTGCTGATGACTAGTGCATTGGTGGACGTATCGACGATTCTCCGCCGACAGATCGCTGTCGCTCAGCATGGCGGCGATGTCGGTCGGCTCGTGGTCGTCGGCGGATCCGTGCACATCTGTATTGTAGCGCCGCGCCTCGGCGAGCGGAGTTGAGCGCGTTTCGTCACAGTGACACTTCTCCCCTAACCGATAATCGCAGCAAAGTGACGGTCGTGCAACAGTTTTCGAGTACTGGAAAACCGCTGTTATCCATGATTCGCCGGGGACTCCGCCACGGATCCCCGACCACTCCCTATGCAGAAACTCGCACCTCTTGAGCACGCACCGTTACCAATTCTGTTGCAAGTTACGTTGTAGGACACAATGATTCGTTGTGCTTCACAGATTTCAGCCTTCATCGTCAAGCCACTGATAGTAGCTCATAGGTCACACCTAGCACGCGATATGTCGCTTCGGCCCGTCGGTCGCACGTGATGAGCGGCAGCTTGTGCTTGCGGGCAGCCGCGGCCACGAGGCCGTCGTAAAGCGCACCGCCGGCCAAGCCCGCGTCGGCACATTCCCGTAATAAATGCCGGGTATCCATTGCGGACAGGTAGCGAGACTCCGGAAAATTCGTCTCCTCCAGACGGCGTGCCACAACCGGGCTGAGGCGCTGTGGCGGCGGCAGCCGCGTGAGTACCGAAAGCAGCTCCACCGCGGCATGGCCCGACATTCCACGGCGGCATGCGCGGAGCCTTGTCCTGGCGGCTCGGTGGAATGGGTTCTCGCGCTGGACCAGTGCCAGTGCCGCGCTGGTGTCAACGAGGACATGGTCAGCGCTGGTCGGCAAGCCGCAACTCCCTGACCGCGTCGGCGTCAAGCTCTGGCCCGCCAGTAGGCAGTAAAAGCAGCCCGTCCTCTTCGACTAAGTCATCGGCTGCCACGCTTTCGATGCGGATAGCAGCCCCGTCGAGGGATATCTCCACCTCACCCGGAACAATTCCCGACTGCTCGCGGAGCGATTTGGGGATCACCAAGCGTCCTGCCGTATCGATGGTAGTTCGCATACCATAAAGTTACCACAGCTTTGTCATTCGAACGACCTTATCCAGACAACCTCGTTAGTCTCAAAGCCGCCGGCAATGGTGCTGCTACGTGTTCAGCCAAGCCTCTCAAGTTCTGCAATCAACTCGCACCTGTCGAGAACGCACCGTTACCAGTTGACTGTCACGAATTGCGTTGTCCACAAATAGATTTCGAGATAGTTGTCCGATCCGGAACTAGTTGGCAGCAATCCGCGAAAACTTTGGCAGCTGTCCGATTACGGTCGGTTCTCCGGGATCAATTGACAGTTGACCAAACTCTAGCTCAGACGCGCGAGATCGCGTCGGCTGTCGCCCGGCGGCGCCTGCGCCGGAACTCCGATTTCGCGAAGACATGATAGTGCCGGATATTGCTCCGTCACCGCGTCTAACGGACGCGACGCGGCCGGACAAGTACTACGTCAAGTCGCGTCAGCTCGCTGGGAGCGATTGAATGCGAGCGGTGAGGACCGCGGTCCACTCGCTGATGTACTGGTCATCAGGGATGTTCCTCGCCTCGGTCTGATGGAAGAGGCTCGTCGCGACGCGCGCGCCGAGGATGCCGTTAATTCCTAGTGCGGCTAGCACTTTGCATTGGTCTGGTGCGAGGTTGGGCGCCCAGGCGGTGATCCAGTCAGCCAGTTCGGCGTTGAGTCCGTCGATGAGCGCGGCGTAGGCGGTGTCGAGTCGGGCCGAGTGGCCTGCGGGTGTGCGGGCGGCGATCTGGAGCAGTTGGATCTCTTCGTCGATGACGTTGAGCAGGTAGCGGCCCTGCACGGTCAGTTCGGCGTGCAAATCACCGAGTCCGGCGAATAGTGCACGGATATCGCGCATGGCGTGGCGGCTGTCGAGTTGTCGGTCGATCCCGGCGTCGAGCACTGCGTCTTTGGACTTGAAATGGCGATACACCACACCTTCACACGCGACGCCACGGCACGCACGATCAGCGGAATGACTGATGTCCGTCTGGGACCCCAGACAACCGTGCCCCCAGAGTTCCTCTTCCTCGGCCGGGTCCAGCTCGCCTGGTCCAGTGTGGCCGCCGGCTTGGGGGCAACGCTGCACGCGTGGGCCGTCATGGACGACATAGACGGTGTCGCCGAACCCATCACCGAGCTGGGCAAACTGCACCACGCCAGGGTCCGCGACGTTCTACGAAGCGTGCCGCCGCGAGGGCGAGGTGGAACGACACGGCCGCAGCCTGGCTAATCCTGGGCTACAACCCGGCACGGCAGATCCTGGCAGGGTCCGGTTGGAGCAGCAATCCGCTGGCCAACCCCAATATCCCAGCCGCCTTGCGGGCGGCGGATCCAGATGTCTTGCGCCGCAATATCTTATTGACCGACGGCGCTGATCACCTGCGGCTGCGGGGCTCGGTTCGAGACGTCTTCACTCGCTCGTTTATCGGGGGCCTGCGCGAGGGCATCGCCAGGATCGCTGCAGACACAATCGACTCCATTCGAGCCGGAGTCGAGTTCGACTTCATGACCGACATCGCACTACCCCTACCGATTGCGGTCGCCGCAGCCTGGATGGGACTCGATGCCGGCGCCGCCCGACTGCTTCGCGAGGAGTCCCCGGTCACCCGAATGCTTACCGACTCAAGTGACACCATCGCCATCGAAAACGGTGCAGACGCGCTAGCTACGCTACTCACCGAGTTCTCCCCCTACCCGCCGACCGCCGCCGCCATCCCCGTGATGACCTACTCAGCTTCATCGCCGCCGACCCCAATCTCGAACTCGACGACATCGTCATCACCGCCATCATCATCGCCGTCGCCGGCCACGAAACCACCGCAAACCTCCTCGGCGCCGCAGTGATTCGACTCCACACGCCCCAGCACCACGGCATCCGGCCCGTTGAGAACGTCGGTACTATCGACGATCGATTGGTCACCGAGCTGCTGCGACTCGACGGCCCCGCGCAAGCCGTGGTACGCACGGCCACACACGACCACACATTCAGCGAGGTCACCATTCACGCCGGCGAACCTGCACTTGTCGTCCTTGCCGCCGCCAACCGCGACCCAGTCATCTTCAATTCACCCGATTAACTCCGAACAGACCGTCCCGGGCCTGCGCCGCTCACCTTCGGCCACGGCGCACACTACTGCCTGGGAGCAGCACTAGCCCGCCTCGAGACAGCCACAGCGCTCCAACGAGTCTTCGCTCGCCGACCCACACTGTGCGGTAACCCAACATGGCGAGACAACCCAGCCATCCGCGGACCCCAGACGCTTCCCTGCCGCTTCACCACCTGACAAGTTGTTGACAGGCAGCCCTACAACCGGGAACCACCCATGCCCGACCCAACCTCGTCTGCTGCTGTTGTCGCCGACTCGATCGTGTGCACTCGATGCGGTGGTGATCGTCAAGACCAAGACGCCAGTGGCCGTGGCGCGTCCAGGTAGATCCCACCACGGCTGGTTAGGTGCGGTCGGCAGGACAGGCGCCGTCTTGGCGCGGGGCAGCAGCCAAAGCGCGGTCAGGGTGGCCGAGACGGTCAAAGCGAGACCGGCGACGGCCGGCACGTGAAGCTGCGAAAGGCAGACATCTGCGACCAGGGTCGCGGCCCAACCGGCAGTCAGTGTCGGCCACCATCCGAGACGGCGGGATATCCGAGCGAACACAACTGCGAACAAGGCCAATGAGACCAAGCCGAGAAGCGACGCTTTGGCGGCCCCGGCAGCAAAAGACGAACCGTGCTGAAGGTAGGTGATGAACAGGATCGGGCCGGCAACGATCGGCAGGCCGACAAAGATGCCAGACATCACTGGCCGGTCGCCGTCGGGGCGCGAGTCTCGCATCGGTGTGATCACCGGCGAAGTTGGTGCCGGCAAGACCGTGGCCGTGCGTGCCGCGCTGGCCGCCCTGGACTGCAGCCGCCCGGCGGGGTCGATTCATACCCCCACATCCTCACCGCCAACACCGCCATCATGCTCATCCTGAATGCCGGTCAAGTGCGCCACGAGGCGCTGGATAGATCGAGAGGTGGTGAGAGACCGTCTCCCTCAGGCCGTCGCAGCGGCCCGGGAGAAGCTGGGGGCAGCCCGATCCGGGGAACGCCGGTGAGGGTGGCAAGCGGCCCCGACAAAGACGAGACGTGCCGGCACTGCCAGACGGCGCGGGCTCGTCGAGCAAGGTCAGAAGGTACAGCGTGAGCGAACCAGTGGTTGACGCCCCGTAACCTCTCTGCCGGCTCGAATCTGGTGGATATGGGCCGGGATGCAGTGCACAGCCATCACCACGATCCCCTGAAGGGCATTTGTGGTGGTGGTTGACTCCGAAGCCGTCTTTGACCGTCGGTGGGGAGGCCGCGTCGAAGGTCTGCGGCGTAGGCGCGGCGATGCTGCCGGGGTAGAGCTGGGTGCCTCCCTGACCGATCGATCGTTCGGTGAACGTGGGAACCATCCCGCGCTCCGCCCACCCGGTCCGGGCAGCCGGTCCGGTTCGGGTGGAAGGCCCGTGTCCGGCCGAGGAGCGCTGGGGTGGGGCGGAGGTCCCGTAGTAGTCGCGGGCGTGACGACCCGCCGTGGAGGTCGCGAGAGGCGGCCGCAGGGCAAAGGGGACCAGCAAGACAGCAGCGGAAGTTCTGGAATATCAGGAGGAGTGGTCGCCGGTGAATACCGACGAATTCGAGCACGCCGTATGTGAGGCGCGCCGACGGGTACTGAAGATCCAGACCAAGCTGCACCGTTGGGCTCGCGATGATCCTCATCGCCGGTTCGACGACCTGTTCAACCTCGTTGCCGATCCCGCGTTCTTGTTAGTGGCGTGGGACCGGGTGAGCGGGAACAAGGGTGCCGCAACGGCCGGGGTGGACGGGCGTACCGCTCGTTCGGTCGCGGCGTTGCAGGGCGTCGAGGAGTTCCTCGACGAGCTGCGGAACAGTTTGAAGGACCGTAGTTTCCGCCCGTTGCCGGTGCGTGAGCGGATGATCCCGAAGGCGAATGGAAAGTTGCGTCGTTTAGGGATTCCCACCGTGGCGGATCGGGTGGTCCAGGCATCGTTGAAGCTGGTGTTGGAGCCGATTTTCGAGGCTGAGTTTCTACCGTGCTCCTACGGTTTCCGCCCGAAACGCCGGACTCATGACGCGGTGGCCGAGGTTCGTTTCTTCACAACCCGTCCTCGTTGCTACGAGTGGATCGTGGAGGGCGACATCAAAGCCTGTTTCGACGAAATCTCGCATCCGGCCCTCATGGACCGGGTGCGGCGACGAGTCGGAGATAAACGCGTTCTGGCTCTGGTGAAGGCGTTCCTGAAGGCGGGCATCCTCACCGAGGAACGCCACTTGGAGGACACCACCGCCGGCACCCCGCAGGGTGGAATTTTGTCGTCACTGTTGGCTAATGTCGCGTTGTCGGTGCTGGACGAGTATATCGCCCAGGCTCCTGGTGGGCCGAGCACCGGCAAGACGGAGCGGGCTAGACGGCTCCGACACGGACTACCGAATTTTTGGCTGGTCCGCTATGCCGACGACTGGTGTCTGATGGTCAAGGGCACCAGGGCTGACGCCGAGGCGCTGCAGGAGCAGATCGCCGCCGTGTTGGCGATGATGGGATTGCGTCTGTCACCGGACAAGACCCTGATCACCCATATCGACGAGGGGCTGGACTTCCTCGGGTGGCACATCCAGCGTCACCGCAAACGGGGAACCAGCCGCTATTACGTCTACACCTATCCGTCAAAGAAAGCCGTTCAGGCCGCCATGCGGAAGGTCAAGACGATTTCACGACAGGTCTCGACCAACCAGCCAATCGATGAACTGCTGCGCCGCTTGAACGCGACGTTGCGGGGATGGGCTGGGCATTTCCGGGCTGGGGTGTCCTCGGCTGTCTTCTCCTACCTCAACCACTATGTGTGGCAAACGGTTTGGCGATGGATACGCCGCAAACACCCGAAATCGACCTGGAAACACCTCCGCCGGCAGTACTGCGACGGACGATGGTGGCCAGCCGGGGACGAGACGACACTGATCGATCTGTCGAAGGTCGGCACGACCCGATACCGCTACCGCGGATCGGTCATCTCGACACCCTGGACGGTCACCGACGACGAGGAGCATCCCGACACCACGACGGGTCTTGTGGAGAGCCCGGTGCATTGAGAGATGCACGCCGGGTTCGGGAAGCGGCCCGGAGAAACGGAACAGCCGCAAGGCTGTCACCGCGCTCCGGGCCGACTTTCACCAGTCCGGGACGTGATGGTAGACAGCACCTTTAGTGACCCGCGTAGTGACCCGCGCCGCCTCGGCGATTTACGTGATTGAGGTCGCGGTGAAACCCTGTTCGTCGAATGCCGTCGCTGCCGCGGCAAGTATCGCTGCCCGCGTTTGCTCGGCGTACTTGCGCGGATCCGCTTCTGGTGCGCGGCATCGTGGTAATCGGCTGCAGGGCCGGCGAACGCCGATACGGCATCGCCGAGGAGTGCCGGCGCGCGCAGCGCCGGGGGCGTGTTGGTGGTCCTGATGGCCCGGGTGTCGGCGACGGTGTGGCAGGTGATGCCGAGGAAGCCGCCCTGGGCATCGTCCACCTCGGGCTGTTAACGTGGGCAGGGCTACCCCACAGGTGAGCAGATGCCGCGGTTGGCGGCGATCGGCACCAATGCGCACCGGCCCGGTGCTGGGGAAGTTCCCTCGAGGTCATGAGCCGGCTCGCCGGCACGCTCGACCGGTTCACCAGCATGCGCGAGCGTCGAGGTCGGATTGCTTCCCGGCGCGTGCTCGACCAGCTACCGACACCCGCGCAGATCGGCGCCACCGGTGTCGGCGGGGTCGATGTCAACAAGGCCCTGCGCCCCCGGGGCCGGCGTGCTCGCGCTGGCCCCCCGGCACGGGTTCACCCGGATTCAACCCTGCATTGGCCGACGCGGATGCCCGTCGGTCGGTATCTGCCGAGCATTTGGTCCTTGCGTTGACCGCCAGCTTCGCCGGCCGACGCACTCAAGCGAGCAACCCGGGAACGCTGTCCAGCCATACCGGGTCATTGGTCGGGTTGATGATCGGTGGGGTCGTGATCGTCGTCGGACTCGAACACCTGCCGGCATTAGCGCTGGGCGCCACCGCCGAAAGCGTGTCGTAGCTGCCTGGGCGGGTCAGCGGGCGACCAGTATGCACTGGGCTAAAACCCTTGCGGGGCAGTGTGAAATACGCGCCACGCGCCGTGCAGCCGCGGCGGCGATCGGCGGTGCGACTAGAGGCCGCCGCCTTCACCGCCAATGCCGCCGTTGCCGCCGGTCGAGCCGGCGGGGCCTGAGCCCCCGGCGCCCTGCTTTCCGGCCGCTCCGGGCCCGCCGGCGCTGCCGCCGCTGGTGCCGCCGGTGGCTCCGGTGCCGCCGGTGCCACCGGCGGCGGTGCCGGTGCCGTTGCCGCCGTTGCCGCCGTCGCCGCCGTTGCCGCCGAAGCCGCCGGCGAAGCGGGCGGATGAACCACCGCCGTCGCCGCCGCCACCACCGTTGCCGCCGCCGCCGCCGGCGCCGGTGCCGGCGCCATACCCGCCCTGGCCTCCGTTGCCGCCCATGCCGCCGTTGCCGCCGCCGAAGGTAATACTGGGGGTGCCGTTGCCGCCGGTGCCGCCTTGGCCGCCGGTGCCGCCGGCGCCGTTGCCGATGCCGTTGCCGCCTTGGCCGCCGGTGCCGGCGTCGCCGCCGGGGCCACCGGCGCCACCGACGCCGCCGGGGCCGGTGCCGGCGCCGGGGGCGCCGCCGGTGCCGCCGTTGCCGCCGGTGCCGCCGGTGCCGCTGCCCATGCCGCCGGTGCCGCCGTTGCCGCCGTGGCCGCCGATGCCGCCACCGCCGCCGCCGTCCGCGCCGGTGCCGCCGTAGCCGCCGTTGCCGCCGGTGCCGCCGTGGCCGCCGGTGCCGATGCTGCCGGCCGCGCCGCCATCGGTTGCGGTGCCGGCCGCCCCGGCCCTCCCGCCATAACCGCCGGTGCCGCCCGCGGCGCCGATGCCACCGCTGGCGGTACTGCCGCCGCCGTTGCCGCCGTAGCCGCCGTTGCCGCCGTTGCCGCCGTTGCCGGCGGTGCCACCGCCGTGGCCGTTGAAGCCCGCGCCGCCGGCACCGCCGGTGCCGCCGGCGCCACCCCCGAAGCCCTGTCCGCCGGCGGTGGGCGAGGCGCCGTTGCCGCCGGCGTAGCCGTTGCCGCCGTTGCCGCCGGTGCCGCCGGTGCCGCCTCGGCCGCCGATGCCGCTGGCCCCGTTCGCGCCGCCGTCTTGTCCAAAGCCGGTAGGCCCGGCTGGGCCGCCGTCACCGCCCTGGCCGCCCTCTTGACCCGGTTGTTCGCCCCCGGGGCTGCCGGCATTCGAGCCGTTGCCGCCGGTGCCGCCGTTGCCGCCGGTGCCGCCGTTGCCGCCGGTGCCGCCGGCGCCGCCCCCGCGGCCGCCGATGCCGGCCCCGCCCATACCGCCCATACCGCCGCCACCGGCGTCGCCGCCCCCTCCGCCGCTTCCATCGGTGGTACCGGCATTACCGCTGCCGCCGTTGCCGCCGTTGCCGCCGGAGCCGCCGTTGCCGCCGGTGCCGATGGCCCCGTTGGTGCCTCCGCCGGTTCCGGTGCCGGCCGCCCCGGCGGTCCCGCCGGTGCCCCCGGCACCGCCGAAACCGCCCTGGCCGCCGTCAGTGCCGGTGTTGGTGCCGCCGTTGCCGCCGTTGCCGCCGAGGCCGCCGACGCCGCCGTTGCCGCCGTCGCCGCCGCCCACGCCGTTGATGCCGGCACCGCCGGAGCCGCCCGAGCCGCCCGCGCCGCCCTGCCCGCCCAGCACGCCATCGGTGGCCGCGGTTGCGGAGCTGGTGCCGGCGGTGCCGGTGCCGCCATTACCGCCGTTGCCGCCGAGGCCGCCTTGGCCGCCGGTGCCGATGCTGCCGTTCCCGTTGGTGCCGGTGCCGGCCGCCCCGGCGGTGCCGCCGGTGCCGCCGGTCCCGCCCTGGGCACCGGCTGCGGTTAAGCCGTTGCCGGTGCCGGTGTTGGTGCCACCGACGCCGCCGCCGCCGCCGGTGCCGCCGACGCCGCCGTTGCCGCCGGTCCTGCCGGCGCCACCCTGGCCGGCTTGGCCGCCCTGGCCGCCCTGGCCGCCCGCGGTAGGCGTTGCGGAGCTGGTGCCGTTAGCACCGAGCCCGCCCTGGCCGCCGTTGCCGCCCAGACCACCAACACCCTGCTGCCCGGCGGTGCCGCCATTGGCGTTGCCGGCCGCCCCACCGACCCCACCGGTACCGCCGTCACCACCGGTGGCACCCAGCCCGTTGTTGGTGCCCACGATCCCGGCCCCGGCATTACCGCCAGTGCCCCCGGTACCCCCGGTGCCGCCGCTACCCGCGGTACCCGAGGC
>Ga0070763_10000281_pt1 | contig 12918 bp, 11 predicted proteins | sample HubBroMetageWRM3_FD_67279 | JGI IMG/M metagenome (GOLD analysis project Ga0070763, IMG submission 67279) | Warmed soil microbial communities from the Hubbard Brook experimental Forest, New Hampshire - Hubbard Brook CCASE Soil Metagenome WRM 3 | ecosystem: Environmental > Terrestrial > Soil >... | reverse complement strand
CGGAGCGCTTACAACCACCTGCTCTGCCTGGCCCAGTCCAATAACCTGCCCCGGCGGCGGGTCGATGAGGTGCTCGGCCTGGTCGGGCTCGACGAAGTGGCCCGCAAGCGGTCCAAGGGCTTCTCACTCGGCATGGGGCAGCGCCTGGGGATCGCTGCCGCACTCCTCGGCGACCCGCAGATCCTCATGTTCGACGAGCCGGTCAACGGGCTGGACCCCGAAGGCATCCTGTGGATCCGCAACCTCATGAAGGCGCTGGCCGCCGAGGGCCGGACCGTCTTCGTCTCCAGCCACCTGATGTCGGAGATGGAGAACACCGCCGACCACCTGCTGGTCATCGGCCGGGGGAAGCTGATCGCGAACTGCACGATCGAAGAGTTCATCGCGACCAACTCGCAGCAGACGGTCCGGGTCCGCACGCCGCAGCCGGACCTGCTGGCGAAGCTGGTAACGACGGCCGGGGCCGGCGTCCGCGAGGCTGGCGATGGGTCGATCGTTATCACCGGGCTCGATCCAGACCAGGTCGGGGACCTGGCTTACGACAACCAGGTCCGGCTGCACGAGCTGTCACCGGTCCACGCGTCTCTGGAGCAGGCGTTCATGGAACTGACCGCCGGCAGCGTGCAATTCCATGCTGGCGTGCCCGAGCAGCCGGCGCTGGCTGGAGAGGTGGCCTGAGATGGCATCGACAATCGTGGGGCCCGCGGCTGGCGTGGCGCTCGATCTGCCCCGCTCGGCAGGCCGGGTCACGTTTGCCGGCGCGCTGCGCTCAGAGTTCACCAAGATCCGGTCGGTCCGGTCCACGTACTGGGCACTGCTCGCGATGTTCGTCGTGGTCGTCGGATTCGGGGCCCTGGCGAGCTGGGGCGCGGCCAGCCACGGGCCGCACGGGCCGTACTTCGACCCAACGCAGCAGAGCCTGGCCGGGCTGTACATCGGGCAGCTGATCATCGGAGTGCTGGGTGTGCTGGTGATCAGCTCCGAATACTCCACCGGCATGATCCGGACCACGCTGATGACCAACCCGCACCGCGGCATGATGATCGCGGCCAAGGGCGTCGTGTTCACCGTGGTCGCGCTCGTTACCAGCCTGATCACGTCGTTCACGGCGTTCTTCCTCGGCCAGGCGCTCATGTCCTCCCACCACATGAGCACGACGATCGGCAGCCCGAACGTGCTGCGCGCCGTCATCGGCGGCGCGCTGTTCCTGACCGCGTGCGGCGTGCTGGCGTTCGGCTTGGGGCTGCTCATCCGGCACAGCGCGGGCGGCATCGGCGCGATGGTCGGGCTGCTTTTCGTGGTGACCATCCTGATCAACTTCCTGCCGCAGGGATGGCAGGATCACGTCGACAAGTGGATTCCGGCCCTGGCCGGCGGGCAGGTGTGGATGGCCGTGGCGCAGCCTCCTGGGAGCACCCCCATGTTCGGCCCGTGGCCCAGCTTCGCCGTCCTGTGCGGGTACGCCGCCATAGCGGTGGCCGCAGCGGTGATCCTCTTCCGCAGGCGGGATGCGTAGACCACGGCGGCTAGCTGGCCCCGGCCGGAATGCGGTTCCCCCGACCGGCCGGGGCCTTGGTCACTGCACACCATGCTTCAGCGGCTTAGTATGGCAGAGGTAGAAGGCCAGCTCAGACGGTCGGCTAGCGTGCTGACGGATCAGCAGGGAGATCTCCGGGCGGCTCATGGCGACCAGGGCCCAGTCATACCAGCGGTGCCCTTTAGCCCCGTCCCCGCAGCTGATCCGCTGCCAGGCTCTCTTCGGGAGCTTGTCGGCCAGAGCGTCTGCGCGGCGGCGGCCAGCGGGCGTCGTGATCACGTGGTCGCAGGAGACGGCCAGCACGTAGCTGACCTGCTGCTCCTCGAGGAAGGCGCGCAGCGGCCCGTTATCTCCGTAGGCTTCGTCGGCCGTGACCCAGCCGAACGGAATCTCGGCGGCGACGGCCCGCTCGATCATCAGCCGCAAGAGCTGCGGCTTTGTCCGGAACGGCGTCTCGGACGGGACCTTCGCCGCCGCCAGTCGGACTTCGTCCCTGGTCCAGGACCGGGGCAGGTAAAGCTCCCGGTCGACCAGCGCCCGCCCTTTCGGCCCGGCATAGGCCAGGAACACCCCGAGCTGGCAGTTCGTGATCTTTCCGGCCGTGCCCGTGTACTGCCGCTGCACCCCGGCCGAGCAGACCCCTTTCTTCTCGAACCCGGTGTCGTCGCCAATCAGGACCCCGTCCAGGTCGCCCAGAGCGGACGCCACGTAGCCACGGACGCCGTCGCGGACCGCGTCCTGGTCCCAGCGGGCCGCCGTGCACAGCCGCTGCATCCCGTCCGGGGACTTCTCGCCGACGTACTCAGCGAGCGACCAGCCCGTCTTGCGCTCCAGCCCAGACAGCATCCCGGCCACGCAAGCCCTGGCCCGGACCCGAACCTCCCGCCGGAAGAACCGGCCCGCGACCAGTGCGAACGCATCGTCAAGCCCGGAAGCCAGCCAGGACGCCTCGATCCCGTCTACCCTGGCCAACACTGCCATCCTGGGGTATTTAGTCCCAGCACACAGGCCAGTGCAAGGGGCGCGTAAGCAGCGGCGGCGCTCACGATGTCTGCTCGGCGCCGTTCATCATGGCGATCCAGCTGTGGGGTGCGTCGTCGCCAAGCATGAGGTCGTAGATGTCTTCGGCTCCTGCTGCTTCGGCGGCGCGCGGGAACATGGCTTGCTCGTACTCGGCCAGCGCGACCTCGACGTCGCCGGGGTGCGCGGCGATGGCCCGGCCGAGTTCGGCTCCGTCCAGCATGGCCAGGTTCGCGCCTTCGCCGTTCGGGGGCGCGAGGTGGGCAGCGTCGCCGATCAGGGTCACCCCCGGCGCCCGCGCCCAGCGGTGCCCGACCGGCAGCGTGCACAGGAGGCGCACGACCGGTTCGGTATCGCTGTCGGTAATGAGCGCGGTGAGCTCGGGCGCCCACCCGTCGAACTCGGCAACGACCCGCGCCGGCACTGATGCGCCATCGGCTTCATCAGTGCCGGCGAGCCAGTCCTGCGGCACCTTGAGCTGTGCGTACGTGTGCAGAGTGCCGCCTCTTCCCCGGTAGGCCAGGAAACCCCTGCCCGGCGCGAGCGCGAACAACGACCCGACGCCGACCGCCTCCGCCGTGGCGCGATGACGAGTGCCCGCGTCGAACAAGACATACTCGACGGACGTGAAGCCGATATACCTCGGGGTGGCGTTGGACAGCAGCGGACGGATCCGCGACCACGCCCCGTCGGCCCCTATCAGCAAGCTCGTAACGACGGTGGCACCGCCGGCGAAGCGCAGCTCATGGCGCCCCTCGCCGAGGGCCCGCACGCCGCTGACCTTGCGCCCCCATTGCACGATGCCGTCCGGAAGCGAGTCCAGCAGCATCTGCCGCAGCTCGCCGCGCGACACCTCGGGACGCTCGCCCGTGCCGTCGCCGGGAAGGTCGAGCAAAACAGTCCCGGCCCGATCCAGCACCCGATAGGACTCGCGGCCCGGCAGGACCAGGCCGCGGAACCTCTCGATCAACCCGGCCGCCTCAAGCGCTTGCTGGCCGGTCCCGGGGTGGATGTCAAGCAGCCCGCCCTGGGTCCGTGCCGCCGCCGAGGCCTCCGCTTCATAGACCGTGACCGGGATGCCGTGCACGTGCAGGACGCGGGCCAGGACGAGACCGCCAAGGCCAGCTCCGACGATGGTGATCGGTGTAGTCATGTGCTCCTCCGAGACTCGTTGGATTGCTACTCCAATGACGCTAGCACAAGTTTGGAGCGGCGATCCATATGGCAGAATGGAGCTCATGGCGACCAAGTCCCAGCGGGCTCCGCGGCGCAGGGAGGCGCTGTCCAGGGACGTGATCGTCCAGGCCGCTGCCGAAATACTTGACGCCGGGGGCGAGGACGCTCTGACCTTGCGGGCTCTCACCGTGCGCCTGGCCACGGGGTACGGGGCGATATATCACCACGTCGCGGACAGGAATGACCTGCTCGCGGCGGCCACCGACCACGTTATCGCCCGCATCGTGATCGGCCCCGACGCTAACGCCGAGCCCCAGCAAGCGCTGCGTGCCGTCGCGCTTGGCCTGTTCGATGCGATCGTCGCCCACCCCTGGGTCGGTGCCCAGCTCAACCGGGAGCCCTGGCGGCCAGCGCTGCTGGACATCTTCGAGATCGTCAGCGAGCAGTTGCAGGCATTCGGCGTACCCGAAGGAGGGCTGCCCGACTCAGCGGGCGTGCTCGTGAACTACATCCTCGGCGTCGCCGGGCAGAACGCCGCCAACGCCCGTGCGCTCGCCAGCAGCAAGATGGACCGGTCAGCTTTCCTGGCCCACGTCGCCGCACAGTGGGCGCAGCTCGACCCCGCTAAATACCCATCAGTGCGCAAAGCCAGGACGCAACTGCGCGAACACGACGACCGCCAGCAATTCCTCGCCGGCATCGATCTCATCCTCGCCGGCATCAAGACCGTTAACCGTGCGGGCCAAGACAGCTCTGCCCGGTAGCAGCCAAGGTCTCACCGGAAGCTGATCCGTCGTGCCCGGCTCAGCGAAGGAGATCCGCCGCATGTTCATCACCCTCTGCGGACCGGCCCGCGATGACAAGCACGCCCGCCGCTGGCCACGACGGCGCCACAGCCACCAGCAGCGTGCACGCCACTGCCACTACCAGCGGCAACGCGAGCCAGATCACTAGTGCGGCTGGAGTATTAGACAGCCTTCGGCTAACGGAACTGCAGGCGTACCTCGAGGGCATCGCGAAGGCCATCGCCGATCAAGTTGAAGGCGATGACGGTTATGACGATGATGAGGCCAGCCGGATAAATCTGCCACCAGTATCCGTCATAGAGATAGTTCATTCCATTGGTCAGCATCCCGCCCCAGGTGGCGGCGGGGGGCGGAAGCCCGAAACCAAGGAAGCTCAAGGTCGCGAGGATCAAAATTGCGTCCGCCACCTGGAACGTTGCGTTGACCACGATAGTCGAGATCGTGTTAGGCACAATGTGCCGGATGATTACGCGACCCGAGGAGCCGCCCATAACCCGGACGGCGTCGACATACTCCCTGACCCGCAGCGACAGGGTCTCGCCACGGATCAGCCGGGCCGGCCCGACCCATGACAGCGCAGACACGACGATGATCAGCAAAATGACAGTCGGCCGGAATACGCTGGCAAGGTAAATGAATATGAACAACGCCGGGATCGCGAGCACGATGTCCACGATCCGCATCAGGATGGCGTCGGTGACGCCGCCCCAAAAGCCGCTGATGGCACCCCATATCACGCCGAATGTTGTGCTGATGACCGCGACTGCGAGGGCGATCTCTATGGAGCTCTGTCCCGCCACCATGAGCCGGCCCAGCACGTCAAATCCAACGTAGTCCGTCCCGAGAAGATGCCGTGCTGAAGGCGCCTCGTTCAGGATTGCGGGGTTGGGCGATGTCTGATTGGTGTGATAGAGCAGCGGCCCGATAAAACAAAATGCGGTGACCAGCAGGACGACGGCCACGCCTGCCAGCGCTATCTTGTTCTCGTAGAGGGTGCGCACTAGGACGACCGTCGGCCGTGCGGCGGGGCCCCGGCTGTCTCCGATGTCTGCTGGTGAGCCCTCTTTGTCGAGAGAACCTGGAATCACGTTAGTCATATCGCACCCGAGGATCGAGGACGGCGTACATGACATCGGCAAAGAGGTTGCCCAGTACGGTAACAAGGCCAACAAGAATAGTGATGCCGAGCTCCACTGGGTAGTCCGACGTAGTGGCGGCGGTATAAAAACTGAGCCCAATGCCCTGGATGTTGAAGACGAACTCAATGACAACACCGGCGGTAAGGACTCCAGGCAAAGACAAGCCGACCATGGTTGTCACCGGCACCAGTGAGTTCCGGAGGAGATGCTTTCTCAGTATGCGGAAGCGCGGTGCTCCCTTGGCCCGGGCCGTCCGGATGTAGTCCTGGGCGAGTGTCTCGATGGCCGCCGAGCGCATATAGCGGCTGAACAAGGCGCAGTTCACGAGCGTCAAGGCCAGTATGGGCAGCACCAGGCCGGCGGGGTTGGTGAGCATGGCGCCCAGCGTGGTCCCCTGCGACCCTTCGGCCGGCAGCACCCGCCATGTTACGGCGAAAGCCGAGATCAGCAGCAGCGCGAGCCAGTAACTGGGCATCGAATAGAAAACGAAGGCCACCACGGTGCCGACGTGATCGACCGTTTTGTTCCGGCGGACCGCTTGCCAGATTCCCAGCGGAACCGAGATCAGTATGGACAGCACCAGTGCAACCCCGACGATGAAAGCGTCCTTGGGGAGCTCGGCAGCGATAATCTGGCGTACCGGCTCATTCAGCTTGTACGAGTAGCCCAGGTTGCCGCGCAGGAGCTGGCCGAGATAGTGGAGGTACTGCACAAATACTGGATGGTTCAGTCCGTACTGTGCGATGAAGGTGCTGACCTGCTGTCTCGTAGCCTTGGGCCCAATGATTGCCCTCGCCAGCTCGGGACCGGACGCAATCAGGTTCTGCAGGATGAACGCGATCAGCGTGACGCCCAGGACCACGATCAGTGCCTGCAGCAAGCGCCGGACCATGAAGCTACCCACAAGAACTACCTCCCGGCGCGAGCCGAAGCCGCTCTGGTCCGTGCCTTGGCTGAGGCGCCGCGGCGCGCCGCTGGCGTCACCGAGGTAGTCGACTCGCGCACGACCAGGCTGGTCTCGAGCAGCAGTGTCTGCGGGGGAGAGGCGTCCCCGGCCAGCCTGGCCAGCAATCGCCTTGCCGCGGTCGCGCCGATGTCGTACGCGGGCTGGGCAACAACAGTGACCCGCGGCCGGACGATGCGTGTCCAGTCAAGATCATCGAAGCCCAGCACCGTGCACTCGTCCGGGAAGCGGAGCCCGGAGTCCTGCACTGCTTCGAAGGCGCAGAGAGTCAGCATGCCATCGACCGCGAGGATCGCGGTCGGGGGATCGGGCTGGGTGAGCAGTCCCGCAACTGCCGCTTCCGCGCGGTCTGCGTAGCGCGCCGCCGACGACGCGCTCGCGATCAGCCGCGCCTCAACCGGCAGCCCTGCCGACCGCAGCGCGCCCAGGTAACCGACCGCCCGAGAAAGTGGAGTCTGTGCGTGCACCGGGTCGGTAGCGACCGCATCAAGCTCCGCGAGTGGGTCGCCGTCGGCCAGTCCCGCGGTCAGGAGCCCAATTCGCTCGTGTCCTCGTTCGATCAGATGGTTGACCGCGTCCCTCGCCGCGCCGACATTGTCGATGAGCACCGCGTCGGCGGCCAGTCCTCGAACCGAGCGGTCAATTTGCACGATCGGGAGCCCGCTCGCCAGGACGGCTTCGAGATGCCGAACCTTATTCAGCTCGGTCGGTGCGAGAAGGAGCCCGTCGACTCGCCGCTGCAGCATTGTCTCGACAGCGCGGCGCTCGAGCTGCGGATCTTCTTCGCTGTTGGAGATGATCACGTCGTAGCCCTGCGCCCGGGCGATATCGGTGAACCCGCGCATGGTCTGGCCAAAGAACGCATCAGCCATATCCGCGCTGACGAAGCCGAGCGTCAGCGTGCGGCCCGTGACCATGCCCTGAGCTAGCCGGTTCGCCTGGTAGCCCAGAGCCTGGGCATGCTTCCGGACGACCGACCGGGTTTCATCGCTCACCCGGCCGTAGCCCCCCAGAGCCCGGGCAGCGGTAGCCCGCGAGACGCCGGCCGCCGCCGCGACGTCTTCGATGGTCGGCCGCCCCTGGGCAGGCTGAGAGTGCGCTCTCACGGTTGCACGCTACACCCGCCCCGTCAGGTGGCGCTAGATGCGGTTTGTTGCAGATTGGACTCCGCCGCCACTTCGGCCCTGGCCGCTTTCTGAGTCGCGGCGCAAGCTGCTGACCTGCATAAACATACACCGTGTGCCCTCAGCGGCTCTTGACCGGCTAGGTAACGATTAGTGATGTTCACCCGGCAACCCTTGACTTCATGTGCGCTCGTGGGTATCTAATCTGGTTTCAACATGCGAAAGCGCTCTCACACGAGGGTCTGGCAGACTGGAGGGCACGATGCCGCGACGGTTTGGTGTCAGGGCGAAGCTCGGTGTGCTCGTAGTAGTCGTGGCTTCGCTGATCGCAGCGTGCTCGAACTCCTCATCGCCGAGCTCAACCAGCAGCTCAGGGGCCGCGCAGAGCGGAGGCAACGTGACGGTTGCCTACCTGCCCGGCACCCAGCCGGTAGACATCTTCCCGATGTTTCCGCCCGCCGACGACACCACGCAGGAGATCTTCTGGTTCGTTGAGCAGATGTGGCGCCCGCTGTACTGGTTCGGCAACACCAGCGGCGGCATGACGTTCAACGAGTCGCTGAGCCTGGCCTACCCGCCGGTGTTCTCGAACGGCAACAAGACCGTCACCATCAAGATGAAGAACTGGAAATGGTCCGACGGCCAGCCGATCACGACGAGGGACGTCGAGTTCTGGCTGAACATGCTCAAAGCAAACAAGCAGAACTACGCGAACTATGTCCCCGGCTACCTGCCGGACAACATCGCCAGCGTGTCGTACACCTCGTCCACCACGTTCAGCATCACCTTCAAGCAGGCCTATAGCAGCAACTGGCTGCTCTTCAACCAGCTCTGCCTGCTCTTCCCGATGCCGCAGCACGCCTGGGACAAGACCTCTGCCACCGGCAAGATCGGTAACTACGACCAGACCACAGCTGGCGCCAAGGCGGTCTTCGCGTACCTCAACGGCCAGGCGGGCAAGCTGTCCACCTACAACTCGGATCCGCTGTGGCAGGTCGTCGATGGCCCGTTCCACCTGAAGAGCTACGCCGCGAACAGCCAGGTCGTCCTGGCCGCGAACAAGCATTACTCGGGGCCGGACAAGCCGAAGCTCTCGACAGTGACGTTCCTCAACTTCACCAGCGACACGGCTGAGTACAACGAGCTGCTGAGCGGCAACATCGACTACGGCTACATCCCGTTCAACGATCTGTCCTCAAAGTCCCGGGTGTCGGGCAATGGGTATTCGATCGTGCCGTGGTCGCAGGCAGGAATGAACTACGCCACCTTCAACTACACGAATCCGACGACTGGCCCGCTGTTCTCGCAGCTTTACATCCGGCAGGCTGTCCAGCACATAACCGATCAGAATACTATGGTCAAGGCTGCGCTTGGCGGCGCCGGAGTTCCTACCTACGGCGCCGTGCCGAATTACACGCCTCAGCCCGAGATCAACGGCACTCCGCTGGCCGACAAGAGCGCGAATCAGGCGGCCTATCCATTCAGCATCAGCTCGGCTGTCAGCTTGCTGAAGGCTCATGGATGGAGCGTGACGCCGGGCGGTACGGACAAATGCGTTAAGCCGGGTACAGGGTCCGGCGAGTGCGGCGCCGGGATCAAGCTAGACCAGCCGTTCTCGTTCAACCTCGAGTACCCGACGGGTGTTGTCCAGGAGGCGGTTGAGGCCCAGCTCCTGCAGGGCGATGCGAAGAAGGCCGGCATCGCCATCTCGCTGAGCCCGGTTCCTGACTCGGTCGCCTTCTCCAGGACGGTCTGCACGAAGGGCCAGTCGTGCCCGTGGGAGTCCGTCTATGCCTACCTCGGCGGCTGGCAGTACGGCGTTCCGATCAACTACCCGATCGGCAATGTCATCTTCGAGTGCGGCGGGCCGTACATCGGGGGCTACTGCTCGCCGACGCTGGACAACCTCATGGTCAGTGCCGAGAAGTCCGAGAGCATCTCGGCCCTGTACTCCTACGAGAAATTCCTGAACACCAACAACCCGGTCTGGTGGCTGCCGCTGCAGCCGTATCAGTTCTCGGCCGTCAAGACCAACCTGAAAGGAACGACGGGGCAGAACGTCGGCTTCTGGATTACGCCAGAGTACTGGTACCTGACCAAATAGACGTGTGGACCGGAGGGCCTATCCGCAGGTCCTCCGGTTCTCCGGCCGTACCTGACAGATTCGCAGAACAAAGACAGGAGTAAAAGCGTGGCCCTGGCAAGTCTCCCCGAGGATCTGGCCGCAACTATCGACCTGGCGCTGGCGGAACGCGATCGCATTCCAGCGATCGTCAGCGAGGCCGTCGGTGACAGCCTGAGCGACCTGTGGTTCGTGGGGGCAGGTGGGTCACACTTTACGAGTTCGCAGGTCGGGGCCATCATGGCCGCCAAGGGCACGTCGGTACCCACATTCCGGGTGAACTCGAACGAGTTCGTCTATGACACGCCCGTGCGGCTAGGACCCGGCTCGCTGGTCGTCGTCACCTCCCACAACGGCACGACTCCCGAGACGATCAAGGCGATTGAGACGGCTCGCTCGCGAGGGGTGCGGGCGGTGCTGGCAGTATCCAGGGATCCGGAGAGCCCGCTCGCGACAAACGCTGACCAGGCCTTCACCTACGGCAGCGAGCACGTCGTCAGCGAGCCCACGCAGATACTCCTGTCCCAGATCGGGCACTCGGTCCTGGTGGCTACCGGCGACGAGACGAAGTCCGAACACGACGAAGCGCTCGATGCCTACACCGGCCTGAACGAAGCTATCGTCAGCGCTGTCGCCGAGTCGGACGAGAACTTCGCCGCCATGGCCGCTGCGCTTGCTTCGCAGCCGATCATCTACGTCCTTGGCGCGGGGCCGAATGAAGACAACGCGCGCACTCTGTCCATGTGCTATCTGCAAGAAATGCAGTGGATTGACTCAGCCGCTTATAACGCCGGGGATTTCCTCCACGGTGCCTTCGAGGTAGTCACGGAGCAGACCCCGGTCATCTTGTACCTCGGCGAAGACACGTCCCGCCCAATATCCGAGCGGACGCAAGCGTTCATTCAGAAGTACACGCGTCAGGCTTGGCTGGTGGACCAGCAGGATCTGACCCTGCCCGGTATCCCGAAGGGTTACCGGGCCGAGGTAGGACCGCTCGTGCTGGGCGCGCTCACCTCGCGCATTGCCCAGCACTTCGAGGCCACCACGGGACACAGCTTGACCGAGAGGCGATACATGTTCAAAGTTCAATACTGATGTCTCTTGTCTGCGCAGGCGACAATGTGGTGGATGTCTACCAAGGGACCGGCCAGGCGTACCCCGGTGGGAACGCTCTCAACGTCTCCGTCGCGGCACGCCGGTCCGGCGTGCCGTCGGCCTACCTTGGCGCCGTCGGTGACGACGAGGCGGGCCATCGCCTGATCGCCGCCCTCACCGCTGAGGCGGTAGCCACCGACAGGCTGCGCGTGCTGCCAGGGAGCACCGCCTGGTGCGGGGTTCAGGTGGTCGACGGAGACCGGCAGTTTCTCGACGCGGATCTTGGCGTCTCGATGTTCGACCTGTCGGCCGACGACCTTGCCTACATCGCCGGCTTCGACGCGCTCCACACGGGCGATAATTCCGGCCTCGAGGTGCAGCTTGCCGATATCGCGGCAGCGACGAAGGTGTCGTTCGACTTCGGCAGCCGGCCGTGGAGCTACGTGGACGAGCTGATTGACAACGTCTGGTGTGCCTGCTTTTCCGGGGGCCACCTTACTTCGGAGGCGGCGATCGCACTCGCCGACCGGGCAGCGGCCCGGGGGCCGACTGCGGTGCTGGTATCGGAAGGTTCCCGCGGCGCGCGACTGGTGGTCGACGGCGTCCACGTCGCCGTCGCGTCGCAGGCCACCTCCCTGACCGACAGCCTCGGCGCAGGCGACGCCCTGATCGGGGGCGTGCTGAGCGGCCTGGTACGCAACTACACCCCACTGGACGCGCTGAAGGCGGGAACTGCTCTGGCGGCTCAGACCGTCAGCCACTACGGCGCATTTGGCTATGGCTTCGATCCGGCATCGGCTGGCCTGGGGGAACGGACTCATTGATGCTCAACTTTGACGAGGGCCGCTTCCTGCGCATCCAGTCTGGCGCGGTAGGTCTTGCTGAGGGACTGTCCGAGGCCGTGAAGGCGCGCCTGGCGGCCGGCGCGCGCAACGTCTTCTTCCTCGGCTCTGGCGGGGCCGGCATCCTGATGTACCCGGCGGCATCGCTGCTGCAGGCTCGGTCACGGTTTGGCGCGTTCACTGACTGGGCGGCGCAGATCGTCCAGACGGGCTCGGCACACCTGGGGCCGCACTCGATGGTGGTGATCCCCTCGCTGTCCGGTAGCACCATCGAGAGCCTTGCGGTGCTGGAGTACGCCAAGCAGGCCGGGGCGACGGTGATCACGCTTACCGGCAGGCCGGACTCCCCGCTGGCCCGCATGGCCGATTACAACTTCAGCAACGAAGCGGCCGACGACACCTCGAGCGAATCCTTTTACCTCCAGTCGCTCATCATCGCCCTGGCGATCATGCGGCAGCTCGATGAGTTCGACGGCTATGACGCGACGATCGAGCAGCTCCGGCAGCTGCCGCAGCTGCTGGTCGGCGTCAAGCGGGCTGCGGAGGAGCGCGCCGTGCAGCTGGCGGAAGCGATCGCGGCCAGGCCGTATCACATCGTCACGGGCGCCGGGTCGGCCTGGCCGGAAGCCTTCTACTACGGCATGTGCATCCTGGAAGAGATGCAGTGGATCCGCACCCGCCCGGTGCACGCGGCCGACTTCTTCCACGGCACGCTGGAACTCATCGACGAAGGCGTCAGCGTCCTGCTGCTGAAGGGCGAGGATGCCGCCAGGTCACTGAGCTATCGAGTCGAAGCGTTCGTGCCACGCTACGGCGGCGTGCTGACCGTCATCGACTCCGCCGACTACGAGCTGCCTGGCATCAGCGCGGGCGTGCGGGCGCTGATCTCCCCGGTCGTGCTGGCGACCGTGCTCGAGCGCGTGGACGCCCATCTGGAAGTGATCACCGGCCACCCGCTGACCACCCGGCGGTACTACAAACGCGTCGAGTACTGAACGCGGCAGCGCATTGCCGAGCCGATCGCCGCGACCGGCGGCTTAACATGTCACGGTGGCTGAGCAAGACGCCGACCGCCGGTTCCTGGACGCGGCGA
>Ga0070763_10000276_pt1 | contig 12965 bp, 11 predicted proteins | sample HubBroMetageWRM3_FD_67279 | JGI IMG/M metagenome (GOLD analysis project Ga0070763, IMG submission 67279) | Warmed soil microbial communities from the Hubbard Brook experimental Forest, New Hampshire - Hubbard Brook CCASE Soil Metagenome WRM 3 | ecosystem: Environmental > Terrestrial > Soil >... | reverse complement strand
CGGCGGTCGCCTGCTCGGCGGGGGCGTCGAAGGTGGTCATGGGTTCCTCCTGTGTGCTATCGGTCGGTGCGGTAGCGGGTGAGCTTGTCCGGGTCGATCTCAACGCCGAGACCGGTACCGCTCCGTCTCGTCGCCGAGAAACTTGCCGCCGGCAGGTCAGCGTGACCTGTCTGGTGGTGCGGTTAGCGCTACGAGCTAACGGTATGGCGACCACCCATACATAACAAGGACTAGGTTTCCGTTTATTGATTGGCGATATTGATGAATAAGGCCCCAAGTCAGGACTAGCAATTTACCTGGTGTGAGGAGTAGCACGCAGTGCGAGGGTTGGAGAAACCACCCCTTGGAGGCACACATGACCGCATCGATCACCGATACCCTCGACCACCTCGAGGCGGTCCTCGCCGACGCGGTGATCGACGACAAGGACGCCGGCATCTACCGGGTCAACCGTCGGATCTTCACCGACGCGGAGATCTTCGACCTGGAAATGAAGTACATCTTCGAGGGCAACTGGATCTACCTGGCCCACGAGAGCCAGATACCCAACCCCGGTGACTACTTCACCACCTACATGGGTCGCAGCCCGGTCGTGATCACCCGCGACAAGGACGGCGAACTGCACTGCCTGATCAACGCCTGCGCCCACCGTGGCGCGATGCTCTGCCGCCGCAAGACCGATAACCGGACGACGTTCACCTGCCCGTTCCACGGCTGGACGTTCCGTAACGACGGCACCCTACTGAAGGTGAAGAAGCCCGAGGGGGCCGACTATCCGCCGGCATTCGACGTGAACGGCTCGCACAATCTGACCAAGGTCGCCCGGTTCGACAGCTACCGCGGGTTCCTGTTCGGCAGCCTCAACCCGGATGTGGTGTCCCTTGCGGAGTATCTCGGCGATTCGACCAAGGTCATCGACCTGCTCGTCGACCAGTCGCCCGATGGGCTGGAGGTATTGCGGGGGACCTCGACCTACACCCTGCATGGCAACTGGAAGGTTCAGATCGAGAATGGCGCCGACGGCTACCACGTCAGCTCGGTGCACTGGAACTACGCGGCCACCACCTCCCGGCGCAGCACCGGCGAGTCCACCTACCAGACCAAGGTGTTGGACGCCGGCAGCTGGGCCAAGTCGGGCGGCGGCTACTGGGCGTTCCCGCACGGCCACATGTGCCTGTGGACCTGGGCGGCCAACCCGCAGGACCGGCCGCTGTGGGGCCAGGTCGAGCGCCTGAAGGAGACGCACGGTAAGTCCAAGGGCGAGTTCATGGTCGCCGGCTCACGCAACCTGTGTCTGTACCCCAACGTCTACCTGATGGACCAGTTCTCCACCCAGATCCGGCACATCCGTCCGATCACACCGGACCGTACCGACATCACCATCTACTGCATCGCCCCCAAGGGCGAAAGCCCCGAGGCCCGGGCCAACCGGATCCGCCAATACGAGGACTTCTTCAACGCCACCGGGATGGCCACCCCCGACGACCTGGAGGAGTTCCGCTCCTGCCAACAAACCTTCCGCGCTAAGGCGGCGCCGTGGAACGACGTGAGCCGCGGCGCCGAGCACTGGCTGTCGGGTCCCGACCCGATCGCCGAGTCGCTGGGCATGCACGGCGTCGTCTCGTCGGGGGTGGAGGCCGAGGACGAGGGACTCTTCGTGGTCCAGGACAACTACTGGCTGGAGACGATGCGCGCCGCCTTGCAAAAGGAGAGAGCGATCCGGGCCGCGGGCGCGAACGGAACGGAGTGCTGATTATGAGCGTCACCGAGAACACGCCGACCGGCACTCAATCCGGCAGCAAGCTGATCACCCAGAACACGATCGAGCAGTTCCTCTACCGCGAGGCCCGATACCTCGACGACCGCGAGTTCGAGAAGTGGCTGGAGTGCTACGCCGACGACGTCGTTTTCTGGATGCCCTCCTGGGACGTCGACGATCGGTTGGTCGAGGACCCGCAGCGCGACGTCTCGCTGATGTACTACCCCAACAAGGGCGGCCTGCAGGACCGGGTCTTCCGGATCCGCACCGAGCGCTCCTCGGCCACCTCGCTGCCCGACCCGCGGACTAGCCACAACATCAGCAACGTCGAGGTCATCGAGCGTCGCGGCGACGTAGTCGACCTGCGCTTCAACTGGCACACGATGTACTTCCGCTACGACCACATCGACCCGTACTACGGGACGTCGTTCTACACGATCGACTTCTCCGGCGACCAGCCCCTCATCCGGCGCAAGACGGTGGTGCTCAAGAACGATTACATCGACCACGTGGTGGACGTCTACCACATCTGAGGAGCCCGCATGACCGTCACACCGCCCGCAGAAACGCAACCGGACACCGCATCCCAGGCGCCCGTCCACCAGGTGGCGCTCAGGTTCGAGGACGGGGTCACCCGCTTCGTCAGCTGCCGGGACGACCAGACGGTCGCCGGCGCTTCCTACCGCCAGCGCATCAACATCCCGGTGGACTGCCTCGACGGCGTCTGCGGCACCTGCAAGGCGTTCTGCGAGTCGGGGATCTACGACGGCGGAAGCTACCTGCCCGACGCACTCTCCGACGACGAGGCCGCCGCCGGCAACTGTCTGCCCTGCGTCATGAAGCCCCGCTCGGATCTCGTCCTCCAGATCCGCAGCACATCCGAGGTCGCCAAGACCCAGGCCGCCAGCTACACGGGCACCCTGGTGGAGCTGTCGCAACTCTCGTCCACCACGGCGCGGATCGGGATCGAGATCCCCAACCGGGCGGAACTGACCTTCCTGCCGGGTCAGTACGTCAACATCGCCGTGCCCGACGCCAGTCCCACCGAAACAGTCACGCGGTCCTACTCATTCAGCAACGCCCCGCACGAAGAGCGACTCACCTTCCTGATCAAGATCACCCCGGGCGGCGTGATGTCGACCTACCTGACCGACCGGGCCGCGGTCGGCGACACCATCACCTTCACCGGCCCGCACGGGTCGTTCTTCCTGCGCGAGTCCGACCGGCCGGTGCTGATGCTCGCGGGCGGCACCGGGCTGGCGCCGATCCTGTCGATGTTGCGCAAGCTGCGCGCCGAGGGCAGCCGCCGGAGGGGCCACATCATCTATGGCGTCAACAACGACGAAGACCTGGTGGCACTCGACGTGCTGGGGGACATCACGGCCGGGCTGCCCGGTTTCGCCTATGACCACTGCGTCGTCGACCCGGCCAGCACCGCGGTCAACAAGGGCCCCGAGAAGGCCTATGTCACGAGCCTGATTTCACCGGCGCACCTCTACGACGGTGATGTCGCGATCTATCTGTGCGGGCCGCCGCCAATGGTCGAGGCCGTACGCGGGTACGTCAGCAAGGTGGGCATCGAACCGACCGGCTTGTATTACGAGAAGTTCGCGCTCGCCGTGCCCGCCGCCAAAGAAGAAGCACCGGCGGCGGTCTCCGAGCCGGTTGCGCCAGTGCAGCTCGAGGAGCTGCTGCTCGCGTCCGACGCCCGCACGGTGACCGGCCAGGTCATGTTGCCCGCCGCCGAGATCGACAGCTGGCCGGAACCCGTCTCCGCGAGCGCGGAAGGTGACCTCGCCCGCCGGATCGTCGGCCAGCTGATCGCCCCGGTCACCCCGGACGCCGGTGCCGTCGCCGCGCTCGACACCGTCAACGACCTTGTCGGGGCAACCATCGCGACCGGGGCGCGGTCCATCATCGGGCAGGAGATGCTCCCGGCCGTCTCGGCGCCCCCGACCGCCCCGGTCGCGGCGGTCACGCCGATCACCCAACCGGTCACGATGGTTGCCGCCGACGGCTACCAGATCGGCGAGGACCACCCGGAAATCCACGAGTCCGACGCGCTGTTCGAAGCCCGCGAGGCCCTCGAGCTCGGCGCGCTCGAACTCACCCTGGGCCGGCTGAGCAGCCCGCAGCTGACCGGCTACCGACTGCTCGCGGAGGCGACGCTGCCCTACGTCGCCGGCGACCGATTCGTCGACGCGGCGCAATACACCGAAACCAACGCGGCGTTCCACGACTATCTGTTCACGCTGACCGGCAATCAGCATCTGCTGCAGGCCTACCAGGCCCTCGGCGTGAAGGGTCGGATGACCGAGGCGCTGAGCAACGCCACCTGGTGCCACCCGCTGTGCGCCCAGGACCACGTGGACATCGTCGACGCCTTTGAGGCCGGTGAACACGAGGCCGCACGGGCACTCATCATCGCCCACGCCGAGCGGTCCAAACAAACCATGCGGCGTGCCATGGCTGACGCGCTCGCCGCGCGGCGGCCGCGGTTCGTCACGCCCGGCCGGTTCGCCGGCAAAGTCGTGCTCGTCACGGGTGCGGCCCAGGGGATCGGCGAGCAAACCGCCCGCCGGATCGCAGCCGAAGGCGGCACGCTCGTGCTCGCCGACCGCTCCGAGCTGGTCAAGGAACTTGCCGACGAACTCACCAGCGGTGGGCCGCAAGCCCTCGCCGTCACCGTCGACCTGGAGCACGCCGAAGGCGCCCACGCCCTGGTGCAGCAGGCGCTGACGACGTTCGGCAGGATCGACGTGCTGATCAACAACGTCGGTGGCGCGATCAACTTCAAGCCCTTCACCGAGTTCACCGACGCCGAGATCCGCGCCGAGGTCGACCGCTCATTGATGACGACGCTCTACACCTGCCGCGCGGCGTTGCCGCCGATGGTGCAGCGTGGCCGGGGCATCATCGTGAACGTGTCGTCAGCGGCAACCCGGGGTATTCGCCGGATCCCGTACTCGGCCGCCAAGGGCGGCATCAACGCGATCACCGCCTCACTCGCGCTGGAGTACGCCGACGCCGGGATCCGCGTGGTCGCCACCGCTCCGGGCGGGACGCAGGCACCACCGCGGCGGATCGCCCGGGGCACCCCGGAGCCCACCACCGACACCGAGCGCGCCTGGTTCCAGGACCACATCGACCAGACCATCGGGTCGTCGCTGATGAAGCGCTACGGCACCCTCGACGAACAGGCGGCCGCGATCTGCTTCCTCGCCTCCGACGAAGCCTCTTACATCACCGGCACAGTGCTCCCGGTCGCCGGTGGTGACCAGGGGTAACGCCCACCTCGCAGCTACCATGTGATGGTGATCATCGTGGCCACGACGTGCGTCGGGCGCGATAGAGAACTGGCCGAACTCGCCCGACGTGCTGCCGCGACCGCGACCCGCGGCAGCGCTTCCCTGGCCGTCGTCGGCAGGCCCGGCATCGGCAAAAGCGTCTTGCTGCGCCGGCTGGTTGAGCAGCATGGCGGCACCGCATTCTGGGCGCAGGCGGCGACCTGGGAGTCCGAGACGCCAGGAGCAGTGCTGCGTCAGCTTCTTCAAGACGACGTACCTTCCGAGCCGGCCGCGGCGGCCACGCACTTCGTGGAGCAGTTCCTCCGGCGCGCGGCGCCGGAGGAACCGGCCATCGTCGTGATCGACGACGCTGAGCACGCCGACCCGGTCTCCCTGCACGCGCTGACCACGGCCGCGCGGCAGCACCGCGACCTGCCACTGCTGATGGTGCTCGGGACGACGAAGGGTCGGATCGGGGGCCTCGGGGATCTCGCTTCGGAAGAGCTGCGGCTGGAGGGGCTCGACGCCGCGGCGGTGGCCGAGCTCGCCGCGCGGCGCGGCCGAGTCCTGCACCCGGCGATGGCCGAGGTTCTCACCCGGCACACCCGCGGCAATCCGCGGGACGTGCTGACCCTTCTCGACGAGCTGCCCGCCGCAATGTGGTCTCGGCGAGACGCCCGGCTGCCCGCGCCCTCGCACGTCGTGGCGGAGGTTGACCTCCGGCTGAGCCGGTGCGGGCCCGAAGGCCGTGCGTTGGTCGAGGCGCTCGCGATCCTCGACGGGGACGAGTCCCTCGGCGAGGCAGCGCAGCTGGCCGGGCTCGACGACCCGCTGGCCGCGATCGACGAGGCCGCCGCGGCGGGGCTGCTCGCCGATTGGTCGAATTTCCAACCGCAACTGCATGATCCGCTCACCCGGGCCGCCGTGATTGACCTCATGGGGGTGCGCGCCGCGGCCGCGGCGCATCGTCGCGCGGCGGAGATCGTCACCGACCCCGTCCGCCGGCTCGGCCACCGGGTCGCGTCGACGGTCACCCCGGACCCCGCGCTCGCCGACGACGTCGACCGGTTGGCCCGTGAGCGGGGCGCGGAAGGGGCGTGGGCGGACGCGGCGAGTCTGTTTCGCGCTGCCAGCCGGCTCACTGCCGACCCGCTGCTGCGTGACGACCGGCTCACCCGCTCTGTCGACGCCCTCGTCGCGGCCGGTGACTGCATGGGTGCGGCCGCACTCGTCCCCGCCGTCGAAAGCCTGCGCGAAACACCGTTGCGCAACGCCGTCCTGGCCTACCTGGCGATTGTCCGTGGCCGGGCGGCCGAAGCGGAGGTTCGGCTGCGCCGCGCCTGGGACATCGTCAACGCCGAGCGTGCCCCGGAGACCGCCGCGCTCATCGCCCAGCGCTACGTCCTGCACTCACTTGCCCGCTGCCGTGGCGAGGAGCTCGTCGGATGGGCCGACCGCGCGCTCGCGCTTGCGGGTGATGACTCCCCGGCCGGGATCGAGGCGGCCGCGATCCGCGGGCTGGGGCTTGCGACTGCCGGCCATCTGGTGGAGGCATCCGCGGCGTACGACGCCCTGGCCACTCGCGTCCGCCACGGCGCCCAGGCCCAGCGGGTTGCGATGGGCCATGGCTGGCTCCAATTGAGCCTGGATGACGTCGCCGGTGCCCGGAGCAGCCTGGAGGGCGCTGTCGCTATGGCGCAGCTGGGGGGCTCGGTTCGGATCTCGCTGTGGGCGCTGGGCTGGCTGGCCCGGGTGCAGTTCCTGACCGGCGAGTGGGACCAGGCGCTGCACAGCGTGGAGCAGGGCCGGGCGCTCGCCGCGTCCAGCGGCATCGTGCTGGCGACGCCGCTGCTTGCGTGGACAGCCGCCCAGGTGCACGCACTGCGCGGCAGCTGGGAAGAGGCCGCGGCAACCGTGCGGGCGGCGGATGCCGTCACGCAGGACTACGAGATAATGCGGATTCCCGCGCTGCTCGCACGCGCACACATCGCCGAGGCCGAGGCCGACTATTCGAAGGTGCGCAGGGTGCTGGATCCACTCAACCGCACGTCCTACGGCACGGCGCTGCACGAACCGGGCTTTTGGCCCTGGGCTGACGTGCTGGCCAACGCGTTGGTCATCGACGGCCAACTCGCCGCTGCCGACGAGTTCCTGCGCCCACACGAGAGCCGCGCCCGGGCTCGCGGACATCGCTCCACCATGGCTCGGCTGGGCTACGCCAGGGGGAGACTACTCGGCGCGATGGCGGACCTTCCCGGCGCCAGAAGGGCTTTCGACGAAGCGCTCGGGCTGCTCGACGGAATGCCGCTACGCTACGACCTCGCCCGAATCAACTTCGCCTACGGGCAAACGCTGCGCAGGGCCGGCAAACGACGCGCGGCCGATGTGGTCATCGGCACGGCGCGCGAGCTGTACCTATCGCTTGGCGCCCGAACATATGTCGAGCGGTGCGACCGCGAACTCAAGGCCGGTGGCCTGCATCCGGTGCGCGGGCCCCGGGGTCAGGTCGAACTCACCCCGCAGGAGGATGCGGTCTCCGCACTGGTCGCGCAAGGCTTGTCCAACCGAGAGGTCGCGGCCGAGCTCTACGTCTCACCGAAGACCGTGCAGTACCACCTCACCCGCATCTACGCCAAGCTCGGCCTGCGTTCACGATCCGAGCTGGCGGCGGCGCGGCGCTGACGCCGGTCCACCACGGGCGCGGCCGTTTTCGCCACCAGGTCGGCGTATTCCACCCCCGGCGCCAGCTCGACGACCTCGAAACCGGTGCCGGTCACGTCGAACACGCCGAGGTCGGTGATGACCCTGCTGACCATGCCACGGCCGGTCAGCGGCAGGTCGCAGGCGGTGACCAGCCTGGCGTCACCGGTCTTGGTCACATGCTCCATTAAGACGATGACCCGCTCGACGCCGTTGGCCAGGTCCATTGCGCCACCCATACCTTTGACCAGCGCGCCGGGGACCACCCAGTTGGCAAGGTCACCGTTCATTGCGACCTGCATGCCGCCCAGCACGGTGACGTCGACGTGGCCCCCGCGGACCATGGCGAAACTGGTCGCCGAGTCGAAGTAGGACGCCCCGGGGACTACCGTGACGGTCTGTTTGCCGGCGTTGATCAGGTCGGGGTCGACTTCGTCCTCATAAGGGAAGGGGCCGACCCCGAGGATGCCGTTCTCGGCGTGCAGGGTGACGTCAGAGCCCTCGGGGAGATGGGCCGGGACCAGCGTGGGCAGGCCGATACCGAGGTTGACGTAGTCGCCGTCGCGCAGTTCCTGGGCGGCGCGCGCTGCCATCTCGTCCCGGGTCCAGCTCATCGTGACCCCTCCTTTTCGTCGTCCGGCCGGGGCCGGGTGGTGCGCTTTTCGATGTCCTTGCGCGAGGCCTGCTCCGGTGTCAGCGCGACGATCCGCTTGACGAAGATGCCGGGCAGGTGGACCCCATCCGGGTCGAGTTCACCGACCTCCACCACGTCCTCGGCCTCGACGATGGTGATCCGCCCGGACATAGCCGCGGGTGGGTTGAAGTTGCGGGCGCTGGCATGGAAGCGGCAGTTGCCGGCCTTGTCCGCAACGGCGGCGCGGATGAGCGCGTAGTCGGTGACGATGGACTCCTCGAGGACCATCTCGCGGCCATGGAAGGTTCGGACTTCCTTCGGCGACGATGCCACGGCGACGCTGCCGTCGGGGTGGAAGCGCCACGGCAGCCCGCCCTCGGCGACCAGCGTGCCGACGCCGGTCGGGGTGAAGAAGGCACCGACGCCGCTGCCGCCGGCGCGCAGCCGCTCGGCGAGCGTGCCTTGTGGGGTGAGCTCCACCGTCAGCTCACCCGCGCGGAACTGCCGCGCGAATTCCTTGTTTTCGCCCACGTAGGAGGCGGTGACCCGGCTGATCCGGCGGGCCTCCAGCAGCAGGCCCAGTCCGGCACCGTCGACGCCGCAGTTGTTGGACACGATGGTGAGGTCCGAGGCGCCCTGCTCCAATAGTGCTTCGATGAGAATCCACGGGATGCCGGCGAGGCCGAAGCCACCAACGGCCAGGCTGGCGCCGTCGGGGATGTCGGCGACAGCCTCGGCGGCCGACCCGACCAGTTTGTCCAGGGTCATGACTTCTCCAGGTGCTCGATGAGGGCGGGGGTGATGATGCCGGGCCGCTCGGCGTTGGCGAGGTGGGCAGCCCGGGGAACGACGAGGAGCTGTCCGTTTTTCACGCGGGTGGCGATCTCCTCGAGCTTGGGCGGCGGCGTCGCCAGGTCCTCGGCTCCGGCGATCGCCAGGGTCGGTGCGGTGATGGACGCGAGGTCGTCACGCAGGTCCAGGGCGGCGATCGCCTCGCAGCAGCAGGCGTAGCCCTCGGCGGGGGTGGCGGCGACCATAGCCTCGGCGGCCTGCCTGACCTCGGGATGGGCCGACAGGTGCTGCGGAGTGAACCAGCGCTCGACCACGGCGGTGGCAACGGCACCGCTGCCGCCGGACCGCACCGTCGCGGCGCGATCGGTCCAGCCGGAGGCGGGCGGCAACTGGGCGCCGGTGCAAAGCACGGCGAGCCGGTCGACCCGATCGGGGTCACGGGCCGCCACCCGCAGAGCCGTCATGCCGCCGAGCGACAGCCCGACTAGGTGGGCCCGCCCGACGCCCAGCCGGTCGAGCAGGGCGACGAGGTCGTCGGCCAGATCGTCGATCGAGTAAGGGCCGTCCGGGACTGGGGAGCCGCCGTGGCCGCGGGTGTCGTAGCGAACGACGCCGAACCGTTCCTCGAGCGCGGCGACCTGAGCGTCCCACATCTTATGCGTGGCCCCGAGGGAGTTGGAGAGGACGACGAACGGACCTTCCGCGCGGCCGGTGACGACGGCGTCGACCACCGCCGCGCTCATCGGACGGCCTCGAACACGGCGGCGATTCCCTGGCCGCCGCCGATGCACATCGTCTCGAGGACATAGCGCGCCTCGCGGCGCCTGGCCTCGTACGCGGCGGTGGCCAGGATGCGGGCCCCGGTTGCGCCGATGGGGTGGCCCAAGGAAATGCCGGAGCCGTTGGGGTTGAGCCGCTCATCGAGTGGGTCGACCTTCCACTCGTGCAGGACGGCGAGAACCTGGGCGGCGAAGGCCTCGTTGAGCTCGATGAGGTCGATTTCGTCGAGGGTGAGGTCAGCCCGGTCGAGGGCAGCTGCCGTCGCGCTGACGGGGCCGATGCCCATGACCTCCGGATCGCAGCCGGTGACCGCCCACGAGCGCAGCGCAAGCAGCGGGACGAGACCGCGTTTCTCGGCGTCGGCGCGTGTGGTGACGACGCACATTGCGGCACCGTCGTTCTGGCCCGAGGCGTTGCCGGCGGTGACGGTCGACTCGGGATCGACCCTGACCCGGATCGGGCGCAGCGCCGCGAGGCTCTCGACGGTGGTGTCGGCTCGAGGGTGTTCGTCGCGGTCGACGACGGTGTCGGGTTTGCCGCGGGTGCCGGGAACCGTGACCGGGACCAGCTCGTCGACAAATTTCCCGGCCTCGTGAGCGGCGACGGCGCGGTGGTGGGAACGCACCGCGAGCTGGTCCTGCTCCTCGCGGGAGATGCTGTAGGCCTTGCGGAGGTTCTCCGCCGTCTCGATCATCCCGCCGGGCACCGGGTAGAAGGCGCCGCCCGCGGTCTCGCGGGCGCGGTCGAGTCGGTCCATGAGCGCGATGCCGCCCTGCCTGACGCCGGTGCGCAGGCCGAGGGCGTAATGCTCGACGTTCGACATCGACTCCGCGCCGCCGGCCACGACGAGGCCGGCGGCGCCCGTGGCGACCTGCGCGGCGGCGTACAACACGGCCTGCAGGCCCGAGCCGCAGCGGCGGTCGATCTGCAGGCCCGGCACCCTCGTGCCCAGACCGGCGTCGAGAGCGGCCACGCGACCGATCGCCGGCGACTCGCCGTTGGCGTAGCCGTTGCCGAGGACCACGTCATCGACGTCGCCCTCACCCAGGCCGGTCCGGCGCACGAGTTCCCGCAGCAGCGCGGTCGCCAGCTCGGTGGCCGAAAGCGGGGCGAGAACGCCGCCCATGCGCCCCACCGGGGTGCGCAGCGGCTCGCAGATGAGGACATCCGTGCGTGCTGGCATGTATTCGACCGTAACGACACCGCTTGATATTTAGAAATACTTATTTCGCACTGGTTGATAGTTTGAAAGTCTTAATCTCCGATATGTCCGCTAATTCGGCGCCGTCGCCGAGGAGCTGCGGTGAGAGGCTGGCGCTCGCCCGGCTGGGGCGGACGCAGCCCTGGTCGATCTGAGCGAATGCGTATGCCGCCATGGCGGCGGTGGTCATGTTTCCGCCTGCATTGGCCAACGATTCGTAGGTCTCGTCGCCGAGAACCTCACGCAAATGGGTCGTCGTTGTGTTGATCTCAGGGAAGGCCGTCTGCGTGAGGGGCGTTGGATCGACATTCGTCCGACTCCATGGACAACTTGCGCCGAAGCCCACCGCTCGCCGTGTTGTGTCAGCGAATCAGCCTTTCACCGACCGACGGGCCAGTGTTCGATCGTGATGTCATCCATGGGGAAGTCGGCGGGGTTGCCCGTTGCCAAGTGAGCCTCGATGCCGGCGGTGGCGGCAGCGATCAAGCAGTCGGCCTGGTGAAGAGTGATCCCTCGGCCGGCGAACTGGCGGCGCCACTGCCCAGCGCGAATTCCTTCGGAAGGGCCCAGGGGTGCGCACCGCAAGCCGCGCACCAGCCGTCGTGCTGCGACCTCTTCACTGGGGAGCAGTCCGCGCCAGATCTCCTCGACCGAGATCGCGCAGGCCCACGGTTCGTCACCCTGGCGGCGCAGGGCGCGCAGGCGGTCGCCGGCCGGACGGCCACGGAGGGCGTCGATGAGTACCGTCGAGTCGAGCAGGACTCTCGCCATGTCACCCGACGCGACGCTTGTCGGCACGTTGGCGGCGGACCCATTCACCGGGATCGTCGTCCCATTCGTGACCCTCGTCGGGGATGGCTCCAAGGGCAGACTCGATATCGTCCCATCGCCGCTCGTCATCTAGTCCGCGGCGAATCAACTCTGCGATGAATGCGCTACGTTGCCGGCGTCCGGCCCGCTGGTCGAGCTCGGCAACGAGCTCGTCATCCACTGTAATGTGTAGTCGCATGGGCTAAGCATAGCCCACTAGGTCGGGTCGTCCGCCGTACTGAGGACGCCCTGGGTGATGTCAGCGGACGCACTCGACGAGATCGACGTCGTCGACGTCGAGGGCATCGCCGACGATTCGACCACCAATACCTTTGTCGCCGCGCGGTTGTGGATCGATACCGACCGCTGGCGCGGAGTGCCGTCACGGCTCTCATATGCCACGAACGGCTCGTTGCGCAGGTCAGCCATCGACACGACCGGCTCAACCGAGAGGCGGTGATCGACGGAGACAGCGAGCATGAGCGACTCGACCTCGATGGCCCGCAATTTGAATGCCGTCACCGACGGCCGGGACAACGCGTTGAATTGCTGCCCGTGCTTGTTCCGCGCCGCTCGCTGCCGGAATTCGTACCACTTACACCTACGTGTACCTGATCGCATCGAAGAGAGACGAGCCGGGATCGCTAGGAATCCCTGATATCGCATGGGCCACTGGATGCTGAATAAGGCCGCGTTCTCGTTAGCTCCCGGCTCCCTTCCCGGGGCTCTGCGAGACCGACAAAATTCTTGGGCAAGCACTGAGATGGTCCAACCAAGATCATCACCGTCGCGCGTTAACCCCTCTGTCGCGCTTCATCACGCGGCCGAAGTAAGCCGCCGCATTTTTGATGACGGGTCGCTTTCGGGTCGATAGAGTTTCTGCCATGACGACGATGTCCGAGCAGGAGCGATCCGAGCGGTTCGAGGCGCAACGGCAGCGCATCCGCGAGCAGTACCTGCGTCCCGCCGACGAGCGCTCGGCCTCGTCGGCACGGGGTTTGC
>Ga0070763_10000274_pt1 | contig 12979 bp, 10 predicted proteins | sample HubBroMetageWRM3_FD_67279 | JGI IMG/M metagenome (GOLD analysis project Ga0070763, IMG submission 67279) | Warmed soil microbial communities from the Hubbard Brook experimental Forest, New Hampshire - Hubbard Brook CCASE Soil Metagenome WRM 3 | ecosystem: Environmental > Terrestrial > Soil >... | reverse complement strand
GCCGGCCAGAGCCGGCTCAATGGACCAACGTGCCGGCCAGAGCCGGCTCAATGGACCAACGTGCCGGCCAGAGCCGGCTCAATGGACCAACGTGCCGGCCAGAGCCGGCTCAATGGACCATCGTGCCGGCGTCATGGGGCTCCATCCGGCCGGGACAGGGCGAGCGGGGCTTACGGGTGGGGCTCCGGGGAGGTAAAGGTGGCGATGGGGCTTCTGGGGGATGGGGCTGGGCGGCGTCCGGGGAGGCGGGCTGAGGAGGGGAGGCGTTGGAGGGCGCGGGGTTGGGGGTATTGGGACGGCCGGGGCGGGAGAGGCGTGAGGGTTTGGGGGGGCGGGCGCGGAGGACGGCGCGGATGGAGGGGTCGGTCTCGTCGGCCAGGGCCGGGCGGTAGACGTCCGGTTCCAGGTAGATCGTGCGGGCGATAGGGACTGCCGAGCGGACCCGGCCCTCGGCGGTGTCGATGGCCGCCGCGACCTGCGCGGCGGAGTAGCTGTCGGGAACCGCGATCTTCGCGGCCACCAGCAGCGAGTCCGGGCCGATGTGCACCGTCCGCAGGTGAATGACCCGGCGCAGCTCCGGGCCGTCCTCCAGCGCGGCGAGGATCATCTGCTGCATCTCGGCGCTCGCCGACTCGCCGATCAGCAGGCTCTTGATCTCCACGGCCAGGATCGCCGCCGCCACCGCGAGCAGAACGCCGATGGCCAGGCTGCCCACGCCGTCCCACCGGCCGTCGCCGGTCAGCGCGGACAGGGCCACGCCCGCGAACGCGAACACCAGCCCGATCAGCGCGGCCAGGTCCTCGAGCAGGACCACGGGCAGCTCGGGCGCCTTCGTCCGGCGGATGAACGAGACCCAGCTGCGGCCGGCCCGGACCCGGTTCGCCTCGGCCATCCCGGTCCGCAGCGAGAACGACTCGAGCACCGCGGAGAAGGCGAGCACGCCGAACGCCACCGCCGGCGAGCGCACCGGCGCCGGGCTCAGTATCTTGTGGATGCCGTCATAGGCCGAGAAGGTCGCCCCGACGGTGAACAGCATGACGGAGACCACGAACCCGTAGAAGTACCGCTCGCGCCCGAAGCCGAACGGGTGCTCCTCCGACCTGGGCCGCCGCGACCGGCCGCGCCCGATGATGAGCAGCAGCTCATTTCCGGTGTCCGCGAGCGAGTGCACGGACTCGGCCAGCATCGACGCCGACCCGGTGAGCAGGAACGCCACGAACTTTGTCACGGCAATGCCCAGGTTGGCGCCGAACGCAGCGAACACCGCCTTCATGTGGCGCAACGTACCGTACGCCGCCGCGGGGCGGTAAGGAGGGACTACTCGATCCGGGCCTTGAGATCCTGGATCGCGGCAGCCTGGCCTGGGTCAATGCCCGACGCGATGGCCAGGTACACGCTGGCGTAGTCGGTGAGCTGGACGACGCCGGCCAGCCGCACAAGCGGGTGCTCGCCATCCATGCTGAGCTCGGACATGCCGATACCGCGAATCGCCGCGAGCTCGGTGACGGCCGCCCGCTGCGCCCCGACCAGCTGATCCTCCTCAGGATCGGCGATCACGACCAGCCGCAGCGAGGTGGGTCCGCTGGCCTCGTCCTCATCGGTCTCGTCGTACTCCGGATCCCAGGTGGACAGGTCAGGAGCGCCGTTCTGGCCCTGCTGGGCGCTGCCGGCCGACGCGCCCGCGCCCGGGGCGAACGGCCCGTCGAACATCGCGAGCTGGTTATGGGCGGCCGAGGGCAGCACTCCCGCGATCGCCGGGTACTTGGCGTTCTCGTTAAGCTGACCGGCGAATCGCCGGGCCGCGACGCCGCTCAGCACCGAGGTCCCCCAGACCACGGGCAACGCCCCGGCCAGGTCCAGCGCCAGCGACTTGCCCGGGTTGACGAACGACTCGCTGGCCGGGCGGCACTGGTGGGACACCTCCTCGAGCCGGCTGGCGGTGAGCTCGTAGATATCGGGATCGATCCGCACGACGCCCAGCCGTTCGGCTATGAAGAGCAGCGGGATCGTCAGTCCCCACAACATCGACCTCGGCAGCCCGGCCGGGATCACCGGGACGAACGGGGCCCGGGCCTGCTCGGCGATGCGATGCAGCGCGGAGCCTTCCGCACCGACTCCGGCCAGCCGGCAGCCGCGCCTGGCCGCCTCGGTCGCGATCGCGAGCGTCTCGGTGGACGTGCCGGAACAGGACACCGCGAGCACCACGTCGGCCGCCCCGACCCAGCCGGGCAGCCGCTCGGTCTGCACGGTAACGACCTGGACCGGGGTACCCGGGCCGGACACGGCGCCCAGAATGTCGCCGGCCACGCCTGAGCTGCCCATGCCGGCCACCACGATCGCGCGCGGCCTGGCGTCCGGAGTGAACCCGGACAGGTCGGTCTCCCTGCAGGACCGGAGCGCCGTGCGCACCTGGGCGGCCGCCGACGCCACCTGCCTGAGCATGTCGCCGGGATCGGCCGCCTCCACCACGTCGGGCGTGTCGAGCCGGTCCGCCGCCAGGACGAACTCTGCCTCCCAGCCGTCTAGGTCGTCGCTCATGCTGTGCTCCCCCGCTCGCCTGCAAACCAAGGCTCGCTCATGGCTGATCGCCGGGTCGCCTGGCCTCTTCGACTAGCAGCACCGGGATGTCGTCGCGAACCGGGTACGCCAGTCCGCACGCGGCGTTCGTGCATACCAGTTCGCTGGCGTCATCGTCGACGCGCAGCGGGGAATGACAATTTGGGCAGGCCAGGATGTCCAGGAGCCAGCCGTCAATCTTCATGAAAGTCTCCCTCCCGAAGTCCGGGGCCATCGGGGTTGGTCGGAGACACGGTACCCCGCCGTTACAGCTTGGGACACATGCCCCCGGGGATTAGTACGGTTACGGATGATCGATCGTGCCGCTAGCCACCCCTAACCACCCCTGATCACACCGAGAACCTCGTCCCGCAGGGCGGCCATGGCGGCCTCGGTGGCCGCCTCGACGTTCAGCCGCAGCAGCGGCTCGGTGTTGGACGGGCGCACGTTGAACCACCAGTCACCGCCGGTCACGGTGAGGCCGTCCAGCTCATCGGTGCTGACACCGGGCCGGCCCGCGAACGCCTGCCTGACCCGGCGGGTCGCCTCGGCCTGGTCCGCCACTTCGGAGTTGATCTCACCGCTGGCGTGGTACCTGGAGTACTCGGCGAGCAGCCTGGACAGCGGCCCGGCCTGGCCGCCGAGCGCGGCAAGCACGTGCAGCGCGGCCAGCATGCCGGAGTCCGCGAACCAGAAATCCCTGAAGTAGAAGTGTCCTGAGTGCTCGCCGCCGAACACCGCGCCGGTCCGTGCCATCTCCGCCTTGATGAACGAGTGGCCGACCCTGGTGCGTACCGGGACGCCGCCGTGCTCCCTGACGATCTCGGCCACAGCGCGGGAGGTGATGAGGTTGTGAATGATCGTCGCGCCGGGCTCGCGGGCGAGCTCGCGGACCGCGATCAGCGCGGTGATCACCGAGGGGGAGACGAGCTCGCCGCGCTCGTCGACCACGAAGCACCGGTCCGCGTCGCCATCGAAGGCGAGCCCGATGTCGGCGCCGTGCTCGCGCACCGCCCGCTGCAGGTCGCGCAGGTTCGCCGGGTCAATGGGGTTCGCCTCGTGGTTCGGGAACGTGCCGTCCAGCTCGAAGTAGAGCGGGATCACGGTGATCGGCAGCCCGTCGAACACCGCCGGCACGGTGTAGCCGGCCATCCCGTTGCCCGCGTCGACCGCCACCTTCAGCGGCCTGATCGCCGAGATGTCGACAAGTTTGCGCAGGTGATCCGCGTAGGCGGGGAGCAGGTCCCGGTGCGTGACGGTGCCGGGTACCTGCGCGGGCGGCAGCGGGTGCTCGGCCAGCTCCCGGACCTGGGCCAGGCCGGTCTCGATGCCCACCGGCCTGGCCCCTGCCAGGCACAGCTTGATGCCGTTGTACTGCGGCGGATTATGGCTGGCCGTGACCATCGCGCCGGGGATGCCCAGATCTCCGCTGCCGTAGTAGAGCATGTCGGTCGAGCCGAGGCCCGTCGCCAGCACGTCGGCGCCCTGGGCCGCGGCGCCACGGCCGAACGCGGCCGCGAGCGGGGCCGAGGAGGTGCGCATGTCGTGCACGGTCAGGATCGTCCGCGCGCCGGTCTGCCGCGCGAACGCAGCGCCGACCGCTTCCGCCACGCCCTCGTTCAGCTGATCGGGTACGACTCCCCTGATGTCGTACGCCTTGAAGATGCTCGCGAGATCACCCACTGCCGGACCGCCTCCCCGTGCTCAGACCCAGTGCCGCCGCTGCCGTTCCGCCGGCCTACCTTAGCGTGGCGTCACCATCGAGCCTATCGGTCCTGCGGCGGCCCGGAGCGCAGTACCCGTAGGTGACCGCGGCGGCCGACCTCGACACCCTGGCCGACGGGCTCGGTATCGGCCAGCTTGTCCGCCCGCGCCCTCGGCCGGGTCTCCATCACGGCGTTCGCCAACGCCTCGAGGTCATCGGCGCGGTCGCGATCCGGATCGGCGGGCAGCCGCACGACGTCCCAGCCGCGCGGCGCGGTCAGCCTGGCGGCGTGCTTCTCGCACAGGTCATAGCAATGCGGTTCCACGTACGCGGCGAGCGGGCCGAGCACCGCGGTGGAGTCGCGGTAGACGTAGGTGAGCGTGTAGACGGGAGGGTGCTTGCACGCGGTGCGCGAGCAGCGACGAGAACGCACCCAGCCCACCTCGCTCACATCACCCAGGGAATCCGGTCCCGGAACCTCGGGACGGCGTCGGATACAACGGTGACGGTATCTGTCCGCGGGCGGTAACGCCATCACCCGCGCGCCGCGCCGCTTTCGTGTCGTGCTTTGCGCGCCTTGCCCCCGGGTCCGAACGCCTACGCCGACCCGCGGCTATCCGATACGCTCGGTGACTGTGCAGACCGGCGAAGGCGGTTCCTGGCCAGCCGAGGACACGGCTGGCAGGCCGGCCGAGGACCCAGCCGGGAGCGGCATGCCGCCGCGACCCGAAGGCCCGGCGCCGCGGCGCCCGGACGTGCCCCGCCCGCGGCGGCGTGACCGGCACGGCCGGGGGCTGCGAGGCCGGCTGGTGCCCCCGTCGGTTCCGCTGTACCGCACCCGCGCCGAGCAGTTCGACGACCTCGTGCTTGAGGCCGTGGCCCGGCTCGAGCCGCGTTGGGAAGCCGAGCTTTCCGGCGTGGAGTTCGCGGTGCAGGAGGTGCCCGACGCCGACAGCATCGGCGAGGAAGGCGTGCCGCTGGCCCGCATCGTCCGCGGCTCGCCCGACACCGGCGACCCGAGCCACCCAGCCACCGGGCCGCGGATCGTGCTGTTCCGGCGGCCGCTGCTGGCCCGGGCCGAGGACGAAGAGGAACTGAGCGAGCTCGTCTTCGACGTGGTGGTCGAGGAGTTCTCCGAGATCCTCGGGGTGGACCCGGAGATCGTCGACCCGGGCTACGGCGACGCCGACTGAGGCCTACCGGGACGCTCAGGCCAGAGACGGCCGACTGAGGGGCGGCTGGTACCTACTGAGGGCCGGGTCTTCAGGGCGAGATCGCGTCGTAGGATTCGCGGACCGGAGGGAGGCTGATCGTGGTCAAGGCGGTGACGGCCGGGACGATTGAGACCACGCTGCTCTGGCTCTGTTCCACCCGGGCGGCGTAGACCGGCCCCGACCCGGCGAGCGGCGTGATCACGATGGCGTACGCCGACCCGCGTTTGGCGCCGGGCGGCGGCGGGACGGACACCACCAGCGTGTGCGCGGCGCGGACCGACACGACCTGGCTCGCAGCCCCGGCCGCGGCACCGGCCCCGGCCCCGCTGGCGACCGCCGTCAGGCGGACACGGGCCGCCCCTACGGGAGCGGACAGCACGACATTGGCGGTAAGGCCGGAGCCGGCGACGTTTCCCGCCACGACGGCTTGCTCGCTGATCGGCGCCGTCGCCGCGGTGAAGGCGCCGATGCCGCTGCCCGGCACCACGACGGCGGCGATCACCGGCACGTTCGACGTCAGCTCGAGCGCCGCGGCGGTCCCGCCGAGCGGCGTGAGGGCGGAGTAGGAGGCGGACTGCCCGGGCAGGTCGATCGTCTGGCTGCCGAGCGGGCGGTACTGTCCCTGCGGGGTGATCGCGAGCACGCTGACCCGGGCGTTGCCGTCCCCAGGCACCTCGAGGAACAGGCCGGCCGCGCCGCTTGACGGGGGCACCCCCGGTATCACTTGCTGGGTCGACGGCGGCGCCGCGCCCGGCAGCCAGCTGGACATCGCGCCGTGCGCAGGCCCCTCGAGCACGTCGGCGGCCACCCGGCCGATGCTGGTCCGGACCTGTATCGCGACCACGCTCGCACCGGCCGCGGCCGACGAAAGGGTTTCTGTCACCGTCTGGTGCGGCGGAACGATGATCCCGGTGTCGTCGCCGACCAGGACCGGCCCGGCGTCGGTGATGACGCTCACGTTCACGCTCGCGGACAGGGCGTCAACGTTCATCAGGTCGAGCTGGATCTGCCCGACGCCTTCCTGCTGGCCGGGTCCGGCGAACCAGAGGTCAGAACCCGGTGCGCTGCAGCGGACGCTGGCCAGGCCAGAACTCTGCGCCACCTCGGCCTCCATGGCCGGAGCCATGGATCCGGTGGCCGTAACCGACCAGCCCACCTGCACAGGGGTGGCCTTCTTGCCCGTGGTCGAGGCAGCGGGAACCGGCAGCAGGGACAGGACGCCGGGACCCCCCTGGCTGATCGGGGCCACGGTCCGCAGCTGAACGCCGGCCGGCGGCAGCGGCGTCAGCTCGGCCTGGCCCGCTCGACCAGCCGCCGTGCCGGACGTGGCCGCCGCGATCAACGCGACCCGGCCGGACCCGGTGCCCAGCGCGGGCGGGCAGGCCCTGGTCGCGGCGGTGACCGCGACCAGGCGGTCCGAGGTGGCGGGACCCGGGCCCGCCGCCGCCGGGTGGGACCATTGCGCGACACCGCCGATGGCGCCGGCCGCTACCAGCACCACCGCGGCGGGCACCAGGTGAAGCGCCCTCATGACCGGTTATCCAGTTCCCATGGCGGCCGCGAGCCCGCCTGCCCGGATTCCGGTGGCAGCTTGTCTTCCTGCAGGGCGTCTTCGTAGTCCGGGTAGTCCGTGCCGTCTTCGGCGGCGAGGTCCTGGGTGACGGTGGGGAAATACTGGCTCGCCTGGCCGGGCTCGGGACCGGCCAGGGCCGACGATTTGGCGGCCTCGGGCACGCTCACCGGGGGGCGGTCCGGGGCGCGGTCCGCGCCGCCCGGCCGCCAGCGGCGCGACGGCTTCCCGTGCCGGGCCGCGTGCGCGCCGCCGCGCGGGCGCCTGGCCACGTCCGGGCGGGCGGCCGGGATCGGGTCCGGGCGGACGGTCGGAGCCACGTCGGGCCGGGCGGTCTGGGCCGGGTCCTGGCGGACGGTCGGAGTCACGTCCGGCGGGGTGGTCTGGGCCGGGTCCCGGCGGGCGGTCGGAGCCAGGTCCGGACGGGCGGTCGGAGCCAGGTCCGGACGGGCGGTCGGAGCCAGGTCCGGACGGGCGGTCGGAGCCAGGTCCGGGCGGGCGGTCGGAGCCAGGTCCGGACGGGCGGTCGGAGCCAGGTCCGGACGCGGGGTCGGAGCCAGGTCCTGGCGCGCAGTCGGAGCCAGGTCCTGGCGGGCGGTCTGGGCCGGGTCCGGACGGGCACTGGCGGCCACGTCCGGCAGGCCGGTCCGGGCCGGGTCCGGGCGGAGGCTCGCGGCCATGTCCTGGCGCCCGTCCGGGGGCAGGTCCGGCCGGGCGGCCGATGCCAGGTCCAGCCGGGTGGCCGGGATCAGGTCCGGGGCGCTCTCGGCGGGGATTCCAGTGTCGCGGGCGCCAGCCGCGCCGCGGCCGCGGGCACTCAGCGGCATCCTGGCTAGCTCTGGCCGCCTGCCGCGCTTACGGCCGGCGGATTCCCGGCGGCGGCGGGCGGCGGCGGGCTTCGCGTCGGCGTCGGCCGCCACGGTCCCTGAGGTCGCCGGGGCGACCGACCTGGTGCCCGGCAGGGCAAGCGCGAACGTGACAAGCACGGCCGCGGCCTCGGCGCCGAGGCTGACGTCCCTCGCCACCTCGTTGCGGGTGATGATCAGGCGGCCGCCGCTGGCCGGCAGGGTGAAGCCCTGCGCCCAGCCGTCCACCGGCCGGGCCAGGCTGGCCAGCGGCCGTCCGTCCAGGGTCGCGGACCAGCCGCCGGATGCCTCCGCAAGCAGCACCGTGCCCGACATTCCGGCCGGGACGACCGCTCCCGCGCCGATAGACCCGGAGGGAACGGGTATCACAGTGCCGTTCGGCGTCACGATGCGGACCCGCGCCACGGTCCCTGCGACCTGCCACAGGTCGTACGCGGGCGCCTGGGTCAGCGACACGAGCCCGGCGGCGCCGTCAAGCTGGTGCGCGAGTGTCTGGTCGATGGGGGCCGGCAGCAGCACGTAGCCGATGTCGAACTGGCTGAGCGCCTGGCTCGGGTCGCCGCCGTCGCCGCCGGAGGCGGCGGCCAGCGAGGCCACGGCGGTGTCGAGCGCGCGGGTGGCGGTGACCGCCTGGGCCAGCTCGGGCTCGCCGAGCACGGGATCGGAGGTACGCAGCACGGTATAGGCGAGGACGCCGCCATCCTGGCGCAGGACCAGCGTCCTTGCCCGGTCGGGGCCAGCTGACGCGGCCGCCACGAAGGCGGGCAGGATCTGCGGCGCAGCCGTGGTCAGCGGCCCGGGCACGCCCGTGCCGAGCCACCAGCCTGCCGCGAGCAGCGGGGCCGACGCGGTCGCCGCGAGACCAGCGGTCACGGCCAGCGCGCGCCACCGCGGCCGGCCATCGGCCGGGCGTTCGCCGCGCCCGGCCGCGCGCCACACCGCCTCGATCACGGGCACGGCGGCGAGCAGCAGGCCCGCCGCGGCGATGGCGATCGCGACGCCCGGCCAGGCGCTCACAGCCGGACCGCCCTGCGGCGGCGTGACCCGCATCCGGCTCACGACCAGGGCGACGATCAGCCCGGCAAGCGCAATGCCCCACCCCGAGTACACCAGGGCCGTCCGCCTGCGGAGCAGCAGCGCACAGAACGCGGGCAGCACCAGGCCCGCGGTCACCCACACCGGAGGCAGCCCAGGCCCGCCCGGGCTGAGCAGCAGCAGCGAGGCCGGCCGCAGCCCCGCGGCGGCCATGCCAGGACCGGCCAGCCCGGCCTCGAGCAGGAAGGCGGACGGGCGGGCAAACAGGTCGAAGGTCCAGGGCACGAGAACAACCCCAGGTACCACGGCCACGATCACCGCGCTCGACGCGGTCGCCGGGGGTAGCCAGCGCCATGCGGCCAGCGCTGCCAGCGCGGCGACCACTGCGATCGCCCAGATCAACGGCACGAACGCCGCGGCCACCGCGATCAGCAGGGCGGCCGCCCAGGCCGCCCGGCGGGTAGTGAATCGGGACGGGACGGTTGACGATGGTCCGGTGACGACCCGCCCGAGGGCGATGCCGATGAGCGGAAGCAGGACGAAGGCAACCGCCGTGCCGATCCTGCCTGCCGCCACCGCGCCCATGGCCACCGGCAGCAGCGCGTAGGTGCCGGCGATCCACAGCCTGGCAGGCACCGCCGCGGTGACGCGCCGGGCGGCCAGGAACGCCGTCACCCCGGCGGCGGGCACACAGCCGAGCAGCAGCACGTCGATGGCCAGCCAGGTCTTGCCCGCGAGCAGGGTCGCCAGCGCGGCGACCACGGCCAGGTAGGGCGGCGCGCTGGCGGCCGATCCGATGCCGGTGGCGTGGTAGCCGGCCAGGTACTCGCGCCACAGGTCGCTCGCGCCGCCCCAGGCGGGCGCGAGCGCGCCGCCGCTGAGCGTGCCGGAACCGGAGAGCACCGGTCCGACCAGCGATCGCTCGGCGACCAGCGTGACCACGAGCAGGCCTGCGAACAGCAGCACGCCAGGGTTGGTGAAGACGCGCCTGATGACCGAATTCTCGTTGGGCAGCAGCAGCTCGTCCTCGAGCCCGTCGGTGATGGCCGAATGCATCCCGCCGCCCTCGTAGGCCGGGCCGCGGGACAACAGGCTGGCGACAGATTCCGCCAGCTTGGCCAGCGCCCGGCCCTTGGGCAGTTGATCGCGCAGCACCCCGTACCCGTGCCTGAGGGTAGCGGCGCGGCGGCGGCGGGCGCGCCACACCCGCAGCGGGTGACGCGCCAGCCAGGACAGTGCGCCGAGCTGATCGAAGGCCTTGCGCTGCTGCTTGGTGATCAGGAAGTAGCCCGCGCGCAGCAGCGTCCCAGCGACGCAGCCGCCCATCATGACCAGCATCGGACCGAACGGCACGTTGACGGCGAACACGTAAAGCGCGCCGCGTCGATCCAGCATCCGCGGCCGACCGCCCGCAGCGGGCGCCTTCCTGATCTGCCTGGCGGAAAGCTCGCGGTGGTACATCACCGCGTCGGTGACCACCCGGACGTCGTAGCCTGCCGCGTGCGCCCGCCAGCAGAAGTCGATGTCGTCACGGCACAACGGCAGGTTGGCGTCGAAGCCACCGAGCTGGTCCCAGACGTCGCGGCGGACCAGCATGCCCGCGGAGCTGACGGCCACGACCGCCCGGTTGCCGTCGTGCTGGCCTTGGTCGATCTCGCCGGGCTCGATCCCGGTGATGCGGCGGCCCGCCCGGTCGACGGTGACGCCCGCTTCACGCAGCACCCGCCGGTCGGCCAGATCCCGCAGCTTCGGGCCGAGGACTGCCGTGGTCTTGCCGCGGCTGGCGGCCCTCAGCAGCTGCTCAAGGGCGTCCGGGGCCGGCTCGCAGTCGTCGTGCAGCAGCCAGACCCACTCGACCGCCGCCTCCTGGTCGGGGCCCTGCGCAGGCACCGGAGCGCGCGCCGCCGGGTGCTGCAGGGCGCGGGAGATGGCGGTGCCGTACCCGGTATCGGGTTCCATGCCGAAGACCGCTCCCGGGCCGAGCAACTCGGCCAGCATCGCCCCGCTGCGGTCCCGGCTGCTGGTGTCGACCCCGACGGCCCGGTGCACGGGTTGCGTCTGGTCGCGCACCGCCTGGATGAGTCCCGGCAGGAATCGGGCACCGTCGTGCACAACCAGCACGGCGGTGACGATATGACGGCGATGCGATACGGTTTGTGTCAAGGGTCCTTGCTCGCGGCGTAGGCATCGGCTCCCCGGTGCGGCTACCCGCCCAGCAAGAGCGCGTGTGTACTACGTGAACGTCAACCCCCGCGCTCACGACAGAATCAACCATACACAGCCAGGCCATGCTCAGCAGGGCGAACGTGCGATGTACAGACCTTCCTAGATAGCTTCGCGCTTCAGCCGGCGGCGTTCCCGTTCGGACATGCCGCCCCAGATTCCGAAGCGCTCGTCGTGCTCGAGGGCATACTCCAGGCACTCGGCCCGGACCTCGCAGCTCCGACACACGCGCTTGGCCTCCCGGGTCGAGCCGCCCTTTTCCGGGAAGAACGCTTCCGGGTCGGTCTGCGCGCAGAGCGCCTGGTCCTGCCAGCCCAGCTCTTCGACGTCGTCCGGTCGGACGAAGACCTGCGCCAGCGGGACAGTCACCTCGGTCACGGCATCCTCCCTCCCCATGTATGTCGAGCCCCCGATCTCGCCCGGCGAGCGACGGGCGAGAATCACATCAATGAAATTACACTCGCGTGTCTTGCTTCACGTCAAGCCGGAAAGGTGATAATGGTCGGCCGGTTGTCCAAGATGCGAGAAAGATCACCCGGAAAGTCCGGTGTGGGTGGGTCTCAATTAGGTCACTGATATCAGTGTGACCAGCGTGATCTGAGACTCCGGCGCCGACGGGACCGGGCTCGCCCGGGCCTGGGCGCGGACCCAGCCGGCCCCGGCGACGGTCCCGGCCGACCACGCAGCGCGGCTACCGGCCTGCCGGCGCGGCGCGAACTACGGACCCGGTCGGCTCCCCCGGCCGGTCCTGCCCGGCCCGCGCGGAGCGGGCCCGGATCGAACCTGAGACACTTTCCCTTATGCGCATCACCGTGCTGGCAGGGGGCGTGGGCGCCGCGCGGTTTCTGCGCGGCCTGAAGCAAGCCGCCCCGGACGCCGAGATCACCGTCATCGGGAACACCGGTGACGACATCACGCTGTTCGGGCTGCGGGTCTGCCCCGACCTCGATACCGTCATGTACACGCTGGGCGGCGGCATCAACACCGAACAGGGCTGGGGCCGCGCCGAGGAGACCTTCAGCATCCGGGCCGAGCTCGCCGCCTACCGCGCGAGCCCGGACTGGTTCACCCTCGGCGACAGGGACTTCGCCACCCACATCCTGCGCAGCCAGTTGCTCGCCTCAGGTCGGCCGTTGTCCGAGGTCACCGAGGTGCTCTGCGAGCGGTGGCAGCCGGGCGTCCGGCTGCTGCCGATGTCCGACGATCCGATCGAGACGCACGTGGTGCTCGCCGCGGACGGGCGCGAGGTCCACTTCCAGGAATGGTGGGTGCGACTGCACGCGGAACCCGCAGCGGCGGCGATCACCTCGACCGGCGCCGGGCGGGCCGTCCCGGCCCCTGGGGTTCTCGACGCGATCGCCGCGGCGGACGTTATCCTCTTCCCGCCCTCCAACCCGGTGGTGAGCATCGGGACCATCCTGGCCGTGCCTGGCATCACGGCGGCGGTCGGGGCGAAGACCGTGGTCGGCGTGTCCCCGATCATCGGCGGCGCGCCGGTGCGCGGGATGGCAGACGCGTGCCTGGCCGCCATCGGGGTCGCGACCACGGCCGCCGCGGTCGGCGCGCACTACGGGCCGGACCTGATCGACGGCTGGCTGGTGGACGACCAGGACAAGGCCGCGGCCGACGACCCGGCGCTGGCCGGCATCGAGGTCCGTGCCCTGCCGCTGTACATGCGCGACCTGCCCGCCACCACGGCGATCGCCCGCGCGGCCCTCGACCTGGCCGTAGAGCTCGCTCAGGGGTCGCCGCGATGACCGGCACGGTCACGGTAACTCCGGTCGCCGGGCTGCCGGAGATCACGACGGGC
>Ga0070763_10000273_pt1 | contig 13021 bp, 11 predicted proteins | sample HubBroMetageWRM3_FD_67279 | JGI IMG/M metagenome (GOLD analysis project Ga0070763, IMG submission 67279) | Warmed soil microbial communities from the Hubbard Brook experimental Forest, New Hampshire - Hubbard Brook CCASE Soil Metagenome WRM 3 | ecosystem: Environmental > Terrestrial > Soil >... | reverse complement strand
TCCGGTCGTCGCGACCATGACTCGGGGGAGGGCGTCGATCACACGTACCTGGCCGCCGCGCCACGCGGGCACTGTCGTCACGGGTTTCGGTTTGTCGAGGACCTTCGCGACGGCCTTGACGACATCTTCGGGCTCCAACAACTTCCCGGAAAAGGACAATGCCGCCTGCGGGTCGTCCAGCTTGTCGTAGAGCATCGGCGTCCAGATGCCGTCCGGGCAAACGCAACTGATGTCGATGTGCGTGATGCCGGCCAGCCGAAGGTCGGCCAGCGTGCTCAGGGCGAACCCGATGGCGGCGTGCTTCGACGCGGCGTACACCGCCTCCCCGGGCACGGCGACCAGCCCGGCGAGCGACACGATCGTGACGACGTGCCCGCTGGACTGGCCGCGCATGACATCGAGAGCGGCGAGGGTGCCATTCATCGCGCCCAAACCATTGACCTCCATCATCAGCCGGCGGGTGTTCTCGTCCTGCTCCCAGGCCGGCCCGGTGACCAGCACACCCGCGTTGTTGACCCAGAGGCCTAGCGACCCCACCCTCTCGCTCGTGGCGTGGGCGATGTCGAGGCATGCCTGCGCATCCCGGACGTCGAGCGCCGAGGCGAACCCGTCATGCCCGATCTCGGCAGCGGCAGCCTTAGCCGCAGCTAAGTCGACGTCGGTAACGTGCACGGCATACCCACGATCGGCGAGCATCCCGGCCAACGCCCGGCCCAAACCGCGCCCGGCCCCGGTGACAACAGCCCCGCTGGCGCCGGGAACCGTCATCGTGAGCCGCGGGAGAGCTGGCCGTAGTTGAGCCCGCCGTGGGTGATCCCGGGAACGACCGGCCAGAAACGCTTCAACGCCAACAGTTCCGACGACGGCTGGATCTGCAGCCAACGCGGGTCGGCCTTGCACGGGTCAGCCATGACCTTCTCCTTGACCATCGAGTCGTATTGGTCCAAAGAGTCTTCGAGGGTGTTGGCGTTCGGGACAATCTCGCGGCCGTACTGCTTGGAATACCGCTTCACGCCCGGTATCTTCGACAGCTCGGGCTGCCAGTTGTCGGCCGAGATGCCGTTCTCGGAGGAGACCCACACCCCGTCGGGGGTGTTGACGACGAGCGAATGGTTGCCGTCGGTGTGGCCGGGGGTCCACATGAGGGTCACCCCGACCCCGAGTTCGATGTCGCCGTCGAAGGCGATGATCGAGTCCGGGTCGACACCATCCATGCCGTCCTCGACATACCAGGCCCACTGCATCGGGTGCAGCGATTCCAATGTCGCCAATTCCCGGGTGTGCGCGAGCAACTTGGCGTTGCCGAAGATCGGCGTCCGCGGCGCCGCCTCACCCGGGATCGGGTTGCTCGAGCCGAGGATCATCCGGGGGTCCTGGACGTGGAGGTGATCAAACGTTGCATAGTCGATGTCGTCGGCGCTCAGCCCAAGCACCCGCAGCGCGTCCTGCGGCTCGTTGTAGTACTTGAGGTAGACCGCTTCGGTCAGCTTGGTCCCCAACCCCAGTGGTGCCTTCTGACCCAGTTCGATGAGGGACCGATAGAAAGGCGCCTCCGCCGACCCGGCCGGCACGGTCGGCTCGAACACCAAAACCCTACGCTCGCCAGCGAAGTCGGCGTACTCGACGACCGTCATCCGGTTCATAAACGAGATCATCGGCACGTGCGGTGCGATGGCAGCCCCGTGGAAGGCGAACGCGGTGGGGTATGGCGCCGTCGCAATATCGATGGACCGCACCGCGTGAATCTGGCCCGCACTCTTGAACCGGGCCTTGTATGCCGTGGCCGCCTCGCGGACCGCAGCCAGCCTCTTCCCCCGCGGCCAGACATCGTGGACGCCCTCGAACTCGGGGATACCCCGGGCACCGATCGCCTCCAGGGCCGAGGTGTTCGCAATGGTCATCGGAGATCTCCTTCTTCTGTGTGGGCCGACATCCAGCAAGTGCGAATGGTCATGCAATAGCCGCAATGTCAGGTTCGAGTGAGGTGGCCTTCCGCACGCAGCCATGCCTCGGTACGTGACATGCCGACGTCGAGGGAGATCCGCGGGACCCAGCCCAGGACTCGCTCGGCCTTGACGCGCGAGTAGCCGCCAGTGCGGGTGAGGTAGAGGACGATCGCGGCGTTGAGTTCAGAGGCTCGGCCACGGACACGGTCGGCCGTGCCCACTACGGTGGCGAGGCCGATCGCGACGGCGGTAGGAACGGTGTGCTGGGGTGCCATCCCGAGCATCCGCGCGTAGTGGCCGAAGAACTCCGCGCACGTTACTGGCTCCGGGCCGGGCAGGTTGAAGGCGTGACCCGCAGCATCGGGGTGGGTCGCTGCGAGAAAGATCCCCTCCACGAGGTCGTCGATGTAGACGGGGGAAAAGACGCCCTTACCTCCGGCGGGCAGGATGAAGCGTCCATTCTTGGTCCATTCAACGGGGATGATCGTCCACGGTCGCGACCCCGGACCATAGACATCACCGGGACGAACGATCGTGACCGCGACCTCACCGGCCGCGTGGGCCTGAAAGGCGACGGCCTCCGACGCGACTTTGGTATCCACGTACGCGTGCCCGTCGGGGCGCAGTGGCCACGACTCCTCGACGGTGTCGGGAAAACCGAGATCCCCGTAGGCCCGCACCGAACTCAGATGGACGACGCGCCCGACCTTGGCGCGCGCCGCGGCCTCGATGACCCGACGGGTGCCAAGGACGTTGATCTGCCACTGCTGCACGGCTGGGACCGCGTTGCTCACGACAGCAGCCGTGTGCACTACCACGGCGCACCCCTCGAGTTGGGCCTGCCACGGACTGGGGTCGACAATGTCACCCGCGACGACAAAGCGCGCGGGATCAGCGCCGCGGTCGACGCCGCGTACGGCAAACCCCTTATCGCTGAAATACGCCCCGAGTGCGCGGCCGATGAACCCGTTCGCGCCGGTGATGAAGACGACCGGTCGCTTCGAAGCACGCTCTTGCGTCGCATTCATCAAGCGCCATTTCGCTGCACCCATGCGGCATTAACAGTGCCGTATGCGTTATTTGATCAGTCTAACAAGGGGACGTGCCGCCGAGCATCCGACCCGGCCCGAGCTGATGCCCGCGGGCAACGCGACGGCGGGCCACAGGCGCGAGCACCGTTGGCGAGCACGAAGATGTCGCCATCGCTCCACACGTACATCGTCGGGACGGAGCAGTCGGGATGCCCAGTGAATCACCTACTTTGACAAGCCCTCGCGACACGCCGAGGTTTTGTCAATCTAGCCAGGCGTGTCTTGTCAATCTTTCCTGCACGTCGACAACAGCACTCGACCGGAGTCGGCCGCCTTCCTGCCCGCCTCATAGCGACAGCGGCGGCACGCCTCCGATTTGATGCTCCTCGGGTGGGTTCGTGGTATTTCATGCGGACGACAACGATGCGGTGGAGTGCCCTGTTGGCGCGGCGGTTTCCGCCCCGGTTGAGGCGGTATCGATGGGTTTTACCGCTGGAGGCCGGGATGGGACAGGTTCCGCACAGCTTGGCAAAGGCAGCTTCGGTGTGGAGGCGCTCAGCGTTGTCGCCAAGTGCGAGCAGCGATTCTGAGGCGTTGTCTGGGCCGATTCCGACTGCGGCGGTCAATTGTGGGGCTAGCTGATCAACGAGGCCGCTCAGTAGTCTTTCGTGCACGCTGATCTCCTCGTCGAGGGTGAACCAGCGTTGGGCAACGGCGCGCAGGGTGTGTTTGACCGCGGCGCTCACCGATGTCAGCTCTCCGGGGCGCAGGCCGACGCAGCGACGTAACAGCGCCATGTTCGGCAGCGGCTCGAGGGCTTGGCGCAGCTCGGCGGGCGCATTGACCAGCACCGATTTAATTGACTGCATAGCGGCGGTACGCGCCTTGACCGCAGCGTCTTTGGCGATTTTGATGTGCCGCATCATTTCCACGGTGCCCTCATCGGATTTTGGGATCGCATCGGCTGTGCCGGCCAGCACCGCCCGCGCGGCGTTTTCAGCATCGAGCAAATCGGACTTACCGCGGCGGTGGCGGTCCTGGCGGTTAGGACGCATTACCTCCACGACATCATGGCCGCTACAGCGCACCGCAGCAGCCAGACCACGACCATAAGAACCGGTGTCTTCGATCCCGAATCGCGCCAGCATGCCGAACTGACCGGCCCAGTCAATTAACAGCCGATATCCGGCGCTGTCAGCACTGAAGGTGGCCGTACCCAACAGGGCACCACGCTCATCGAGGACAGCAGCCGCGTGGAACTGTTTATGGGTGTCCACACCGATGATCACTCGACCGTTACGGGTATCGGTTGGCATGATTGTCATCGCGACCTTTCAGCAGGGTTGTGACGCTGGCCGGTCGGGCCGGACAAGACTGTGATGGGACCTGAGTTCAGGTCAGGCTCCTATCAGGTCACTGCCCGCCCGGTCAGCACCAAGGCATAGCTGCCTGACAGACGACAGATCAACTCAAAGACACCCATAACAGGGGTCAGTCGCTCAAGTGGGTCAGCCCGCCCGACAACCAAAACAATCTTCACAGTCGCTCAGAGACGGGCAGATCGATGATCCCGTCGGCGAGAGGTTGGTGTGGCAGACGTGACTGCTGCCGTCAGACGCCCGCGCCGGGGTTCAGGATGCCCAGCGGGTCCAATGCGTCTTTGATGCGGCGATTCAGCGCCATCGCCTCGGGACCGAGATAGCCGGCCAGCCAGGGGCGCTTCAACCGCCCAACCCCGTGTTCGCCGGTGATCGTGCCGCCAAGATGCATGGCCAGGTCCATGATCTCCCCGTATGCCAGCTCGGCGCGCTCCTTCATCGCCGGGTCGGCGGGGTCGTAGACGATCAGCGGGTGGGTGTTGCCGTCGCCGGCGTGGGCGATCACCGAGATCATCAGCTCGTGCTCGGTGGCGATACGAGCGATCCCACCGACCAGGTCGGCCAGAGCGGGCAGCGGCACCCCGACGTCTTCGAGTAGCAGCGGACCCTTGGCTTCCACCGCCGGAATCGCGAACCGGCGGGCGGCGACGAACGCCTCGCCCTCCTCCGGATCGTCGGTCGAAAACACCTCGGTCGCACCGCATTCGGTGAACACCCCGGCCATGAATTCGGCGTCTTCGGCTCCGCCGTTCCCGCGTTCATCGGATGCGCCGAGCAGCAGCGCGGCGGCGCCGCGGTCCAGGCCCATCCGCAGCTTGTCTTCCACCGCGTTGATCGCGACCGAGTCCATGAACTCCAACATCGCCGGGCGCAGCCGTGCGGTCACCGCGAGCACCGCCTCAGCGGCGGCTTGCACCGACGCGAAATTGGCGACCACCGTGCTCAGCGGCTGTTGCGGCGGCACCAGTCGCAGCGTGACCTCGGTGATCACGCCCAGTGCGCCTTCGCTGCCGACAAAGAGCTTGGTCAGGCTCAGTCCGGCGACGTCTTTGAGCCGTGGGCCGCCCAGCCGGACCGCGGTGCCGTCGGCGAGCACCACCTGCACGCCCAGCACGTAGTCGGTAGTGACGCCGTATTTGACACAGCACAGCCCGCCGGCGTTGGTCGCGATGTTGCCGCCGATGCTGCAGATCTCATAAGACGACGGGTCGGGCGGATACCACAGCCCATACTCGGCGACCGTCTTTTTCACCTCGGCGTTGAGCAGCCCGGGTTGGCACACCGCGGTGCGGGTGACCGGGTCGACGACGATGTCGCGCATTTTTTCGGTGGACAAGACGATCCCGCCGTCCACCGCGGTGGCGCCTCCGGACAGGCCGGTGCCCATGCCGCGGGTCACCACCGGGACGTGGTTTGCGCTGGCCCACCGCATGATGGTCTGCACCTCTTCGGTGCGTCGCGGCCGCACCACCGCTATCGGCTTTCCCGCCGATGGGTCGAACGCGCGGTCTTGCCGGTAGGACTCGGTCACCGCGGGGTCGGTGACGACCATCCCCTCCGGCAGCCCGGCGATCAGGCCGGCCAGCACATCGGCGCCCATGAAAGCGATCCTACGGACGCGGCGCCTAGTCGATGGCAGACGACTCGTCCAGCTCTCGAAGCGAGGAAAGTCGAAGCGACACCAGGCCGATGGCGATCATCGGAATGGCCAACACCAGAAACGTCATCCGAAGCCCGGTGGCATCGGTCAGCGGCCCGGCCAGCATGAAGCCCAGTGGGCCGGCTGCATACGCCAGCGACGTCATCACACCGACTACCCGACCGCGCAGCTGCGGCGGGGACTTTGACTGCATGACGTAGTTGTAGATCGGGGCGATCGGCCCGTAGACGAGTCCGATGAGCCCGCACAGCAGCAGGATCACCGGCAACGGCGGCAGCGTCGATATCAGTGCGGTGCACACGCCCAGCGTCAATGTGGCCGTCAGCAGCGTCCACCGCCTGCTCATGCGGCGGATCAGCAGCGGGTAAGCCAGCGCGCCAGCTAATCCGCCGATGCTCAACGCCACCAGCACCCACCCCAGATGCGCGGGCTCGTGGCGGTCGGTGAAGTACTTGGGGAACAGCACACTTTCCATCGGCAGATACAGGGCGGTCATTGCCAAGTCGACCAGTGCCAGCGTGCGCAGCACCTTGAGATTCCACACGAACCGAAGCCCATCGACCATCCCGGACCACGGCCCGTCGGGGCGTGCCGCGCTCGGTGGAGCTCCGGCGTCGGGCAACCGCAACGCGCCGATCGCGAGTATGGATACACCGAAGGCGCCGGCGGTGACCCACATAGTGTTGATGCCGCCGATGGTGGAGATCAGCAATCCACCGAGTCCTGGGCCGACGATGTAGGCGACGTTGAAAATGGCCTCGTAAAAGCCGTTGGTGCGGTCCAGGGTCCACCCGGCATTCGTCGCGGCCTCGGGCAACATCGATTCCCGCGCGGTAATGCCGGCCGGGTCGAACAGCGCGCCCATTGCTGCCAGCACGGCGAGCACGCCGACGGTGATGCTGCCGTGCCCGAACATGATCGCCAACACCGGAACCGCCGCCACCGTGGTCGCCGACAGTGCATCGGAGATCAGCGAAACACGCCTTCTGCCAAGGTAATCCACCGCCGTGCCGGCGATCAGAGTGGAGAGCAGCAACGGCAACGAGGCCGCTCCTGCGACGATCGAGGCATCGGATGCGCTGCCGTTGTGCTGCAACACAAGCCAGGGAAAGGCGATCAGCGAGATACCGTTGCCGGCGGCAGCGGCCAACGCCGCGAAAAGGATCAGATAGATCGGCCGGCGGGACGGCCGGGACGCAGGGGACGAAGTGGCCATGGGAATTCGGGGAGGCAATCTAGCAGCGCCCGTGCCCGGCGGGCGAGCGAATTTCACCGTTCGTGCACAGTAGAGCGGTGAGCCTCGCCCACCCGCGGACCGGATCGGTCTTCGATTCTCCGGTGCTGCCCGGCACCGGCTGGCCCGGTGATCCGGCGACCGCCCGCACGGCGGTGGCATCGGTGCAGGCGCAGGTGGCCGCCATGGCTCTCGCCGTCGAATCGCCGGCACAGCTCGACGCCGAGGTGTCGGTGTGCCGAGCCTGCCCGCGCTTGGTCAAGTGGCGGGAGCAGGTCGCCCTGACCAAACGGCGCTCGTTTGCCGACCAGCCGTATTGGGGCCGGCCGGTGCCGGGCTGGGGTGCCGAGCGTCCACGGCTGATGATCATCGGGCTGGCCCCGGCCGCCAACGGCGCCAACCGAACCGGTCGGGTCTTCACCGGCGATCGGTCCGGCGATGTGCTGTACGCGGCGATGTACCGGGCCGGCTTGGCCAATTCGCCGATCAGCGTGGACGCCGCCGACGGCCTGACGCTGAACGGCACCCGGGTGGTGGCGGCGGTGCGGTGCGCGCCGCCCGACAACGCCCCGACGCCCGGCGAGCGGGCAACGTGCGCGCCGTGGTTGGCCGCCGAGTGGCGGCTGACCGGCGGCGACGTCCGGGTCATCGTGGCGCTAGGCGGATTCGGCTGGCGCTCGTCGTTGGACATGGTCCGCTCCGGTGGTGGTCAGGTTCCTCGCCCGCAGCCGAAATTCGGCCACGGCGCCGCCGCGAGTCTGCGTGCCGCCCACGGGGAGGTGGTGCTGCTGGGCTGCTATCACCCCAGTCAGCAGAACACCTTCACCGGCAAGCTGACCACGGCGATGCTCGACGATGTCTTCGGCCGGGCCGCGGCGATCGCAGGACTATCCGGGTGACCGCAGGCGTTGACGTCGTCATGCGGCTTTCTGTACTTGATCTCGTTCCGGTGCGCACCGACCAGACCACCGCGGATGCGCTGGCGGCCACCGTGCGGCTGGCGCAGACCGCTGACCGGCTGGGCTTCACCCGCTACTGGCTTGCCGAACACCACAACATGCCGTCGGTGGGCGCGACCAGCCCGCCGGTGTTGATCGCCTATCTCGCGGCGCAGACTTCACAGCTGCGGCTTGGGTCAGGTGGGGTGATGCTGCCCAATCATGCGCCGCTGGCGGTGGCCGAACAGTTTGCGCTGTTGGAAGCGGCCGCGCCGGGCCGCATCGACCTCGGCATCGGCCGGGCGCCCGGCTCGGATCCGGTGACGTCGATTTTGTTGCGCGGCGCCGCCGGACGAGACGAGCGCGATATCGACCAGTTTCCGGAGTACCTCGACCACGTGCGGGCGATGATGAGCGCCCGGGGAGTGCCGGTGCAGTTGCGCGACGGGGACTACATTCTCAAGGCCACGCCGGCCGCCGCCAGCGAGCCGCGGCTGTGGCTGCTCGGTTCGTCGCTGTATTCGGCCCGGCTGGCCGCCGCCAAGGGGCTGCCCTACGTGTTCGCTCACCATTTCTCGGGTCAGGGGACCGAGGAGGCGCTCGCGCTATACCGGTCGCAGTTCGTGCCGAGCGAGCTGGCGGCTGAGCCGGTGACATTCCTGACCGTCAATGCCGCGGTGGCCGAAACCCGTGACGAGGCAACGGCGCTGATGCTGCCCAACCTGCACATGATGGCCCGGTTGCGGACCGGGCAACCGCTCGGGCCGCTGGAGCTCGTCGAGGACGCTGACGGCGCCGAACTGACACCCGAGCAGCAGCACATCGTCAGCAGCGGACTGCGCCGCGCGGTGCTCGGGACACCCGCCGAGGCCGCTGACCAACTACGCGCGCTGGCTGGGCGGTTCGATGTCGACGAGGTGATGGTTCACCCTGTCGCGTCGGCATACCGCGGCACCGATCCCGCGACCGCTCCGGGTCGCGAGACGACGCTGGAGCTGCTGGCTAAGGAGCTGTTTTAACTAACGGGGCGTGAGAACGACAACCGGAATCGGCCGCGACGTCTTTTTCTGGTAGGCCTCGTAGCGGTTGCTGTTGTTCTTGTTGACGATCTGCCACAGTCGGGCATAGTCCGGGTCATCGGGTAGTACGGGTTTGGCCGTTACGCCGAAACGCTTTGGACCGACGTTGATTTCGACGTTCGGGTTGGCCTTAAGATTGTGATACCAGCCGGGCGCCTTCGGGTCGCCGGCTTTCGAAGCGACGACCAAATAGTTCTCGCCGTCGCGGGCATAGATCAACGACGCGGTGCGGGCTATGCCGGTCTTGGCGCCGACGGTGTGTAACAGCAGGCTGGGTATCCCCAGCGTCCGATGTCCGATCCAGCCGTTCGTTTTCTGATAGACGGCGTCGTGAATCCGCAACACTCGCGGCAGCACACCTTGCTCAAGCCAAGACGGAAGAGGCATGCGCCCAGTATTACCGCCCGGCGTCGATCTCTGCCAGCGCGTCCCGCAGGATCTGACCGGTCGCCTCGCGATCGGGGTCGCGGCGTAGCAGCATCCCCTTGGCCACCGACAGCTTGTCGCCATTGCGCCGCGGCAGCACGTGCAGGTGAATGTGGGGCACCGACTGGAAGGCGGCGGGCCCGTCGTTGATGCCGACGTTGGTGGCGTCGGCCAACTCCGTCGCGCGGGCGGCCTGGGCGATCCGCTGTCCGATCGCCACCATGTCGGCCAGTGTCTCCGGCGGGGTATCGGTCAGATCCACCGTGTGCTTTTTCGGTATCACCAGCGTGTGGCCGCGGGTGAACGGGCGGATGTCGAGGATGGCCAGGTAGTCGTCATCCTCGTAGATGCGGATGGCCGGCGCCTCACCGGTGACGATCGCACAGAACACACACGACATGCCGTCACGGTAGCGCCGTGGCGATCGCGTCGATCGCGCGGTCGAGGATTGCGCGGGTGGTGGCGAAGTTCAGCCGCGCAAAACCCGAGCCGACGGTGGCGCCGAACGGGATGCCCGGGCTGAGCGCCACCTTGGCCTTGGACAGCAGGTGGTCCGCGGGTTCGATCGGCAGGTTCAGCGCCCGGAAATCCACCCACGACATATAGGTGGCCTCCGGGGTATTGACCTTCACGCCCGGACTCGATGCCGGCAGGCTCGCGGCCAGGTGATCGCGGTTGGCCTGGAGGTACTCGAGCAACTCGTCGAGCCAGTCGGCCCCGTGGTCGTACGCGGCGATGTTGGCGCGGATACCGATAGTGGACACACCCATCTTGTGCAGCTTGTTGATGAATTCCCAGTCACGGGCGTCCCGTTCGTTAGACAGGATCACCTGTGCGCAAATCAGACCCGGCAGGTTCCACCCCTTGGACGCCGACGTCAGCGTGATGACGGTGTGCGCGGCCGAGTCCGATACCGACGCGGCGGCGACGTGCGGCCGACCGTAGACCAGCGGCCCGTGAATCTCATCGGCGATGACCCGCGCGCCGTAGCGAGCAGCGGTGTCCACGATGGCCCGCAGCTCGTCCTGGCGGTATGCGGTGCCCAGCGGGTTGTTCGGGTTGCACAGGATGAGCGATCCGGCCCCACTTGCGAATGCGGCGTCCAGTGCATCCAGATCCAGCACGTATCGACCCGAATCATCCTGCAGCATAGAAATTTCCACGCGCTGACGACCGGTGATCCGAAGGACGTCGAAAAACGGCATGTACGCGGGAACGGGCAGCACGACCGGACTTTCGGGTCTGGTCAGGAAGTTGATCACGACTTCCAGCCCCTTGAGGACGTCGGGAACAACGCGAACCCAGTCCGGCGCCACGCGCCAGCCGTAACGGCGTCGGCACCAGTCGGCGGTCGCCCGCGCGAGGGTGTCCTCCCGGAAGGCCGGATAGCCGAACTCCTCGTCGGCGACGCTCGCGCGGATGCCGTCGACGACCGCCGGTGCGGTGGGGAAGTCCATCTCGGCGATCCACAACGGCAACACGTCGGGCCCGAAATGGTTCCACTTGATCGTCTTACGCCCGCGCAGTTGCTGCTCGGTCAATTGATCGAACGCCGTGTCGCCCATCAGGACTCCTTCGGCTGAAAAGCGCGGCATTGGTGGGTGCGAAAAACGCTGGTCCTGACCTGTACGGTCTTGCCATTCCCGTTTGTGTCGGTGGCCGCAGCTACTTTGCGGGCATGTCTCGGTTTCGACTGTTGCCGACGCCAGCTCAACAGGAGGTGATGTTGGAGCATTGCCGGCATGCGCGGTTCGTGTGGAACCTGGCCGTCGAGCAGCAGCAGTTTTGGCGCCCAGGCCGTCGTGCCCCCGGTTATAACGAGCAGTCGGCCCAATTGACGGCGGCCCGTGCCGAATACGATTGGTTGGCGGCCGGTTCGCAGACGGTGCAGCAGCAAGCGCTGCGGGACTTCGCCCAGGCCATGCGGAACTTCTTTGGCGGCACCCATCGCCGCCCTTCGTGGCGCAAGGCCGGCGTGCATGAGGGGTTCCGGCAAGTCAAGGTCAAACCGCGCCATGTCGAAAAGCTCAACAGACGCTACGGACAGATCTGGGTGCCCAAGGTCGGATGGGTCCGATTCCGTTCGACCCGAGCCGTGCCCCCCGGTGTGAAGTCCTATCGCATCACTCGTGACCGCGCCGGTCGGTGGCATGTCGCCTTCGCGCACATCCCAGACCCGATCCCAGGGCCGCGGGATGCGAGCGTGGTCGGTGTCGATCGCGGTGTGGCCGTGGCGGCGGCACTGTCCACCGGGGAGTTGCTGCACAGCCCCAGCATGACACCTGGTGAGCACATGCGGCTGCGTCGTCTGCAGCAGCGCCTGGCGCGCGCCAAACGGGGCTCTAACCGCCGAGCGCACGCGAGGCTGGCGATCGCGAGAATCAGAGCCCGCGAAGCGGATCGGCGCCGGGATTGGGTGGAGAAGACCACGACCGATCTGGCGCGCCGGTTCGACACGATTCGCGTGGAAGACCTTAACGTGCGGGCGATGATGCACTCGGCGCGCGGCACGGTTGAACATCCGGGTGTTCGGGTCGCGCAGAAGCGAGGCCTCAATCGCGCGATTGGTCGTCAAGGGTGGGGTCGGCTGGTTGCTCGCCTCGACCACAAGGCTGCGGGCCGACTTGAGCGGGGTCCCGGCCGCGTTCACGTCGCAACGATGCTCGGCCTGCGGGCATGTCGCGCCCGAAAACCGCAAGAGCCAAGCGGTTTTCGCGTGCGTCGCCTGCAAAGCCGCGCCGTGCAACGCCGACGTGAACGCAGCACGTAACATCGCCGCCGGACGGGCGGTGCCAGCACAGGGAGACCTCGCCGCGAGGCGGTCCATGAACTGTGAACCTCAACTCAGCTCTCCTGCTGCCTTAAGCAGGTAGACCGGGTTGGAATCTCCAGACATTGATCTGGGGAGGACGTCAAGCAAGTAGTGTGCCTCGACGTGGACATGAGAGATCTGGCCTTTGCGGGAGCGGCCGAACAGGCGCGGATGTTGGCCGAGGGCACGATCACCGCGCCTTCGTTGCTCGAGATCTACCTGGACCGCATCGCGCGGCTGGACCCACAACTGCGCAGCTACCGCGTGGTCCTGGCCAATACCGCGCGTCAGGAAGCGCTCGCCGCGCAGCGTCGCCTTGATGCCGGCGAGCGGCTGCCGCTGCTCGGCGTCCCGGTCGCGATCAAGGACGACGTCGACGTCGCGGGTGAGATGACGACCTGCGGCAGCAGCGCCGTCTCGACGCCGTCAACCAGCGACGCGGAGGTGGTCGCCCGGCTGCGTGCGGCCGGCGCGGTGATCATCGGCAAAACCAGTGTGCCGGAAATGATGATTTTT
>Ga0070763_10000272_pt1 | contig 13043 bp, 9 predicted proteins | sample HubBroMetageWRM3_FD_67279 | JGI IMG/M metagenome (GOLD analysis project Ga0070763, IMG submission 67279) | Warmed soil microbial communities from the Hubbard Brook experimental Forest, New Hampshire - Hubbard Brook CCASE Soil Metagenome WRM 3 | ecosystem: Environmental > Terrestrial > Soil >... | reverse complement strand
ACCGGCGGGCTGCACGAGCCCGGGCGGACGGAGAAGCTGCCGGTCAGCCTGCCGCCAGAGATAGAGATCAGCCCGATTCCCTCCGACCGGGTGCTCTCCGACATGCTGGCGACCGGTGAGATCGACGCGCTGTACTCCCCCCGCGCTCCGCGTTCGCTGCTGGCGGGCGATGGCGCCGTGCGGTGCCTGTTCGCCGACCCGCGCGCGGAGGAACGGGCGTACTTCGCGAAGACCGGCATCTTCCCGCTCATGCACGCGATCGTGCTCCGGCGCGACGTCTACACCGCTCACCGGTGGCTCGCGAACTCGCTCCTCAAGGCGTTCACCGTCGCGAAGGATCTCGCCTACGAGCAGTTCCGCAAGACCGCGGCGCTCGAGATCAGCTTGCCCTGGGCGCGGGAAGAGTACGAGTCGACGGTCAAGCTCCTCGGGCCGGACTACTGGGCTTACGGGCTCGAGCCCAACCGGCACGCTCTTTCCACGTTCTTGCGGTACGCGCACGAGCAGTACCTCACCGACCGCCTGCTTGCCCCGGAGGACCTGTTCGCCCGCGAGACCCTCGAGACGGTCCTGGTCTGACGGGCTAGCCGCGGGTCTGATGCTCCAGCCTGAGCTGGCCGAGCAGCTTGGTGCAGGCGTGCACGGCTGCGGTGTGCGGGACGTCGACGCCAAGGAGCCCGGCGAGCTCGACGATCGCCCCGGTCATGCAGCCGAGCTCCAGCCTGCGGCCCGCCTCGAGATCCTGCAGCATCGAGGTCTTGTGGTCGCCGACGGCCAGTCCGGCTTCCAGCCGCCGGTCCAGGGAGACGGGGAAGCTGATGCCGAGTCTGTCTGCCACCGCGGCGCACTCCGCGAAGATGGCGCGCAGCAAGCCGCGCATCTCTGGCAGGGTACCGAGCTCGCCGAGGGTCGCACCGGTCAGCGCGGTGACCGGGTTGAAGGCCACGTTGCCGACGAGCTTGAGCCAGATCTGGTCGCGCAGCTTCGGCTCGACCGGGGCTCGCAGGCCGCCAGCAGTGAACGCCGCGGAAATCTGCCTGCATCGCTCGGAAATCGACCCATCCGGCTCGCCGAGCGTGAACCGGGTCCCCTCGACGTGCCGGATCACCCCCGGCTCGACGATCTCGGTGGAGGAGTAGACCACACACCCGACGTTGTGCCGCGGCGGGATTGCCGCAGCTATCACGCCACCAGGGTCAACGCTTTCCAGGCCCTTGATTCCGGCGGGCTCGGAGAGCGACTGGAAATACCACCACGGGATCCCGTTCTGTGCCCAGATCACCGCCGCGTCGGGAGCGAGCAGGCTTCCCAGCCGCGGCGCGATCTCGGGCAGGCTGTACGCCTTGAGCGCGACGAACACGACGTCGGCTTCGGCCACCGCCTCGAACTGGTCTGTAGCTGGCGGGTGCGCGGTGAAATCACCGCGTGGTGAAAGCACCTGGACGCCGCGTTCCGTCATCGCCTGCAGGTGTGGTCCCCGGGCGATGAGCGTGACGTCGGCACCGCCGCGGGCGAGAGCGGCGCCGACGTACGCACCGATCGCACCGGCGCCAAGGACCGCGAACCTCATGTCCCGGTCTCCTGCCCGGCCACGAACTCGGCGACCCGTCGTCGCTGCACCTTCCCGGTGGGTGTGCGCGGAATGTCAGCCACGATCTCAATTCTGGCCGGCACCTTGAACGGCGCCAGACGTTGCCTGCAGTGCTCGATCAGTTCACCGACCTCCACGGCTGAACCGAGGGTCACCGCAGCGCCGACAAGCTCTCCGTACTTCTCGTCGGCTACGCCGAAGCACACCGCGTCGCGTACGGCCGGATGGGACTGCAGGACCTGCTCGATCTCTGCGGGGGAGATGTTCTCGCCGCCGCGGATGATCATCTCTTTTAGCCGGCCCTCGAGATACAGGTAGTCATCGCGCAGCACCCCGTAGTCCCCGGTGCGGAACCAGTGGCCAAAGAACGCCTCGGCCGTGGCGGCCGGGTTGTTCACGTACCCGGACATCACCCCCGGGCCCCGGATGACGACCTCCCCGCCGCTGCCGTCCGGCAGCAAGGTGCCGTCCGCGTCCGCAATCGCTATCTGTGTGGAGGTCGGCACGCCCACCGAGCCGGGCACCCGGGCGGCGGGGGGCAGCGGATTGGACGATATCTGGTGGCTGGCCTCCGTCATTCCGTATGCCTCGAGCATCGGCGCCCCATACTCCCGCTCGGCACGCGCCAGCAGCGCGGGAGACAGTGCCGAGCTGCACGAGCGCACGAAGCGCAGGGTGTCCGGCGCTCCGTTGGCGTCGGCCTTGTCCAGGATCATCTGATGGAGCGTGGGACCAGCGGATAGCCAGGTCGTGCCGTGCTCCCGGGCCTGCGGCCAGAAACGGCTGGGGGTGAACCGGCGGGGCGCGATGACCGCGCCGCCCGACCCCAGCGCCGCGAACGTGGATGCGACCAGGCCGTGGATATGGAACAGCGGCATCACGCAGAACGACACGTCGGCCGACCCCAGCCGGTAATGCGCCGCGATCGTCCGCGCCGAGGCCATCAGGTTGCGCTGCCGCAGCGGAACCTGCTTTGGCCTGCTCGTGGTGCCGCTGGTGTGTAGTACGACGGCCACGTCGTCGGCATCGCCTTGCTCGAAGGAACGCTGTGAGCCAACCTGACCGCCGTCGTACAGCAATCGTGGCGGGCCGTCGCCATCGGGCCGCACGCCGACGAGCGCCGTCCCCGCGGTCGCCGCGGCCGCGCTTGCCGCAGCGTTCCCGCTCGCCGGAATCAGCAGCAGCCTGGGCGCGATGTCATCCAGGAAGAAGCCGAACTCGGCCTCGGTATACGCCGGGTTCAGCGGTGCGGCGGCGGCACCAAGAGCGGTGATGGCCAGCAGCAGCAGCACGACATCCGGGCCGTTCGGCAATGCGAGCGCGACGCGGTCTCCGCGCCGGATGCTGAGGTCCGCAAGCCGCTGGGCGAGCCCTTCGATCCTGGACGCGACCTGCGCATATGTGAGTACCTCGACAGTATCGGGAACGATGAGCGCAGGCTGCTGCGGCCTTCCTCCGGCGAGCAGCTCCGTCAGGGACTCGCCCACCGCCGCAGACGCGCTCAGGACAGCCGCCAGTGCGCGACCACCCATCGGGTACCACGGGGCCGTCTCCGCACGGCGCCGTCTGCCGTCGCCACCCCAGACAGTTCACCCACTACCTGCATGGATACTCCGTTCGTCCCGTCGTGGCACCCTACCTGAGGCTGGTCGGGGCCTCCCCGAAGGGCTGACGCGGACGACGTCCCAAAAAATTCCGGGATCCGCGTATCACGTCGGGGCACTGACTCCTCTGTCCAGGCAATGAAGTCGGAGCCCCGGGGGGACTGGCTGGCGCGGCAGGCGACGCCGCCGTGCCGTCCAACGCTGGGCCGTGGCGCGGCGAAGGCCGCGCCACGGCCCCCTGCCGACCACAATTCGGGTTCGACGCAGCGATGGAGTAGCCAGAATGCCTGACCAGATCGCCGCATACTGCAACGATCGGATTTATGCGTTTCCGGTCCGAACCCGCTTCCCAGCTGGGTTGGTGCACAGCGCCGGGACCGATTTACGGCACGCGCCTCAGCAGGCCCTGAGGGCCTGGAAAGGACACGCCATGGGCGACGACTCGTCGGTCAGTGCCCTGGTCGCCCGGGTATGCGACGGCGATCAGGAGGCGTGGAGCGAGCTCATCGAGCGGTACATCCCGCTGGTGTGGTCGATCTGCCAGCGGTACCAGTTAAGCCGCCAAGACGCCGACGACGTCAGCCAGAGCGTCTGGCTGCTGCTGGTCGAGCACATCGCCAGCCTCAGGGAGGCGGCGGCGCTGCCGGGATGGCTGTCGACAACAACCAGGCACGAAGTCTTCCGGGTTCTTCGGGTGGCCCGCCGGCACGAGCACGACGACCTGCCGCCAGACGGCCAGATCTCCGGTGACGCCGACGAGGCCACGATCGAGAACGAGCTGATCGTGGCCGAACGCAACGCCGCGCTGCGCGCGGCATTCGCCGAACTGCAGCCCAACTGCCACGATCTGCTGTCTCTGCTGATGAATGACCCGCCGCTCGCCTACTCAGACGTCAGCGCCATGCTGGACATCCCGGTGGGCAGCATCGGCCCGAAGCGTGCCCGCTGCTTGGAACGGCTGCGGCAGTCGCCGCACCTCGCCGGGATCATCAGCCAGCCCGCCGAGGACGCCGGAATCAAGGAGACCAGGAGGTGAGCGCGGTGCCTGAAGTCTACGATGACGAAGACCTCATGGCGGCGCTGCGGCAGGCCCTGGCAGGACGGCAGGCCGTCCCGCCCGAGTTCGTTGAGGCCGCCAAGAACGCCTTTGCCTGGCACAACATCGACGCCGAACTCGCGGAGCTCACCTACGACTCCAACCGCGACGCCGAGGCCGAGCCGAGCACGCGCGCCGAGACCGCGTCGATCCGCGCGCTCACGTTCACCTCGGCGCACCTGACGCTCGAGCTCGAGGTGACACACGACTCGCTGCTCGGCCAGATCGTCCCGGCACAGGCGGGAACGATCAAGGTTCAGCTGCGGGATGGCGCGGAAACGACGGTTCCGGCCGACAGGATCGGTCGCTTCACGATCCGCCCCATCCCGTCAGGCGCATTCCGGCTGCACTGCAGGACCTCGGCCGACGCCGACGCGCTCACCGGCTGGATCACGCTGTGACGGCGCGTCAGCCAGCACCCAGGGCCACCAGGGAAATAGCGGCGACCTGCTGGACCGGATCGCCAACCGCGTCCAGCCGGACACTGTACATCGACTCCGCGAGGCTCTGACCCGCCAGCAGATGGCGGTGCAGGCTCACCATCAGCGGCACGAGGGCATCATCATTCAGCGGAACGACGCCCGCGACGATGCCGGCCGTGCCGAGCGGCAGCAGGCTGCTCACCAGCCCGAGCAGCTCGTCGGCGCCGGCCGGGGCTAGAACGCCGGAGTCGCAGCTCGACAGGACCAGCCTGTAGGGCGCGCGGCGCAGCTGCTCGAAGTCGTAGACAGTCAGCGGCCCGTCCCGCATGCGCAGCGAGGAGAGCAGCGGGCTATCGGCACGGAAGCGTCCATGCGCTGCAATGTGCGCCAGCCAGGCTCCGTCGATCGCCGACAACACCTGCTCGGCCGTGGCTTTGTCTCCGGACAGCACCGTGGCGCCGGAGTACATGTCGGCTAGCACCGGGACCTCGGCGCCGTCGGTGCCGAGCCCAGGGCCCCTGGCCAGGGTCACCCGCCGACTGTCGGGCGGCCGGGCGGCACGCGCGCGCATCCAGGCCTGCGCGGACGGGGCCACGCTGAAGACCCGGCTGCCGAGCGCCGGAAGCAGCGCCCACGGCACTGCGTGCAGCTTGCCCGGCGGAACAACCACGACGGGGGCGTCTCCGAGCTGCGCGGCGACCGGGCCCAGGATCGCGTCCTGCAGCTCCGGTCCGACCGCGTTGAGGATGGCCCGCGCACTGTCCGCATCGTCCCCGGCCCGCCCACGGGCCAGCCGGCGCAGCGCAAACGGGGCAAAGTCGGCGGCCCGGACCGCGTCCTCGGTGCGGCCGGCGGTGAACCGCCGCACCCGCCCGGCCCCGCAGACGAGCACGTGCAGCGTGCCGTCGACGTCCACGATCTCCACAAGCTGCGTCCTGCCAAGCTGATCGAGCAGCGCGCCGACGTCGATCACAGCTCGGCCGACCCCGGCCATGCCTGGGGCCCGCAGCGAGCGGGCGCGCACCACACCCTCGAGCCGAAGCTGCTCCCGCTGCAGCGACCCGGTGGGCGTCCCCTCCCGCCTGGCCTCCTCAAGCCTGCTGGTCACCTCGCGCAGCGCTGCCAGCCCGGCGTTGAGTTCCGCATCCGAGGACGGCCGCACCGACGGTACCGTCAGCGCGGTGGCCCGCCAGCGCTCGGTCCAGGCGAGCAACAGCCGAGGGCGGCGAACGAGCACGGCGTGCCGCTGGGCCAGCGCGGCCAGTTCCCCGCCCCGCGCGGTGGCCTGGGCACGCAACTCCGATGCACCGAGGGTCAGCCGGTGGTCTTCTAGTACCTCGAGACCCCGCCGGCAGGCCGCGAGCATCCGGCGCGACTCGCTCGCGGCCTCCGCCCGCAGCGCCTCGGCCAGCCAGCCGCTGGCGCGCGCCATCGCCGCCCCGCGCCGCCTGCTCCGGGCCGCAACGCCGAGATGGCGGTCGGCTTCTGTCCGCCGACCGAGGTCCAAAGCCACCCGCCCGGCCAGCAGATTGGCCTGCGTGGCTTCGCCTGAGCCGAGTTCCTCCAGCCTGTCAGCGGCCTCGTCCGCCGCACGCAGCAGCTTTGCCGACACCGGTCCGACGGCGTAGTGGGCCTGGACGAGCACCAGCCTTGCGTGGACTTGGCCCCAACCGTTTTGCTGCAGCCGGAAGAGGCGGTACGCAGCCCCTGCCCGCTCCACGGCTCCCTGCGGTTGCGCCGCGGCCAGCGCGCAGTTCGCGGCCACCAGCAGCCCTTCGGCCTTCTTGGTGGACCGGCCGTGAGCCTGCTCGATGTCGCGTACCGCGGTGTCGGCCTCGGCGAGCGCGTCATCAACCAGTCCTGCGGCAAGCAGAACATGACATCGGTCGAGGCTGAGAAATGGCGTGGGGACGTTCAGCGGCTCGTAGCGGGAGGCAGCCTCATCAAAGAACGCAAGTGCCCCCGGAAGGTCGCCTGACCCGAACGCGACCGAAGCGCGGTTGAGCACCGTGTGGATCGATTCAAGTTCCTGGCCAGTGCCTGCGTATAGCTCTCCAGCCGCTACAAAATCGGCGTCGGCCCGATCGAGTGACCCCAGGGCCAGGTAGACCATCCCGCGGCCGTTCACTGCGCGGGCCGCCCAAACCGAATCGCCTGCACGTTGGAGCACATAAGCCGCACGCCGCAGATCTTCGAGAGCCGCAGCGAACCGGCCGAGGGACCATAGCGCCATACCACGTCGGTGGAGGACCCGCCCGGCCAGGGCACCGTGAGCTAGCTGAACGGCACGGTTGAAGGCGGCGAGGCCGTCCGTCGTCCGGCCCAGGTAGACCAGTGCGGCCCCAAGAGCAGCCAGCACGTCCGCCTCACGATCCCGCGAACCAGCCCGGCGGGCCAGGCGCAACGCAGCCCGTAGCTCACGGACCCCCGCGCCAACATCACCCACGTCGCGCAATACGATTCCGGCAGCCTGGTGTGCGACCGACGCCTCGAGTGGAGAAGGCCGCGCAGCTAAGATCTCGCGCGCTCTGGCTAGTGCCTCATGAGGGCGAGACAAGGCCAGCAGCAGGAGGCCGTCCAGATCGTGCTTGCCAGACCCGCCCGCGAGCCCGTCCGCTGCCACGCAGTTGATGTTAGAGGCTACTTGTCCGGTTTGGATAACTGTCCCTCAGCTATCCCTACCGAACGCAAAGTAACAACGGCCACAGCAGGTATCACCTCACTCGACGATCACTCCGTATGAGTACAGGGGCTTGCAGGCGCTGTCAGCGCCTGCGGCCCCTGACAGCGCAGTTTCAATACCTGGGAGATTGGCATGCCTGAACAGCCAGACGATTGGAGAACCGGCCTGCAGCAGAGGGTCGTCGATGAGATCGACCACGTGATTCATGCGTTTCGTCCGTCACCCGGTGAAGGGGTGGAGATCAAGGCCGCCCGCGGCGATAACCGGGTCGACCACCTCTACGCTGAAGGCCAGATCCTGGTCCGGGACCAGTACCTGAGCCAGGTGCTGGAGATCCTCGAACTGCCCGACGAGGCGGAACTGCGCGGCGCGGGCCGGATCCGGCGGGTCATCGCTGGCGTTGTCCTGCTCACGCTGGACGAGTCACAGCCCGCCGTGCTCGATACCCTCGATGTGATCGATCAGCGGCTCGGCCGGGGAATCGCGACGCCGGATCACGTCTTGACCGTTTCGCCCGAAGGAGGTGTCTGCCCAGCCACGGAACCTCAGCAAACGTACGAGGGAATTGAACCGTATCCCTCGGTGAGCCAGGGGAATGGCGGGGCCGGCGTCCTGATCTATATGGACGACACCGGGTTGCTGAAAGACGCGGCCGAGACCCACTCGTGGCTAGCTGGGGTCCGAGGAGATCTCGACCCGCTCCCGCCTGAGGATCCGCCGGGCACGCAGCCGATCCCGGCGTACACGGGGCACGGCACGTTCGTCGCCGGTGTCGCGAGGTGCATGGCGCCCGCTGCGGACATCATCGTGACCGACGCGTTCTCGACCGCAGGCAGCGAACTGGAGTCCAACTGGATCCCGCGGCTGGAAGCCGCCCTCGGTCTGGGCGTGGATATCTTCCACCTGACGATCGCGGCGCACTCCCGCCACGACTTCCCGCTGATCGCGTTCCGGGAGTGGCTCAACCACCTGCGCGAGCACGGCGGCGCCGTATGTGTGGTCGCGGCGGGCAACGACAGCTCGCGCCGGCCCACCTGGCCTGCCGCGTTCACTGACGTGATCGCCGTCGGGGCGCTCGGCGGCGACTGGCGGGGCCGCGCCATCTTCAGCAACTTCGGCTCGTGGGTCGACGTGTACGCGCCAGGGCGTGACCTCGTCAATGCGTACGCGACCGGCAAGTACACCTGCCATGTCGACCCGTACACCAACGAGGTCCGGAAGTTCTACGGCATGGCGAAGTGGAGCGGCACGTCGTTCTCGACGCCGATCGTGACCGGGCTCATCGCGTCGCGCATGTCCGGGACCGGCGAGACCGCACGCCAGGCGGCCGCGGCCCTGCTGGCAGAGGCTCGGGCCCAGGCGATCCCGGGTGTAGGCCCGGTTCTGCTGCCCGCCGGCTATCCGCTCCAGCCACGCTAGACGCCGCCACCGGTCTGGACGCGGAATGCGCCCGGGAGCCTTGCCCTCGTAAGGGCTCCCGGGCGCATCCGCTTTACAGGCCCGTTACGTCAGGCCCTGCTCCGCGAAAGTCAGCATCTGCTTCCACAGGGGGTCGAGCTGCGCGGTGTCCAGCGCCTGGTTCAGCGCGATCACCAGCGACCGCAGGTCGGAACTGCGCAGCCACGCCGGGTTCCCGGCCGCCACGTTGGCGAGGTGCGACTGCGCGGAGATGCCGACCGCGTTGCCCAGCACGGTGCCGATGACGTCGTCGGGCCAGGTCACCTGGCCCTGCAGGCCTTGCGGGCTGGACTGGGTGATGGAGCCGAACACGGCTTCGGCGAACCGGTGTGAGGCGTCTTGCTGGAAGTGCAGCCGGACGGCCTCCACGAACTCCCGCAGCGGGATCTCGTCCAGCCCGCTGCCGGGCGCCCGCAGTTGCTCGGCGACCTGGTCCCGGACGGCGGCGACGTCGTCAGGCTCGAGGATCTCGATGATCTGCGGAACGGGCGGGCCGGTGGTCCAGAACTGCCGGGTGAAGATGCCGCCCGCGTAGGAGACCAGGACGCCGGCCCCGTCGTCAGGCAACTGGGCGGCGATGACTACCGCGCCGCCGAGGGCGGGAAGACCCGGCCCGGAGAAACCGCCTTGCCACAGCCCGGTTGCCTCGGGCACAGCAGGCGCAGGTGTCGCCATCTTCATTGCTCCTCAACTGGGCCGCACTATTGGCGCGTCCCCGAAGGAGCAGAGGTGCGGTGCGCCGTTCCTGATACGCGTTGGGACAAATTAGGGGCACCCGAAGAAGTCTCCGCCTTCAGGCCCGGTGAGGAATTCGGTGCCCTACGTGGTGGCGGCCGGTTTGACGGTAGTACCTGACATCTTGTGACCATGAGGACTGCGTACCGGTGCCGGGCTTACCCCAACCAGGCACAGCAGGCGGCGTTGAACCGCACTTTCGGCTGCGTCCGGGTCGTATGGAACCGGACCCTCGCCGCACGGCAGCAGCGATACGCCAACCAGGGCAAGATAACTTCGTACGCGCAGACCGACCGGGCCCTGACCGCGATGAAGAAGGACCTGGATCTCGCGTTCTTGAACGAGGTATCTTCGGTCCCTCTGCAGCAAGCGCTGCGCCACCAGCACCGAGCGTTCTGCGCGTTTGCCGCCAAGCGTGCCCGCCTCCCGCGGTTCAAATCCAGGAGCGCCCGACAGTCCGCGCATTACACCCGATCCGCGTTCGCTATGCGCAGCGGCATCCTGCGCTTGGCCAAGACCGACGGGCCAATGCGGTTCGTGTGGTCGTGGCCAGACGTAGACCTGACCGCGCTTGAGCCCACGATGGTGGTCGTGTCTCGGGAACCGGACGGGCGCTGGTATCTAACCTTTGCTACCGACGGTGACGCCACTCAGCCCTTGCCGGGAACCGGCCGCACCGTGGGTGTAGACCTTGGCATTAGGGATTTCGCGGTGAGCAGCGACGGGAAGAAGACCAGCAACCCGCGCCATCTGGAGCGCCACGCCCGCAACTTGGCCCGCCACCAGCGGCGCATGGCCAGGTGCCGCAACGGCTCGGCGAACAAAGCTAAGGCCAAAGCGAAGGTCGCCCGCGCGCATCGCAAGGCTCGCACCGCGCGCGCCGATTTCCTACACCGGCTGAGTACGCGCCTGGTCCGTGAGAACGATGTGATCGTGATCGAGGACTTGGCCGTGGCGAACATGGTGCGCAACCGGCACCTGGCGCGTGCGATTAGCGACTCTGGCTGGGGCGAGTTCCGCAGGCAGCTCGAATACAAATGCGAGCGGTACGGGCGGCAGCTTGTCGTGATCGACCGTTTCTACCCGTCCTCCAAGACATGCTCGGCGTGCGGGCACCTGCTCGCAGAACTGAACCTGTCCACAAGGACATGGCAATGCCCGTCCTGCGGCACCCGGCACGACCGGGACATCAATGCCGCCAAGAACATCCTGGTGCTGGTCAAGCGGTGACTGCCTGCGGAGCTGATGTCAGACACCTTGGTGCAATCGGCCGTGAAACAGGAACCCCCGCCGGTGACGGCTGGAATCTCCGACCTTCGGGATGGGGAGTAGTCAAAAGTGATACGCGTACTCGCGGAATTCCCAGTCGGTGACGAACCGCTCGAAGCGCTCGATCTCATTGCGCTTGTAGGCAAGGAACGACGTCACGAAGAACTCGCCGAGCACGGCGCCGAGCTCGCGGTCGGACTCCAGCGCGTCGAGCGCCTCGCCGAAGCGCATCGGCAGCATCTGCGACCTGGCCGGGTCGTAGCCATACCCCTCGAGCTTGGCCGGCGGCTCCACCTTGTCCTGGATGCCCAGGTAGATGGCCGCACCAAGCGCGGCCATGGCCAGGTACGGGTTGGCGGTGGCGTCGCCGAGCCTGACCTCCATCCGCGCGCCAGCCCCCCGCTCGGGCGGGATCCGGACCATCGCGCTGCGGTTGTCCAGGCCCCAGTCGATCAGCCACGGCGCCAGCGTGTCCGGGCCGAACCGCTTGAACGAGTTCACGGTGGGGTTCAGCAGCGCACTGAGTGCCCTGGCGTGCCGGAGCACCCCGCCTATCGCGTAACGGGCGGTTGGCGATAGCCCGTCCGGGCCGTCCGGGTCCCCGAAAACGTTGGCCCCGGAGGCGTCATTGATCGAGATGTGAACGTGGAACCCGGAACCGCCCTCGTCGTTGAAGGGCTTGGCCATGAACGTGGCCAGCAGCCCGCGGTGCCGGGCGATCTCCTGTACTGCCGACTTGAGCCGGAACGAGCGGTCGGCGGCGTCGGCGAGTTCCGAGTGACCGAGGTTGATCTCGAACTGGCCGGGCGAGAACTCGTGGTTGGCCGTGGTCACGCGCAGCCCGGCGTCCCTGAGCTGCCGCAGCATGTGCAGGAGCAGGCCCTCGGGGTCGCCCTTCCTGCCGACCACGTACACGTTGCCCGGGTCGTTCGCGTACCGCTGCCAGCTGCCGTCGGCAGCCTGCTGGCAGACGAAGAACTCCAGCTCCGGGCCGCAGACCAAGGTGTAGCCGAGGCTGGATACCTGCTCGGCCACCCGGCGCGCGACGGTCCGCGGCGACTCCGGTGCCGCCTCGCCGTCCGGGGTCGTGGCGTCGGCGAGGCACCAGGCCGCGTTCGGCTCCCACGGCAGCGGCGTCAGCGTCGCCAGGTCGGGGTACACGGTGATGTCCGGCAGGCCCTCTTCCAGGCCGCCCTGGACGGGCACCACGTCGGCCATCGGGGAGGTGTGGTAGACCGCGCGGCAGAACGCCAGGCCGTGGCCGACCGCCGAGGGCAGTTCGTCGAGCAGCACGTCGCGGCCGCGGTCCACGCCGATCAGGTCGGGGTAGGAGACCCGGACCACGTCCATGCCCTGTTCCCGCAGCCGCTCGCAGATGGCGGTGACGTCTGGTGCCTCTGTCACGGCGGCTCCCGGGTGGGCGGGGTAGGCGCGGCGGAAAACGTTCGGATACAAACGAACTGTCGCAGCGTAAACCGCACCGAACCGCCCCGGCAAGGCCCGCCCGGATTCACTGGACGGGACCGCCGCGCCAGCTGGGCAGCGGCCGGTCGCCCACCCCGACCGCGAGGCCTGCCCGGGCGAGCAGGCGGGTGGAATCCAGGACCGGCAGCGGCGAGTCCTCGGGCGTCACGAGCAGCGGGATCTCGGTGCACACGAGCGCGACCGCGTCGCAGCCACGTTCCGCCAGCTCGCCGATGCTGCGCACATACTCCTGCCGGGACTGGTCGGTGAATACGCCGTTCACCAGCTCGTCGAAAATGATCTTGTTGAGCAGCTGCCGGTCGGCTTCGTCGGGAACCTCGCTGGCGATCCCGCGGGAGGCCAGCGCCCGCGGATAGAGCGTGCTGTCCAGCGTGTACCTGGTGCCGACGATTCCCACGCGGGTGCGGCCGTCGCGGGCGGCCTGGCCGGCGACCACCTCCGCGATGTGCAGGCCCGGCAGGGCGAAGTCCGGCCCAGGCCGCTCCAGGGCCAGGTGCGCGGTGTTGTCCGGGCAGATGAAGAACTCGGTGCCCGCGCGGGCGAGCCGGTCCGCGCTCACCGACAGCGTGGCGCGGATCGAGTCGTGGTCGCCCGCTTCCCACGCGGGCATCATGGGCCCGAACGCGATGTAGTCCAGCGTCAGGTCCGGGTACACGTGGGAACCCAGGCGGCGGACTCCCTCCTGGCAGAACTCCAGGAA
>Ga0070763_10000270_pt1 | contig 13074 bp, 11 predicted proteins | sample HubBroMetageWRM3_FD_67279 | JGI IMG/M metagenome (GOLD analysis project Ga0070763, IMG submission 67279) | Warmed soil microbial communities from the Hubbard Brook experimental Forest, New Hampshire - Hubbard Brook CCASE Soil Metagenome WRM 3 | ecosystem: Environmental > Terrestrial > Soil >... | reverse complement strand
ACGCTGATCGTTGTCGGCCCAGGCCGCGACTGTGCCGGCCGGCGGGCAATCGTCGGTTTGGGTGAGCCCCCGCCCGCCCTGGAGCGCACGATAGTAGCTACCCATCAGCCGCATCAGTTCCGCGCCATGCGGCGTCAGGAAGCCGGGCGGGACCGGCCAGACCGGCCACGGTGTGGCGACGTGCTTGTTCAATTCTTCATTTGTTTGCGTTGGCGCATGCACGCCGTCGCGGGTCAGCGCCACCACGCGCTCGGCCTGCCAGCCCGGCGGGATCGGGATCTGGGCAGCGGCAGGCACAACGGCCGCCAGCAAGGCTGCGACACATGCGAAAACGAGAACGCGTAGGCTCATGGAACTCCCCCGGCGGCGCACTATGCCGTGACCCGGTCCCACCAGTCACGCGTCCTGTACCAGGCGCCGACCATGGGCAGGAACCAGGGATTGCCGGAATAGAGCGGCACCGTCGGAAACTCCTGGCCATCGAAGGCGTTGATCGGCGCATTCGAGCCGCCGGCGATCTTCCGGGCCGTCTGATAGCCAAGGTATGACATCATCGCCACGCCCGAGCCGTTGCAGGCCATGAGATAGTGCATGCCCTGCTCCATGCCCATGTGCGGCAGGAAGTCGAAGGCGAAGGCCACGTTGCCCGTCCAGGCGTGCGTCACCTTGGTCCCCTTGAGCTGCGGCCAGCGCTCCAGCATGTAGCCATGCAGCACCGGCGCGCTCACCTCGGGCGAGACCTGCGTGAAGCGGGCGCGGCCACCGAAGATGACGCGCTTGTTGTCGGGCGACTGCCGGTAATAGCACAGCACCCGCTTGGTATCGCTGACGACGCGGCCTTTGGGGATCAGGCTTTTAACCAGATCCTCGGGCAACTCCTCGGTGGCGATGATGTGGCTCGCCACCGGTATCAGCCGCCGCTTGAGCGTGGGCGTGACATCGCCGGTATACCCGTTGGTAGCGATCACGACCTCGCGCGCCTCGATGGGGCCTTTGCTGGTGAGGACCGTGAAGCCGCCCCCCGCTCCCTTGGGCTTGCGCTCGATCTTCTCGGCATCGCATTGGGCGCAGAGTTTCGCGCCGGCCCGATGCGCGGCCTTCAGCAGGCCGCCATAATAGAGCGCAGGATGGAGCTGGCCGGTGCGCTCCACGACCATGCCGCCGTAATAATAATCGGAGGCGATTTCGTCGCGCTGTTGCTCGCGCGGGATCATGTAAGTGCCGAGGCCGGCGCTGGCATTGTAGGTGCCGACCTTGGCGGCCTGCTCGGCATAGTGGCGCGGGGTGAAAGCGCCGCTGAAGCGGCCGCTCATGCGCCAGTGGCACTCGATGCCCTCGCGCTCGATCACCGTCTGTACCTGGGCGAGCGAATCGGCGGCGTCGGCCAGCATCCGCGTCATGATCTTCTTCCATTCCTCGGGGTCGCTGCGGACGCCCTTGCCCGAGAAGCCCTTGCCGAGGGTCGTGCCGCCGCTGACGCCGCCGCCGTTGCGCGTCGAGGCGCCGACGCCGAATTCGCCGCGTTCCAGCACCGTGACCTCGACGCCCGAGCGCGCCAGCTCGAGCGCCGTCGACAGGCCGCCATAGCCCGCGCCGACCACCAGCACGTCGGTCTTGCGCGGCGGGTCCTGCGACAGTTCGTTGGTGGGATGCCACCATTCCCACCACCACGGCATCGCCTTGAAATCCTTGTGGAACACCGACTCAGCCATGACACCCTCTTCTTGGCCCACCCTTCGAGACGGCCGCTGCGCGGCCTCCTCAGGGTGAGGCATTACTAACGCCCACCCACCTCACCCTGAGGAGCGGCCGCAGGCCGCGTCTCGAAGGGCTCTTAACGCGCGCTGCCTCTGAGACCCCGGCCGAAGCGGCCGATCAGGATCATGACCAGCGTTACCAGCAGGATCTGCATCACCGACACCGCGGCGATGGTTGGATCGATTTCCATCATGATGTTGTCGAACATCTTCTTGGGCAGCGTCATGTTCGGCCCGGCCAGGAACAGCGCCACCACCAGCTCGTCGAACGAGCTGATGAAAGCCAGCAGTCCCGCCGAGACGAGGCTCGGCCGCAACAGCGGCAGGGTGATGCGCAGCAGCGTGCTGGTGCGGCTCGCCCCCAGCCCCGCCGCGGCCTGCTCCAGACCGCGATCGAAGTCGCGCAGGCCAGCCGTCATCACCAGCACCACAAAGGGCAGCGCCAGCACGGTGTGCGCCACGACCAGCCCGTACCAGGCGCCGATCAGCTTCAGCTTGGCGAACAGGCCGTAGACCGCGACCGAGAGGATGATGGTCGGCACGATGATGGGCGCCAAGGCCAGCCGATCGACCAGCGCACGGCCCGGGAACCTGCCGCGCGTCAGGCTGAAAGCCAGAGGCACGCCCAGCGCCAGGGCCAGCACCGCGGTCGCGCCGCCGATATACAAGGAACGCCAGGTCGCATCGATCCATTGCGGATCGTCGAGGTAGCGCTCGTACCATTGCCAGGAGAGACCGGGCGGCGGGAACTGCATGTAGGGCGCCGAGCTGAGCGAGAGCGGAAACACGACCAGCAACGGCAGCATCAGGAAGAAATAGATCAGGCCGCAGGCCGCGGCGAGCAGGCGGCGGCTCATGTGTTGCCCTCCAACCGCGTGAAGCGCTGGGCGAGCGCATAGACCGCGAAGGTAAAGGCGAGCAGCACGAAGGAGAGCGCCGCGGCAAACGGCCAGTTCAGCGTCTCGCGCACCTGCTGCTCGATCAGGACGGCAATCATCATCACCCGGCCACCGCCCAGCAAAGCGGGCGTGATGAAGAAGCCGAGCGACAGCACGAAGACCAGCACGGAGCCGGCAAAGATGCCGTTCAGCGTGAGCGGGATATAGATCCGCCAGAAGATGCGCCAGTTCGAGGCGCCGAGTCCTTGAGCAGCGGCGGCGATGGCGGGATCGAGCCGGCGCACCGCGCCGTAGATCGGCAGCACCATGTAGGGCAGCAGCACATGCACCATGCCGATCAGCACGCCGGTGAAATTGTGCAACAGCGGCAGCGGGTCGCTGATGATCCCGGCATCGAGCAGCCAGCGATTGACTATGCCGTTGCGGCCCAACAGCACCATCCAGGCGTAGGTGCGCACCAGGACGGAGGTCCACAGCGGCAGCAGGACGAAGATGAAGCCCAGGGTCGCCCACGTGGGCGTCGTTGTGGCGATCAGGAAACCCAACGGATAGCCCAGCAGCAGGCAGAAGCCGGTGACCAGCAGGGCGATCTCGAAGGTGTTCCAGAACACCTGGAGATAGAGCCCCTCGCCCAGCGCCTTGGCGTACCAGTCGAGCGTGCCCGCCTCGACACTGAAGCCCAGCATGCGCACGACCGGGAAGAGGAAGAAGGCGAGGAGCAGGATGAGGGCGGGCAGCGCCGGGAAGAAACCGCGGATGCTCATTGGAGCGCGGGCCTCCAGGCCCGCTCATGATCATGAGGCGGGCCTGGAGGCCCGCGGTCCGCATGACTAGAAGACATGGATGGCGTCCGGGTCGATGCCGACTTCGATGTGCTGGCCGGCGGCCGGCAGGGTGCCGCGCGCGGGCTGGCGGACGAGCAGCTCCAGACCGTCGGCGCATCCCAGGCGGAGCTTGAACGAGGCGCCGAGATAGACCGCCTCCAGCACCTCGCCGGAAAAAGTATTGGCGCCGCTCGGGGCAAAGCGCTCGGGCCGCATCAGCACGCCCAGGCGATCGCCGACGCGGCCCGCCCTGTTCACCATGAGCCGCCGGCCGGCGGACAGCGTGACCACGCCGGGTTCGGTCAGGGTGCCGTGGAAGATGTTGCTCTCGCCCACGAAGTCGGCGACGAAATCGTTGGCCGGCCGCTCGTAGATCTCGGTCGTGGTGGCGACCTGCTGGATGGTGCCCTTGTTCATCACCGCGATGCGGTCGGACAGCACCAGCGCTTCTTCCTGGTCGTGGGTGATGAAAATCGTGGTCAGCCCCAACCGGCGCTGCAGGCGGCGCACTTCGAGCTGCATGGTCTCGCGCAGCTTGCGGTCGAGCGCACCGAACGGTTCGTCGAGCAGCAGCAGGCGCGGGTTGAAGACGATGGCGCGGGCCAGCGCCACGCGCTGTTGCTGGCCGCCCGAGAGCTGGCGCGGCAGCCGCGCCTCGTAGCCCGCCAGCTCGACCAGCGCCAAGGCGTCGCCCACCCGGCGCTCGATCTCGGCGCGCCCGACGTTCCGCATCTCCAGCGGGAAGGCCACGTTGCCCCTGACCGTGAGATGGGGAAACAGCGCGTAGTTCTGGAACACCATGCCGATGTCGCGCCGCGCCGGCGGCAGGTTGGTGATCGCAGCACCGTCGACGCGCACCGTGCCGGCGTCGGGGGTCTCGAAGCCCGCCACGACCTTGAGCAGGGTGGTCTTGCCCGAGCCGCTGGGGCCGAGGATCGTCAAAAGCTCGCCCTCGGCCACCGCGAGCGACACGCCATCGAGCGCCAAAACCTCGCCGAAGCGCTTGGTCACGCCCTCGACGTTGAGCTCGGCGGTCCGCGTCCTCTCCCGTTCCGCCACTCCCTACGCCTTCTTCAGCATCCAGGCGTTCCACAGTTCGACGGCCTTGTTGCCGTTCTCGGCATACCACTCGTCGCTGATCCAGAATTGCTTGTCGACATACTGCGTCGGCAGGTACGGCTTCACCTTGGCATCGACAAAGTTCAGCGATTCGAGGTTGAGGCCGGGATAGCCGAGCTCGGAGGCATAGACCGCCTGCTGCTGCGGCACCGACATCTCGGCCAGCATCTTCTGCGCCCAATACTGGTTCTTGGCGCCCTTGGGAATGACGAAGCTGCCCTGCTTCAGCGCGCCCTCGTTCCATTCGATCTCGACCGGCGCGCCCTTCTTGATGATGTCGTAGAAGCGGCCGTTCCAGCCGGTCGCCAGCACGACCTCCTTGTCGAGCAGGAGCTGGGCCGGCTGCTGGCCGGTCGACCACCACACCGTGACATGCGGCTTGATCTCGTCGAGCTTCTTGAAGGCGCGGTCGAAGTCGATGGGATAGACCTTGTCCATCGGCACGCCGTCGGCGATCAGCGCGAATTCGAGATTGTCGGTCGGATGGTTGCGCATCGAGCGCGCGCCCGGGAATTTCTTGGCGTCCCACCAATCCGCCCAGCTCTTGGGATGCGTGCCATCTTTGAAGACGTCGGTGCGGTAGCCAATGATCGTGGTATAGACCGAGGAGGCGAAGACATAGGGCGTGCGCACCTTCTCGGGGTACTTCGAGCGGTCGACGATCTTATCGTCGATCTTCTCCACCAGGCCGAGCTTGACGGCGCGGATCGCATCCTGGCCGCCGATCTCGGTCACGTCCCATTCGACGTTGCCCGAATCGACCATGGCGCGCAGCTTGCCGAAATCGGCCGGGCTCGTCTCGACGACCTTGATGCCGTACTTCTTCTCGTAGCCGTTGAAGAAGGCCTTGCGCATGGCCGAGCCCATCGACCCGCCGGAATGGTTGACCACGATCTGCGCCGGCTTGGCGGGCTCGGCCTGCCCGAACGCCGGTCCGGCCATGCCCACAGCGGCCGCGCCGCCCAGCAAAGACACGAGGTCGCGGCGGCGCATGCGGTTGGTGTTCATTATTAGGTCCCTTCCTTGTATCCCCGAATCGACTCTAGGAGTGGCGCATGGCGGCGGCAACACGGAAGGCCCCTGGTCCTTCGGCAGGCGGACAGGGCATCGTTCTGCATCTCCGTGCGCAGCCCGTTTCATCCGCGCGGCCGGAACGAAGTTCGCGCTCGCTTTGCTGCCGGCGAGCAACACGCCGCGCAGAAGCGCAGTGCCGGATCGGCGCAAACGGCGGAAACCCAATTTCCGCAATTTCCGCTACCCCGCTAGTGCCTCTCCGAGTGTGAGGGAAAATGCGGCCGGTTTCCCAAGCAGCGCTTTGTTGCAGGGGGTTTCCGCCGGTTTCCGCCCATGCCCGGCGGCGGAAACCGGCCCGTCTCATATTCGTCTCCCCCTTGGGGGAGAGGCCAGGAGAGGGGGTCAACCCGAAGACCGACTGCCGCATCGCCCTTCACCCAGAGGAGCATGAGGGGTTTCCGACCTTTCCGCCCTTTCCGCACCCCTTCAAATTTCCTGTGGAGCCGGGCAGGCGGGTCATGGCGCGGGTTTTCGCAGTTTGCGCAAGCGATCCGCCAATCCGCGCCGCCAGCGTGCGGCCCATGATGCGCGGTAGCGCCGTGAGCGCAGCCAGTTTTGGCCGACGGAGAAACGTTGGTGGCTGAAACCCTGGTCGCCGGTCGAGGGGTATCCAAAGAAAGCGGAGCGGTGTGCATCGGCGTCGGTCCTCTGGTCGAGAGAGTCGACTGGTATACGCCACAAGATTGCTCAGTTCTGTCAATGACCCGAAGTGCTCGGTGCCTGCACTTCAGTGCGCGCAAATTATTCTGTCGTACCGGCATAGGGGCGGAAGGAGAGCGTGCAATGGCGGTCGGATACGATGTCCCGAAGCGTCGCTCGGGGACTTTTTGCGCTCCGTAGAGGGCCAGCAAAAGGTAGTCGCGCGGCGAGGGACACAATAGCTTGTATCGCCGTCCGCGATGCCAGCATCGCAGTCACCAAGGTGTTCGGGATGTTCATGGCTGTCGTTCGTCAACAAGAGGACGGCAAGGACAGGCCACAATTTCGGACGGGAGTGTCAGGCGCTCTCGCCGGAGCGGCATGGTCCACTCAGGGTCAAGCCGGCCAGCCAACCGCTGTCCAGGCCGAGCGCATGACGCCATTCAACATCTCGCGCCGAAGCCGATCGCTAGAAAGGATGGTTCGCAGCGTCCATCCTGCGCCTGAGCGGCTTCAGCTCTGCGCACTCGGCCGTTGCTCGATCCGCCGGAATTGGTGAAGATCAGCCGACATCGATCACGGCAGAATCCCGCTCGTTAGATTTTCCGAAGGGAAAAGACGGCTTACGACATCGCAACGGCCCCCAGCCGTCGAGAAAGGGAGCGATGCTATGGCAAAGCGCGATGTTCCCGGTGTCCACCGCTACGACGCACCAGCCGGCGGCTGGGGCGCTTTGGAAGCCACTGCCAAGGCGGTCGCAGAGCAAATGCGTGTGGCCGAAGCGCCGCTCCTCCTCCTGCGGACGAACAAGCCCGATGGTTTCGATTGCCCGGGTTGCGCCTGGCCGGACAAGCAACATACCTCGACCTTCCAGTTCTGCGAGAACGGTGCCAAGGCGGTCACTTGGGAGGCGACCGAAAAACGTGTTCCGCCGGAATTCTTCGCCGCGCATACCGTCACGGCGCTATTGAAGCGGAGCGACTACGAGCTGGAGAACGAAGGCCGGCTGACGCACCCGATGGCCTACGACAAGGCCACCGACATCTACAAGCCGATCTCCTGGGATGCCGCCTTCAGCCGTATCGGCGAGGTGCTCCGCGGCCTGCCGGACCCGAACATGGCAGAGTTCTACACCTCCGGCCGGGCCTCCAACGAGGCCGCCTTTCTGTTCAACATCTTCGGGCGCGAATACGGCACCAACAATTTCCCCGATTGCTCCAATATGTGCCACGAGGCAACCAGCGTGGGGCTGCCGAAATCGATAGGCATCGGCAAAGCCACGGTTTCGCTGGAGGATTTCGATCGTTGCGAGCTGATCATCGCGATGGGCCACAATCCCGGCACGAACCATCCGCGCATGATGGGCACACTCCACGAGTGCGCGCGGCGTGGCGTCCCGATCATCGTCTTCAATCCCTTGAGAGAGCGCGCCCTTGAGCGGTTCGCCGATCCCCAGAACCCCATCGAGATGGGCACCTTCGGCTCGACCCCGATCGCCTCGACCTACTACCAGGTGAAGGTCGGTGGCGACGCCGCCGCCTTGAAGGGCATCATGAAGGCGATCATGGAGGCCGCCGAGACAAATGGCGACGTACGCGATCACGAATTCATCGCCGAGCACACCAACGGCTTCGCCGAGTTCGCGGCCGACTTGCGTTCAACGGATTGGGCGGACATCGAGCAGGCCTGTGGCCTGGCCCGCGCCGACTTGGCACGTGTCGCGGCCGCTTACATCAGGTCCAAGGCAACCATCGTTACCTATGGCATGGGTATCACCCAGCACGCCAAGGGCACGCAGAACGTCCAGCAGATCGCTTCCCTGCTGATGCTGCGCGGCAACTACGGCAAGCCCGGCGCTGGCATCTGCCCGCTGCGCGGCCATTCGAACGTCCAGGGCAACCGTACGGTCGGCATCACCGAAAAGCCCGATCCGGTCATGTTCGCCAATGTCGAGAAGGCATTCGGGTTCAGGCCGCCTCCGCACCGCGGCCATGACGCTGTCAACGCCATGAAGGCCATGGTCGAGCGGCGCTCGAAAGTCCTCATCTGCCTGGGCGGCAATTTCTCGATCGCGCTGCCCGACAGTGACCTAAGCTACCAGGGGATGCGCAACCTCGACCTCGCCGTCCATCTCAACACCAAGCTGAACCGTTCGCAGCTGCTGGTCGGCAAGGAGTCGATCATACTGCCCGTGCTCGGCCGCACCGAGCAGGACGTCCAGGCAAGCGGTGCCCAGTCGATCACAGTCGAGGATTCGATGTCGATGGTGCATGCCTCGCGCGGGAAGCTGAAGCCGGCTTCCGAGCATCTGCGTTCCGAGCCGGCGATCGTGGCCGGCATTGCGATGGCTACCCTGCCCAACAGCAAGGTCGATTGGCAGAACCTGATCGGCGATTACGACCGGATCCGCGACAAGATCGAGATCGTCTATCCGGACTTCAAAAATTATAACGAGCGGATCCGCCGCCCTGGTGGATTCCGGCTACCGCTCGGGCCGACCGAGCGGATTTGGCACACGAAGTCGGGCAAGGCGGAGTTCATCCCGTTCGTCGGCGTCAGCGAGGATGACGCGCTTTCGGATCCGGACGTCCTGAGGCTCGCGACCCTGCGCAGCCACGATCAATACAACACGACGATCTATGGGCTCGACGACCGCTATCGGGGCGTCTTCGGCCGGCGCGACGTGCTGTTCATGAACGAGAGGGATCTGGCGTCGCGGGACGTGGAGCATGGCGATCTGGTAGAGGTTGAATCGGCTATCCCGGGCTACGGGTACAAACGCATCCGGCTGACCGCGATCGCCCACGATATCGCACCAGGCTCCGTCGGTGCGTATTATCCCGAGGCCAACAACCTCTGCCCGCTGGATTACCAGGACAAGGAAAGCGGAACGCCATCCTACAAGTCCCTCCCGATCCGCATTCGGAAGGTGATCTGAGAGTTCGCGATGCCGGTCGGCGTCAGTATCGCCGGCGGCTACAGGCCGCTCAGGACGATGGCGCCAAGCGACCGCGGCGTGGACTCAGTCGCCATCTCCGGCAGCCGGAAGGCAACGGCCACGAGCGAAGGCGCCACGCTCGTGCAGCCCTGTAAACAGGTCACTGTCGGCGCCGGCCACGACGTGCCGCTGCATTCGTCGCAATGGCTGCAGGGCTGTCCGCCGATCGCACTCTTCTCTGTGGCGAGCGCACTTGAAGCTGCCGCCGCGGCCACGGTCATGAAACCGCCCGCCAGTACGGCGAGGCAGCTCAAGAAGTCAGCGAGAGTGCGAAAGCGCTTCATGAGGGCATGATGCTCTATACCTGCCAAGCACGGCTAATCGTCCCTATCAGCCGTGGTCATCAATTCGCGAGGGCTTAAATCTGCCCTAAACTCGCTGTGTTTGCCGTAGAGGGAAGATGACAAGCGGCCACCCGACTGCGCCGCAAGCTGGTGCACATGCGGCTTTTGATCATAGAGGATGAAGCGCGCATCGCCGAGATCCTGCGCTCGGCGCTGTCGCGGGCCGGCTTTGCCGTCGATGCGGTGGGCCGCTGCGGCGATGCGCGCGCGGCCCTCGAGGTCAACCCCTACGATGCCGTCATCCTCGATCTCGGGCTGCCCGACGGCGACGGACTCGCCCTGCTGAAGGACATGCGCGCCCGCGGTAACAGCGTTCCTGTCCTCGTGCTGACGGCGCGCGACGCCGTGGAGCACCGCGTCGCCGGCCTCGACAGCGGCGCCGACGACTATCTGATCAAGCCGTTCGCCATGAGCGAAGTCGTCGCCCGCATCAAGGCATTGCTGCGCCGGCCGGAGGGCGCGCTCGGCGCCCTGCTGAAAAGCGGCAACATCGCCTTCGACACGATCGGCCGCGACCTCCGCGTCGGCGAGACAGTGCTGGTCCTGCCGCGGCGCGAGAGTGCCATCCTCGAGCATCTGATGCGCCGCGCCGGACGGGTCGTCCCCAAGACGGTGCTGGAGGAAAAGCTCTACGGCATCGATGACGAGCTGGGGTCGAACGCCATCCCGGTCCATGTCCACCATCTGCGGCGCAAGCTGATGGACCGCGGCGCCACCGTCGAGATCCACACGGTCCGCGGCGTCGGTTACCTGCTGGTTGACGGCAACGCATGATCGCTCCGCGCCTTCGCTCGCTTCAGCTGCGTTTGGTCGTGCGGCTGGCGGCGCTTTTCATCGTCGGATCGGCCGCCATTGTCGGCGTCCTTGTCTGGCGCGCCTACGATACGGCCGGCACGCTGGCCGATCGCGAACTCAGCCTGCGCGCCGCCGACCTCGCCCAATATGTCGCGATGCAGCCAGACGGCACACCACGGCTGGCCTTGCCCCCCGCCCTGAGAGAAGCCTATGGCGCGGCGCCGGACGCCGACATTTTCGCCATTCGCGGTCGCGACGGCCGTCTCATCGCCGCCATGCCCGGCGCGTTCGGCGCCGTGGCCGAGCGCTGGCCGGCAACCACCGAAGATCCAAGTTATTTCCATCTCCCCGGACTGGCCGGCAAGACGCAGGATTATTATGGGCTCGGCATCAGCCTCGACAGCGCCGCCGGCCCGCTGTCGATCTGGGTGGCGCGCGCGGCCGGTGCGACGGCGTTGGTCCATTCGCTGCTCGAGGAATTCGTCCTCGACATCGCCTGGGTGATTCCGCTGTTCATGCTGCTCGCCCTCGGCGTCGCGATCCTGGCAATCCGTAGCACGCTGCGGCCGATCCGCGAGGTCTCGGAGATCGCCGCCTCGATCGGGCCAGGCACGACGTCGGTCCGGCTTCCGCAAGCGAACCTGCCGAGCGAGATCGTGCCGCTGGTCTCGGCCGTGAACCGAGCGCTCGGCCGGCTCGAACAAGGCTTCGCGGTCCAACGCCAGTTCACCGCCAATGCCGCCCATGAATTGCGCACGCCGCTGGCGATCATCACCGGCGCCCTTGAAAACATGGAGCCGAACCAAGAGGTCGGGAAACTCAAGATCGACGTCGCCCGCATGAACCGCCTGGTCGAGCAGCTGCTGAGCGTCGCCCGGCTTGACGCGATCGCACTCGATGTCTCGGGCACGGTCGATCTGGCCGATGTCGCCCACCAAGCCGTCGCGAACTTGGCGCCGTGGGCGCTCGCGCAGGGCCGGACCCTGGCCTTCATCGGTGCCGACCGACCGGTGATTGTCAGCGGCAATGCCTATGCCATCGACGACGCGATCCGCAACCTGATCGAGAATGCGGTCGCCCACACGCCGCCGCGCAGCGAAGTCACGATCAGCACGCGCGCCGACGGCAGCATCGACGTCAGCGACCACGGACCGGGCGTGCCCCAGGAGGACCGCGAGCGGATCTTCGAGCGCTTCTGGCGGGGTAAGGCTGCGCCCGCACACGGCGCCGGGCTTGGGCTCGCCATCGTCGCGGAAATCATGAAAGCGCATGGCGGCAATGTCGAGGTCACCGCCGGGCCGCATGGCGGCGCGGTCTTCACGCTCGTCTTTCTGCCGGCGCCGAGCCGGTACTAGAGCGGCGTCCGATCAGATGCCCGGCTGATTCCAGCCGAGCGGAACGTGCTCTAATCGTCGTCATCGTCGTCGTCGGCGAGGCGCCCTGTTCGCGCATCGACCAGGATCTTGCCCGTCTTCCCGTCCTTCGATCCCAGAGCCTCGAAAAAGTGGCCTTGGCGAACGACCTGGATGTTCGAGTAGCCGTCTGATTGCAGCTTCTCCCGGACCTGGGCTTCGGTCACAGGCTGATCACCCGCAATGAACACGGCGCCTCTGGGCTCTGCCGTCGCGACCAGGACGCCGGTCACCGCTGCGAGAGCGGTTCCACCGATCAGTGCCACAACAAGTCGACGATTCATGGCTTTCTCCGCAGTGCTGGACGGCGACAGGGAAACACGCGGGATTTAACGCAGCATTAAGCTCGCGCAGGAGGCACGTAATACTGCGTTAAACGGCCCAGCCGAAGGTGCGCCCGCACATCGGAGGTGAACGTCATGCGACACAAACTGATCTTCAGCATCGCTGCTGCGGCCGCCCTGCTCCTGGCCGGCTCGCCCTCGTGGGCCGAAGAGGAGATGAATCCGGCGGCGATGGCCAAGGCGTTGCCGCAAGCGAGCGTTTCCCTGGAAAACGCGACCAGGGTCAGCGAGCGCGAAGGCAAGCCGCTTTCGGCCAAGTACGAAATCGAGGACGGCGCCCTGCAATTGTCGGTCTACACGATGAAGGGTGACCGATTCAGCGAGCTCACCCTCGACCTCACGTCGGGCGCCGTAAAAAAGGACGAGTGGATCACCGAGGCCGACGATCTGGAGGCCGCCCAGGCGCAGGCGGCGGCCATGGCCAAGGCGAAGCTGACGCTCGATGTCGCCGTCGCCAACGCCGTCAAAGGCAATGCCGGCTACCGCGCCGTCAGCGTCACGCCGGCACTGGAGGGCGGCCGGCCGGTTGCCACCGTCGTCCTGATGAAGGGCGAGGAGGTGAAAAAGGTAACCGAGAAGCTCGATTGAGGAGGAACGCCATGCGTCCGATCACTCGTTTCGCCACGTCGTTGATTGCCGCCGCCCTCCTCGCGACACCGGCCGCCGCCGCCGAACCGGACTGGAACCAGGTCGGACAGGCGCTCGGCAAATCCGGCGGCGTGCAAGCCGGTGGCGTGTGTCGCGTGGGCTTCCCGCGTACCGACCTCAAAGTGTCGCTCGACGGCATCACGCTCCGGCCAGGCTTTGCGCTGGGCGGCTGGGTCGCGTTCCAGCCGATGGGCGCCGAGGCCATGGTCATGGGCGATCTC
>Ga0070763_10000269_pt1 | contig 13080 bp, 13 predicted proteins | sample HubBroMetageWRM3_FD_67279 | JGI IMG/M metagenome (GOLD analysis project Ga0070763, IMG submission 67279) | Warmed soil microbial communities from the Hubbard Brook experimental Forest, New Hampshire - Hubbard Brook CCASE Soil Metagenome WRM 3 | ecosystem: Environmental > Terrestrial > Soil >... | reverse complement strand
GGGCGGATTCGAGTAACTCGCTGGGCGAATGTGGCGAAGTTTTCTCTGTTATATCCGGCTGCGCCATTGCATCGTTATAACGCCAGCGAGAGCAGAGCAGGTGGACCTTGGCCGTGCAGTCTGGCCAGGCCGACAGCAAGCATGCGAAAGCCGTCGGCGGCGTAGGTGGGGACGCCGCCGGCGATCCGGCCGGGGGGGCCGCCGGCGGCGGAAGGGGAGACGCCGCCGGCGGCCTGGGTCGTCGTGCCGCTCCGGGGCTCACCGCCTACCTGCTGGTTCCCCGCCGCGATGCCTGGGGCAAGGTGCTGATGGCGCCGGCCTGCTTCGTTGCGGCGGCGTGCTCGACCGGCCATTTCGGCGGCTGGGCCCGCTTCATCGTGTTGTGGCTGGTGCTCGAGTTGTTCATCTACCAGGCGCGCTACCAGTGGAACGACATCGCCGGGGTGGACTCAGACCTGCGGCATCCCGAGGCCGGCGCGCGGTCCCGGCTGCCGGTCGGCTCGACCAAGCAGGCCCGGCGCCGCAGCATCCGGCTGAGCTGGCTGACCGCGGCGGCGCGGATCGTTGCCGCGCTGCTCGTCGGGTGGCTGACCGGGCTGACCGGCCAGGTGCTGGTCCTGGCCGGCGCCGTCTTCGCCATCGCCGGCTCGTATGAGTGGCTCCGGGCGTCGCGTAACAGGCACTGGACTTCGGTCCGGGTGGTCGCGGTCTGGCTGGCCGTCGGCCTGGGGTACCTGGTGCGGGGCGGGCTGGGGCTGAGCACGGGCGGCCTGGCGTGGGGCAGCGCCGCGATGGTCGCGACGCTGCTGTGCCTGGGCGCGTTCGGGATCATGTTCGTGCTGCTGACCTGGGCACTCGAGGCCACGAGCTACTGCACGGCGGACGATGACGGCCGCTGGCACGCGCGGCCTGACCTAGCCGTCAAGCCGCACCTGGCCGCGCTGCTGCGCCACGTCGGCGAGCCGCTGGCCGCTGGCCGCCTGCCGGCCGGCGCGGGCAGGTACTGCGGCGGCCACCGGGTGCTGCGCGGTGGCAGCCGGCTGTCCGCGCCGTGGAACCTCGCGCTGCTCGCGGCGGCGGCAAGCGGAGGTGTCTCCGGTGCCGCGCTGGCCCGGCCGCACGCCGCCGGGGGCGCCGCGGCCGTCGCCTGGATCGTCGCGGCGGCCGCTGGCCTGGCCGGCGGGGTGGTGCTGGCCCGGCGCCGCAGCGCGCGGGGCCGCTGGGCCGTGGCGGCCGGGTGGTCCCTGGTGGTCACCGGCGCCGGCCTGGTGGCCCACCCCGGCCTCCCGGCGCTGGCCGGCCTGCCGTGGCTGACGGTGGCGGGGCTGTACTGCACGTTCTGCGGGTGGTCCTACCGCGACCTGGTCGCGGCCAGGCCAGGCCAGGTCAGGTCCGCTGGCGGCCGGTGACCCAGTCGTAACGGACGTCGTCGTCGATGATCGGGGCACCGGCCCGCGTGCCGACGCCGACCCCGCCGTCCACGTGCAAGACGGTCCCGGTCACGTAGCTGGCCGCGTCCGAGCAGAGCCACATGACGGCGTTCACGACCTCCTGCGGCTCCCCCGGGCGGGCCAGCGGCAGCGCCGGGATACGCCGCGACAGGCTTTCGGCCATGACCGGCGGCAGCGGCTTGGGCTGGGTGTCGATCAGGCCCGGGCTGACGCAGTTCACCAGGATTCCGTACGGCGCGAGTTCGATCGCCGCGACCCGGGAGAAGCTCTCGGTGGCGGCGCGGCTGCTCGCGTATGCAGCCGCCCCGGCGGAGCCCCGGCTGCTGACGCCCGAGGAGAAGTTGACGATCCGGCCACCCTGGCCCTGGGCGATCATCGCCCGGCCGGCCCGCTGGGTCATCAGGAACGTTCCCCGGCAGTTGACCGCGTAGACCGTGTCCCAGACCTGCACGGTCTCCTCCAGCAGGCTGGTGTGCGGGGCCACGGCGGCGTTGTTCACGCAGATGCTGAGCGTGCCGAAGCGGCCGGTTGCGCCGTCGATGATGTGCGCCGCGCCGTCCTCGGTGCTGACGTCGGCGGTCACCGCCAGGACCGCGTCCCCGTACGGGGCGCAGGTCTGCGCCAGCCCCGGCTCGTCCCGGTCCGCCGCCACGACGTGCGCGCCGGCTGCGGCGAACGACTCGACCAGGGCCCGGCCCACGCCCCGGGCCGCCCCGGTGATCACCGCCACCTGGCCGGAGAAGTCATACGTGACGTTCACGGTCATGCCGTCCGGCTCAGCGCGGTGGTGCGGCGCTGAACGGCGAGGAGCCGCTTGAGCTCCGGCACCCCGCCGGCGCGGATGGCAAGGTGCGCGTCGGTGAGCCGGCGCTGGGCATCCGCGTCCCCGGCGAAGGCCAGCCGGCAGAGTTCGGGCTCGAGGTTGGCCAGCGCCAGGATCGCACCGGTCGCGCCGATCGGGCCGGCGAGCGCGAGCACGGCCGACGAGCCCACGTAGGTCGACCCCGCATAGTGCACGACCTCGTCCAGCAGCCGGTCCGGGTCGCCGGAAGAATCCTTCTGGCCGCTGATCGGCAGGCCGGCCAGGGCACTGACCGGGATGCCGGGGGCCGAGACCCACGGGATGTGGTAGCCGAGGACGGGCAGGCCGCCCGCGGCGGCGGCCACCGTCGCGAAGTAGCCCGCCAGGTCCTCGGATCCGGGGGGCGGCCAGGCCAGCACGGCGTCGGCGCCGGCGCCGGCCGCGGCGGCGGTCAGCACGGCCGCGCGGCCGGCGGTGGCCGCCCCGGTCCCGGCGATCACCGGGATGTCCCCGGGCAGCGCCCCGCGCACCGCCTCGATCAGCTCGGTGCGCTCGCCGTCGGTGAGCGTGGCGGCCTCCCCCGTGGTGCCAGCGACCAGAACGCCGCGCATGCCCCGGTCGACCAGATCAGCGGCGAGCGCCACGGTGGACGCGGTGTCGACGCGCCCACTCTCGTCCAGGAGCGTGACCAGTGCCACGCCCACCCCGGTAAACACGTCCATCGTCAACTCCGCCCCGCGGCCTCGGCGGCCGCGTTTTCAGCCGGCATTCGGGGTAGGGAAGTGACACGCTACAGCGCATCTGGATGATCGGTATCCGCCCACCCGGGGCGCTGGGGAAAGCCCACCAGGTAATGCGCGCGCAGTTCGGCGCGCAGCCGCGGCAGGTCACCGCCGGCCGCGGCGTCGGCGAGCCCAACGTGCCGCCCGGCCGTGTCCTCCATGGAGATGCCCTGCCGCTCGATCTCGGCCCGCATCAGCGCACCCATCTGGCTGTTCGTGATCGACCATAGGTCCTTCAGCCGGCGTCGGCCGGAGACGTCGATGAGTACCTCGTGGAACCGGGTGTCGCTGTCCACCAGCGCATCCATGTCGCCCAGCCGAGCGGCCACGGACATGTGCTCGAGCGCGAGGCGCAGCGCCTTCGCGAGTTCCCTGGGCCGGGGCCCGAGGCCGCCTTGCAGGCTGGCGTCCTCGAGGACGTACCGGGCGTAGCAGACGTCTTCCGCATCTTCCGGCGACATCCGCGTGACGATGCTGTAGCGGCGCGGGACGATCGCGATCAGGCCCTCGGCGTGCAGGCTGCGCATCGCGTCCCTGATCGTCCCCCGGCTGACCCCGAACTCCGCGGCGAGGTTGGCCTCGACCAGCCGCGAGTCGGCCGGGAGCTCGTTGTTCAGGATGCGGCGGCGCAGGGCGCGGCTTACCGCTTCCGGAAGTGAGACATGCTCGAGAATGGGCCCGCACCTCCCTGCACATTGTCCGTCACTGTCATTACAGCTCCGTGCTGGCAAGCCGCTGCAGCGCCGCCTCGGTCAGCCCGGCGTGCGCGGCCCCGTCCGGCCGCGCCCGCAGCGCACCCGCCGGGCCGGTCAGGATCGGCGTGATCCCGGGTCCGTGACCCGGCAGCGGGCTGGCGCCGTGCACCAGCACACCCACGGTGAGCCAGCCGCGCCGGAATCCCATGTTGTAGCGGGCATCCAGGTCGGACACGGCGACCAGGTCGCCGAGCAGCAGGTCCTCCGGTGCCAGGCCGGCGGTCCCGTCCTCTGGCCGGAACGGGGCGCCGAGTTGCAGGTCGAGGTCCCAGCCGACGGACGGCCGCCCGATTCCGTTGCCGGCCAGCTTGCTCGGCACGGTCATCCGCACCCCGGCGGTCACCGTGCCATCCTCGTCCCCGGCTGTGACCGGCAGCACCTCGAGCGCGGCAGGGTCCAGGTTCAGCACGGTAACGTCGCCCGGGAAGCCGGGCGGCCGCCAGCCCTGCCCGCAGGCCCGCACCGCGACCTGGTCCGACGGCCGCATCCGGGCCAGGTCTTCCGGCGCGAGCCAGGCGATGACGCGCCCCTGCTCGCCGCGCTGGCCCAGCACGGCCCCGCGGGCCCCGGCGGCGTGGCCGGTCCTGACCACGACCTGGTTGCCGATGCAGGAGTAGGCCGTCAGGGCGTGCCGCGCGTCCTGGTCGGGATGCACCAGGCACGCGCCGGGCGCAGCATGGTCGGCATCTCGCGCGAACACGGACTCGCCGAGCCGGGGGCCGAGCACGATGCCGCCGTCGCCGGCCGGCACATAGCTGCGCCCATCCTCGTCGACCCGGTACGGCGTGCCGCCAAGTTCCGGGTGCTCTGCCACGCCGAGCAGGTTCATGGCGACCGGGCGCAGTTCGCTCATCGGCTCCACTCCTGTCCCCCGTGCAGCCAGCTCGCCAGGTTGGCGTCGGTGTCCGTGACCACGTGAAAGGCGTCGGCCGGCCCGGTGAGCAGCGTGCTCGGCCCGGGACCGTGGCCGAACAGCATGCACTGGCCGGTGGAGATCACCCCGATCGTCAGATAGCCGGGCCGGTACCCGCGGCCGTAACGGTGATCCGCGTCTTCCAGCGCGACGATGTCCCCGATCCGCAGCCCTTCCAGGCCCAGCGACAGGTCCTCGTCAAGTCCCGCGTACGCGCCCATGAGGTCGGTGTTGGCGTACTCCGACACCATCCCGGCACCAGCCCCGACCGCCTCGGCCGGGACCGTAGCCGCCACGTGCACCTCGAGCCGGCCATCCGCCCTGGTCCCGCCCGGCAGGCCGTCGAGCAGGGCGGGCGAGCAGTTCTTGACCGTGACCGCCGGGTGCTGCGCGAGCGTGAGCCCCTGGCCGGTCGCAATGACCGTCACCTGGTCGCCGGTGGTGATGCCGGCCATGTCCGCCCCGGCGAAGTCGGCAAGCACGTATGCGTGCTGGCCGATGACGTGGCCGACCGCCCCGGCGGCCGGCCCGGACTCGACCCGGACCTGGTTGCCGACGCAGGTCAGGAACTGCAGCGCCATGTTCGCGCCCGGGTCGCGGTGCCGTACCGATGCGCCGGGTTCCAGGTGGTCGGCGGCGTAGCCGGTGGCTGGATCCCCGCAGTGCACGCCCAGCGTGACGCCACCCATGCCGGGCAGCGAGAACGGCTGCCCGTCGGGCCCGACCCGGAAGCCGTGCCGGTCGGCGAGCGCGGGCCAGACCTCCCCGGCCAGCACCTGGCTGACCAGCCGCGCGGCGTTCGAGGTTACCTTCACGCGATTGCCAGCGGGAAGTCCACCCAGGCCCGGGAGCGGAACGACTGCTCGAACGCGTTGATCGTCTCCTGCACCAGCGCGCCCTGGGCGAAGTCCCCCTGGGCCGGCCGGCCGGTGTCGGTGATCTCGCTGATGAAGTCGCTCACCAGGTTCGAGTAGAAGAGGAACTGCCAGGGCTCGCCGGAGTTCCCGCCCGGCGGGAAATAGCCGGCCGGGATCTCGGCGTCGGTGAACTCCACGGCGCCCGGAGTCGCCGTCTTGATGGTCTGGCAGCACCCGAACTCGTCGACCAGGCGGACGATGACCGCGCCCTCGCTGCCGTAGATCCGTGCCTCGATGCCGGGATAGTTTCCGACCGTCACGTACGAGGACTGGATGGAGGCGAGCGCACCGGAGCCGAACTCGGCGATCCACATGTCCCCGTCATCGATGTTCGCCCTGGTCATCTTGCCGGTGTCGCGGATCATTCGCTCGGGGACGAAGTTGCGCATCGCGCCGACGACGGCGGTCAGCGGCGAGCCGAGCCACCAGTGCATGATGTCGATGATCGGGGCCCCGTAGCCCTCGATGGAGTTGACGGACACCTGCGCCGGGTCGGCGTCCGGGTCGAACTGCCGCAGCGGCGTCGCCGGGTCGATCCACTGGCTGTTCTGCTCGAAGCCGTTGAAAATGTACGGCTCGCCGACGAACCCGGAGTCGATCAGGTGCTTCGCGTACTGGATCGCGGGTGCGTACCGGAACGTGAACCCGAGCTTCGTGCGCAGCGAGCTGGCGGCCGCGAGCTCCGCGGCCGCCCTGGTCTGCCGGTAGTCGTAGTGCACCGGCTTCTCGCACAGCACGTGCTTGCCCGCGGACAGCGCGTCCCAGGAGATCTGGAAGTGCGGCTGGTTCCCGGTCACCACGTCGATGACGTCGATGCCGGGGTCGTCCAGCAGCTCGCGGTAGTCGGTCGTGACCCGGGTCACCCCGAATTCGCTGGCCGCGTCCGCCAGCACGGTCTCGTCCACGTCCACCAGGGCGACGACGTCCGCGCGGGGATCCCGCTGCCAGCCGGGAATGTGCGCCACCCGCGCCCAGCGCCCAGCACCAACCACCGCCACCCGAACCAGGTCCGCTGTCATCGCCCATCCTCACTGCTGCGGCTGCTCCCGCCAGCACTGCTACGGCTGCTCCCGCCACGCCCGCGCCGAACCCCTGCCCGATTGTCGATAGTCGACAAAATCACCACGACATCACGGTCGATATCCCCCGTGAGGCGGCGATGGCAGGCGTGTTGACGGGAAATGCCGGGCCTCACTACGGTAACGTTTGTCGACAATCGACCACAAGAGCCGACGTTGGCTCTACGGCCGTTACAGGCGCCGGGAGGGCGGTTTCATGGCGGTGAGGCGAGGATGAACGCCGGCGGAGGGGTGCGCTGGGGAATCATCGGCACCGCCAACATCGCGCGCGGCCAGTTCCTCCCCGGCCTGCGCAGCGCGGGTGGCGTCGCGGCCGCCGTCGCCGGGCGCGACGCCGACCGAACCGAGCAGTGGGCCAGCGACAACGGCGTCGAGCGCGCGGTCACCGGGTACCAGGCGCTGATCGACGACCCCGACATCGACGTGCTCTACATCCCGCTGCCGAACGCGCTGCATGCCGAGTGGACCATCCGCGCCCTCGAGGCCGGCAAGCCCGTGCTCTGCGAGAAGCCGCTGTGCGGGACGCTGCGAGACGCGCAGCGGGTGCTCGCGGCCGCCCGGCAGACCGGGACGTTGCTGTGGGAGGCCTTCGTCTTCCCGTTCCAGCCGCAAATGGCGGCCATCGAGAAGCTTGTGGCCGACGGCGCCATCGGCGAGCTGAAGGAAATCAAGTCCAATTTCCATTTCATGGTCAGAAGCCCATCGAACATCCGAATGTCGCGGGAGCTCGAAGGCGGCGCGCTCAACGATGTCGGCTGCTATCCGATCCGGCTGGCCCAGGTGATGTTCGGCCTCGATCACGAAAGCGCGTGGGCCCGTGCGGTCATCGGCGGCGACGGCGTTGACGTCGACACCTGGGGAGTTCTGGGCTATTCCAGCGGCCGCAGGCTGATGCTGTCGGCCGGGATGATGCGAAGTTACGACACGACTAGCTCCCTGGAAGGGACCAACGGGCAGATCTGGGTCACCAACCCCTTTCATCCCGGGGCCGGGGACTCCTACCGGGTGGCCACCGCTGGCGCGGAGCCACGCATCCTGTCCGCCGGGGCCGACGAGCCCTCGTTCACCGCGGCCATCCGGCACATCAACGCTGTGATCAGGGGCGAAGAGGAACCACGGTTGCTCGCCGTCGACACTTCCCTGCCCATGGCCAAGGCACTGGACGACCTGGCGCAGTCCTTCTCGCAGGCGTAGCAGCCCCGAACGGCAGACCCTTTGCCGGAACGGGCAGGCGGCGGCAAACGGCGCGCCACAGAGGGTCACCTTTGGCGCGCAATGCCCGATGTTTGGCTTCGAGCCATTCTTGGAAAATCACCTAGCGGCCAGATTTTAGGGTGGGCGCCATAACCGCTTAGCCCAGTTTGGTCGAGTAAGACGGCTTTGCCTTACGCCATTTCAGTATTGCCACAGTCATTGGCGGCCAACGGGGACCCGGCGTGCTCGCGGGCCGGCCGCCACGTGACAGCAACGGGGAGACAATGTTGAGAACGACGCCCGCCGCGCCGACCGGCACGGCGGCGAAAGTGCCGCCGCAGTCCGCCACGCCCGCGGTGCCTGGGGCGCCGGGGGCGCGGGCCCGCGGACGGCACCGGAGTCCACGGAAAAACGGCCGGGTCAAGACCGGCGTGGTGGTGGCGCTTGCCTGCGGGCTGCTGGCGGCAGGCACGACGTTCGCCCTGCATCTCGGCCTAGCGGCCGCGAGGGTGAATACTCCTGCGGCCTCTGCCCCGTCCACCGGTACAGCGGGCCGGGGCGCCGCGGCGGCGACCACGCTGCAGGTGCTGTCGGTCTCGCCAGACAACAGCGCCGACCCGCTGACGCCCGCCAACCCGGTGCGGATCGTCTTCTCCGCGCCGCTGACCGCGAAGTCCCCGTTGCCGACGTTCAGCCCCGCGGTCGCGGGCCGCTGGCAATCCGTTGGCAACAACACGATCGTGTTCACTCCCTCCGCCGCGGTTGCCGCGACGACGGAGGAGACGTTGCTGATCCCGGGCGGCCGCTCCGGCGAGCGCTCGGTCACCGGCCTCACGCTCACCGCGTCGGTCACCGCGGTGTTCCAGGCAGGCGGCTGGTCCACGCTCCGGCTCGAGCAGCTTCTCGCCCAGCTCGGCTACCTGCCGATGACGTGGAACCCGTCGGGCAGTTCGCAGCCCGGCAGTACCGTGGCAGCCAGCTACCTGAAGGGGCGCACGGTCGTGGCCGTTCCGGCCAGCGGCGTGCTCAGCTGGCAGAGCGGGTACCCGGCCGCGCTCACCAGCCAGTGGCAGCCTGGAAAGTCTGGTGTCATCCTCACCGGGGCGCTGATGGCCTTCGAGGCCAATGAAGGGCTGCCGATGACCGGCAACGTCACCAGCGGCCTGTGGCAGGCCCTGCTCAGCGCCGTGGAAAGGGGCCAGAGCAACCCGAACGGCTACGCGTTCGCCCTCGTCGTCAAAGCGCACCCGGAGACGATCACGATCTGGCACAACGGCCGGGTCGTCATGCACGGGGTGGCCAACACCGGCGCCCCGGCGACGCCCACGCCGAACGGCACGTGGCCGGTGTACCTGCGCCGCGCGGCCCAGGTCATGCGCGGGCTCTATCCGAACGGCACGCCGTACGCCGACCCGGTCCAGTACGTCTCGTTCTTCAACGGCGACTACGCGGTGCACAGCATGAAGCGCGCCTCATACGGCACGGCCCAGAGCCTGGGCTGCGTCGAACTGCCGCTCAACGAGGCGAAGCAGGCGTACCCGTACCTCACCTACGGCTCACTGGTCACCGTGACCGGCCCGGCCCCCGAAACGGCGAGCTAGACGCAAGGCCGAAGCGCGGTAAAACCGCACCAATGACAATGGCAGTCGCCATAGACACGCCGGGTTTTAAGCTGCCATTGCAGCGAGCACGTTTGATCCGGTACGCTTCCTGGCTAGCTGAGGGGAGTCCTCCCCTCAGCTCTCCAGGTTAGAGAGCGATCCGGACCATGCAGCTGCTCAGGAAGCCGTACTACCGCTCGCACGGAGTAGCCCTAGGCGACGTTAGCCGGGCATCCTGGCAAAAGAGCAGCCATAGCAATCTCAACGGCAGCTGCGTGGAAATCGGGCGGATCCTGCCCGATCGGATTGGCGTCCGCGACACCAAGGATAACGGTGCCGGGCCCATCCTCTTCTTCACAGGCGCGGAGTGGAGCGCATTCATCGCCGCAGCCAAGTCAGGCCAGTTCGATAATCTCTAGCCAGGCGGCATTATCCCTGGTCAGCCCCAGGTTTCGTATGCCACTCTTGTCAGTATGCCGCGCGATGCATCCGGGCTGAGCGAGCTCTCTCGAAGTGCATTGAAAACTAGCTGGTACGTATTTACATCCTGCTCCGAATCAATGAACGTCGTTCCCTCCAAGTGCTCCACGGCCACGGCATCAGGAAGTGGCACCCCATGAACCTTCGGGTACTTAAAATATACAAAGGCGCCTGTTCCAATGACCTGCTTACCGCCTAGCGGTAGTACTCGCAGCTCAATATTTGGATGCTCGGAAAGTTCAGCAAGATGGGCCAGCTGATCTCGCATTACCGATGGTGCAGCAAAGCCTCTTATAAGGACAGACTCATCGATTACAAAAAGCAATTCAAGCGGAGGGTCGCGCGTTAGAACGCGTTGCCGGTGAAGTCGACCTTGAACACGGCGCTCAATGGCTGCTGCGGGCTTTGCGAATATCGCGGGCCAGAGTTCAAGCAAGGCCCTCGTATAGTCCTCGGTCTGCATTAATCCGGGAATCACTTGCGGCTCCCAGGTCTGCATCGCCTCTGCTTCCCGCTCAGCCTCCATGATCCGGGCATACCCCTCGGGCAGGTCTCCCTCGAGCGCCTCAAGAGGATCCATCTGGCGCGACTCTTCGGCGAGAGCTACGAGCTCGGCTCGGTGCAAGTCCGCGACTTCATAGAGGTCCATGAGCTCGTTGAGGTCGGAATTCTTGACGCTCGCCAGCCCATTTTCTATCCGCGACAGCTTCGCCTCGGACCATCCGAGTCGCGTAACTACTTGCTTGCCGGTCAGATGCGCGCGCCTGCGCAGCCGGCGCAACTCGTCGGCTAGCCGGCGCTGGCGCAAGGCCGAACTGCCGAAGTCCGACACTCGTCCGGCTCCTTCCCATTCCGTAGCCTCGCCAGTAGCCGAAATGTTGTGACTGATTAAGAGCTTAGGGACGGCAGAGCCCAGTGGGAAGACTGCAGGCAGTAACTTCAGGCGTAACTTTACTCTGAACTTGCGCAGAGGGGCTTCTCTGTCGTTCACTCGAGATGAGGGGCAAAGGAGTGACCCCAATGATCGGTGAACGGGGCTATCAGACTCTCGACCCTCTTTGCGTCTTAGCGCCGGACCATTGCAGTGCAACTTTCGCCGGCTCCGCACACAGGTTCCCCGCTGCTCGCGGGCCGCCGCTGCCCGCGGGCGCTGGATTTGTCGGCAGACCGATCCGGGCGCCGAGCTGATGCAACTCCTGCCAGACATGACGCTGGGCCAGGCGGTGGGGCCGCGCTAGCCCAGCTGAATCCCCAGGTGAAAGGAATTCAATATGCAAGAGCGTACGCTCATGGCCTCTGGTGTCAAAGCCCCAGCGGGCCTCGATCATGGGTCCGACCAGCCGGGACTCACGGAGCGGCAGAGACGCTGCGCAGGCGGTGACGTTACATGACCGCCGTCGCAGCCACGCTGATGACGCTGTTCGCCTGCCTGGTCACGTGGCTCTGCGTTTCTGCGCGCTGGCGCCGGGTCCAGGAGGACCTGCTCGCCAAGATCGCTAGCCTGCAGGACGATGCGGCACGGGCCCGGGTACACACCGTGCAGGTCACCCAGGCCTCGGCGGAATGGAATGCGGGTTACAAGCAGGGCTGCAGCGACATGATCAAGGCGATGGCCGCCATGCACGGCGGAGGCGCCGGTGAGCAGCAGCCCGCCGAAAGTACGACACACACGAAGTAGGTGATGCTCCCCGGCCGAGGCACGTTGCGGCCGGGGAGCGGCCAGGCCGCCAGAATCGCTGGGGCGCCTGAGTCGGCCGGTGCGATCCCGTGTCAGTAGCGGGCGCCCTCTGGGGCGGGCAGGGCGTCGAGCTCGGCCAGGTGTGCCGCGCTGAGCTCGAGGTCACCGGCGCCGGCATTGTCGGCCAGATATTTCGGGGTCTTGGTCCCGGGGATCGGCACGACGTACCGTCCCTGGGCGAGCACCCAGGCCAGCGCCACCTGCGCCGGGGTGGCCCCAGCCTGCGCGGCGATCTCCCGCACCCGCCCGACGATGGCCAGGTTGGCACGCAGCGCGTCCTGCTGGAAGCGCGGCAGCCCGCGCCGGAAGTCGTCCCGGGGCAGATCGTCGAAGGATGCGAACCGGCCGGCGAGGAAGCCGCGGCCGAGCGGCGAGAACGGCAGGAACGCGACGCCCTGCTCCTGGCAGTACGGCAGCACCGCGGCCAGCGCGTCCCGGGTCCACAGCGACAGCTCTGACTGCACCGACGTCACCGGGTGCACGGCCTGTGCCCGCTTGATCTCGTCCGCCGTGACCTCGGACAGGCCGATGTGCCGGGCCTTGCCCGCCGCGACGGTCTCCGCCATCGCACCCCAGCTCTCCTCCAGCGGCACCTGCGGATCCACGCGGTGCAGCTGGTAGAGATCCACGTGATCGGTGCCGAGCCGCTGCAGGCTGCCGTCGATCGACGCGCGTATGTACTCGGGCCGGCCGTCCAGCGCCCGGTCGGCCGAGTTGTTCGACGGGTCCGCGGCCTCGACGGAGTCGCGGACGATGCCGACCTTGGTGGCCAGCACCGCGCGATCGCGATGACCGCCCGCCAGCGCCCGGCCGACCAGTTCCTCGTTGGTGTGCGGCCCGTAGGCGTCGGCGGTGTCGATCAGCGTCATGCCGAGATCGAGGGCCTGGCGGATCACCGCGATCGACGTGGCCTCGTCCCGCGGCGTCTCCATGTCGTAGGAGAACGTCATGCCCATGCAGCCCAGGCCGATGACGCCAACCTCGGGCCCGTTACTGCCCAGCGTCGTGGTTCGCATCATCTGGGTCCTTCGCTCCCCGCGCGCTCGAAAGGTGCTTCGACATCGTCGTAGGAGCGGACCGCGGCCAGCAACCCGTCCGGGCCGCGCTCGTGGACGGCCATTCCCGCCTGGGGCGGCAGGTCGTGGCTGCCCCAGCGGACGCAGTTGTATTCCAGGGCGGAGCGCGTCCCGTCATCGGTGATCGCACAGTACTGCAGGTCGATGCCGCCGCCGGCACTGAAGCAGTCGGAGAAGAAGGAACGCAGCTCACCAGCGCCCCGGCGGGTGTACTTCGGCCCGAAGGGCCCCTGGAAATACCCCTCCGGCTCGAAGGTGCTCACGATCGCGTCGGTGTCACCGGTCCCGAACG
>Ga0070763_10000263_pt1 | contig 13190 bp, 14 predicted proteins | sample HubBroMetageWRM3_FD_67279 | JGI IMG/M metagenome (GOLD analysis project Ga0070763, IMG submission 67279) | Warmed soil microbial communities from the Hubbard Brook experimental Forest, New Hampshire - Hubbard Brook CCASE Soil Metagenome WRM 3 | ecosystem: Environmental > Terrestrial > Soil >... | reverse complement strand
GGGGGGGGGGGGGGGGGGGGGGTGGGGGGGGGCACGGCCTGCGGCCGGGGCTCTGTGCCCCGCTGCGCGGCGAACCAGAGGGTCCCTGACAGGCACAGCACGGCCGCCACAGCGATGCCCGCGGCGGGGCGGACCTCCGTGGCCAGAATGGTGACCAGTGCGGGACCGATGACGAAGCACAGTTCGTCGGCGACCGACTCCAGGGAGAACGCGGCGTGCAGCCGCGTCGTCCCCGCGAGCAGCACGCTCCACCGGGCGCGCGCCATCGGGCCGAGCGACGGCATCGAGGCGCCCGCGATGAGACCGAACACGAACAGCGTCCACGTGGGCGCCTTCAGGAGCACCGACGTGACGAGCCCGAGTACGCCGAGCGCGAACAGCGAGGCCAACGGGATGAGCACCGTGCGCTGACCGCGGGAGTCGGCGAGCCGCGCCATCTGAGGCGCGGAAACCGCCAGGCCGAGCGACCCGACGGCCGACACGCTGCCCGCCACCGCGTACCGGCCGGTCCCGGCGGAGATCAGCAGCACCGTGCCGAGGCCGAACATCGACATCGGCATCCGCCCGATGATCCCGGCGACGCTAAAGCGCCAGGCACGCGGGATGCGGAAGATCTCGGCGTAGGGCGACAGGAACCCCCGGGAGCCCCGCTCCCGCTCTTGCGTGCTGGTCATGCGTGCGTACTCGTCATATCCCCGCTCGTTACATCCCCGCTCGTCATATCCCTGCGAACCAACCTATTGCGCCCGCTTGTTGTTCCCGCTTACCGCCTGCGCGCGCCATCCTGGTTGTATAGGAGCATGCCGGGTTACGATGCGTTCCTGCTGCTGTCGTTTGGCGGCCCTGAAGCGCCGGAGGACGTGCTGCCGTTCCTCGAGAACGTCACGCGCGGCCGCGGGGTCCCCAGCGAGCGGCTGGCGGAGGTGGCTGAGCACTACTACGCGTTCGGCGGGGTCAGCCCCATCAATGCCCAGTGCCGCGCCATGGTCGCCGCGATCGAAGCGGCGGGCCTGGACCTGCCCGTCTACTGGGGCAACAGGAACTGGCACCCGTTCCTCGAGGACACGGTCAGGCAACTGGCCGACGACGGGGCCGAGCGCGTGATCGCGTTCGCGACGTCCGCCTACAGCTCGTACTCCGCCTGTCGGCAGTACCTCGACGACATCGACCGCGCGGTGGCGGCAGTCGGCCCCAGGGCGCCGAAGATCGACAAGATCCGCCCGTATTTCAACCACCCGGGTTTCATCGAGCCGTTCGCGGCCAGCACCGAGGCGGCGCTCGCGGAACTGCCCGAGGACGCCGCTGACGGCGCCCGCCTCGTGTTCACCGCGCACAGCGTCCCGGTTGGCATGGCCGCCGCCAGCGGCAGCGTCAGTGCCGGGACCGCCCGCCAGTCACTGGGTGGCGGCAGGTACGCGGCGGAGCTTTCCGAAGCCTCCAAACTTATCGCCGAACGGTCTTATGGTGGCTCCCTTGCCCATGACCTCGTGTGGCAGAGCCGCAGCGGCCCCCCAGCGGTGCCGTGGCTGGAACCTGACGTCTGCGACCACATCGGGCGGCTGGCGAAGGACGGCGCCGCGTCCGCGGTCGTCGTCGTGCCCGTCGGGTTCGTGAGCGACCACATGGAGGTCGCGCACGACCTGGACGTCGAGGCGCGCGCCGTCGCCGCCGGCCTTGGACTGCCGTTCGCCCGGGCCGCGGCCCCCGGCTCGTCGAAGCGGTTCGCCCAAATGGTCTGCGAACTGGTCGACGAGCGGACGAAGGGGACGCCGCAGGCGGTCCTCGGGGACTTCGGCGCCGCGGCGGACGTGTGCCCGGCGGACTGCTGCCGGTACGTGGGAAGGACCCGATGAGCGCGGACCCGATGAGCGCGGAACTGCTCGCCCTCGCCGAGGACGTGGCACGGGAGGCGGGTGCGCTGCTCGCGTCGCAGACCGGCCGGGTGCCGGTCGCCGCGACGAAGTCCAGCCCGACCGACGTGGTCACGGAGATGGACCACAAGGCGGAGGACCTCATCAGGTCACGCATCCTGGCGGCGCGGCCGTCAGACGCCATCCTGGGCGAGGAGGGCGGGCAGACCGGCGACACGCAGGGCGCCCCGGTCCGGTGGGTGATCGACCCGCTGGACGGCACGGTCAACTACCTGTACGGGCTGCCCGACTGGGCGGTGTCGATCGCGGCCGAGGTGGGCGGCGAGATCGTGGCCGGCGCGGTCTTCATGCCCCGCCGCGGCGAGCTGTTCACCGCCGCCACGGGGGGCGGCGCGTGGCTGTCTGACACGGGCGGCCGATCCACGCTGCGCCTGGGGCCGGGCGCGCCGCTTGCGCAGGCGCTGGTGGCGACGGGCTTCGGCTACCGGGCGGCGCGGCGGAAGGTCCAGGGCGAGATTGTCGCGGCGCTGCTGCCGCAGGTGCGGGACATCAGGCGCGGCGGGGCGGCGTCCGTCGACTTGTGCTCGCTCGCGGCCGGCCGCGTCGACGCGTACTACGAGCGGGGGCTCAACTACTGGGACTACGCGGCCGGGGCGCTGATCGCCGCGGAGGCGGGTGCCGTCGTGGGCGGCCTGCACGGGGCGCCGGTCAGTACCTCGATGACGGTCGCGGCCGCTGAGCCGCTGTTCAGCGCCCTGACCGGCCTGCTCGCCGGCCTGGACGCCGAACGGGACGCGTAGCCCGTCCAGCCCTGTTTCCAGCTCCGTCTCACCCTTCGGACGGCGATGGAATAGATGGCCGGTATGGGAGGTTTACCTGCGGCCAGCAATGGGTCCGGAAAGGAAACATCTGCTTCGATGCGCATGCTGCGTGCGCCGCGGGGCAGAACGTGCGAGAATTCCCCGCCGGAATCGGGCACAACTACGGGCTCCGTAGCGTTACAACCGCGCAGCGACCGCGCACCACCTATGGAGGGGGATGGGTCACCACAATGGCTACTGATTACGACAGCCCACGCAAGACTGATGACGACATGACCGAGGACAGCCTGCAGGAACTGCAGGCCCGCCGGATGGACAAGTCGTCGAGCACGATCGACCTTGACCCGGACGACGTCGCCGAGTCGCTTGAGCTACCTGGCGCTGATCTGTCGAACGAGGAACTGTCGTTCCGTGTGATACCGCGGCAGGCTGATGAGTTCACCTGTTCGCGCTGCTTCCTTGTGCACCACCGCAGCCAGCTTGCCGAGGACAGGAACGGCCAGCTTGTCTGCCGCGAGTGCGCTGCCTGATGTTCCGTGACCCCGCGGGCCGCTGCCCGCGGGGCCGGCCCCGTATGTGGTGCCCTTTATGGTGCCTTAGGGCGCCTTAGACGGCTTCGGGCGCGTCCACGGCGATGTCCGTGGTGTCGGCGCCGCCCGCCGCGCGCCGCGCCGTCGCCCTGGCGGCGAACAGCTTGGTCGTCTCGACTGTGATGCCAGCCACAACCGCCCAGGTGAGCGCTTCACTGACACTGACCGTCGTATCCGCGGGGTCCGTCGGGGGCGTCTTCCCCGTCGCCTTGGTCCACGCCACGCTGAGCAGCTTGCGGGCGGCGAACACCGCGCCGGCTGTCACCAGCGTGCCGATCAGGCGGCTGCCGCCACTTTTCTTACCCATCCGGTCTCCTCCTCGTCGCCGGCATTCGCGCCATCATCCCACGGTCTCGCGGCTGCGCTGGATCGCCGCCACGACCTCCTCGGGTCGCCTGCTGGCGATCAGCCAGTACGGCGCCGAGCTAAACGGGTCGTCGACCGCGATGTAGACCACCCGCTTCACGTACGGGCGCAGGAGGAGATGCGCCGCCGGGTCCGCGCGCGGCCCGCGCAGCACCCGTGACTCCTCCTCGTCAAGCGCGACGGCGTTGCTGATCTGGCCGAGCGCGATCTTGGCGTTGGCCGCGCGGAAGGTCGTGCCGGTCACCTCGATGCTCGCGGAGTTCCACTTCAGCAGGAAGGCCAGGCTGACCGCGCTGAGCACGGCGTAGACAAGCCCAGGGACGATACCGCCGAAGCCGGCCCAGACTTCGGTGCCAAGGATAAGGACGTCAATCGCGGCCAGCACCCACCAGAGGACCGGCACATACAAACGCTCGCGGTACGACTGCATGTAGTCCACCGTAGTTGGTTAGATGGACTCATGACGGGCAGGGGAGCTCGTAAGGCGGCGGCGTGAGGAGAATACCGATGCCGAACGGGGGCGAGCCCGCCGCCAGCGATTCCGGGGGAAGCGCGGCGGCGGTCAACGCCGCGGGGACGAAGGTGGCGGCCCCTCCTGGCGCGGCGCGGCTCGACGTTGTGCCGTCGGCCCGCCTGCCGGAGGCCGCGGGTCCGGAGCCGGCCCGGTCGGGGGTGCCTGACTGGCTGCAGACGGGTGGCGCGTGGTCGTGGCGGCTGCTGCTGATCGGGATCGTGATCTACGTGCTCGCGCGGATCACCGTGGTCCTCTACATCGTGGTGGTGCCGTTCACGGGGGCGCTGCTGCTCACCGCGCTGCTCCAGCCGCTGGCCGCGCGGCTGCGCCGCGCGGGGCTCGGGGCGATGTCCGCCACGTGGTGCACGTTCCTGCTGGCGATCTTCGTGATCGCGGGCGCCGCGGCGGTCGTGACCGCCCGTGTCCAGGCGGGGTACCCGAGCCTCGTCACGCAGGTCAAGCACACCAGCACGCAGGTACAGCGGTGGCTCAGCGGCCCGCCCTTCCACCTGCACACGGGCAGCCTGCAAACGCTCTCCGGCTCGCTCGTGACCTACCTGAGCCAGCACAAGACGCTGATCGAGGGCACGGTGGTGACCGGCGGCCGGATCGTCGCCGAGCTCCTCGCGGGCGTCGTGCTCATGCTGTTCATCACGTTCTTCCTCATCAAGGACGGCGACCGGATCTGGGCCTGGCTGACGAGCGGGCTCCACCCGGAGCGCAGGCAGCGGGTAGACCGGGGCGGCCGGGCCGCCTGGCAGTCGGTCGTGCACTACATCCGCGGCACGGTCTGCGTAGCCGCCATCCACGCGGTCGTGATGGGCGTCACCCTCTCGGTCATCAACGCGCCGCTCGTCGCCCCGCTGGCGCTGCTGATGTTCGTCGCGGCGTTCGTGCCGCTGGTCGGTGCTCTGGTCGCGGGCTTCCTCGCGATCCTGGTGGTGCTCGCGGCCAAGGGGTGGATCGCGGCGGTCATCGTGCTCGGCATCCTGATCGTGATGAACCAGCTGGAAAGCCACCTGCTGCAGCCGCAGGTCGTCGGCAAGATGGTGCACCTGCACCCGCTGGCCGTCATCCTCGTGCTCGCCATCGGCGTCGTGCTGGCCGGTATTTTCGGCGGGGTCATCGCGGTGCCGCTCACGGCCGCGGTGACAAGTGCCCTGCCGGAGCTGCGCGGCAGGGGACCCACGCCACCCTTACGTGGCGTAACCTCTGGTTGAGAACCCACCTAGCTGAAAGGCGCGCAGGATGAGCCTCGCCGCCCCGGTCGACGTGCTACTGACACGCGTTGACCCGGACGTTCCGCTCCCGTCGTATGCTCAACCGGGCGACGCCGGAGTGGACCTCGTGACCACCGAGGACGTCGACCTGGCGCCGGGTGCGCGCGCCGTCGTGGCGACGGGCATCGCGATCGCGCTGCCAGCGGGGTACGCGGCGTTCGTGCATCCACGCTCAGGGCTGGCCGCGAAATATGGCGTCACCCTGGTCAACGCGCCGGGGACTATCGACGCGGGATACCGTGGCGAGATAAAAGTGATCCTGCTGAACACGGACGCCGCGAGCGCGGTTTCCTTCCGGCGCGGGGATCGGATCGCCCAGCTCGTGGTACAGCGGGTGGAGCACGTGACGTTCCGCGAAGTTGACGTCCTGCCCGGTTCGGTCCGGGGCGAGGGCGGATTCGGCTCGACCGGCGGGCACGCCGCCGGGACTCCGGCGGGCGTGCCCGCCGGTAGATAAGCGAAGGAGAAGCGCAGTGTTCGGTAAGCGGCGCACCGCCGGCGACCGCGACGTGGCCAAAGGCGCCAGCGCGGATCTGTCCGCGGCAGTCGAGGAGACGGCGGAGCCCGGCGGTGGCCCGTGGGACGTGACGGAAGCGTTCACCGCCATGGAGCGGGTCGATCTTGGCAGCATTCAGGTCCCGGTCCTGCCTGGACTTGACATCCAGCTCGTGTTCGCCGAGCAGCACGGCGCATGGGTGACCGTGCGGCTTGAGGCGAGCGAGATGCAGATGCAGGCGTTCGCCGCGCCCAAGACCAGCGGCATCTGGGACGACGTCCGCGCCGAGATCGTCGCGGAGATCAGCGCGACCGGCGGGGAGAGCGAAGAGCACGAGGGAACGCTCGGCACCGAACTGCTGGCGCGCGTCCCCGCCGAGCCAGGCCAGCCCCAGGCTGGCCTGCGCGCGGTCAGGTTCGCCGGCGTGGACGGCCGCCGCTGGTTCCTGCGCGCGCTGTTCACCGGTCCGGCCGCGGGTGACCCGGCCGCCGCCGCCCCGCTCGAGGCGCTCTTCCGGGAAGTCGTGGTGGTCCGCGGCGACCAGCCCATGCCGCCGCGCGACCTGCTTGAGCTGCGCCTGCCCGCGGAGGCGGCCGCGGCCCTCGAAGAGCAGGCCCGCGCCGCCCAGGAGCAACAGGAGCAGCAGGAGAGCGAGGGTCGTTTCAAGACGCCCCCGACGAACCCCTTCGAGCGCGGCCCGGAGATGACAGAAACCCGCTAGCCCCTCCGGCCTCGATATGTTCCTGTTTTCCGTTGCGCTGGCAACAGAAAACAGGAACATAATCCGCGGGGACGGGCTTAGTCGGCGGCGAAGAGGCGTTCTAGCTCGTCTTCGACGTCCTCGGCCGTGACGAAGAACAGCTCGTCGCCTGCCTGCAGCGGGTCGTCGGACTGGGGGACGAGCACGCGGCCCTCGCGGAGGATCGCGACGAGCGCCGCGTCGGCGGGCCATTCGATCGCGCCGATCGGCTGGCCGACTAGTGGCGCGTCAGCTGGCATAGTCAGCTCGACCAGGCTCGCCTCGCTATGTCCGAATGTCATCAGCCGGACCAGGTCGCCGACGCTGACCGCTTCCTCGACAAGCGCCGACAGCAGGCGCGGGGTGGACACCGCCACGTCCACGCCCCAGGACTCGTTGTAGAGCCACTCGTTGCCCGGGTGGTTGACGCGGGCGACGACCCTGGGCACCCCGTACTCGGTCTTGGCGAGCAGCGCGACGACCAGGTTCACCTTGTCGTCGCCGGTCGCCGCCACGACCACGTTGCAGCGGTCGAGGCCCGCGTCGTCAAGTGAGCTGATCTCGCAGGCGTCGGCGAGCAGCCACTCGGCACGCGGCACGCTGTCGACCTTGATCGCGCTGGGCTTCTGGTCGATGAGGAGCACCTCGTGGCCGTTCTCGAGCAGTTCCCTGGCGATCGACCTGCCCACGGCGCCCGCACCGGCAATCGCGATCCGCATCAGTGACCGCCCCCTTGACGCGCGCCGAAGGCGGCCGCGATCCGGCCAATCTCGCTTTCCTTGGCGATGACGTGCACCACGTCGCCCTCCTGAAGCACGGTGCCGGCTAGCGGCACGATCGCCTCGCCGATCCGGTCGATGTACGCGATGCGGGTGCCCGCCGAGATCTCGAGCGCCTTGACCGACTCACCGATCCAGTCCGGTGACACACTCACGTGGCTGAGGACGATCTTGCCTGTCGAGTCGCGCCAGACGGGCTCGGGTCCCTCGGGCACGAGCTTGCGCAGCATCTGGTCCGCCGTCCAGCGCACGGTCGCGACCGTGGGTATCCCGAGCCGTTCGTACACCTCCGCGCGCCTTGGGTCGTAGATCCGCGCTGCCACCGACTGGACACCGAATGTCTCACGCGCTACCCGCGCGGCGATAATGTTGGAGTTGTCGCCGCTGCTCACTGCCGCGAAGCCATCGGCCCGCTCGATGCCAGCCCGGGCGAGCACGTCGCGGTCGAAGCCGACGCCGGTCACCCGGTCTCCTTTGAACGCGGGGCGTAGCCTGCGGAAGGCCTCTGGATCCCGGTCGATCACGGCGACCGTGTTCCCGCGGTCTTCCAGGATGTGGGCAAGCGTTGACCCGACCCGCCCGCAGCCCATGATCACGATATGCACGACCAGTCCTTTCGCGTGGGTCCTCGCCTCGGGAGGATGCGCCCGGCCGGGCGCCCCGCCAAAGTTATGCCCTCACGTGGGAGAATGCGACCCGAAGAGAAGGGACTTACCGGTGAGTTTTTGCACTGGAGACGTCGTTGAGATCACGCCGCACGAAGTCGCCCAGGGTGGCTGGTGTGTCGCCAGGCCAGCTGACGGGCCCGTGGTGTTCGTCCGGCACGCGCTGCCGGGCGAGCGGGTGCGCGCCCGGGTAACCGAAGTGACCTCGCGGTTCGCCAGGGCGGACGCCGTGGAGATCCTCGAGCCTTCGCCCGACCGCGTCGCGGCGCCGTGCCCGAGCGCGCGGCCCGGCGGATGCGGCGGGTGCGACTGGCAGCACGCTACGCTGCCCGCCCAGCGGGCCTTCAAGGCCACGGTCATCGAGCAGCAACTGCGCCGGCTCGCGGGCGTCGAGCTCGCGGTCACCGTGGAGCCGCTGCCTGGCGATGAGGACGGGAGTCCGGACGCCGGCCTCGGGTGGCGGACCCGGGTGCAGTTCGCGGTGCGCGGGGACGGCCTCGCCGGGCTGCGCGGGCACCGGTCACACGAAGTGATCGACGTCGGCGACTGCCTCATCGCGCACCCCGCGATCAGGGACCTCGGTATCCCGCGCCTGCCCTGGCCGGGTGCGTCGGGTGTCGAGGCGGCCCTTGGCGGCGACGGCGAACGCGCGGTGATAGTGAGTGAGAGCCGAGTCAGGGGGGACCGTTCGGGGGGAAGGGAAGTCGCGGGGCCGGAGAGCGTCAGAGCCGAGTCAGTCCTGCGCCGGGCGGGAAACAAGCTCAGTTCCCTGCGCGGCCGGGCGTACCTGAGCCAGCACGCGGGCGGGCGTGACTGGCGGGTGAGCGCCGGGGCGTTCTGGCAGGTGCATCCGGCGGCGGCCGACACGCTGACCGCCGCCGTCCTCGCGATCCTCGAGCCCAAGCCCGGGGATGTCGCCATCGACCTGTACTGCGGCGTCGGGCTCTTCGTCGGGGCGCTCGCTCCGCTGGTCGGCCCCGCGGGCGCGGTCATCGGCGTGGAATCCGACGAGAGCGCCGTCCGTGACGCCCGGCACAACCTGCGGGAGTTCCCGCGCGTCAGGATTCACCGCGGTGACGTCACCGAGGTGCTGCGGCGCGGCGGGCTGCCCGGCGCCCGCCTCGCTGTCGCCGACCCGCCGCGGGCGGGCCTGGCGCGGGAGGTCATCGACTACCTGTCCGACGAGCCGGACGCGGAACGGTTCGCCTACGTGTCCTGCGACCCGGCGACGCTCGCCCGCGACATCGGCCTGCTACTCGCGCGCGGCTGGTCGCTGGCCGGGGTGCGGGCATTCGACGCGTTCCCGATGACGCACCACGTGGAGTGTGTCGCCGCGCTCACGCGCTGAGGAGGTCGTCCCTTCCGTGCTGGACCGCGGCGATGAAGCCGTCCGGGTCTTCGAGGCTCACGATCAGCTCGCTGACCGTCGCCCGTCGGAACAGGGTGCTGGGGGAGCGCTGGGTGTGGCAAGGCGGGTCGATCGTGATCGCCACGAGGCCGTTGGCCGAGCCGTTCGCCAGCCAGCTGCCGCCCTTGCTGTGCACGCCGATCGTGCCCTTGGTCTGGCGCGAGGAGCGGGCGGCCCGGCGAACGGAGGTGCGCGGCACGTCGACCTTGAAGTCGGCCATCCGGAGCCTGAGTTCGGTGGCATCGACCTCGATTCGCCCGCCGGCTGGCCCCCCGCCGAGCAGGGTATCGGCCCAGGTGGAGATCGGGCCCATGTCGTCGTAGCTGATCGCGAACCGCTCCGGCTGGGCGGCTGGCTGCTCCCCGGGCGGGTTGCTACGTCCGGCGGTCTGGAACTCCCTGATGACCTCGCGCCGGGCGGCGGCGTATGACTCGCCGGTCTGCGCCATGCGCCTGCGAGCGGCCGCCTTGATCTTGTCGTGCGCCATCGTTTCCTCGTTCCGGTGGCTTCGTCCCGGCGTCCAGCCACCGCAGAGTGATCACGATGGTAAGGGGAGTCCACACGAGGGCTGCGCCGCTCTTGTCCTCAACCGTTACCGCCAGCGCCGGGCCAGGGTAACTCGGAACCTGGCAGGTGTGTTAGCTGCCTGGCACCAAGAATAACCCCTTCCACCGTGCCTTCGCGGTCGGCACCAGGCGAGTGGAATTACCAGCGGTTCGTACGGTCTACGGCTCGTCGGCGACGTCGGCCGCGCTGGCGGGATTGTCCGGTTTGGCCGTGCCGGCTACGTAGTAGCCGAGGCCGGGGTACCGGATCAGCAGGCCCTCGTCGACCAGCAGGCGCAGCGCCTTGGCGCAAGTCTGCCTGGCATGCCCGTACTGCTGGGTCAGTGTCGTGATCGACGGCGTGGGCTTGCCGGGGATGAGCTTGCCCGCCGCTATGTCGCGCCGCAGCTCCGCTGCGAGGCGTATATATGCTCTTGGGTCTGATTCGTCGGCTATCGACATTCTTGTACCATACTCGATTGGCAATATTGCCAATCGCAACGCTTCGACAGCAGTCGACCATCACCGTGTGGGTCGGGTGGTCGGCACCGGCGCGAGGGCGGGGGCGGGCATGCGAAAGGATGGCCGGATGCGACTTCGGATCTTCACTGAACCCCAGCAGGGCGCCAGCTACGCGACCTTGCGCAGCGTGGCGCGCGCGACGGAGGATCTTGGCTTCGACGCGTTCTTCCGCTCCGACCACTACCTCAAGATGGGCTCGGTGTCCGGGCTGCCCGGCCCGACCGACGCCTGGGCGACGCTGGCGGGTCTCGCGGCCGAGACCAGCAGGATCCGGCTTGGCACGCTGGTCAGCAGCGCGACCTTCAGGTACCCGGGTCCGCTCGCCGTGACCGTGGCGCAGGTGGACGAGATGAGCGGCGGACGCGTCGAGCTCGGCCTTGGCGCGGGGTGGTTTGAGGGCGAGCACAGTGCCTACGGCATCCCGTTCCCGCCGCTGAAGGAGCGGTTCGACCGGCTCGAAGAGCAACTCGCCGTCATCACCGGGCTGTGGTCGACGCCGGAAGGCTCGACGTTCTCCTACGACGGCGCCCACTACAAGGTCACGGACTCACCCGCGCTGCCCAAGCCCGTGCAACGGCCGCGGCCGCCGGTCATCATCGGCGGCTCAGGCAAGCGCCGCACCCCGGCGCTCGCGGCGAAGTACGCCGACGAGTTCAACGTGGCGTTCGGGTCGCCGTCGGAGGCGGCGACGCTCGTGGGACGGGTGCGGGAAGCGTGCTCGGCCGCGGGCCGCGATCCAGGGTCGATGACGTTCTCCGTCGCGCAGGTCGTGTGCTACGGCAAGGACGCGGCCGAGCTCTCACGCCGGGCGGCGGCCATCGGCCGGGAGGTGCCCGATCTTCGCGAGAACGGCTTCGCCGGCTCCGCGGCGGAAATCGTCGACAAAATCGGGGCGTTCGCCGAAACCGGGATTTCGACGGTCTACCTCCAGGTGCTCGACCTCTCCGACCTCGGCCACCTGGAGCAGCTGGCTGCGGACGTACTGCCGCAGGTCTGAGCAATATGCCTCGTGACCTGCGCAAACTAGTCGCGGGTGGTCGGAGGCGGAACAGCGGTTAAGCGGTGCGCGAGGGCGTCGTCACCAGCAGTGCGGTGACGCCCCTCGCCGTTCCTACAGGCCGGCACCGGACGGAGAGTCAACTGCCTGACGTCTTTGCTCGCAGCCGGGATGCTATTCGGGGCCTTACTGCTTACGATCTTTGGTGTGGGAAAGCTTTCAGGGGGGCGGCGCGGGCAGTGGGAGCCTGACGCCTGGGCATTCGATGAGGATGATGAGGACCCGCCCGCGGGTTCCTCCGGCGGGGGCAACGGGGGCCATGCCTATGGCGGACCGTCCTACTCGCATGCCCCGCAGGGAGGTCCGGCGTACGGCGAGGCGCATCCGCGGTACGGCCAGCAGGGCTATGGCGAGCAGGGCTACGGCTATGGGCCGCGTCCAGGCGCCGACCAGGCAGCCGAAGACGATGACGTACTGATCCCCACGACCATCTACGCCCCCGGCACGCTGACTCCCGCCGCAGACGAGGAAGACGCTGCCCCGCCCGCCGGCGACGGCCGCGTCCCAGGCCACGACGTGGCGCCCGCACGGCGCGATGCCAGGGACCCGGGTTACGGCCCCGGGCAGATGCCAGCTCCAGGTCCGGCCAGCCCGTACCCGCCTGGCCCGGGATATCCCCCCACCGCTCCCGGTCATGGCCCTGGTGCTGGTAACGGGCCTGGCTATGGCCCTGCTTACGGACCTGGCCAGGCGCAGGGTCCCGCGTACCCGGCCGGCTCTGGTCACCCAGCTGGTCCTGGTCACCCGGCTGGTCCCGGTTACGCCGCTGGTCCCGGTTACCCAGCTGGTCCCGGCTATCCGCCTGCTCCCGGCTATCCGCCTGCCCCTGGTTACGTTCCGGCACCCGGCCATCCCGCCGGCCCGCCGCCCTCTGGATACGCGGCCGGACCTGGCTATCCTCCTGGTCCCGGACCCGCTCCTGGTTACGCCCCGGGCCGCGCCCCCGGACCCGTTCCCGCTTCTGGACCGGCTTATGGTCCCGGACCTGCCCCTGGCTTCAGGCCTGTTCCTGGCCGCGGACCCGCTGCGCGTCCCGGGTCTGGCCCTGGTTACGGTCCTGGTCCTGCTGGCGGGCCCGCCAATGGCAACACCCCCGATCCGCGCTACGGCCCTGGTCCAGTGCCCCCCGGCCCCGGCTTCGGCCCCGCACCTGGTCGCGGACCGGGTCCGGGAGCAGGCTCGGGTCCGGGAGCAGGCTCGGCTCCGGGCTACGCCGCTGGGCAAGGCCCGGGTTACCGCCCAGCGCCGGGTCAGGCGTACGGTCCAGGCACCGGGTACGGTCCTGGCCAGGGTCAGGCGAACCCCGCCACCGGCCAGCACGCGCCGGCATACGAGGCGTCCAACGGCGCGCCCGGGTACAACGGCGCTACCCGCAACGGCGCATCGCCCAACGACGCTTCGCGCAACAGTGCTTCTCGCAACGGCGGCCGGGGCGGCCCGCCTAACCACGACCCGCGCACCAGCGGCGCTCCCCGCGGCGGCCCCGCCCGGGGTAACGGCGCCCCGTACAACGGCGCAGGCCGTAATGGCGCCCCCT